>Ga0157372_10004837_pt1 | contig 14322 bp, 2 predicted proteins | sample C55metaG_FD_115307 | JGI IMG/M metagenome (GOLD analysis project Ga0157372, IMG submission 115307) | Corn rhizosphere microbial communities from Kellogg Biological Station, Michigan, USA - C5-5 metaG | ecosystem: Host-associated > Plants > Roots > Rhizosphere > Soil | place: USA: Michigan... | reverse complement strand
CCCTGTGAAGCGGGCGGACGCCGATCGGAAATCGATACCTGTCGGTAAGCCGATGGAGGGTGCGCGAGCGATCGTGATGGGCGCGGACGGCAAGACGTGTCCTCCGGGATCCGTCGGCGAGATCTACATTCGCACTCCTTATCGATCGCTCGGTTACTACAAGGCACCGGAGCTGACGCGTGAGGTGTTTGTTCCAAACCCGTTCAACGTCGATCCGGAAGATCTTGTGTACAAGACCGGCGACCTGGGTCGTGTGCTATCTGATGGCAATTTTGAGTTTCTTGGACGAAAGGACCATCAGGTCAAGATTCGCGGACAGCGAGTCGAGCTCGGCGAGATTGAAAACGCACTGCGCGGCTATGAAGGAGTGAATGAAGCCGTCGTCATCGAAGCGACTAGTACAAACGGAGAGTCGTATCTCTGTGCATATGTCGCGGCGGGTGAAGAATTGGAGACGGACCAGTTGCGCGAATACCTGTTCAAAGAGTTGCCAGTGAACATGGTGCCGGCTGTTTTTATGCGACTGGACACACTTCCACACACTCTCAACGGGAAAGTGGATCGCCGTGCCTTGCCACCACCCGAAAAGAAGCGAGCGCAAACACCTTATGAAGCTCCGAGAACCGTCACGGAAGCAACGTTGGCCCAGATCTGGGGCGAGCTGCTGGGCGTTGAGCGTGTTGGCGTGAACGATGACTTCTTCGAGCTCGGCGGACACTCGCTGCTTGCTACGCAATTAATGTCGAGACTGCGCACAGCATTTCAGGCCGAACTGCCTTTGGCCACGCTCTTCGAGAATCCAACGGTGGCCCGGCTTGCAATTCCGATTACGCAGACCCAACTCGCAAACGTCGATAGCGAAGACCTGTTACGTTTACTCGACGAACTGGAAAAGTCGTCGGATGAAAACGTCGAATCAGTTCTAAGCATGTAGGTCCAGGTTGGATCCGAGATCTGACTTTCGAGGCAAAGCTCTCCAAATGAACGAACTCAATCAACGCATAGCCGCTCTCTCGCCCCAAAATCGCGAGCTCCTCTTGCGGCGATTAAAGATCGAGCAGCCGCTCGCGAGCCAGCCGGCCGGGATTCCGCGCCGTAACGAAGAAGATTCGTTACCGCTTTCTTTTGCTCAACAGCGGCTGTGGTTCCTGGACCAGCTCGAGCCGAACAATCCTTTTTACAACATCCCGATTGGCATACAAGTCAATGGGCCGCTGAATGTTGAGGCTCTGCAACTGACTTTTAATGAGATCGTTCGTTATCACGAAACACTGCGGACCAGCTTCAAGGTTGTGAGCGGACAACCGTCGCAAGTGATCCTTCCGCCGTATGCGCCGGAATTGCCCCTGGTTGATCTGCGTGAACTGGACCACTCACAGCGTGAAGCCGAAGCGCATCGTTTGTTGACTATCGAAGCGCGACGTCCGTTTGATTTGGCCGGCGATCAACTCTTTCGCATCATGCTCGTTTCTTTGTCAGAAGATCGTCATATCTTCCACTTGACGATGCACCACATCATTTCTGACGGCTGGTCCAAGGGCGTGCTGCTCAAAGATCTCGTGTTGCTCTACGAAGCTTACTCGCAGGGTCAATCTTCTCCGTTGCCGGAGTTGCCGATCCAATACGCCGATTATGCGCTGTGGCAGCGGCAACACTTGCAAGGCGAAGTGCTGGACGAGCAACTGCAATACTGGAAACAGCAACTGGGTGATTCAACCGAAGCGCTCGAACTACCCGTCGATCGCCCGCGACCGGCGAACCGTACCTACGAGGGTATACGTCTCCCATTCGCACTCTCCGCGGAACTAACCGAAGCACTGAAAGAGTTGAGCCGGAGCGAAGGCGTAACGCTGTTCATGCTGCTCACCGCCGCGTTTCAGACGTTTCTGCATCGTTATTCACAACAGCAGCAGATCAGCATCGGCACACCGGTGGCTGGTCGCACACGCACCGAGACAGAGCCACTGATCGGTTTCTTCGTGAACACGCTGGTATTGCGAACAGATTTTGCGGGCGATCCAACATTTGCGGAGTTGTTACAACGCGTGAAGACAGTTGCGCTGGGCGCGTATGCGCATCAGGAGATGCCGTTCGAGAAGCTGGTGGAAGAGCTTGGCGTCGAGCGCAGTTTGAGTCATACGCCGCTGTTCCAGGTGATGTTCGTTTTGGAAAACACTCCGAGGTCCGCTTACAAGCTATCCGACGTGAGTCTCGCTGCTCTTGGTGTCGACAACGGCTCGTCAATCTTCGATCTAACGCTTTACATGGGGGAGGAGCCGCACGGTCTCACTGGCGCCTGGGAATACAGCACAGAGCTATTTGCAGAAGCGACGATCCGGCGGCTGCTGGAACATTTCGAGCGCCTGCTGGAAAGCATCGTGGCCGAGCCGCAGCAACGAGTGAGCCGTTTGCCAATGGTGAGCGCGGCCGAGCGCGAGCAGTTGCTGGTTGAGTGGAACCAGACCGAGCGCGAGTTTGGTGTGGCCCAATGCGTGCACCAGTTGATAGCAGCACAAGCGGCGCGCCAACCGCACGCGGTGGCGGTGAGCTGCGGTGACCAGCAGTTGAGTTATGGTGAGTTGAACGAGCGCGCGAACCAACTGGCGCATTACCTGCGCGAATTAGGCGTTGGACCAGAAACGATCGTCGGCGTCTGTATGGAAAGATCGGTGACGCTGCTGGTGACGCTGCTGGGCATCTGGAAAGCTGGTGGCGCCTACCTGCCGCTGGATCCGGAGTATCCGGCGGAGCGACTCAGTTTCATGCTGACCAACTCTGGGGCGCCGGTGCTGATCACGGAGGCGCAGTGGCAGTCGCAGTTTAGTGAACTGGCCGTACGCAAGCTGGTGCTGAGCGAGGAGCGCGAGGCGATTGAGCGTTGTGAGCGGCATGAGCCGGAGAGCGGCGACACGAACCAGGTGGGGTTAGAGAACCTGGCGTACGTGATCTACACGTCGGGATCAACGGGTCAGCCGAAGGGAGTGATGATCCAGCATGCGAACCTGCTGAACTTCCTGCTGTCGATGAAGGAAGAGCCGGGCTTGTCGACGCAGGATGTGCTGGTGGCGGTGACCACGTTCAGTTTTGATATCGCGGGGCTGGAGTTGTGGCTGCCGTTGCTGGTGGGGGGCCGATTGTGGCTGGCCGAAGGCTGGCGGGCGGCGGATCCGGTAGCGCTGCGCGAGTTGTTGCGGAGCACCGGGGCGACGGTGATGCAGGCGACGCCGGTGAGCTGGCGGATGTTGCTGGATGCGGGCTGGCGCGGTGGGAAAGAGTTCAAGGTATTGTGCGGGGGCGAAGCGCTGAGCGGGACGCTGGCCGCGGAGTTGGTGGAGCAGAGTGAGGCGGTGTGGAACCTGTATGGGCCGACGGAGACGACGATCTGGTCGACGCAGCAGGCGGTGGGCGAAGTAAGTGGGGAGTTAGCGGAGCGGAGTGTGGTGCCGCTGGGCAGGCCGTTGGCAAACACGCAGGTGTACGTGTTGGACCAGCAACAGGAAGTGCTGCCGGCGGGAGTGGTGGGCGAGTTGTACCTGGGCGGCGCGGGGGTGGCGCGCGGGTATTTAGGGCGCGCGGAGTTGACGGCGGAGAAGTTTGTGCCGGATGCGCAGGGCGCTGCGGGTGCGCGGCTCTATCGCACTGGTGACCTGGTGCGTTGGACCAGTCGCGGACAACTCGAATTTATCGGCCGGCGAGACGAACAAATTAAACTGCGCGGCTTTCGCATAGAGCTTGGTGAGATTGAGACCGCCGTCAAGAAATGTTCAGGAGTACGGCAGGCGATTGCACTGGTGCGGAAGATTACCGATTTCGATCAGCGCCTGGTTGCCTACGTCGTTCCCGAAACCGGAGCAGATATTACGATTCGCGCGCTTCGCGAGCAGTTAAAAGGCCGCCTGCCCGAATACATGATGCCGGCTGAGTTGCTGCTGCTCGACGAGTTGCCGCTCACACCAAACGGAAAGATCAATCGCCGCGCACTGGCAGCGCTCGAGCTCAGTGGCTCGATCGAGAAGCCCTATCAAGCACCACGGACGCCGGTCGAAGAGATGCTGGCGGGAATCTGGTCCGATCTGTTGCACGTCGAGCGCGTGGGAGTTGACGACAACTTCTTCGAACTTGGTGGTCACTCGTTGTTAGCGACGCAGTTAGTTTCGCGTGTGCGCGAGGTTTTTGAGATCGAGATCAGCTTGCGAAGCTTGTTCGAGCAGGCAACGCTCGGTGAATTTGCGCAGAAGGTCGTAGACCAGCGGCGCTCTGGGGATGGTTTGGAAGGTGGCGCCATTGTTTCAATTGCGCGAGGTGGAGAGTTGCCGCTCTCGTTTGCACAACAGCGACTCTGGTTCCTCGATCAGCTCGAACCGGGGACAATCGCGTACAACATGCCGATGGCCGTGCGTTTGGTTGGACCATTGCAAATCGACGCGTTGGAACGTGCGCTCAATGAAGTGATCAGGCGTCACGAGGTGCTGCGGACCAGTTTTGGCGTCGCGCAAGCGGGGCCTGTGCAGATCATCTCTGAAGCCCAGCCCGTAGATCTGGGCCTGATCGATCTCAGCGATCTACCTGAGGATCAGCGAAACGAAAAAGTCAGACGGTTCGCAGTGGAAGAAGGGCTCAAACCGTTCAACCTGAGCGAGGGAAGGCTGCTGCGCGTCGGTCTTATTCGTTTGGGTCATGAGGAACACGCGCTGCTGCTCACGATGCATCACATAGTTTCGGATGGCTGGTCCATGGACCTGCTGGTTCGGGAAGTGAGCACGTTGTACGAAGCCTTGTCGGCTGGACACGCATCGCCACTCGAAGAACTGAAAATACAGTACGTCGATTTTGCGCACTGGCAGCGCCAATGGTTGCGCGGCGACGTGCTCGAGACCCAGCTCAACTACTGGCGCGAACAACTCGCGGGAGCGCCGCCCGTGCTCGAGCTGCCGGCGGATCGGCCACGACCAGCCGTGCAGACTCTTAATGGCGCGTCTGAATCCTCGTGGTTACCGGTCGACCTGAGTCATTCATTGAAAGAGCTGAGCCGCCAGGAAGGCGCGACGCTGTTCATGACGCTGCTGGCCGGATTCCAACTCCTGCTTTCTCGCTACTCCGGCCAGACAGACATCGTCGTCGGTTCAGCTATCGCAAATCGCAACCGCGCGGAAATCGAGCCGCTCATCGGTTTCTTCATCAACTCACTCGTGCTCCGCACGCGCATGGAAGACGATCCGACGTTTCGCGAGTTGTTGCATAGAGTCAGGGAAACAGCGCTGGGCGCTTACGCGCATCAAGACTTGCCGTTTGAAATGCTGGTCGAGCACCTGCAGCCGCAACGCGATCTCTCGCGCTCGCCGCTCTTCCAGGTGATGTTTACACTTCAGAACACACCACATCAGGCCGTGACGCTCAACGATAGCCAGCTCACGGTGATGCCGCTCGAGTCTCCGGCGACGACGGCCAAATTTGATTTCGAGATCAACGTTTTGGATGTGGCCGAAGGCCTGGTGTTCTCCTGCGAATACAACACCGATCTATACGATGGCGCGACCATCAAACGCATGCTCGATCATCTTGGTAACCTGCTGCGCGCAGCGGTTGCAGATCCCGGCAAACGCGTTTCGGAGCTGCCGCTGCTGAATGACGACGAGCGCCAGGATCTATTGGTCCACGCTGCCGGTGAGATTGTTCCGCTGCCGGATGTCGATTGCTTCGCAGAACTGTTTACAGCGCAGGCTCAACGCCGGCCGGAAGCTGTTGCACTCAGTTGTGGTGAACGTAGCGTCACTTACGGTGAGTTGAATCAACTCATAGATGATGCTGCGAAGAGATTGAGAGCCGCGGGTGTAACGCATGAGACGGTGGTCGGATTACTGTCTGAACGGAGCATCGAGTGGATCACCGCAATGCTCGCGATCGAGAAGAGTGGCGGAGTTTACCTGCCGCTGGACGTGCAGCATCCACCAGCGCGTCTCGCGCAGGTAGTCGGCCAGAGTGGCGCGCGCATCGTGGTTGCGGGCGAAGGGCTCGAGGCGAAGATGCAAGAGGCGCTGGCCGGCCTCGCGAACAAGGTTCAGCACAAGGTTGAAGTTGTGAGTCTCAGCAAACTCCTTAGCGACGACTCGACCATTGCCCAAACTCACGATTTGCCCATCGTCGATCCATCTCAACTGGCTTACATCATCTTCACGTCCGGTTCAACAGGCGCTCCGAAGGGTGCAATGGTCGAACAACGTGGAATGCTCAATCATCTCGTCGCCAAGATACGTGAGCTGAGGCTCGGCAGTGATGATTGTGTGGCGCAGACGGCTTCGCCGGGGTTCGACATCTCCGTTTGGCAGATGATTGCGGCACTCGGAGTAGGCGGACGGGTCGAGGTGATTCCCGATGAATTGGCACACGATCCCGTGGCACTGCTCAGCGAAGTAGAACGAGCAGGCGTGACAGTGCTCGAACTCGTGCCGTCGATGCTGCGTGCGGTCTTGCAGGAGTTGCGCGAAGGCAATTCCGATCGTCACCGGCTCAGCAAATTGCGCTGGTTAATGGTTACGGGCGAAGTCCTCGAAGCGAAGTTGTGCCGGCAGTGGCTCGACGAGTACACGCACGTCCCACTGATTAACGCATATGGTCCAACAGAATGCTCCGATGATGTGACCCATGAAATGGTATTCAGGAAGCCCGTCGAAGAAGAGCGCGAGATACCGTTGGGCCATGTGCTTAACAACCTGCGCATCTACGTGCTGAACGGGCGCGGTGAGTTAATGCCGGAAGGCGTGTGGGGCGAGCTGTACGTCAGTGGCGCGGGTGTAGGGAGAGGTTATGTCGAGCGCGCAGATTTAACGGCTGAGCGGTTTCTGCCTGACGAATACAGCGGAGAAGCCGGAGCGCGAATGTACCGGACGGGAGATATCGGACGTTTGCGCCATGGCAAGCTGGAGTACGGTGGGCGAGTTGACGAGCAGGTCAAGGTGCGGGGGCAAAGAATCGAGCTGGGTGAAGTCGAGAGCGTCCTGAGCGGTCATGAGTCGATACGCGAATGCGCCGTAATAGTGCGAGACGATTTGGAAGGACACAAGCGACTCACCGCGTACGTCGTTCCTCATGCTCCACGCGAACAGTCAAACGATGAAGAACGCCGCCAGCGCGAAGAAGAGAAGGTTCAGCAGTGGGAGACGATCTTCGACGACGTCTATCACGACAGGAAAGTTTCGGACAACGATGCGGCTGTCAATCTGAAGGTATGGATTAGCAGCTACACGCGTGAGTCGATGCCCGAAGCGGATATTTTTGAATGTGTCGAGGATTCCGTTGCGCGCATTCTCCGGTTACGGCCGCAGCGATTACTGGAGCTGGGCGTCGGCACCGGCCTGATGCTGATGCGGATCGCGCCATACTGTGATTACTACTGTGGCACCGATGTTTCTTCGGAGGTGATTGCTTCTTTACGTGAGCGAGTGGTGCAGAGTAATGGAAACCTGCCTGACGTCGATCTACAGGCGCGTGCTGCGCACGAGTTCGATGGACTCGAGGAGGCGTCCTTCGACGTCGTTGTGCTCAACGAGCTGGTCCAGTACTTTCCGAGTATTGAGTATCTGGTGAGAGTCCTCGATGGCGCGTTAAAGATGGTAAAGCCGGGCGGTGCGATTTTCATCGGCGGTGTCAGGAACTTCAAACTGCTCGAGGCGTTTCACTTGTCCGTGCTGTTGCACCAGTCGCCGGAAGACCTGCCGATCGATCAACTACGAGAAAGATTACGCAAGCACGTACAGCACGAAAAAGAGCTGACTATCGATCCCGACTTTTTCCACGTCTTGAAAGAACGCTATCCCTCGATCGGCGACGTTCAAATCGAGCTGAAAGGCGGGCAGCAGCTCAACGAGCTGACGAAGTTCCGTTACGACGTAGTGTTGCGTGTTGGACCAGGCTCCGCCTTGAATGGACAACTACCGTCTACTGATTGGGCGCTCGAGGAGTTGTCAGTATTGAAGCTGCAACAGATGCTCGCAGAGCGAAGACTGCCAGTGCTCAGCATTAGCAACGTGCCGAACGAACGCGTCGCTGTTGAAGCAAGAGCATTGGAACTGCTGGCCGGTGATAATCCGCCTGCAAATGCCGGCCTGTTGCGCAACGCGGCGACAGCGGCTAGCGGTGTACAACCTCACGAGTTCTGGTCACTCGCCAACGATCTGCCCTACGCGGTTGAGATCACCTGGTCCAGTGAAGGCAAGGACTTCCATTACGACGTGCTCATGCGTCATCGCGAAGGCGATGCGGTGGGTTCGCGCAATGGTAAAGCCGCGTCCAGACAGGCAGTCGCAGATCAGCAGGAGTTTTCCTGGAGTCGCTACGCGAACAATCCATTGCGCGATGGCGTAGGCGAACAATTGATTCCGGTGCTGCGTCGTTACATGCAGGAGCGTGTGCCCGAATACATGGTCCCAGAGACGTTCATGATCCTGGACCACTTGCCACTCACGCCGAATGGCAAGCTCGATAAGCGCTCACTGCCTGTGCCTGACAGCACGCGGCACGATCCGGAACAGAACTACGTCGAGCCGGGTACGGCAGCGGAAGAAACGCTGGCGCGCATCTGGTGTGAGGTGCTCGGTCTCGAACAGGTCGGTATCCACGACAACTTCTTCGTACTCGGCGGCGATTCGATCCTTAGCATCCAGATCGTCTCTCGTGCCGCGCGGGCTGGTTTGCATCTCACGCCGAAAGATCTCTTCCAACATCAGACCGTGGCTGCGTTGGCTGCTGTCGCGCGAACGACCAGCGGCGTTGCCGCAGAGCAGGGAATCGTCACCGGTGAAGTGCAGTTGACACCGGTGCAGCGTTGGTTCCTGGAACGAGAGATGACCGATTCGCATCACTACAATCAGGCAGTAATGCTGTCGGTCAGAGATCTAGACGCCGGCCTGCTCGATCTAATAGTAAAGCGATTGGTTGAACATCACGACGCGCTGCGACTCCGGTTTGAACGAACAGAGCAAGGCTGGCGGCAGTGGATCGTTGCGGAAGACAGCCGGGTCTTCTTGCGCGTTGACTTGTCGCAGTCTGCACCCGCCGAGCAGGGAAAAAAGATTGAAACGGTAGCCAGTGAAGTGCAGGCGAGTTTGAATCTACGCGAGGGACCAATTGCGCGAGTGGTGCTGATTGATCTTGGGCACGACAGAGGCCAGCGGTTGCTGATGGTGATTCACCACCTCGCGGTTGATGGCGTGTCGTGGCGCATCCTGCTCGAGGACTTGCAAAGCGCTTACGAACAGGTGAGCCGTGGCGCTGAGATCAAGTTACCCGCGAAAACCACCTCGTTCAAGGAATGGGCTCGCCAACTGGAGCAGTACGCTCAATCTGAAGCGATCGAATCTGAAGTAAGCCATTGGATTGATTCACAGCGACGGTTGGTTGGCCCACTCCCTGTGGACCACGCGGCCGGTACAGATTCACAGGCATCGGCAAGAGTCGTATCAGTAGCGCTGAGCGCCGAAGAGACGCAGCAGTTACTCCACGATGTTCCCGGCGTCTATCACACGCAAATCGACGACGTGTTGCTAACCGCATTAGCACGGGCCGTTTCAGCATGGACAGGACAGGAGCGAGTGCTGGTCGACCTCGAAGGACACGGACGCGAGCCGATCAATGAAGAGACGGATGTTACGCGGACGGTTGGTTGGTTTACGTCGATCTATCCGGTGCTGCTGAGAGTTTCGAACCGCGACGCAGCCGGCGAGTCGCTGAAAGCGATTAAGGAGCAACTTCGCACAGTACCGCAACGCGGCCTTGGCTATGGTTTGTTGCGATATTTGCGTGGCGACGATGAGCTTCGCCGGCAGCTGCAGGAAATTCCCGAGGCGCAGTTGAGTTTCAATTACCTGGGCCAGTTGGACCAGGTGCTTAACGAGGATTCCGGTTTCGCCGCCGCACGCGAGTCGAGTGGAGAGAGCCGGAGCACGAAGGGCGAGCGCGAGCACCTGCTTGAAGTTATCGGAGGAATTTCCGAGGGACAGTTGCACCTGACCTGGGTTTACAGCGAGGCGATCCACCGGCGAGAGACGATCGAGCGGATTGCCGGGGATTCCGTAAAAGAGTTGCAGGAAATAATCAGGCATTGCCAGTCGCCGCAGGCGGGTGGTTTCACTCCATCCGATTTTCCGTTGGCCGAGTTGGACCAGGAATCGCTCGATCGAGTCATGGCAGCAATGACCAAGCGCTCCGGCAGTAGAGTCGCCTTAACCTAGATTTCTCTGTGCAACCTCTGTGCTCTCTGTGTCTCTGTGGTTAACTATTCTCTTGGTAAGAACAACCACAGAGACACAGAGAACACAGAGGTTGCACAGAGAAGAGCATTTATGACTATGGACAATATCGAGGATCTTTATCCACTCTCGCCCATTCAGAATGGGATGCTCTTCCACACTCTGTTTGCGCCAGGGTCGGGAGTCTACGTCATTCAAGTGAGCTGTGCGTTGCGCGGTGATTTGAATATAAAAGCGTTGGAGCAGGCGTGGCAGCAGGTGGTTCAACGACATGCCATCCTGCGCAGCAGTTTCGTCTGGGAAACGCTCGATCGACCACTGCAAGCAGTACACCGCCACGTCGAACTGCCGCTCGAGCAGCAGGATTGGCGGGCGCTAACCCCCGCCGCACAGCAGGAAGCACTGGCCGGCTGGCTCAAAGAAGACCGCCGGCGTGGCTTTGCGCCGGATGACGCTCCACTGATGAGACTGGTGCTGGTGCGCGAAGCGGACGATGTGTATCGCATCATCTGGAGCTATCACCATCTGTTGCTCGACGGTTGGTCCATGCAGCTCCTGCTCAAAGAAGTGTTCACGTTCTACCGGTCCTTTAGTGATGGCGAAGAGTTGCCGCGAACGCCCGTTCGGCAGTACCGGGATTACATAGCGTGGCTGCAACGACAGTCACTCGCTGCGGCCGAGGCGTACTGGCGCAAAACCCTGGAGGGTTTCACGACACCGACCTTGATCGGCAAGAGACGCGAGCGAAAGAGCGGCGAAGAAGAGAATTATTCAGAACAGCGAATTGATCTCGACGCCGCCGTGACCGCGCAGTTGCAGAAGGTTTGCCGCGATCTCCAGGTAACGACGAGTACCGCAATTCAAGCGGCGTGGGCGTTGCTGCTCATGCGCTACAGCGGCGAACAGGATGTAGTCTTTGGCACCGTGGTTTCAGGTCGATCGGCAGACCTGAACGGAGTGGAAGGGATGATTGGTCCGTTGATCAATACTCTGCCGGTGCGCATGCGCGTCGACGAAGATCGGCGGATCAGTGAATGGCTGCACGAAGCACAGGAACAAGGTGCGGCGATGCGGCAATATGAATTCAGTCCGTTGGTGGAAGTGCAAAGGTGGAGTGACGTAACAGGTGGAGAGTCTCTGTTTGAAAACATCCTGGTTTACGAGAATTATCCGGTCGAGCGGCCGCCCGAAGAAGAAGTTGGCGAAATCACGTTGAGTGAGCTCCGGTCAGCGGAGCAAACCAACTACCCACTGACGCTGATGGCAGTGCCCGGAGCCGAGTTGGTGCTGCGAATAATCTACGAGCAGGGTCGCTTCGAAGATGAATTGATCGCTAACGTTCTGAAACACCTGGCGCGTGGATTAGAGGAGATCGCTTCGAATCCGGAGCAACGGATTTCCGAGTTCTCTTTGCTTGATAAAGCGGAACGGCATCAGATACTCGACACCCTGAACGATACTCAGCGCGCGTATCCGCAAGACAAATGCCTGCACGAGTTGTTTGAAGAGCAGGTCGAGCGCACACCTGAAGCGATAGCGATCCAGTTTGAAGAAGAGGCGCTGACGTACGCCGAGTTGAATGCAAGGGCTAATCAACTCGCGCGTCATCTGAGACAACTCGGCGCCGGCAGCGAAGCAATCGTTGGCGTGTGCATGGAGCGCTCGCTGGAAATGGTCGTCGCGCTCTTTGGAATTCTCAAGTCAGGAGCAGCGTATCTTCCTCTCGACCCGACGTATCCCCAGGCGCGGTTGCAGCACATGCTCGAAGAGGCTGGGGTTCGCGTAGTCCTGGCTCAGCAGCGCTGGTTGGACAACATTCCTTCGTACGGCGGAGACGTGGTTTGCCTGGATACGCAATGGGCCGAGCGCATGGGCCATCTGAGCACCGATAACCTGGGCGACTATCCTTCTGTCGACAATCTGGCTTACACGATCTTTACATCCGGCTCGACCGGTAAACCGAAAGCTGCGATGAACGCACATCGCGGTATCGTCAATCGTTTGCAGTGGATGCAGGAAGCTTATCAATTGACGGCTGCGGATCGGGTGTTGCAGAAGACTCCGTTTACATTCGATGTTTCCGTTTGGGAATTCTTCTGGCCGCTATTGAACGGAGCGCGACTGGTCGTGGCTCGTCTCGGAGGACATCAGGATGCGGCTTATCTCGTAAAATTGATCCGCGAGCAGCAGATCACGACAGTGCACTTTGTGCCGTCGATGTTGCAGTTCTTCGTCGAACAGCAGGGAGTTGAATCATGTCGCAGCTTGCGACAGGTCATCTGTAGCGGTGAAGCGCTTCGCTACGAGTTGCAGGAACGTTTCTTTTCGCGGTTGAATGCAAAGCTGCACAATCTGTATGGACCAACAGAAGCCGCAGTGGACGTTACTTACTGGGAATGCGACCGCGTCAGTGATGATCCGATCGTTCCGATTGGAAGGCCCATCGCTAACCTACAGATGTACGTTCTTGATCGAGAAATGCAACCTGTGCCGCTGGGAGTGGCCGGTGAGTTGTACATCGGCGGCGTCGGCGTAGGACGAGGTTATTTGAATCGAGCAGATCTGACCGGCGAACGGTTTGTGCCCAATCCATTCAGCGCCGATGCGGGCGCGCGGCTTTACCGGACGGGTGACCTGGGACGATACCTGTTTGACGGCACGATTGAGTTTCTGGGACGTGTCGATTACCAGGTGAAGATTAGAGGCAACCGCATCGAGCTCGGCGAGATTGAAGCGGCACTCATCGAACACGAAGAAATAACTGATACAGTGGTGGTGTCCCGGGAAGACGAGCCGGGAGCACAGCGGCTGGTGGCGTACGTGGTCCCACGCAATGGACACGCTCCGTCGGTGACGGAATTGCGCCAACACTTGCAACAGAGAGTGCCTGATTATATGGTACCGTCGGCATTCGTCGCGTTGGAGTCACTTCCGTTGACCTCGAGCGGCAAGGTCGATCGCAGATCATTACCACGGCCGGACGGCATGCGGCCTGATTTGGACATGGCGTTCGTTGCGCCGACCGATCCAATTGAAGAAACGCTTGCGTCCATCTGGCGTGAAGTTCTTGGACTCGAACGCGTAGGTATTTACGACGATTTCTTTGTGAGCGGTGGTCATTCGTTATTGGCGGCGCAAGTAATCTCGCGCATTCAAAGGGAGTTTGGTGTTGACCTGGCTTTGCGAGATTTCTTCAGCGCTCCAAACATCAGCAGCCTGGCCGAAAGGATTACCGAAGTGGCCCTCGCCGCGGCGGATGACGAAAAACTTGACGCGATGCTCGACGCACTCGAGAATATTGACGAGCAACAAGCGCAGAGCATCCTCGTCTCTTGAACGATTGGGTATCAGTGTTGGATGAGGTCAGTACCGAAACGCGGTAGCGTCGGGTCAGTCTCGCACTTGAGATATTCTGAGGGCATATCACCACGGCGACCCGACGCTACCGCGTGTCGGTACTGACCTCGTCCAAGTGCGTAACCGGGATTATTAACCAGACATGATGAAGTTCGTTTCCAGTTTAATAATTTTGTGGATGGTCCCGGCTAGTTGTGATCAGGTGGTATCGAAGAACCCATCGCCGTCCATGAACACCTCGCGTTTAGCTGCCGGCACGACGCCGGGAAGTGTGGAGTTGGCTGACTTGAACGGCGATGGCAAAGGCGACATTGTCGTCGCCAACTCGGCAAGCAAAAACCTGACGATTCTCCTCGGCGATGGACGCGGGGGGTTCACGCCCGCGCCGGGATCACCTGTGGCCGCCGGCGAGCTGCCGAATGATATTGGAATTGCGGATCTTAATGGCGATGGCAAACTCGATCTCGCTATCCCGAATCACGAGCAGAATCAGATAACGATTTTTTTGGGAGATGGCAGCAGCCGGTTCACGCCCGTGGCGCCGGTCAGAGTGCAGAGTAAGCCGCACGCTCATGGCGTTGCCGTCGGCGATGTCGAGGGCGATCGTAAGGTTGACCTGGCAGTTGAGAGTTGGGAAACAAATCAGGTGGAGAGTTTGCTCGGTAAAGGCGTCGGCACATTTGTCACACCTGGCGCGATGTTCTCGGTTGGGCGCATGCCT
>Ga0157372_10004835_pt1 | contig 14324 bp, 12 predicted proteins | sample C55metaG_FD_115307 | JGI IMG/M metagenome (GOLD analysis project Ga0157372, IMG submission 115307) | Corn rhizosphere microbial communities from Kellogg Biological Station, Michigan, USA - C5-5 metaG | ecosystem: Host-associated > Plants > Roots > Rhizosphere > Soil | place: USA: Michigan... | reverse complement strand
GTCGGCAGCACCAGCACTGCGCTCCGCCTGCTGGACGAATGGGACCGCCTGCTCGACGAGTGCTACGACGCGCCGCACCTCTCGCGGCATCCCGTCTTTGTCGCACTTCGTCCGACGATTGAAGCATGCGGCCTGCCGCGTTCGCTCTTCCACGACCTCATCCGCGCCTTTATTCAGGACCAGATCAAGACGATCTACGACACCTGGGACGAGGCCGTGGAGTACTCGCGCTACTCTGCCAATCCAGTCGGCCGCCTCGTGTTGATGATCTGCGGCTACCGCGATGAGGAGCGTGCGCTGCTTTCCGACAAGATTTGTACCGGCCTTCAGCTCGCCAATTTCTGGCAGGACTGCGTCCGCGACTCCGAGATCCCGCGGCGCTACGTGCCGACGGAATACATGGAGCGCTTCGGGGTTGCCGAGGGGCAGATCGAGGGGCGCGTTTTCACACCCGAGTTCCGCGCCATGATGAACGCGCTGGTCGATCGGACGCGCGCGATGCTGCAGGAAGGCGCGCCACTCACTGGCATGGTTGACCCAGAGCTGCGAGTTACCATCGATCTCTTCCGCCGCGGCGGGGAAGCTATTCTCGACGGAATTGCTGCCCAGGATTACGATGTGCTCCGCGGCCGTCCTGTAGTGACCAGGCGGAAGAAGCTCACGCTCCTGCTCGGCGCCGTTCTGCGTAAGCTGCGGGCCGGCAGCTCTGGAGCGCCTACCGCGTGACCGCGGAGAACCCCATCGAACCTCGCATTGCCGACGCTTACCGCATCTGCCGCGAGATTGCCCGCACCGAGGCCAAGAACTTCTATTGGGCCTTCCGCGTGCTGCCGCGTCACAAGAGCGATGCCATGTGCGCGGTTTACGCCTTCATGCGCCGTGCCGACGACATCTCCGACGACGAGTCCAAGCCGGTCGAGACGCGCCGAATCGAGATGGCCGACTGGCTCGCCGCGTGGCGGGCTTCGCGTATTTCGCCGTCGCAGGATCCGGTGTTTCTCGCGCTCGGCGACACACAGCGTCGCTTCGATATCCCTGGGTCGCTGCTCGAAGAACTCGTCTCCGGCACCACCATGGACCTCGAGCGGAGCGATCCTGCAACCGTGCAGACGTACGATACATTCGAGGACCTCTACCGCTACTGTTATCTCGTCGCCTCGGTCGTCGGGCTCGTCTGCATCCGAATCTTCGGCTACTCGGATGCACGAGCTGAAGCGCTTGCCGAGGAGACCGGCGTGGCGTTTCAGCTCACCAACATCCTCCGCGATGTAAAAGAAGACGTGGAGCGCAATCGCGTCTACATTCCACGCGACCTGATGGACGAGTTCGGTGAGTCCATCGAGGAACTCCAGCAGCTTGCCCAAGGCCGATCGATGACAGAACGCGAGCGCAGCATGCTCGCGACCCTCGCGATCCGAGCCGAAAAATACTACGTGGCCAGCAAGAAGCTGACCCCGCTGCTCGACCGTGACAGCCGCGCTGCCATGTGGGTGCTGGTCACCATCTATCACCGCCTGCTCGGCCGGATGGCGGATCGCCGGATGGAGGTCTTCTCCGAACGGGTCAGTATCTCCACCGCCGAAAAGCTGACAATCCTCGCCCGCGGTGCCGCGATGGCCGCCTGGAACCGGGTGCTCGGATGAGCACCGGCACGACGGCCGATGTAGCCGTGATCGGCGCGGGAACGGCGGGACTCGCCGCAGCTGTCGCCCTGGCCAAAGGCGGCGCGCGCGTTGTCCTGCTGGAACGGCGGCCGTTCGTCGGAGGTCGTGCGTACTCGTATGCGCATCCCGCGCTCGGCGAGACCATCGACTCGCAGCACGTCATTCTCGGCTGCTGTAGTAATTTCACCGACCTCCTCGCGCAGGCTGGCGCAGCCGACAGCATCCGCTGGTACGACGATCTTTGCTTTCTCGAACCCCAATCGTGCGGTGCTCCGCGCCGAAGCTGGCTTCGGCCCGGGCCTCTGCCGGCTCCCAGCCACAAGACCCTGAGCTTCCTGTCCGTGCCCATGCTCTCCCTGGGCGACAAGGTGGGGATCGCCCGTGGACTGATGCACTTCCTGCGCGGCTATCCGGCAACGGACGAGGAGAGCTTCGCTGCGTGGCTCAAGCGCACTGGCCAGACCGAACGCGCGATTCGCCACTTTTGGGAGCCGATCGTCGCCGGTGCGCTCAACGATGTGTTCGAGCGCTGTTCCACAAAATACGCCGGCAAGGTGTTTCACGAGTCTTTCCTTCGCTCTAACGAAGCGGGTCGCCTCGGGATTCCGGCCGCTCCGCTTTCCGAGTTTTTCGAGCCTGTCGTCCAGCTCGCCTTCGATCTTGGTGCAGATGTCCGGGCCAACTGCGGCGTCGAAGCCCTCACGCCAAACCCCGATCACACCTGGACCATCACCACCCGCGCCGGCCAGATCACCACGCGGAACGTCATCCTCGCCACCGCCTTCTGTCAGACGCAAGAGCTGCTTCGTCCCATAGGTCCTGCGCTCGATTTCAACTACGACAAGTTTGTCGCCGCGCCGATCACCACCATCCATCTCTGGTATGACCGCGAAGTCACCGACCTTGACCATGCTGTTCTGCTCGATACCCGAATTCAGTGGATGTTCCACAAATCGCGGATTCGCCGCTGGCCAGCGGAGCAGGGAAGTTACCTCGAGCTCGTCATCAGCGCGTCCTGGCCTGAGATCGAGATGTCTCGCGAAGAGGTCCTCGCCTCTGCGCTCCGGGAGGTCGAACTCTTCTTCCCGCGCATCCGCGAGGCGAAGCTAATGAAAAGCGCGGTGCTCAAGGAGGCTCGTGCTACCTTCTCCGTCACCCCGGGCCTGGACCAGTACCGCCCACAGCAGCGTACCGGGCTGCCGGGACTCTACCTCGCCGGCGACTGGACCGCGACCGAGTGGCCCTCCACCATGGAGGGCGCCATTCGCAGTGGCCGACTCGCAGCTGGAGAAATTATTGGGAAGCGGACCGACTTTCTTTCTCCAGAGCTTCCAGCGACAGGTTTGATGGGGTGGCTCAGTACCGTCGGCTGACGGGTACCCCTCCCCATACTTTTTGGCTAAAGTATGCCGGAATAAGGAGTTCTGTCCAAAGTCTTGCATCTCAATGGGTTGCGATAATTTTGCTGATTTCAAACAGGTTAATTCCGGTTTGAGGACCTTGGAGGGCGAGGCAGGAGTGCCGCGCACCTCTTCGTCCCATTAAATCCAGTTTAAATGGTGTGTCAAGACCTGGGGGGCGGAAAATGCGCGAGTAATTTGGCGAAGGCGGGACTCCTTCGGCAGTACGAATACGGAGATTCTGAAGCCTGCGGCTCCAGAATGACGAGATAAACTGGGAGGCTCTGGAACTCTAGAGGCTCCGACCTTCGGCGGAGGCTAGCTTCTCTTCGGCTTCGCGGGTGATCTCGTTGGCGTAGTCGTATTTTGCGGCATCGTCGCCGGCTTCCTGCCAGAGCTTTTCACCGCGTTCGAGTTCCGCGCGGGCGGCGGCGGTGTCGATCTCTTCGGGCTTCATTGCGGTTTCGGCGAGGATCGTGACCCGCTCGGGAAGGACCTCGGCGAAGCCCCAGGCGACGAAGAATCGCTGGCCGTCGGCCGAGCCGCCATGCAGGCGGACTTCGCCGGCGCCGAGCTCGGCGAGCAGGGGAGCTGCGCCATAAAGCGTCTCCAGATAACCGGAGCTGGATGGCAGCTCGACGGCTGTGGCGGTGGCTTCCAGCAGCAGACGGTCCGGGCATACCAGCCGCACGTTCAAGAGTCCCGAGTTGTTTGTTGCGTCTGCCATCGTGTTCCGTTCGTGATCCGAAGTTTTCGAGTGAAATGTGCCGGGCCTTCAGCCCTTCTGCTGCTCTTTCTGACTCCTACCTAGGCCTCCCCGAGGTCGGCCTAGGCTGTTATGTGTCGGCCTTCAGCGCTCGATCAGGCTATGGCCTGCATCTTTTCTGCGGCTTTGAGCACGTCTTCGATGCCGCCCTTGAGGTAGAAGGCCTGCTCGGGAATTGAGTCGTGCTTGCCTTCGATGATCTCCTTGAAGCTGCGGACCGTGTCCTCGATCTTGACGTATGCGCCTGGGATACCGGTGAAGACTTCGGCGACGTGGAAGGGCTGCGAAAGGAAGCGCTGGACCTTGCGAGCCCGGGCGACGGTGAGCTTGTCCTCTTCCGAGAGCTCGTCGATGCCGAGGATGGCGATGATGTCCTGAAGGTCCTTGTATCGCTGCAGAATGCGCTTGACGCCCTGGGCGACGTTGTAATGCTCCTCCCCGACGACGGTGGGCGTGAGAATGCGCGAGGTTGAGGCCAGCGGGTCGACGGCCGGGTAGATACCAAGCTCGGAGAGCGGGCGTGAGAGCACGGTGGTCGCGTCGAGGTGAGCGAAGGTTGTCGCGGGAGCCGGGTCGGTCAAGTCGTCGGCGGGCACGTAGACGGCCTGCACGGAGGTGACGGAGCCCTTCTTGGTGGAAGTGATGCGCTCCTGCAGCTCGCCCATTTCGGTGGCAAGGTTCGGCTGGTATCCGACGGCGGAGGGCATACGACCGAGCAGCGTGGAGACCTCAGAACCTGCCTGAGTGAAGCGGAAGATGTTGTCGATGAAGAGGAGCGTGTCTGCGCCTTCCTGATCGCGGAAGGACTCGGCGACGGTGAGGCCGGTGAGCGCCACGCGCAGACGCGCCCCTGGCGGCTCGGTCATCTGACCGTAGATGAGTGCGGCCTTGGACTTTGAGAAGTCCTTGAGGTCGATGACGCCGGACTCCTGGAACTCGATCCAGAGGTCGTTGCCCTCGCGGGTGCGCTCGCCTACGCCGGCGAAGACGGAGAAGCCGCCGTGCTTGGTGGCAACGTTGTTGATGAGCTCCTGAATGATGACGGTCTTGCCGACGCCGGCGCCGCCGAACAGGCCGATCTTGCCGCCCTTCAAGAAGGGCTGAATGAGGTCGATGACCTTGATGCCGGTCTCAAACATCTCTTCCGAGGTCGACTGCTCGTCGAACGCCGGGGCCTGGCGGTGAATCGGCATGTGCTCTTTGGAGTTGACCGGGCCGAGCTCGTCGACCGGTTCGCCGAGAACGTTGAGCACGCGGCCGAGGGTCGCGCGGCCTACGGGAACGGTGATGGGAGCGCCGGTGTCGATCGCCTTCATGCCGCGGACCATGCCTTCGGTGGCGACCATGGCGATGCAGCGCACGCGACCTTCGCCGAGGTGCTGCTGAACCTCGACAATGACCGAGAGCGGCTCCGGCACGTCGAAGCCGTCGGAGACGATGCGGACGGCGGTATAGATGGGCGGCATCGTCTTCTCGTCGAACTGAATGTCAACGGCCGGTCCGCTGATGGAGACTACTGTTCCAATGTTCTCTGCCATATTTCTTTCCTGAATCCTTCTCGCGAGCTAGAGCGCTGCGGCTCCGCTGACAATTTCAATAATTTCTTTGGTGATCGCGGCCTGGCGCACGCGATTCATCGTGAGGCTCAGGCTGTCGATCAGGTCTTCTGCGTTCTTGGTTGCCGCGTCGGTGGCGGTCATGCGCGCGGCGTGCTCGGCCGCGGCGGACTCCAGCAGTGCGTGGAAGATTTGCGTGGTGACGTAGCGCGGCAGCAGGTCGCGAAAGAGCTGTTCGGGAGCCTGGTCGAAGATGTAGTCCACGTCCGCGGTGCCGAATTTCTTTTCCTCTTCGACGGCCTCGTCGTCCTCGGGTTCCTTTACGGAGATCCCGGCGCTGGCGGCGGCGCGTGCGGCTGCTTCGCGCTGCTCTTCCGTCATTTCTTCCGCGGCAGCGATCTCGTGGGCGCCGAGCTTGTGGATGGGCAACAGCTTTTCGACGACGACCCGCTGCTGGATGACCGACTTGAACTCGTTGTAGACGATGTAGACGGAATCAATCTCGGAGCGCTCATACCGCTCAATGATGGAATGTACCATCTCCGAAACCTCGTGGAAGTCGGTGCGAAGCAGCAGGGTGGGGTGCTCGGCCGAGACCTCGATAGGCTGCGCGCGATGGCGGATGACATCGTAATGGACGGCGAGATCGTTGTCGTAATGCCGCTCGGTCTTCTCGTAGTTCGCAGCAGGGAAACGCTTCTTGTAGAGACCGATTGCCTTCTTGCCGATCGGCTCGAGATCGATGTTCTGGTCCAACGAGCGGCGGGAGTCGATGAACTTCTGGGCGGCTTTGCCGATGTTCGAGTTGAAAGCGCCAGCGAAGCCTTTGTCGCCGGCGACCACGATGACGAGGACGTTCTTTTCCGGGCGCTCGATCAGGAGCGGATGCAGGATCTCTCCGGTCTGCTCGTTGTAGAGGTCGGTGCGACGGACCATGGAGACGAGGACGCTGGTGAGCATGCTCGCGTAGGGACGCGCGCGCATCGTGCGGTCCTGGGCGCGGCGCAGCTTGGCCGCCGAGACCATCTTCATGGCCTTGGTGATCTGCCGCGTGTTCTTCACGCTGCGGATGCGCCGCCGTAGATCGAGTACGTTCGCCATGGTTTACTTGGCGCCTGCCATTGCCGGCGCGGGCGCATTCTGCGGCGCTGCGGTCTTGCCAGCGCCTTCGCGCTTGGCCTTGAGCTCGTCGAGGAACTGACGCTTGTAGTCGTTGATGGTATCGGTGAGCCGCTTGTTCAGGTCGTCGTCGAGCGCCTTCTTGGTAGCGATGTCGGTGAGAATCGTCGGGGCTACGCTCTCGAGGTATGGGTAGAAGCCGTCCTCGAAGGCGCGGATGTCGGCGACCTCGACGTCGTCTAGGAGGCCGTTGACGCCGGCGAAGAGGATCGCGACCTGCTTTTCGGCGGGAAGCGGATGGAACTGCGGCTGCTTCAGGAGCTCAGTGAGGCGCTGGCCGCGGTTGAGCTGCTGCAGCGTGACCTTGTCCAGGTCCGAGCCGAACTGTGCGAACGCGGCGAGCTCGCGGTACTGGGCGAGATCGAGCTTGAGACGCGAGCCGACCTGCTTGGTCGCTTTGATGGCGGCCGCGAATCCGACACGCGAGACCGAGAGGCCGACGTTGACGGCCGGGCGCACGCCGGAGTTGAAGAGGTCGGTCTCGAGGAAGATCTGGCCGTCGGTGATGGAGATAACGTTGGTGGGAATGTAGGCGGAGACGTCGCCGGCTTGCGTCTCGATGACGGGCAGAGCAGTGAGGCTGCCGCCGCCGAGCTTGTCTGAAAGTTTGGAGGCGCGCTCGAGCAGGCGCGAGTGGAGGTAGAAGACGTCGCCAGGGTACGCCTCGCGCCGGGGGGGACGGCGGAGGAGGAGCGAGATCTCGCGGTAGCTGACGGCGTGCTTGGAGAGGTCGTCGTAGATGACGAGGGCGTGGCGGCCGGAGTCACGGAAGAACTCGCCCATGGCGCAGGCGGCGAAGGGCGCGAGGTACTGCATCGGGGCGGGCTCGGAGGCAGTGGCGGCGACGATGATGGTGTAGGCCATCGCGCCGTGCTCTTCGAGCGTCTTGACGATCTGCGCGACCGAGGAACGTTTCTGGCCGATGGCGCAGTAGATGCAGATGAGGTTGTTCTTCGCCGAGTTGATGATGGTGTCGAGCAGGATGGCGGTCTTGCCGGTCTGGCGGTCGCCGATGATGAGCTCGCGCTGGCCGCGGCCGATGGGGATCATGGTATCGATGGCCTTGATGCCGGTGGCCATCGTCTCGCGAACGCCCTGGCGATCGACGACGCCGGGCGCGAGCCGCTCGATGGGGAGGCGCTCGTTGGTGGCGATTGGGCCCTTATCGTCGATCGGATTGCCTAGTGCATCGACGACGCGACCGATGAGGGCCTCGCCGACGGGCACGGACATGATGGTGCCGGTGCGCTTGACCTCGTCGCCCTCGTGGATCTCGGTGTAGTCGCCGAGCAGCACGACGCCGACTTCAGATTCGTCGAGGTTCATGGCGAGGCCGTAAACGTCATGGGGGAACTTCACCATCTCGCCGGCCATGACTTTGTCGAGGCCGTGAACGCGGGCGATGCCGTCGCCGAGGGAGACGACCGTGCCGACCTCGTCTACCTGGATGTGCTGATCGTAGTTCTGAATCTGCTCGCGGAGCAGCTTGGTTATTTCGTCCGCATTGATCTTTGCCATTGTGTTCCTCTACCTCAAAATCCTGTGCTGGTGTGCGATTGTCTCGCAATCAGGCGTTTATGAGCCTGGTTTTCAACTGGTCCAACTGCGCCTTGATGGAGCCGTCGTAGACGGTGGACCCGATTTCGACTACTGCGCCGCCGAGCAGGGATGGATCCTCTGCATAACTGGCACGGACAGGGCCGCCGGCGAGTTTTGACACTTGGCGCTCGAGCTCGGCGCGCGCGGCGTTGTCGAGCGGCCGAGCGCTGGTGATGCGGGCCTCGCGGATGCCGGCGCGCTCATCGGAGATGCGGCTGTACTCGTCAACGATCTCGTTGAGCTCGCCAAGGCGGCTATGGTCGGTGATGACGGCGATGAAGTTTCGCACCTGTGGGTACATGCCGATACGGGGGGCGAGTGCGTCGATCACCTTCAGCTTGCTTGCACCCTCGACGGATGGGTTGCCCAGGAATTCGCGCAGCTCGCTGCTGGTGTTGAGCGCGTCGGCGAAGTCCCGCAATTGCTGTTCGGCAGCTTTGGCGTCGAGGCGGACGGACTCGGCGACCTCGGCGAAGGCGCGGGCGTAACGGGGAGCAGAGCTGGCCACTAGTTCTGTCCCTTCTTCTCGCCGGTGAGGCGGTCTGCGAAGTCCTGGACCAGCAGGCGGTCGGTTTCTGCGGTAACGACGAGCTTGCGCGCGGCTTGCTCGATGGCGAGCTCGGCGGCCTGCTGCTTCAGTTGCTGGCGCGCGTGAATGGTGGCGGCAGCGATCTCCTGCTCTGCGGCGGCGAGGATGTTGCGCTTTTCCTCCTCGACCGCGGCGCGGAAACGCTGCTCTTCGCGGGCGGCTTCCTGCTCGGCGTGGGCGCGCATTGCGGCGATCTCGCCGTCCAGCTTCGCAAGGCGCTCTTCGACGCTGCCCAGGCGGACGCGGGCTTCTTTGGTGGCTACTTCGGCGTCGGTAATGTGCTTGCGGATGGCTGCATTTCGACCGCGGATTGTCTTTGGCAGAACTTTGACGGCGACGTAGCCCAGAGAACCCGCAAGGATGAGGAAGTTCAGCACTTCAAATGCCGTGGCGGACTGGTCAGGATTCAACCCGAGATGCCGGCCGATGGCAACGACCGCCTTGGACTTGCGATACTGATCGTTCTCGTCGGCTTCCTGCTGGTCCTTCTGGGGTGACTGTGCCTCAGGCGTCGTGCTTACGCCAGAGTTCTGTGCGTGCAGAGCCCGAGTGGTGTGGAACGGAATCCCAAGTGCGGCCGCGAGTGCCACGGCCAGGAATACACGGCGGATACAGGCCAGATTCACTGCGTGGCCTCCGTGAGGGTTCCCGCGGGCATGATGGCGCGTACGATCTGCTCGCTTAGTTCCATGCTGACGCTTTCAAGATGATGGCGAGCGTCTGCGACGCTCTCCTCGATCTCGGCACGGCCGGTGCGAACTCGTTCGGCGGTGATTTCGCGGGCTTCTTGCAGTGCCTGGTCGCGCTCTGCCTGCAGTTGCTTCAGGCGCTGCTCGCGTGCGGCAAAGATCTCGGCGCGGGCGCGGCGCATGCGCTCTTCATACTCGGCTGTCTTGTTCTCGGCTTCGGAGATGGAGGCGTTTGCCTGGTCCATGGCTCCCGTCGTGCGAGAGCGGCGCTCAGCGAGGACTTTTTCCAGAGGTCGGCGGACCAGAAACCCGTAGGCAACGACCAGAAGGAGGAAAAAGACCATCGTCGGCACAGCGCCGAGCACAAGTCCACCGAGTTGATTCAGAATCACATTCATGTGTTGGATCGGGCCAGGCGGATGTAAGTCCTTGGAAACGAATGATCGAACCTGTTCGGACGGACGCGGCCTTGCGGAGTTTCGAGTACACCTAGTTTTAGCAAAGCGTTCTGAAGAGTGTCAATCAATGCGAGGCCGGTTTTGGCAGGTGTTTTGCCCGGTTATCGGACCCAGATTCCGTTTGACAATCGGCGGTCGGGGATTAGACTTAAAACACCACCAAGACCCTATGTCCTGGGTCGTACAGGTCGCGTGATTGGGGACACCACCTCCGCTCCCCATCAGGCGGCCTGTTCTGTTTAACTTTCCACTGCGACAGCGGCTTCCGAGGTCCGGGTCGAACGCTCGCGGAACCGGCGATACCGCCCGATGAGCGACGCTGGGCCGCGGACCTGCAGGTGGACGAGATTGCCTTCGAAGCGCTTCTTGCGGACAACGGCTCCGGCTTCGAGCGCGGCCAGCACTGCGCCATCCGACTGTGGGATGCGGAAGACCGCATCTACCAGCGGATCGGCAACCAGGGCGCGATCGATCGCGACCAGCAGAGCATCGAGGCCGATTCGCTCCATGCCGGAGACGAGTACGGCGTGGTCGCCGGCTGAGGCCTCGAGCTGCGCCCGCTCCATTTCGGGCAGCAGGTCGATCTTGTTCAGGACCTGCAGTACGGGCTTGTCCTCTACTTCGAGCTCCGCGAGAACGCTTTCGACCTGCTGCTTCTGGTCTTCGAGCAGAGGGCTGGAGGCATCGCGGACGTGCAGCAGGACCTCGGCGCGCTCAACTTCCTCGAGCGTGGCGCGGAAGCTGGTGACCAGAGTGTGCGGCAGGTTGCGAATGAACCCGACGGTGTCCGAGAGGAGAACCTTGCGCCGGCTGGGGAGCTGGAGCTGCTTGAGCTTGGGATCGAGCGTCGCGAACATGCGCGCGGACTCAAGCACGCCTGCGTCGGTGAGCGCGTTGAATAACGTGCTCTTTCCGGCGTTGGTGTAGCCGACCAAAGCGACGACCGGGACAGGCACGGCTTCTCGGCGTTGGCGCTGCTGACGGCGGATGCGGCGCACGGAATCGAGCTGTTGCTTCAAGTGGTCTATGCGGACATTGATCTTGCGCCGATCGGTCTCAAGGCGGGTTTCGCCCGGGCCTCTGGTGCCGATGCCGCCGCCGAGCTGAGACATGGCTTTGCCTCGACCGGCGAGCCGGGGAAGCTGATATTCGAGCTGCGCGAGTTCCACCTGGAGCTGGCCTTCACGTGTTAGCGCATGGCGAGCGAAGATGTCGAGGATGAGCTGCGTGCGGTCGATCACGCGGCAGGGAAGCTGGCCTTCCAGATTGCGGAGCTGGGAAGGGGAGAGGTCGTGGTCGAAAAGAACAAGGTCGGCGGCGGTGGAGGCCACTACGCCTTCGATCTCGTCCAACTTGCCGTGGCCGACGAGCGTGGCCGGATCGGGCTTGGGCCGGCGTTGCACAATGGTGGCGGCGATTTCCGCGCCGGCGCTGCGGGCAAGCTCCTGGAACTCGGCGAGTGAGCTGTCGAACTCCGGCGGAATAGGAGCCTCGCCGGACGTCGAGCCGGTAGCGCCATCGCTGGACTTGCGAAGAGCATCGGCCGCCTTGCGTGCCTGCTGGACGGCGCGCGTCAGCTTGCGACGCTCACCTGTGAACTCCACGCCAACCAGGACAGCGCGCTCCGCCGATCCCGCTGGATGCAAGGCAGGCCGAACGGGCGCAACCGTGCGTTGCGACTCCTGAGTTCGTTTCACAAACTCCCCACGGCTCTGATCCGGCTACGGCTCTGCGGCAGGATCTGCGTCAGTCCCCCGCAACGCCGGCCGCTTCGGTCACGGCTGGAGATGCGGTTGAGGCAGGCGGAGAGGATACGGCGCTCTGGCCCCGCTGTTCCGACCGTAAGTCCGTGTGGGCCCCGGCGCGGCCGCTGACGACTGTGGAGATGGCGTGCTTGAAAATCAGTTGCTCTTGCGAGTTGTTCTCCAGCAACACAGAGTATTTGTCAAACGAACGAATTTTGCCCGTCAACTTGACGCCGCTGACCAGATAGATCGTGATCGGGCTCTTGTCTTTACGGACAGTATTCAGAAAAGTGTCCTGGATGTTCTGTGCCGGCTTCGATTCCATAGTGCCGATCTCCTTCTCCTGGGCTCGATGCGTTCGGAAAATAACGCTAGTCCCCGTCCTTGTAAGTGGAACCTTCTCGCAATTCGCCCTGGCGGAAGATTCAAGTCTGTAAACAATACGACCAACAGTGTTCTTTTTCAACTCGCTATGGAGGAACGAGCCCGGCGGGTGGTCTTGGCGCCACGGTGGCACGGCATCCTGCGAGCTGCCGTAGCTTTTTTGACGGCTCAGAGGGCGTAAACGTCTCAAATTCCGCGTTGTACCATGCTTATGTGCCCCGGCCTGCCGTTGAACCTGTCCCGATGCTCGATTTCGCCCGTCAGTATGCCTCGATCCGGGGTGAAATCCTGGATGCGATCACCCGGGTGTGCGACTCCCAGGCGTTCATTCTCGGGCCAGCGGTCGAAGCATTTGAGCGCTCGGCTGCCGCGGCTTGTTCCACCTCCTTCGCGGTTGGATGCGCGAGCGGCACGGACGCACTATGGCTCGCGTTGGCCGGTGCAGGAATCGGCAACAGTACGGGCAGCGGGAGCGTCGGCGATGCGGTGCTTACGACGCCGTTCAGCTTCTTCGCGTCAGCGAGCTCGATCCGCCGGGCCGGCGCACGTCCGGTCTTCGCGGACATCGACCCACGAACGTTCAATCTATCGCCGGAATCGGCAGTCGAGGTGCTGCGTGGGCCCGCGGGAGAGCGGATCCGGGCGATTCTGCCGGTGCACCTCTACGGGCAATGCGCAGATTTCGACGCGCTGACTGATCTGGGCAAGTCTCGAGGGCTGCTCCTGCTGGAGGATGCCGCCCAGGCATTTGGAGCGACATGGCAGGGCCGGGCGGCGGGGTCACTGGGCGTCGCCGCGGCATTCAGCTTCTATCCCACAAAGAATCTCGCGGCCATGGGCGACGCCGGGTTGGTGACCACGTCGGACTCCAAGATTGCTGCCCGAATGCGCTCGCTGCGGACGCACGGAATGACGCGTCGCTACTACCACGACGAGATCGGCTGGAATGCGCGCATGGACGCGATCCAGGCGGCCGTGCTCGAGGTAAAACTGCGGTATCTCGGCGCCTGGACGGAGAAGCGTCGTGAGCGGGCGGCGAAATACGACGAGTTGTTCCGCGGGGCGGCCCTGGCGTCGAGCGGCTCTACGGCCCATGGCATTGTGCTGCCCTGGACCGATCCCAGAGCGGAGCACGTGTTTCACCAGTACGTGATCCGCGCTCCGAGGCGGGACGCCTTGCGGGAGCACCTGACGCAGGCGGGAATCGGCAGCGAGATCTATTATCCGGTGCCGCTGCACCTGCAGGACGCGCTGGCTGATCTTGGCTACAGGCCCGGGGACTTTCCCCACGCGGAGGCGGCTGCCCGCGAGGTGCTAGCTCTCCCCATTTATCCCGAACTCCGGGACGGCGAGCAGCAGGCGGTGGTGGAGGCGATCCGCGCCTTCTACGCGTAGAGCCGTGCGCTAGCGGCGGCGGCCCTTCTTCTCTTTCTTCTCTTCGGCTTTGGGGTGTGCTGCGGGCTCATCGTGGTAGCCCGGCGGGGCGATGCGCCGGACGATGTTGCCTTCGAGGCGATAGGTCTTGGAGATGGTTTTGCCCGGAGTGATGAAGCCGGTTGTGGGATCGGGCGTGACCGGTGGCGAGTCGGCCGCGAGCACGCGATAGGTGAAGGTGGGAAGAGGCGTCTGCGCGGCGGGCGTCTTACCGTATGGGTCCTTGGCCATCTCGATCTTCACCGGCAGATATCCCTCGATGTTCTTGTCGCGGAAGCCGGTCTCGTACCGGTGCATCTTGGAGTTCCAGGTGAAAAGGCGCACCTGATCGAAGTCATAGGGAAGGCCGGCTGTGTACGGGGCGAGCACGGTGAGATAGATGGGAATGTTCTTGTTGTCCTGCTCGGCGCCAGGATCGTACACGGTGGTGAGGACGTAGGCGCCGACGAACTTCTGGCCTTCCGCGTACCGGGTCAGCGTGTCGGGAGCGTCCACATCGAGCATGCGGGAGAGCAGCCAGCCGGCGCGTCCTTTGGAGTCGCGCGCGAGCCACCAGTCTTCCATCGGAATCGGTGCGGGCTCGCCAGGCATTGTGGCCTTCGACTCTGGCTTGGGGAGCGCTCCGCCCGGGACCGGTTTCGGTAGGGTCGCGCGTTGGATGAGCTGCAGCTTGTCGCCTTCGGCAAGGCGATAGAACTTCTCCGTGTCGCGGCCGGGTTTCAGGTGGAGGTTCACTTCATCGCGTACTACGGCCGAGGCGACAACGGGATCCTTGGCGGCCTTCTGGGCGAGGTCCTGGAAGGCATCGTAGACGTCCTGGGTTGCGACGGCCTTTTCGTCGATCCAGCCGATTTCGCCCTT
>Ga0157372_10004834_pt1 | contig 14324 bp, 17 predicted proteins | sample C55metaG_FD_115307 | JGI IMG/M metagenome (GOLD analysis project Ga0157372, IMG submission 115307) | Corn rhizosphere microbial communities from Kellogg Biological Station, Michigan, USA - C5-5 metaG | ecosystem: Host-associated > Plants > Roots > Rhizosphere > Soil | place: USA: Michigan... | reverse complement strand
TTATTATTTAAGAAATGGAAAAAGAAATGGCGTTTATGGGAATTGTCTGGCATCTTAAAGGCAGCGAAAAAGAAAACAAGACTGTTTATTGCGCGGTCCAGGTGAGTTTTGATAAAGACCCGCCAGGGGTTTACAAATTTTTCGATACGGGTGACCCGGTAAAAGATTGGAACCAGGCCATAGATGAAGTTATGGCTGCGGAAAAAGATTTGTTTATTTTATTTTCCTCAAGTGTAAACGATTTTCTTGTAAGGCCGGATGTTGACCTTATTTTCATGGGGGAGGTAAATGGGGGTTCGCTGGAGGATTACCCCTATACCAATGCTTATTTATGTAAAAAAAGTCAAAAAGGATGTTTACAAAATTAAACTGGTATGCTAACCTTTAATTGGGGTATAATTTTACAAAAAGGGATGGGTAATATGTCAGGTTCACCGGAGTTCCTAACAACAATTTTGGCCTATCTTTTTGGTTGTGTCGGTACGGTAATTATATATTTTTTCTTATTATTAATTTTTGAATGGTTTGAAACCCGGAAAAAAAGAAACCGGGCCAGGCTATTTTTAGAATATTTAAAGACCGGGGAAAGCCCAAATAAAAAGGTAGACAACCCAACCCATGAAACCAACTTATAACCCGGCCTTAAGTTATGAACAAAACTATCAAAACGGGCCGGATTTTTCAGGCCCAATCCCGGAAACCCACAAATTAAACAAAACCCTAAACCCTCAAAAATTTTTAGGGTATACCGTAAACAGTACCTTAGGCATCCCGGCTGGGCCGCTGCTTAATTCAGCTTATATAAACCTTTATTCCCAAATGGGAGTTGACATATTAACCTACAAAGCCGTCCGGAGTGAGTACAGAGAAGCCCCCCCCCACCCCAACATATGCCGGGTGGTCACCCCCACCGGCTGGTATAAAGTAAATAACCAACCACCGGCTCTTTTTGGCCTTGCAATAGAAGAAAAAAACACTGAATTTATAAGCATCACAAATTCATTTGGAATGCCCAGCCGCGCTCCCCAGGAATGGTTTTTAGATGTTAAACGGGCCAAAGTCTGCCTCCGGGCGGGCCAGGTACTGGTTGTCAGTGTGGTCGGGACGGCAAAACCGGGTATGGAATTTAAGGATTTAGCCGAAGATTTTGCCTCTACCGCCTTTTTAGCGGAGGTTGCCGGGGCCGATGTGGTTGAAGCGAACCTTAGTTGCCCGAATGTCCAGACCGAAGACGGTAGCATATTTAAGAACCCCGCCCTGGTCGAACAGGTGGCGTTTGCCATAAAAAGCCGGGTAAAACGGGTACCCCTCATTTTAAAAATCGGTTATTTAGAAAACCCGGAATTAGTCCTAAATGTCGTCCGGGCCGCCTATAACGGCGGGGCCAGCGGCATAGCCGCCATAAACACCCTTCCGGCCCGTATCTATACCGCTAACGGTGTTCCCGCCCTGCCAGGCCACAATCGCCTTGTAAGCGGGGTTTGCGGGGCCGGTATTTTTGAGGAGGGGTGGCAGATGGCCCAGCGGCTCCTTGCGGCCAGGGCGGAGTTGGGGCTAGTGGCCGGGCAATTTAGTATTATCGGTTTAGGGGGGATAAACGGGTTAGCCACCTATTTAAAATATCAAAAATTAGGGCTGGACGGTATCCAAATCGGTACGGCGGCCATGTGGAATCCTTATCTTGCGGAAAAAATAAAAAGTTTAGATAATTAATAATCCTGGTCGGGGGGGGTTGGTTTCGTATGTTAATAGTCACCTTTGATGATGATAGGTTTGAAGAGGATATGAGTATAAATTGCTGTGAGTGTAAACGTGTAACACGGCGGTTTGATACTATGTTCAGTTATGAGGAAAGTTTTCAAGAATTTTACCTTTGCCGACCTTGTTTTATTAAAGAATTTGATAAGTTAAAAGCGGAATTTTTGGCGGCTGAATTAAATACAACAAAATAGGGGGGGTGACAGGTGGCAATAAGCCCGTTACTAGTCGAAGCGTATCACCTTTTACGCGGGGCCGGGATTTTAACCCAGGCCCAGGAAGAGGATATTAGTGAGCAAATCGGTTTAACCTACCGCATAAAGCTGGTTCGCCTAGATGGACCACCGCCTGTTGTAAACCCGGCCCCGCAAAATAACCTCCCTCACCCGGTGGCCCTGCAATTTGAAATAGATATGCTAAGAAAAGAAAACACCGCCTTAAAAAAAGAGGTCAACCGTTACGCTTTAAATGAATATTTGCATGGGTATAACCAGTATTATAATGATACCGTACCCTACCCGGAAGTCGGGCCGGGTAACGAAGAAGAGTAAAATGAGGAGCAAAAGGAGTAATTTATGCCAAAGTTTATCCCGTTAGGTCAGCGTTTGCTTGTAAAACCGGATTTGGCTCAAAGTGAGACCCGGAGCGGTATTCTTATCCCGGATAATGCAAAGGATACCCCCCAGTGGGGCCAGGTGCTGGTTGTAAGCGCAGCCCTTGAAAAAGAAGGAACTATAAAAGAAGGGCAAAGGGTTGTTTTTGGGCGGTTTACCGGGGCTGAACATAAAATCGATGGAGAGGACTACTTAATTTTAAATGAGCCGGATGTCCTGGCAATCCTTACCGATTAAGGGGTTTTGGTTGCCATGAAAAAACAAGACCGGTTAAAACTGGCCGGGCCGGGCGAAATCCCCCTTGAACAAGAAGTGCCTATGCTTATTGCCGCTCTAAGAACCTCCCATTCCTGGCTGGATGCCTCCATAAGGCTGGGGGAAATAGGCGAACCGGCGGTTGCCGCTCTTTTAGAAGGCTTAAACGACCCTGTTATAGATAGTTTTGCTTTTGATGCCCTGACCCGGATAGGTAAACCCGCTATCCCTTTCATTGTTACCATGTATGAAACAAATAAAGCAAACCGGGATTGGGCCGTCCTTGCCTTAAATTTTATTATAGGCAAAAAAGAAACCAAAAAGGTTTTAAATAATTTAACCAAGCCAGACCCGGCCTTATAAAAAAGGGCCGGGTTTAGATTTTTGTTTAGGTTTAGGTTTAGGTTTAGGTTTTGGTTTGAAACGGTTTTCTTTGATTAAGGCTTTAAATTCCCAGGTGGGCCAGCTATAATTTCGCCGCGAAATAGTTCTCCCTACCGGTTTGGTCCGGCCTATTTCAACCGCCCCGGAATCAGGTTCGGCAATTTGAGCGGTTATTACAAAAAAACTATCTAACAAATAAATATAGGTTATATTTGCATCGTTAACCCCACCCGGTTTACTGGCGTTCAGGGCATGGGCTACGGCCAGCCGGTAATTGGTGGGGGAATCAACCCGGTATTTCGCTATCGGTTTTGGGGAGTTCGTTTCGGCCATTTTCTTTTCTTTTCCTTGCGTTTCGACCATAACCTACAAGCCAATTCCGGTGATACCGGGTACTAAAGGTATGGTGAATAGTTGAACAAATTTCACAACACCCGTTAACGCTTTTATCTCTTTTATCTATTGAGGAGCGTTTGGGTCTGTAGGGTAAATCTCTGAATTTTTGGTATTCCTCAAAAGAACCGTCCCAACCCACCCCGTTCTCCCGGCTATAGGTGCCGCATAAAGGACATTGTATAGCAGGAGGATAAGGCAACCTACCGAGGGCTACCCGCGCCAGGGCTACAGGGCAATCCAAACTATGAAACTCTATTTTCCCGGTTTCGGCAGCCCACCCTTCTTTGCAAAAGGTACAATCATAATGGTCGGTACCGTATTCCTCAGAAACAAACTCCCCTTTATAGTCAGCAATTTTTGTTAGGATTTCATTTCTATCGACCCTAAAAACAGGGTTTACCGGCGGTGGTAACGGCATTAACTCCGGGCCAGCCGCCGCCCTGACCGTATCGTTAACCCCGCCGCCCAAACCCTGGCATGCCTTTAAACTAACCAGTATTCCATTTCTAAACATGGCAACAAAATTGCCATAAACATTACTCAGGAGGGTAACGGTTTTTCGGTATTGGTAGCGGCGTTTAATCCGCCCGGTTTTACGGTAATAAACTTCTTGACCGTTTTCATCAAAGGCTTTTTCCCCGTAAGGCAACCGCTCTATTTCGTATTCATAATGGAGGAGTTTGCCGCTTTTGGTGATAACATATTTTACCGTATAGTCAGACCCGTCCAAAGTATCGCTGGTAAAGGTTTTACCGGCAAGTTTGGCAACGGGGTAGTTCATTTCTATCGTATCATAATTCGCCGCTGAAAAAACAAACTCCGGCAAAAAATCAGTTTGCATGCTACCCTCCTGTTTATAAATATTACTTTGTTAAAGTATAACATATTTTTGGTAAAAGTAAATAAAATTCGGGCTTGACTTGTATGTTTTATATGTTATACTTTAATTACAGTATAGTTATTATTAGTATAGAAAGAAGGTATTGTCATGACGGTAGAAGTTAGAAATCGGACAAACGATGAAAAGGCGGTTGAGAGTTGCCTTGACCATTTATGGGCCACCACACCCCCGGAAAGCCACTATCACCAGCTGGTCCAGCGGGTTTTCTTTAAAAAAGAAAACGATAAAAAATATATAGTGGCAATGGAAAGCCAGGGGTCGGTTTTATTTTATGAGGTACTGGCAAAGGTATACTTTTTACCCCGGCCCATCACCTCAACCGCTGAAATAGAGCAATACCATTACGTCTACGAAACCTGGGAGGAGATGAGCCTGGAAAGGTTGTAAAAAATGGAAAACGAAAAGCTTATAATCCCTTTTAACAACCCCCTGGTCGGGGATTATATCCGCCCCTGGAAAGATAGCCCTTTATACGTGGTTGACGGGGTAAAAAGGGTTTTTCATACCGAAGATGGTTTGGTTGATTCATTGTTAAATATTCACGAAGCAAAGGACTGGTCTTATAAAACCACCGCTTTTTCCTTAGATTGTGAGGTGGTTTACGGCCCTTTTCGCCCGACCGGGTGGCGTGGCGACCAGGGTATTGAGCTAGGTGACCGGGTACGGGTGGTTGAGGCAGTCGAAGCGGTCAGGGCAGTTACTTACCCTGTAGGTACTGAGGGTGTAGTTTGTGAAATAAAAACCGATAACAGGGGACAACCAGGCCAGAAGATGTATATGGTGGCCGTCCCTACCCCTTTTAATGATGGCGAATCTATTTGGGGTGACCCGGAAGAAACCGACCTTGACCGCAAAGCCATCGCCACGGGTTATTTCAACGATGAGTTGGAACGTATCGGGCCGACCGATTTTTCCGGGGATGGAATTGTTAAATTTTTAGGTTCAAAAATACCTCACCCGGTTATAGTTGAATTTGCTAAAAAGGTTAGTTTTAACTATGATTACAAACACCCAATTTCCGGCGCAGCCTTTAGAGAGCTTCACGATTGGCAAGTAAAAAAGTTATGTGAATGGGGTGAAATTCGGTTTGAGGGGTCTGACTTTTATATTGACTTTGACATGGCAAAACAGGTCTTTGTTTACGAGTATTTCACAAAAAAAAGTTAAATTTAGCCATATAATAAGCCCATTATAACGGCCTTATTTTTATTATCTATGGTATAATGTCTAAAAATACATAGAATAAAGAGGGGAAATGTTAAAAGTATTAAATGGAGATTGCCGGGAAGTCCTTAAAACACTTGCGGATGAAAGTGTTCATTGTGTGGTAACTTCCCCCCCATACTGGCAGTTAAGGGATTATTCTACTGCAAAATGGGAAGGTGGCGACCCAAATTGTACCCATGTAAAAACTAACAGTTTACGCCGTGATTCCCCAGGTGGTTTTGAAAATAGCAAAAGCCGTGGAAACCAGCCAAATACTGAATCAGTAAAAATGTATTTTAAGGGTGTCTGTAATTTATGCGGCGCAGAATCTACCGATAAACAAATAGGCCAGGAAGAAACTATTGAAGAGTATGTTGAAACAATGGTTGAATTGTTTAGGGAAGTAAAACGAGTTTTAAGAAAAGATGGTACGGTTTGGCTTAATTTAGGGGATACTTACTCAGCCGGAAAGTCAGGGCGTACCGATTACGGTTCACAAAATAAAACAAGTACTCTTGGGCCTAAAGGTATTGGACTTCCTAATAATACGGCACCCGGCCCTGTTATTCCACGTAAGCCAATAAAAGGTTTAAAACCAAAGAATCTTTGCGGAATACCCTGGCGGGTGGCTTTTGGCCTACAAGCAGATGGTTGGATTTTGAGGTCAGATATTATTTGGTCGAAGCCAAATGCCCTACCCGAAAGTGTAAACGATAGGCCGACCAAAAGCCATGAGTATTTATTTTTACTTGCCAAAAGCGAGGATTATTATTATGACAAAGAAGCCATCAAAGAGGATGCCAAATGGGAACGGTGGGGCGACCAGACCATTTTAAAAGAGCAGCAGGGAACAGCCTCATGGATGGTAAACAAAACCAAAGAAGTTTTACAAGCAATCGGCAAAAAGAAAAATAAAAGGACGGTCTGGAGCATCCCAACCCAGCCCTACCCCGGTGCCCATTTTGCCGTTTTTCCTGAGAAGTTGATTGAACCGTGTGTTTTAGCGGGTTCGCCTACCCAGGTCTGTAGTAATTGCGGGACGGGTTGGAAAAGGATTTTAATTCCTAAAAACCCCATAGATGAAACAGAACCCATAATAGACGCGGAGGATGACGAAGTAGAAACCGAAATAGATGAGGATATAGAAGTAGAAACGGTCGGGTGGCAACCCGGTTGTGGTTGTAATAAAAACGGTTTAACCCTTTTGCCGGGTGATTTTGAAATAATCAATACCCCGGTCGGAAAAGACGGTGGAACTGACCCTAGCCAAATCCTGGGCCGGGCCGGGTTTAACCGCCCCCGTAAAGAGGTGGAAGGTTTCCGGCCTATAACCCGTTATGAGCAAAGGGTTTATGCCAAACAACTTAAACAGATAAAAGACCCGGCAGTCATCGCTATCTTACGCGAAGAGGCCGGTACCGCCTATGACCATTACACCCGGACTGATAAAAGCGGGGCGCGGCCTATCTCCGAAGAACTTCTTAACCGGTGGGTAGAAAACGGTTATTTAACCAGGGTTGAAGTACCGGTTTTAGAACCTTTTGAAACCACCCAGGCCACGGTGCTTGACCCGTTTTTCGGAAGCGGTACCACCGGGCGGGTGGCCTTAAAACATGGCCGGGCGGCCTTAGGGATTGAATTAAACCCGGAATACTTAATCCAGATAACCAACCGAACAAAACAGGTCCAAAAGGTTTTTGAATTGACCTGATTTTGTATATTCAAAAAAACCAAATTATGCTATATTTTAAAGGCGACTTCCAATTAGTTTTAGGGGTAATAGCATGTTTTTAAATATCTTTAAGGCCAAACCCATTGCGGTGGTTCCAAATGATTTTAACGACCGGGATATTGCTAACATTAAGTTCGCTTTGAATTACGAAGAGGGGAAAATACCCAGTTACTCAAACGAAGAAAAAAATGATTTTGTTTTGTTGATTGCGAAACTGGCCCGGCATAGTAACGGCCTGAAAATCCCCGAAAAAACCCGGCCCTATTGCCATCTAATAGACTAATTTGCCGGGAACTAACCCTTGACAAAAAAGGGGTATGAGCATAACCTCTAGGTGCCTTTTATTCTTTGTACTATTTAAACCCAGCACTTTAAGAGGTTTTTATGAACAAAATAACTAAAATTTTTAAGAAAGGGTTGGTATTTATACCCCTTTCTTTTTTTATCCTTTTTAGTTCAGGGTTCTTTTTTTTAAACCCTACGATAATAAGCAAAGCCCAAACAACCCCGGCCCTGCCCGTCCCGGCCAATATTACCGTTGAACAGGACGATAACAACGCCCGGCTTGGTTGGGACGGGGTTATGAAACCGGATTCAGGCAACCCAACCGGGGTTACGGGCTACAAAATTACCTGGGGGCCGACCGCGAACCCTACCGCAAACACCCAGCTTACCGAAAACAAGGTTATCCAGTTACAGCCCTTAACAAACGGTCAACCCTATGTTGCCACTATCCAAAGCGTGGACAGTTACGGGAATTTAAGTAACCCGACCGGCCCTGTTAATTTTACCGGGGATGCCACCCGCGTCAATAATTTACGTTCTCAAATGACCGGGTTTTTTGATGATTTTAATACCCCGCAGGGGCCGTTTAACGAACTAAATTTCAATCAGGCGGTCTCAAAATGTGTCGATAGTTCGATGACTACCAGTTTTGTAAATAACCAGTTCCACGCCCATAACATGACCTTAAGCGGGTTTTGCGACCGCTCCCAGGTCGTAAACCGGGTCAGGCCCACCTTTGATTTTACCGGGCGGGCCGGGACTATAACCTTTGACATGGATGGGGCGGTTAGCCGCACTATCTGGTATCTTGATTTACTCCCGGCCAGTCTTGGCCCGGTTGATATAACCAGCCATGTGGATTTTTTTGATGCTTCCTCCGGCAACCCCGGCAACGAACTAAGAATTAGCCAGAATGAAGAAAATGTAAATATAGGCCGGGTGGATGCGGCTGGTAACGAAAGTACCATTGCTACCACAAACTGGAATCCCTACCCCCCGTTGGATTGGGCCGGGTTAACCACCGTTCCAAATTACCGCCGCCATTGGGTTATAAAGGTTTCAACTACCGGGGTTACGATTTCTATTGATGGGAAAACGGTTCTAGCCTCCGATTTAACCGCAAACCCGTTATCCTTTTCAAAGGCAACCCTGCATTGGAACCTTTTCAGTTACAACACCCAAAAAGATAACGCCCCGTTTGCTTTAGGCCATTGGGATAACCTGGGTTTTGATGGGCCAACGGTACTGACCGAAACCCATAATTACCGGACCGCCCAAACCAACAGCCGCGATTATATCCAGGCCGGGACAGGGTCTTCGGTAACAACGGTTGGGACAACCATAAATATACCAGACAGTCTGGCCGGGGCTACGGCCCAACGCCTTATGTTCACCATCCAGGCCGGGGGCTACCAGACCTACACCTGGAAACAGGGTGATAGTGTGGTTGTTAACGGGACAACCATAGCCATTCCCCAAACAAATGCGGTGGGCGGAGGGGTTGCCGATACCTTAAAACCGTTCAGTGTGATTTTACCGGTCCCGGCGGGCCTCCTGCATACCGGTACAAATACAATTCAGTTTGTCAGTAGTTTTTTACCGGTGCTGAATATTCATACCGAGTTTGATTTTCCAAAAGGGCAAGCCCCGGCTTTTACTCAACCGAATACAATTTACCCGGCTACGGCTGACCAGACCTTACCGATGATGATGGATGTCGGCCCGGATGTCTATATTGATAAAATCGGGGGGGTGGCTGCCACGGATGGCAGCCGTTATACCACTAAAACCTTGACCGTTAGCGGTAGTAAAAAAATTGACTTCTATGTCCGGGGCGACCTGGCTATGAGAAGCCAGGGGAAAAATAACGGGATTGCCCGGATTGATGTCCGGGTGGATAAAACCGTGATAAAAGAATGGGATTTTTCAGGACAACCGGTTCCGGCCTCCCAGCCTGATTTCAGTTTAGATACTACTAAATTCTCAAACGGGTTGCACCAGCTTGATATAGTAGCCTACAGTCCAACCGGGGCGCAATCAATCCCAAATTATTTTGAAGCGCATGCGGTAGCGGGTGATTATTATCCTATTAATATAGATATTGAAAATAGTTTGACCGCCGTAACGCCCACCGCCCTGGCTACGTCAACCCCGACCATTACCCCAAAACCTACCGCCACGGGTACCCCTACACCCCAAAATACGCCTACGGCCCAACCAACCTCGACTTTAACCCCGACCCCGTTGCCAACCTTATTTCCAACGGCTACGGCCCCGGCAACCCCCACCGTACCACCCCCGACTCCGACCCCGACCGTAATAGTTGCCCCAACCGCAACCGCAACGGCCTTACCGACCGTTACAAACACCCCGGTGGCAACCCCTACGTTGGCTCCTACGGCTACGTTGGCTCCTACGGCTACGGCTACGGCTACGTTGGCTCCTACGGCTACGGCTGCGCCTACAACTCCTCCAAATGCCGTCTGGACGGTTATCCATATTGATAATCTAGCTAACATGAACGCGGTTGATAGCTGGTTTAATAACACCTTGAAAATTGGGAATACCTATGCCGGGAAAACAATATTAGATATGAAACCGATAACAACCATCCGGGTTAGTGCTAACAATTTTACGGCCCAGGCATACGTTTTACTGGGTTAAACTAAAAATAAACCTGAAACAAAAAAAGAAGACCGGGAAATTTCCCGGTCTTCTTTTTTTTAGAGTGAAATGGTATACTTCGGTTGTGGGTAAATAATTTCAAATTCATTTCTTATAACGTTTTTAAACTGTTTAGCAAATTTCCCCATAGAGGTAATTATGTCCATCCCCACCAGAATAAAAAAACAAGCTATCGGGTTTGGCAGTTTTTGTTTTTTAATTTTCCTATTTGGTATAAGCCTACCCGCTACATTAAGTGCCCCGACCTTTACCAACCCGGTTCCGGCGGCTCAAAACCGTTCTATCGTTGATGCGAATTTAAGAATTAGAAAAGACGGCCTGGCCTTTCTGGTTGGAACCAGTTATACGGTCAGCAGCACAAATGCCCATATCCGGGATTGGTTAAGTTTAACCGTATTAAATAACGGGGGAAGTTATGCCGATTCGGTAAATGCCGATTCTTTAGCCCTTGACGTACCTCAAAAACAACCTTCTATAGCCTTTTCCCCGGTTGACGGGACCGGTTATATAGTCTGGCGAACGGTACATGGCGGCGGGTTTGAAGCTGACTTGCGGGTTATCCCACCGTCTTTTAACGGCACAACCAATAAAACACTGGGGGTTCAAATCCGCCTCCAGGACCGGCTGGGGTTTACCATTGACCAACCGACCGTGGTAGTTGATTCGGCGGGGAATATAAATATTGTAGGGTATGCAAAAACAAACCCGGTAAAACTGGTCATGGTAAAACTTGACCGTAATTTTAATTTGCTAGGGCAGACCATTTTAGATACCCAGGCCACCGACCAGCGGGAGGAAATGGAGCCTTCGGCCTGTATTGATACAAACGATAATATTCATGTTGTGGCCCATTTTCCAAAAACAACCGCCACATCGAATCCGGTTATGGGTGAGTTTGCTTATAGCCGGGTAGCCCCGGCCACCGGTTTTATAAAAACCGATATAACCCCGGTGGGGTGGCGCGAACTATTAGGCCGTAAGGCTAAAGATTTAGTTTGTTCCCAGGACGGGTCGGTTTATGTTGCGGTTAATAATACCGGCCAGTTTGACCTGTATAAACGGGCCGCCGGGCCGGGCGGCAGTGAGAAATGGGCCAAACTCCAAACAAACCTTTTTCAAATCTATGCCGATAGTGTAGCCGTAACAACGAGTTTGGACGGGCGGGTATGGGCGGTCCAGGCGGACGGTAAAAATTCTGCTACCGACCCGAACCCTACGCTCGGTTCAAACGTTAAATTTTCAAATGATGGTGGTAAGACCTTTTCAAATAATGAGAGGGCAATCCCCTCAAATTCGCTTACAAATGTAGCGGTTGCTATTGACGGTAACGGTCCAGGCGGTAAAGTTCACCTGGCCGGGTCGTTTCAGTACAGTTATGATAGTGTGGGAACTTGGTACGCCTTTGCAACTTCAAACGGAACACCTTTACCTACCCCGACCCCGGTCCCAACCACCGTCCCCCCGGCTATTGCCGCCCCGACCAATCTAGCGGTTACGGTTTTATCCGGAACCCAAACCAGACTTACCTGGGTGGATAATTCAAACAACGAAACCCAGTTTTCAATTGAACGCGACCAATCCGGGGTAGCCGCCAAAGAAATAGCCAGGGTCGGCGCAAATATAACAACTTTTACGGATAGCGGGCTTACCCCGTCAACAAGCTACGGCTATGTTGTTAGAGCCTTAAACCCTACCAACGGCTTTAGCGGCTATAGCCAAAAGGTTATTGTGAAAACCCTTTATGTAGCCCCTACCCCAACTCCAACAAACCCGCCACCGCTGCCGACTCCAACGCCTACCCCGACCCCGGCGGTTACAACCGCACCTCCTACCCCGGCTCCGACAACCGGTAGTACAACCCCGACCCCGACCCCGACCCCTAACATAATTGTATTGAACGGTTTTGTCCTGGGTAACGGGTTTAAGGAATATTATGATAAATACGGTGGTATAAAAGTGTTTGGTTTGCCCCTTTCAAATGAATACACCAATCCTAAAACTGGGCTTACCGAACAGATTTTTGAACGGTATGTACTGGAATATAACCCTAACGATGCTCCTGAATGGCAAATCAGGGGTAAGGATGCCGGGCGGACTTACCTGAACAACCGGGGGTTTTAAAATAAAAAGTGACCTGGGATATCCCAGGTCACTTTTTATTCGCGGTGGTTTTATATTTTAGCTAAAGCCCGGCCTGGTTCAATCGGTTGGGTTTGGGCGGCTGGTTCTCCTGGTTCTTCGCCAATTTTGCGGTATTCCGCCCGGATGTCCATCAGGGTTTTACCCAGTTCGTTTTGGCCGTTACCGTCCGCACCGGTGCCCCAAAAGGCATCTTCGCGGTCATCGTAAACCAGGGGGCGGTCGCCGGTTGAGTCAAGTAGTTTTATTAAAAACGGGTTTGCCGCAAGTTTGTAACCAACGGCTTCCCACATATAATCCTGGCGTACCGTTTCCCAGTCCGGGCGTATTTTTGCCTGGTTTTCCGAAACAACTTTCCAGACCTGGGTTACGTTAGGAGCCTGGGCTACAAGGTTATAGGTTTCAATATCGGTAAACTTGTTGGCCTGGAAATAATGCTCACTGGTTTTGTAAAAAAACTGGTTTAGTAAAAACCCGTAGTAACCCAGGTTTGAAAACTCATAAAAAGGGTCTTCGCGGTTAAAGAAATAAATTTCTTCTTTAGGCGGGTTTTCAATTACCCCCTCATTTAGAATTTCAGTGAGGATATTTGAGTACAACCTGACAATTGCATCGCCCAGGAGGGTAAACTTAACTTCCTCAATCTCATTCGGGGTGGTTTTTAAGAAATCAACAATTGTCCTCAAGGCTACGGTGGTTGCCATTTTTAAGGGAAAACCGTAAATCCCCGCGCTAACCGCCGGGAAACCGATACTTTTTATGTTGTTAAGCGTTACCAGTTCCATACTGGCCCGGTACGCCGATGCGAGTAATTTAACCGAATCCAGAGGGGTCTGGTCGCCAAAGACCGGGCCGACCGCATGGACAATATACCGGGTGGGTTCGGGTAGGTTAAAGCCAGGGGTAAGGCGGGCATGCCCGGTCGGGCACCCGCCCAGTTTCGCGGTATACTGGCCTAAGGCGTACCCGGCGGCCCCAAAGATTGCGCCCGTAACCCCGGCCCCGTCATGGAGGCCGCTATTGGCCGCGTTAACGATTGCTTCGGTTCCGGCCTGGATAATGCTGCAATCCGCAACATTTAAAATGGTGTTGTTTAGCTTAAATTTCGGCATGTTCTTCTTTCTATCTACTTTCTAATTATTCAACAATTAATTCTTCCGTTACCCCGGTCAGGATGGCTTTGTAATGGGTCCAGGGTTTTTTAGGCTTATAATTAAAATTAAGCGCGTTTAAGGTACGGTTCTCAAAGCCCGTTTCAACGTTTACAAAACTCTGGTCAAAAAACTCCCCGTTCATAGGTACATCCAAGTACAAGCGGATTACCTCATAATCAACCCTTTCCCCGTCACCATTTGAATGGTAGACAAACCTGTTTTCGTCAAGGATTTGGACATGGGTAACGTGCTTATAATTTACCCAGGTCTTTTCGCCCACCTGTAAAACTTGTGCTTTCATAAACACTTCCTTTGCTTTCTCTATAACTATACGCTAATTAAAGTATAGCATATTTTTAAGTAAAGTCAAGGCCGAGTTTTAGCTATATTGAGGGGGTTTTAGGAGTTAAAGTATGCTATAATTAAAGGTAACAATAGGTAAACCCAAACCTAAAATTTAGAAATTTTAAAAAATGTTGAAGGGTACAAATGGAATTAAAAACAAACCTTACCAAGCCGGATAAGGCCGGGCGCAACCGTACCATTGAACTAACGGATGAGGAATTTTGGGGTTTTGATGATTTAAAAAAAATCAGCCCGGCGGCACCACCCGACCTTGAGGATATGAAAAACAAAATATATTTTCAGGATTGTATTGAGGGTATGGCGGCAATGCCGCCGGGTTGCATTGACCTGATAATAGCCGACCCACCGTATAACGCCGCCAAACAATACGGGAACCGCCCGTATAAGCGGCTAAACAGCGCGGATTATTACAGCTGGATGCAGCGGTGGATAAACGGGGCTGTCCGGCT
>Ga0157372_10004831_pt1 | contig 14330 bp, 11 predicted proteins | sample C55metaG_FD_115307 | JGI IMG/M metagenome (GOLD analysis project Ga0157372, IMG submission 115307) | Corn rhizosphere microbial communities from Kellogg Biological Station, Michigan, USA - C5-5 metaG | ecosystem: Host-associated > Plants > Roots > Rhizosphere > Soil | place: USA: Michigan... | reverse complement strand
TCATCATGTCTTTCAGCTTGGCGGCCTGCCTGCGCGAGATCTCCACCTGCTCTCCCCCGCGGAGCTTCACCATGAGTCCGCCGTTGAACCAGTTCTCGATGCTTTCCACCCATTTCAGGTTGATGATGTGCTTTCTGCTTGCGCGGAAGAATGTACGGTTGTTGAGCCGCTCGTCGAGGTTGTTGAGCGAGCGCAGGATCAGCGGACGGTTCTTTTCAAAATGCACACGCACATAGTTCCCTTCGCTTTCAAATAAGCGGATGTCCGACAATTTCACGAACCAGCATTTTTCGCCATCCTTCACAAACACCTGGTCGTTATCGTTCAGCGGCTGCGTTTGCTCTTTCTGCTCCTGCGGCGCCGATGCATCCCTGTTCAATATCTTTTTTACCGTTTCGGCAAGGCGGTTGGGCTGCACGGGCTTTAACAGGTAATCCAGCGCATTCACCTCGAAGGCGCGGATGGCATATTCGTCGTACGCCGTTACAAACACCACTTCCGGCAGGCCGCTGATCTCTTCCAGCAGCTCAAAGCCGTTCTTGCCCGGCATCTGGATGTCGAGAAAGATCACATCCGGCTTAAGGTTCTTAATGCTTTCAATCGCCGCTTCCGCATTGTTCGCTTCGCCAACCACCTGGATCTCCGGGTAGGATGCAAGCAGGCTTTTCAGTTCCTGACGGGCAAGTCGCTCGTCGTCTATCAGTAGTGCTTTCATGTGTATGTATTTTTATTCGATCGTATTTTTAGGGATCACCAGCTCGGTGAGCACCGTTGTGTCATTTTCATTGCTGATCTTCATCGATGCTGCTTTTCCGTACAGCAGCTGCAGGCGCTGCAATGTGTTCTTGATGCCGAAGCCGCTGTCTGTTTCCTTCGCTGCGCTGATCTGTCCGCTGTTCCGGATCAAGATCTTCAGCTGTTCACCCTGCACTTCCGTTCTTATTTCAAGGACGCCGCCTGCGGTAAGCTTCGAGATGCCGTGCTTAATGCCATTTTCTACGAGCGTTTGGATCATCAGCGGCGGCACCTGGAACGCCCTGCTTTCGGGGTGCAGCAGCACCGTCGATTTCAGGCGCTCTTCATAACGGATCGACTCGAGCGCAAGGTAATCGTTCACGATCCTCATCTCCTCCTCGAAGGGGATCACCTTGTTCTTTCCCATCTGCAGCGTATTGCGCAGGATGTTCGACAATTGCGTGATGGCATCCTTCGACTTGCCCGGATTTTCATCCACCAAAGCGCGGATGCTGTTCATGGCGTTGAACATGAAATGCGGGTTCAGCTGTGATTTCAGCTTGTTCAGCTCGATCTCATTGATGGACGCTTCCCACTTTAAATTTTCGATCTCGGCCTTTTTGTAATTTTCGAGGAAATGAAAGGAGAAATAGAACAGCGACCAGAAGAAGAATACAAAAGCGAGGTTGAGGATATTTCCTGCGATGGTCACCAGGTTCTCATGCTTCGCGCCGGCAATATCAATACTCAGCTCGATGCCATACTGCGCATAATCCATGATGGTGGCAAACACCACGGTGGCAATGATCACGCGCGGAATAAGATAAAGGATCTTCAGCTTCAGCCAGCCGAGGCGCACGATCACATTCCTGTATACATGCGATACCGCTATCCCGAACAGCAGCATCAGGCACTGGCTGATGGCGACATTTGTATTGAATGCATTCTGCAGCTGGAAGAACAAGCTGTTGAAGAGCACGTAAAATAACCAGCCCCCGACCTGGCAGATCCAATACAGATTTTTTTTGCTCATTGCAAAAAGCGTTTGTTAATGTTTTCCGATCCAGGCAGCACGCACCTGCAGCTGCTTTGTGGTAGCGTCCGGCAACAGCGCGAGGTTCGATTTGCGTGAAGGAAGCACCGGGAATACCTTGGAGTGCAGCTTCACTTTCTTCGCTTTTCCCTTTTCCGTTTTTTTACGCAGCACCACCACTTTCAGCTCATCTCCCTCCTTCACGTTGGTCATGTAATCGGAGATCACCACCTGCGCATTTTCAAGCGTCAGCTTTTTCCCGTTGAACTTTACGATCTCATCGTATTCCTGGTAACCCATCGCTTTTCCGAAATCATCCATTTTAGGCGTATTGACAATGATCAGCCTGTTGGTAGCTGCATTCAGCCCGATAGAAACACCGCCAAGGGTGATCTCTTTTTTTGTAGGCTGCGCGCCAAAACCGATGCCGGCAAGCGCCAGCGTTTCCTCGATCGGCAGCGGCTCCGAGCCGGCTACATAACGCTTCAGAAAATCGCCGATCTCCGGATAGGTAAGCTTCACGATCTGCGCGAACAGTTCCTCATCCCTGAAGGAGCGCTCCTTGCCATACGTCTTGGAAAGGTCTTTCATTAATTCCTGCAGGCCGTATTTTCCGTCGGACAATGACCGTAATTTCAAGTCGAGGCACATGCCGATCAGCGCGCCCTTCTGGTATACGTTATTATACTGGTCGCGGTATTTCGTGAGGCATTCCCTGCTCATCACCGTAAAAGGCAGCGAATCGTTATACGCCGCCGCTCCCGACATTTTATCCTCGATCACACGCAGGTACTCGTCAACGCTCATTTTTCCATACTTCACCTGTACAAGCCCGGCCGCATACTCCGTGGTACCTTCGTACAGCCAGAGGTGTTCCGACATCTGCGGATTGCTGTAATCAAAATTCCCGATCTGCTCTGCGTGGATGCTCAGCGGCGTTACAATGTGAAAGAACTCATGCGCGGAAACATTCGTAATGGTTTGTGCAAGCTGCTCACCCGTCATTTCCGGGAGGAAATACATCGAAGAATAGGAATGCTCCAGCGCGCCGCTTGCGCCGGATCCGCTCTCCGTGCCCGTGAGGTAGATCAGGTATGCGTATTTTTTTATCGGGAGTGAACCTCCAAGGTATTCTTCCTGCGCCATCAGGATCTCGTTGATCTTACCGGCAATGAACTTGGAGGTGGTTACTTTATTGGGTGAATAAAGGGAGATGATGATCTGCGCTCCGCCAACATTCAGCACGGTGGTATCCGGCACATTGTACATCATCGGCGCATCCTGCAAACGGTAATAATCGGGCACCGAATACGTATCGGTATTTCCGTTGTAGCTTACATCGGTAAGGCTGCAGGTGCCGTAAAAAGACGCCGGGTGCGTAACGCTGATGGTGTAAGGGTTCCGGAGCATCCCATCGAAATAGCCGAAAAGGCAATGCGTGTTCAGCATAAAATTCTTACCGGCCTCGAAGTTGCTGCCTCCGGGCTCGAACACAAATTTTTCCTTGATATTGGTATCCCAGGTGTCTTCCACCTTATACGTGATCTTGGCAAGCTTCTTCGCATCGGAGATCTTCCAGCTGTTCTTGTCGGTTTGCTCCACTTTCAGCTCCCTGCCTTCTGCATCCAATGCTTTGAACTCCGACACGAAACGGCCGAAATCATAAATTTCATACGTGCCGGGCACCATTTTGGGAAGGTGGTAACTGATCTCGTTAACGCTGAGTTCGGGGCTTTGCAGCTCGATGAGGAGCTTGTCGTCGGCACAGTTCTCGAGGTTCACCGAAAAGCGGTAATTGTTGCCTGCAAGGCTGCCGGCCACCATTACAATGGAAAAGACGGAATATAAAAGGAAATGTTTCATAAAACGGAGATGATAAGCGAATGTAAAAATAAATAAGGGAATGGCTGCTACGGTACCATTCCCTTTTTGAAAAGAACCTTATGACACGTCTAACGGTGTTCCTAAGAATAATTTCATGACAAACTTACGACACTCACATACCGCTTATTCAAACAATTACATGAGTGGTAAATTTTTACTGTTAGCGGAAAAATTATGCTTCCGTGACAGTGATCTTCTGGATCACATCTCCCTGGCGGATGGTGTCGATCACCTCCAACCCTTCCACTACCTTGCCGAAGCAGGTGTGCTTGCGGTCGAGATGCGCTGTTTGCGCCCTGCTCATCACGATGAAGAACTGGGATCCGCCTGTATCGCGGCCTGCATGCGCCATTGAAAGAACACCTTTATCGTGGAACTGGTTATCGCCGGTTAATTCACATTTGATTGTGTAGCCCGGACCGCCTGTGCCTGTGCCTTTCGGACATCCGCCCTGGATCACGAATCCAGGGATCACGCGGTGAAACGTAAGGCCGTCGTAAAAGCCTTTTTTTGCGAGGTCTGTAAAATTTTTCACTGTTCCCGGAGCATCCTTTTCGAAGAACTCCACTTTCATTGTTCCTTTTTCTGTAACGATTTCTGCTTTCATGACGTAATTATTAATTGAATGACAAATATAGGTAACTACTAAATACGAATTTGTACGAATTTGCGAAATCCGGATCTGTAAGTCATTGCGGGGAGGCACGACGAAGCAATCTCTAACGCTACTAAATACGAATTGGTACGAATTTTACGAATTACGAATCCGGCCTTAATTTATCGACACGCTTTATCAGTGTGCATATTTTTTAATTTTTTCATAATCCTCTAAAAGCATTGATTTTACAATACATCCGCGACCATGCAAAGTCACGCGAAAAGCGTTAACATTAATTAACACTTGCTTTTTTCAAAAAAATATACATCTTTGCATATCCGAAAAAAAATATGGACCCCGATAGTTATAAATTTTGTTGTTTATTAAATGAAAAAGATCTTCTTTTCAGTACTCCTTTTTTCATCGCTGCAGCAGGCATGTGCCATCGCGGCTAACAACATAACACACTTCCCCGGGGACAGCATTTTCACACCTAAAGACACAGTACCTTTTACGCTTGACGAAGAAGAAATGATGGATTATAACGATTCACTCGTTTCATTTCCTGCGTATGACCTTTACTGCGGATGGGATACCGTTAACATTCACTCCATCAAGTTCGATGTGGCTTCCTTAAAAGACACTACAAAGAACATTCTCCTGTTCGACGAAAAAAGCTGCGGATATGTGCACCCTTTCGAAGGAAAGATCACCTCCACCTTCGGGCCGCGTAAAAAGCGTTATCACTATGGTGTTGACATCGACCTGGAAACGGGCGACTGTGTTGCCGCCGCATTCGACGGAAAAGTACGCATCGCGAAAAAAAGCAAATCATACGGGAACGTGATCGTGATCCGTCACGCAAACGGCCTCGAAACATATTATGCCCACCTTTCCAAGATCAACGTGGAGATAGGGCAGGAAGTATTTGCCGGCCAGGTGATCGGGCTTGGCGGAAACACCGGGCGTTCAAGAGGAAGCCATCTTCATTTTGAAGTGCGCTACATGGGCCAGCCGCTCAATCCTTCGGAGCTGATCTCCTTCGACCAGCATAAATTATTATCCGACACGCTTACGCTTTCCAGCAAATCGTTCAATTACCTGGCTGAGGCGAAGAAGGCCGCTGCAAAAAGCTATTCTGCAAAAGGCGGAAAAGGAAAGATCCATGTTGTGAAAAAAGGCGATACGCTTTCAGCTATCGCGAAGAGATACGGCACCACCACAAAGGCGCTTTGCCAGAAGAACGGTCTGAAGCCTACTTCCAAGCTTCGCCTGGGCCAGAAGATCAAGACCTAAAATCCGGATTCCTTCCAGATAAAATTCCTTGTCAGCCTGTTGTAATACGCGAATTTTGAATTCTTTTCGAGCTTCAGCACCGCGCCGCTTTCCTGGCTCGCTTCATCCAGCTCGCAGGGGATCACCAGCGCGCCCGACAGGTCGATGAACCCGGTCTTATCATCCAGCTTCACTTCGCACAATCCGTCACGGAACTCGCCCACCTCGTCAAACATATACTCAACGATCATTTTGCCGCTGCGGTTGATAAAGCCGATCTCGTCATTTTTAGAGACCGCGGCAATACACTCCTTAAAGTCGGTTGCCTTCTGATAAGTAAAAGGGATCTGCAGCTTCATCTTCTTATCGATGTAGCCCCATTTATCTTTTTTCATCACCGCCGCGAGGCCCTCGCTGAAAGGCGAAATGCGGTCGTAGTCCTTCGCGGTGACATACTTTCCCGACCTGTCGATCAGCCCCTGCTTTTTATTCTTTTCCGCTACAGCAACGCCATCGCGGAATGAAAACGAAACAAGGGATGCTTCATTAAAATCATACTCCAGCGGGATGAACACCGCACCATTCCTGCCGGCAAAGCCATACTTCCCTTCCTTCACCACGAGGATCGCATCCTCCGCGAAATCACCCAGCAGGTCGTACTCGCAGGGGATCACCGGCTCGCCGGACTTATTGATGACACCAAATTTTTTCAGGGATTTAACCTTTGCCAGCCCGTTCTTAAAATTATCCACCCAATCGTAACGGCAGGGGATCACGATCTTTCCTGTTTTATCCGTGAAGCCACTTTGTCCGCCAAACTCAACCGCTGCAAGGCCTTCTTTAAAATCAGCCGCCTTGGTATAGGCTATCGGGATCACGAGGTTGCCCGACTCATCCACATAGCCGTATTTACCGTCCTTTTCAACCGCGGCAAGCCCTTCGGAAAATTCCGCGATCTCTTCATATTCGTAATCCACCACCAGCTTGCCCGCCTTATTGATGATCCCGTATTTGCCGTTTTGCTTTACAACGGAAAAGCCGTTGTGAAAGGCTTCCACTTCCTCATACATGAAGGGTACTACGAGTGTTCCCGCTTTGCTGATGAAGCCGGCTTTTCCATTCAGCCCGCACTCCGCCAGGCCTTCGGAATATTCCTCCACCCATTCGTAAATACAGGAGATGCTCACGTGGCCGAGGCTGTCGATAAAGCCCCATTTGCCGTTCTCACGCACAGGGAGCAATCGCTTCTGCGAAAGCTCAATGTCCTGGGTCACCGCATCCATGAAAGGATAATCGGGATATTCCTTTTTAAAGCGGATGATGGATGCCGTGCTGTAATCGGCGGTGTACATGGTGTAAACGCTGCGCCAGGCGGCCTCGATGTTGTGGTTTGAAGGATATTTTTTGATGAAGCTGTAATATTCCTCAATGGTGCCGTGCTTTGTCGACAATGAATAGATCGCATTCTCCGCTTCGCTGATGAAGGGACTGTTGGGCTGCTCTGCGATGAATTTCTCAAACTCCTGGATCGTGTTGTTCTTTGTGGAGGAGAGAAAAAGTGCCGATGAGTACAGGTCCTTCGCCTCATTCAGCTCCCTGGAGAAAGGATATTTTTCGATGAACTGCGCGTATGCGGTGTACGTGCCTTCCTTGCGTGCGGCTTCAAATGCCATCGCATTGCGGATGTCGATCGCGTCGAAGCATTGCGGCGCCGTGGGATATGACTCAATAAACTTATCCAGCGCGGCGATCGTGCCTTTTGAACGGTATGTTTCAAAAGCTTTCAGGTGGATCAGCTGTTTCAGGGAATCGATCGTGAGCGGGGAAATATCATATTTCAGCAACAGGGGCATCGACTTCACCGGAAGGCGGCCAAAAGCGCGTTCGGATAAAATGATGTATTTATAAGCGCTGTCGATATTGGAAAACGGGTTATCGCTGCGGGAGTAGATCACGCTTAAGCCATAGGCGGCGGGAGAAGGCTGCTTTTTCAGCGAGCGCTCGAACAGGCGCTTCGCTTCAAAATAATTATAGATTTTCAAGGCCTTGTATGCTTTGTCGATCTTATTCGCTTTGAGCGCGACACAGGAGCAAACCAAAAGTGCGCTTAACAGCGTCCGTAACACATTCATAATTGCCTTTAAAATTTCAGTAAAATTAACAATATCAGTTAATTTGTTCATTTATTTTTAAAACGGAATGTTTTAAAAACTGTACTTTCACAGCCTTAAAACAAGATGCCATGCTTTCGAGAGGACAAATCATTTTCGCCATCGTTTTTTTTGTAGCTTTTGTGATCGCGATCACCTGGGCATACACGAAGGACAAGCAGGGGAACCGCGCTTTTTTTAAAGGAAGCTACAAAGTGCTTCTGTTCATCATCCTGGTGTTCTTCCTGCTGTTCGGGGTCGTTAAAATGAAGCATTGGCTGTTTTAAGCCTCCGAAACCTTAGTTTTGACTGAAAAAAGAATTGCTGGCCTTAATGTAATTTACTAATTTTGAACCAGATATAACCAGGCAAAGTTGTTTTACGAATAAAAAACAGCGATAAATTTGCATTTATCAGCGATTAATTTTATATATTTGTAGACGAAATTCAGTTTAAAACCGATAATGAAAAAACTACTCGCATCATTAGCAGTTATTACCGCAGCCACAGCCTCTTTTGCAGGGGTAATTGTTGTGGAAGGCAAATACCAGGACAAAAACCTGTACGTTCAGAACGGCTATGCCGGCAATGGCGTTGGTTTCTGCACCTATGAGGTCACCATCAACGGAAAAACCACCACGGATGAGGTGAATTCCAGCGCATTCGAAATTGATTTTGCAGCTTACCAGATCCAGCCGGGAACTCCTGTGGTTGTTGAGATCCGCCATAAGGATGATTGCAGCCCGAAAGTGCTCAATCCTGAAGCATTAAAGCCAAAAGCAACATTTGAGGTGGTGGATATCGCCATCGACAAGAACGGACTTCTTTCCTGGACCACAAAGAACGAAATGGGCTCGCTTCCTTATGTGGTAGAGCAGTTCCGCTGGAACAAATGGATCCCGGTAGGTGAAGTTCAGGGCGGCGGCAAAATGGACAAGAACAGCTACACATTCCAGACAACAGCTCATTCAGGAGAAAATAAATTCCGCGTGAAGCAGGTTGGCTTTGGCGGCGTTGCAAAAAAATCGGACGAGGTGAAGTTTGTATCCACCATCGGGCAGCCGACTTACACCATCTCCAGGGACAAATCCGATATCCAGTTTTCCGGCGAAACGCTCTATGAAGTGTATGACGCGTATGGGAATGTTGTGAAGCGCGGCTTCGGCAACGACCTCAACATCACCACGCTGAGCAAAGGAAATTATTACCTGTGCTATGACAACATCATGGCCGACTTCGCTAAGAAATAAGCTTCGCCTCCTCCACAACGGCATTCAGCTCGCTGATGATCATTGCGGTAGCGCCCCATACAGTTAAACCCTCTACGTCATAGTAGGGGGTTTTTAATTTAAAGCCGTTGCTGTAGGTGATCGTTTTAATGCCTTTGATCGACATATCGTTGAGCAGCTCCAGGTCGATGGTGATCACTTTATTGACCTCGCGCCGGTCGGGGACAAATTCCGGAACGCGTTTCATATAACCCACATACGGACTCACCAGGAAGTTGCTGGGATTAATGTACAGGTCGGTGAGGCGGCCGATCACGGTCACCTCATCGCTCATCACGCCTATTTCCTCAAACGTTTCGCGCAAAGCGGTATTCACCAGCTCCACATCCTCCGGCTCGAACTTGCCGCCGGGAAAAGCCACCTGTCCGCTATGCACCCCTTCGTAAACCGGGCGCTCGATCAGCACCGTTCTCACCGTATTTTCCAGGGGAAACAGCAATATCAGCACCGCGCTTTTCCTGGGCTGCAGCGTATGCATCGGCAGGTCACTCATGCGCTCCCGGTGCAGGGGCGCCATCTGGAACTGCCTGTCTTCCCCCGGGAGGGTTTGCTGCAGGCGTTTCCGGAGCTGCTCTATGAATTGGTCGAACATAAATACAAAATTCGTCTTTTAAATTGCTGCAAATATCTTAATTAATCGGGATTCCGCCTTCGGGCGAAACTTTGAAACGCAGTTGCCCGTAGTAAGACAACGAACCCTAAACTCACATCCCCATGAAACCAGAACAACTACAAGAAATGGTTCAGTGGCTGAATCAGCAGATAGCACACATTAATCATGCGATCAACGAAGCCCACAATGAGAGTAATTACGGCAGGGAGTCTCAATACGAAGGAATGCGGGATGCTTTTATGAGATGCCTGAACAAGCTGAACACCTCTGCCGACTGAATGTATGCTACCGCATTACACTGATCTGTTGTCCGACCTTTAACTTTACCCTGCCGCCCGTAAAGCCGTTTATCTGCTTGATGGTGGCGGTGGTTGTTCCAAAGCGCTTGGCTATTTCAAAAATCGTGTCGCCCTTTTCTATCGTATAATACCGTGCATCCTTCGGGTATGCCGCAAGGCCCCATTTGCTTTTCCGGATCACCAGCTCGTTGCAGAGCAGCTTCTGGTCGGGGAACGAGATCAGGTATTTCGGGTTGATGGGCACGCCTTTGAAACGCACCTCGAAATGCAGGTGGCTCCCGGTCGAATGCCCGGTGCTGCCTCCCAGCCCGATCACCTGTCCGGCGACCACTACCTGCCCCGGCTTTACCTTTATCTTTGAAAGGTGCGCATACACGGTTTCGAGACCGTTGTAATGCCTGATGATCACCACATTGCCAAAGCCGCCGCCATTCTTCGCGATCCTTACCATACCGTCAAACGCCGCCGATACTTTATCCCCCTTGTTCAGGTCAATGTCGATGCCGTTGTGCTGTGTGCTGTCGCGCCAGCCAAAATTGGAAGTTACGGGCCCGTTGAAGGGATGAAAATATTCTCCCCGCTCTCCGCCGTTCAGCGTAAGGCAAACAGAAGTATCACCCTTGAATTTCAGCATGTCCTTTTCCGGGAAGAGGTTATTGATCTCCCAGCTTACGTACAGGTCGGAAGCAGGAACAGCGCCCGCAGCATGCACCGCCACGCTGTTATCCGCATCCTTGAACTTTGCGGAAGCGATCTCGATCTCTTTGGCAAGGTCGGTGGGAATGGTATCCATCTCCATCAGGAAATCGATCAGGGCATTGAGCTGCTCGCGGCTCATGCTCTGCACAAGGCTTTTCGGCAACGCGCTTTCGCGAACGGCGACCGTATCACCGGGCGGCAACATCGCTGCTTTCGCCTGCACCCGCGGGGACGCAAGGTACAGCAGGAGCAAAAAGAAAACTACACCTGCCTTAAAAAAAGCATGTTGTTGATGACCGTTCATTAAAAACCTTGAATTTTCGGGAACGCTAATTTATCAAATAAAAGCCGGAAAAACAAACGGACACTGCGGTTTATCGCAATGTCCGTTAGATTATTTTCAGAAGAATGGATCAAGCCTGGGTGCGTCCCGGGTAAACCTTCAGGGCTTCCTCAAGGCATGCCATCGCATTTTTAAGCGCATCCCTGTTCAGCACATAAGCCAGGCGCACTTCGTTGATACCCGAACCCGGTGTTGAATAAAAGCCTGTAGCAGGCGCCAGCATTACCGTTTCACCGTTGTGCTCGAATGATTCGAGCAGCCACTGGCAGAACTTATCCGCATTATCGATCGGCAGGCGGGCGATGCAATAGAAAGCCCCGCTTGGCTTCGGACAGAACACGCCTTCCATTTTGTTAAGCGATTCGATCAGGAAATCCCTTCTTGCCACGTATTCTTTCTGCACCTGCTCAAAATATTCTTTCGGCGTATCGAGCGCAGCCTCCGCTCCTATTTGCCCGAACGTTGGCGGACTCAAACGCGCCTGCGCAAATTTCATCGCGGCAGCCATCACTTCCTTGTTGCGGGAGATCATCGCGCCGATGCGTGCTCCGCAGGCGCTGTAGCGCTTGGAGATGGAATCAAGCAATACGGTGTTGTTCTCGATGCCTTCGAGGTGCATTACGGAAACGTATTCTTTTCCATCGTAGCAGAACTCGCGGTACACTTCATCGCTCAGTAAAAACAGATCGTATTTCAACACCAGCTGCTTCAGCAGTTCGAGCTCTTCGCGTGAGTACAGATAACCGGTAGGGTTACCGGGATTACAGATCATGATCCCTTTTGTTTTCGGGGTGATCAGCTTTTCAAATTCGGAGATGGGAGGCAATGCAAAGCCTGTTTCAATGTATGACTTTACGGGCTTCACCACTACATCGGCAGCACAGGAAAAACCATTGTAATTCGCGTAAAAAGGCTCAGGGATAATGATCTCGTCGCCGGGATTGAAGCAGGTCATCATCGCGATCTCGATCGCTTCCGAACCGCCGGTGGTGATGATCACATCATCCAGCCCGATGTTGATATTGAAAGAGCCGTAGTATCCGGCCAGCTTCCTGCGGTATGATTCAATGCCTGCGGAATGTGAATACTCGAGGATCTTGATGTCTGTGTTCTTCACAGCATTCATCATCACTTCCGGGGTTTCAATATCGGGCTGCCCGATGTTGAGGTGATATATTTTTCTTCCCTTCTTTTTTGCGGCTTCAGCAAACGGAACCAGCTTACGGATGGGTGATGCGGGCATGTGCTCGCCCTTGGAGGATACTTTTGGCATTGACGTGTTTTTTGTGTGGCTGCAAAGATAGAAAAAGTTTACCACGCAGTAACGGGAACAGCAGTAGCAATAAGAAAAGAGTGAAAGGCATTTAAAAAGCCCCTTCGCTGATTGCGAAGGGGCTTTTAAAGATACTTGTACTAATAAGAAATTAGTGCTTTTCTGCTGGAGGAGTTGTTCCGTCAGCAGGAGCAGCAGGAGTTGGATCCGGCTTAACAACACCTTTGATCTTGATCACTTTTGAAGGGGTATCGGCATTGGAAGTGATGGTGATGGTTTTTTCGAACGCACCAACACGGTCAGTTGCATAATGAACTTTGATCACGCCTGTTGCGCCCGGCTTGATCGGCTCTTTCGGAGCTGTTGGAACTGTACAGCCGCAAGAACCTACGGTGCTTGAAATGATCAATGGCTCCTTACCAACGTTCGTAAATTTGAATTCGCGGTTTCCATCTGCATTGTGCTCAATAGTTCCGTAATCAATTACTTCTGTTTCGAATTTGAACTTAGGAGCATTTGGATTTACCGGGTTTGGAGTTGCCGTTTCCTGTGCGTTCGCACCGATCGCAACACAAACAAATAATCCGATTGATAAGATTGCTTTTTTCATTTGATTTGGATTTTAGTTTAGTTGATATATTAGTTAATTGAATTAATGTTTTTCAAACGGCGTTGCACCGTCATCTTTTTTTCCGTTCGCCGGAAATGCTTCTTCAGTTGGTGCCGGATCCACATGGCCTTTGATCGTTAAGATCTTGTCACCGGTCTTCGCGTTGGAATGAATGGTCACCGTTTTGGTGAAATTACCGGCACGCTTTGTATCGTAAGTCACCTTGATCACCTGGCTTTCACCCGGCTTGATCGGCACGTTCTTCGGATAGGTAGGCACGGTACATCCGCAGGAGCCTTTTGCTTCGCTGATGATGAGCGGCTCTTTGCCGGTGTTCTTGAATTTGAATTCGTAGGTGCCGTTGCCGGCATACTCGATGGCGCCGAAATCGTGCACATCAGTTTCAAAGGTCATTTCCGCCTGGCTCACAGGAGCTGTGGTAGCTGCTGCAGGAGCGGTTGTGGTGGTTTGAGCATTCGCAAAAAATGCCGCCGTTAAAATGCTGAATGTGAGTACTACTTTTTTCATGTCTGGAATTTAATCTGTTAGGGTTAAATTTTCCCGGCTCAAAAATCAGCCAAAACCGTGCCATATTCGGAAAACCGGGAATTATATCTGCGTTCGTATTTTATTTTTGAATTTCTCTGTAAAATCCGGAAGGTCAAAGCTCCATAATCGCAGGCTTTTTAGCCGGTTAATTGCGAAAAAATATGTAGGTTTGTGCCTCCGAAAAAGAAAACGAAGTAAGTAAATTATTATGGAAATTCCTAAAACCTACGATCCGAAAATTACCGAGGACAAATGGTACAGCTACTGGCTACAGCATAAATTCTTTAAGTCGGTTCCGGATGAGCGCGAACCCTATACCATTGTGATTCCCCCGCCCAATGTTACCGGCGTGCTTCACATGGGCCACATGCTCAACAATACCATACAGGACGTGCTGATCCGCCGCGCCAGGATGCAGGGCAAGAACGCCTGCTGGGTACCGGGGACCGACCATGCCTCCATTGCCACGGAAGCAAAGGTGGTAGCGCTGCTGAAGGAAAAGGGAATCAACAAAACCGATCTTTCCCGCGAGGACTTTTTAACGCACGCCTGGGAATGGAAAGAAAAATACGGCGGCATCATCCTGAAGCAGCTGGAAAAGCTGGGCGCTTCGTGCGACTGGGACCGCACGCGCTTCACCATGGAAGACGACCTGAGCGAAGCGGTGATCGATGTATTCATCGACCTGTATAAAAAAGGACAGATCTACCGCGGAGTTCGGATGGTGAACTGGGATCCGCAGGGACTGACGGCCGTTTCCGACGAAGAGGTACATCACAAGGAAGTGAATTCCAAGCTGTACTATGTAAAATACAAGATCGAGGGCAGCGCGGACGAATGGATCACCATTGCCACGACCCGCCCGGAAACCATCCTTGGAGATACTGCCGTGTGCGTGCATCCCGACGATGAGCGTTACAGGCATTTACATGGAAAACGCTGCATTATCCCGATGGTGAACCGCAGCGTTCCTATCATTA
>Ga0157372_10004830_pt1 | contig 14330 bp, 13 predicted proteins | sample C55metaG_FD_115307 | JGI IMG/M metagenome (GOLD analysis project Ga0157372, IMG submission 115307) | Corn rhizosphere microbial communities from Kellogg Biological Station, Michigan, USA - C5-5 metaG | ecosystem: Host-associated > Plants > Roots > Rhizosphere > Soil | place: USA: Michigan... | reverse complement strand
GTCGCTGCCGTCGCGGTAAGTCCGGGATCGGCAGCGCTGGATGTCGGCCAGTCGGCATCCCTGACAGCGGTCACGACCGATGCAAATGGAAACACCCTGGCCGGCCGGACCATCACATGGTAGTCAGCGAATACGTCGGCAGCCACGGTAACGGCGGCCGGTCTGGTGAACGGAATCGGCGCCGGGACGACGCCAATCAACGCGACCTCAGAAGGAAAGACCGGAACGGCTCAGGTCGTGGTGACGGCAGCGACACCGACACCGACACCGACACCGACACCGCCGGCAACGGTCGCGTCGGTGACCGTCAGCCCTGCCTCCGTCACGCTCACCAGTAACCGTCCAAAGACTCTGACTGCGAAAGTGGTAGACGCGAGCGATCACGTGATCACCGGTCGCACGATCACCTGGAGCTCCAGCGACAGCAGCCACGTTTCCGTCACCAGCACAGGTGCAACCACCGCTGCGATAACCGCATTGAGACACGGTACCGTCTTCGGCATAAGGATCACTGCGACCTGCGATGGCGTCTCGGGTACCTCGATCGTGACGCTGACGTATTAGAGCAGCGCGTACGGATACGTCGCCACGTCGCGCGCTTCGCGCTCCGACACACCGAAATCCGGTATCGCCACCCCTCGCTTCACGTTGCGCGGAAATCGCATCCACAGCACGAGATCTCCGGGAGTGGCCGGCAAGAATCCAGCAGTGTACGCGCGGCCGGCGGTTCAATCCGGTGGCGTAGCTGCGATCGGCTCTCTTGCTGGATACGTGGAAACGTCTTTTTGTGCGCTTTCGGCCGAGTGAGTACTTTCCGCTCGTGGTGCACATTATGCCTTGACGTAACGCCATGACCACGCCTGTCGACGACAAGCTACTTGATAGACTGCAGCAGAAGACGTTCAGCTACTTCGTGAACGAGGTGAATCTCGACAATGGCCTCGTGCGCGACAGAACGGAAGTGAACTCACCATCCAGCATCGCGGGAACAGGACTCGCCCTTGCCGCGTATCCCGTGGGTGTGGAGCGCGGATACTTCGAGCGCGACGACGCCATCCAGCGCACGCTCACGTGTTTACGCTTCTTTGCGAAAAGCACGCAGAGTACCGACAGAAATGCGACTGGCTACAAGGGGTTCTACTACCACTTCCTGGACATGCAGACGGGCCGGCGCGTCTGGAAGTCCGAACTGTCATCCGTCGATTCTGCGTTCCTCCTCGCGGGAATGTTGACAGCGGCAGAATATTTCACACGCGATACACAGGAAGAGCGCGAGATCCGCGCGCTTGCGAGACAGCTCTACGAGCGCGTCGACTGGCAGTGGATGCTCAACCACGGCCCCACCCTCTCGCACGGATGGACGCCGGAACGTGGCTTCATACGTTATCGCTGGCAGGGCTACAGCGAGGCGCTTCTGCTCTACATACTCGGCCTCGGCTCGCCAACGCATCCCCTGCCGGAAGAGACCTACACGGCATGGACATCGACGTACAAGTGGAAGAAGATCTACGGCACGGAGTTTCTTTACTCCGGTCCGTTGTTCACACATCAGCTATCGCACGTCTGGATCGACTTTCGTGGCATCCGCGACCCGTACATGCAGCGCATGCAGTCGGATTATTTCGACAACAGCCGCAGTGCGACACATGTACAGCGCAAGTACGCGATCCGTAACCCGATGCAGTTTGCGGGATACGACGAGTCATGCTGGGGTCTCACGGCAAGCGATGGCCCGGGCCGTATCACATGCCGCGTCGATGGTGTCATGCGACGCTTCTACGACTACATATCGCGCGGCGCACCCTACGGTCCCGACGACGGTACGATCGCTCCGTGGGCCGTCGTCGCCTCGCTTCCATTCGCACCCGATATCGTGCTCCCTGCGATCAAGCAATTCCATCGATTGAAATTGATGGAACCCAACCCGTACGGCTTCACGACGGCCTTCAACCGCACCTTCCCTACGAAAAAAGCCGGAACGGTCGGATGGATCTCACCCAGTCACTGCGGACTCAATCAGGGCCCGATCGTCCTGATGATCGAGAATGATCGCACGGAGCTCATCTGGAAGCTGATGCGCAACTGCTCTTACATCGTCACCGGATTGCGCCGCGCGAAGTTCGCCGGCGGATGGTTGCAGGGTTAGCGAGGGCCGCAGCGCGGATCAGGGCATATCCAGCTGTGAGAAGCGCCGTCAGGCAAGCTCCTGGCAAACTGCGGTCAGCGGCCCGTGCCGGTTGCTAACTTTACAATGTGTCCGAAACGCCCATCATGAATCTCGCCGACCGTCTCCGCGATGCTGCCGAGCTGCTCGAATCGATAGCCAGCGACCGATCGCTGCTTGCCGGTTTGCCGGAAGAAGACAGAACCCGACTGCTGCAGGCAGCCGGCCGCGTCTCACGACCCGATGCAATCGATCGCCGCCGCCTCGTCCAGGCCACCAAGCGCGAGCGCAGGATCGCGAAGGCGAATCGTGCGGAGACCGTGCTTTCCAACACCGGCATTCGCAAGCTCCGGCGCGAAACTGTTTTCATGACACCGAACGTCTTTCCGCCGACGCAGTTCGAGCAACGTGACGTCGAAGACGATGCAGATTTTCGCGAAGCAGTCGAGCCGCAGAATTGCTACATCTGCAAGAAGGATTTCTCGACGCTTCATCATTTCTACGATCAGCTCTGCCCATCGTGCGCTGAGCTGAATTTCGCGAAGCGTACGGAGTCTGCCGATCTGCGCGGCCGCGTTGCGCTGCTCACTGGCGGACGAGTCAAGATCGGATATCAGGCTGGTATCAAGCTGCTGCGCGCAGGCGCACACCTCATAGTCACGACGCGCTTTCCGCGCGACTCCGCGTCGCGTTACGCGCAGGAGCCTGACTTTGCGACGTGGAGCGATCGGCTCACCATCTACGGACTCGACCTGCGTCACACGCCGAGTGTCGAGGCGTTCTGCGCCGAGATGCTGCGCACGCGCGATCGTCTGGACTTCATAATCAACAACGCCTGCCAGACAGTTCGTCGCCCGCCAGCCTTCTACGAACACATGATGGAGGGCGAAACCGCCGCGCTCCACACCCTGCCCGAAAAATCCCGCAAGCTGCTCGGCGAATACGAAGGACTGCGCGGATACCACATGCTTCCCGAGGGCGGGTCCGGCGCAACCGCACCCGCTGTAATCGGTGCGCGCACTTCCGAGATCGCCGGTCTGACGCATGCTGCCGAGCTGTCGCAGGTCAGACTTCTTCCTGACGAGCAGGCCGCTCAGCGCGCGCTCTTCCCCGAGGGAAAGCTGGACCAGGACATGCAGCAGATCGATCTCCGCGAGCGCAACTCGTGGCGCATGTTGATGGCCGAGGTGCCGTCCGTGGAATTGCTCGAAGTCCATCTCGTCAACGCGGTCGCACCGTTCATCATCAACGCGCGTCTTAAGGCGCTGATGTTGCGGACTCCGGAGCGCGACAAGCACATCGTCAATGTGTCGGCAGTCGAGGGACAATTTTACAGAACGTTCAAGACGACGCGCCATCCGCACACAAACATGGCCAAGGCTGCGCTCAACATGATGACGCGCACCGCTGCGGCAGATTATCACCGTGACGGCATTCACATGAACGCGGTCGACACCGGCTGGGTGACCGACGAGGATCCGGCCGACATCGCCGCGCGAAAGACCGCCGAGCACGGGTTTCATCCACCGCTGGATATCGTGGACGGCGCCGCGCGCATCGTCGATCCCATCATCGCCGGCATCAACACCGGCGAGCATGTGTGGGGCAAATTCCTGAAGGATTACGTGCCGACCGACTGGTGACGCCCCGCGCGTACTGACCGTGCGCCCGGCGGTGCGCTAGCCATCGCGATCGGTGACGCGTACTTTCTTGCGAGAGTACCCTTCCCAACTTGACGATGAACCTCTCGCATCGCAGCACGCTCACGGCTCTCGCGTGTACACTCATCGCGCACGGCCTGTTCTCCTCGCAAGCCGCCGCGCAGACCTCGACTCTTCCCAGCGAGACGCCGGCGCGGTTCACTCCCGCAACCTCGTCGTTCGATTACGTGCGACGCGAGGTCATGATCCCCATGCGCGACGGCGTGAAGCTGCACACCGTCATCCTGGTCCCGAAAGGCGCCCACCGCGCGCCGATCCTCCTGACCCGGACGCCTTACGACGCCAACGCCACCACCACTTACGCCGCAAGCGCCCATCTGGCCTCCAACCTCGCCGGCTACGACAACGCGCTCGACGTCATAATCCCCGGTGGCTACATCCGCGTCGTGCAGGATGTCCGCGGCAAGTATGGCTCGGAAGGCGACTTCGTCATGAATCGGCCACTCATCGGCCCGCTCAATCCAACGAAGGTCGATGAATCGACCGACACCTACGACACCATCGACTGGCTCGTAAAGAACATCCCCGAGACCAACGGCAAGGTCGGCGTCCTCGGCATCTCCTACGACGGATTCGAGCCCCTGATGGCGCTCGTCAACCCGCATCCGGCTCTCAAGGTCTCAGTTCCCATGAATCCGATGGTCGACGGCTGGATGGGCGACGACTGGTTCCACAACGGCGCGTTCCGCGAACAGAACATGCCCTACGTGCTCGAACAGGAAGCCACCCGCGACAACTCGGCGAAATGGTGGACCGATCATTTCGACGACTACGACCTGTACCTCGACGGCGGCTCCGCTGGCGCACTCGGCAAGGCACACGGCCTCGAGCAGGTCGGATTCTGGAACCGCATCCTCGCGCACCCGAGCTACGATTCCTGGTGGAGTCAGCAGGCCATGGACAAGGTCCTCGCCGCACAGCCACTCAAGGTGCCCGTGATGCTCGTCCACAGCCTCTGGGATCAGGAAGACATCTACGGCGCGATAGCCGTCTACAAGGCCATCAAGCCGAAAGACGTCAATAACGACAAGGTCTTCCTCGTCATGGGGCCATGGCACCACGGCCAGGAAATCGAGGACGGCAGCTCACTCGGCGCCATCAAATTCAACAGCAACACATCGCTTTACTTCCAGCAGCACATCCTCGGACCGTTCCTCGCTCACTATCTGAAGGACGACGCACCAGCGGATAGCGTCGCACCGGTCAACGCATTCGAGACCGGGACCAACACGTGGGAGCGTCTCGCCTCGTGGCCATCGGGCTGCGCCACCGGATGCAGCATTCATCCGACGCCGCTCTATCTGGAGCCAGGCTTCAAGGCAGCGTTCTCCGCGCCTGCATCCGGCAGCGTGGCGTTCGACGAATACACGTCCGATCCGGCAAAGCCGGTCCCGTTCCGCGCCCGCCCCAGCCAACCCATCGGCTACGATCCGCCGCTGACATGGGTGCAGTGGCTCGTGGATGACCAGCGCGAAGCGTCCGGCCGCACCGACGTGCTCGCATATCAGTCCGACGTGCTGACCGCACCGGTCAAGATCAGCGGCCAGCCCGTAGCGAACATCATCGCGTCAACTACAGGCACCGACGCGGACTGGGTGGTGAAGGTGATCGACGTCTATCCCGACGAAGTCGGCGGCGACGCGAAGATGGGCGGCTACCAGCTACCTGTGTCGATGGACATTTTCCGCGGCCGCTACCGCGAAAGCTTCTCGAAACCAGAAGCCATCACGCCCAACAAACCACTGTTGTACAAGTTCGACCTTCCGACAGCGAACCACGTCTTCCTTCCCGGACACCGGATCATGGTGCAGATCCAGTCCAGCTGGTTCCCGCTGTACGACCGTAATCCGCAGACGTTCGTCCCCAACATCTTCTGGGCAAAGCCCGCCGATTACAGGAAGGCCGAGCAGAAGATCTATCACGAGCCCGGCAACGCGAGCTTCGTGGAACTGCCCGTGGTCACGGGGTCAGCGCGGAATTGATCAGGGACGCGGGGATGACGTACTTCTCATCCCCGCCCCTTCGTTCACTCAGCCATGTGAATGAACACTTCTCCGCCGTAAGCCTCGGGCGCCGTGACTCTCACGCCGGCCATGTTCTCGCGCACCCAGGCCGACGCGCGACGCGAGCTCTCGTCCGCACCTTCGCGATTCTCGCACACGGTTATCGTCGCGAGTGCCTCTCCGTCCCGAATCGCGTAATAGGCGATGAAGCCAGGTCCGTCACCAAGCAGTTTCTTCACTTCATCCTGCCGCTTGTCGAGCTCGTGGATCAACTTCGCCACGCCGCTATAACGCCGTATCACTGCGTACATGCCGCTACTCCGTATGCTTGGGGGATTGTACTGGGTCGCTCGACGCCATCGACCCCGAAATTCGGTGCCGAAAACTGACTGGCATAGTCTGCACCAGCGAAGCGCGATGTCAAGGCACGAAGCGCAATCTCCAATGCTCGTGATTGCGCGTTGTCGTCACGCTTCCGGCGTCGATCCCCGGTGCGGGCTCAGCTCGCAGGCTGTTCGCTTATCAGGAACGAGCATCGTGGCGGATTCTGTCCGCGCTCGCACCGCTCGCACACTTTTCCCCCAGTAACTTCCGCGAGGAGCTGCTCCACCATGCAGCACGCGTCCGGGTGCGACGAGACCGCCTGCGACAGAGCGCAGCCATTGCCGTGGATCTCGTACCCTTCTGCCGTCTCGACCACATCAGCGTCCGCACCGAGTTCAGTCAGCAGGCTTGCAGCGTCACCCACCCGCTCCGCAAACGTGCCCGACGCCCGGGGCCCGAGCCTGGAGCCCGCCCCTCGGAGTATCGATCTGACCTCGCCCGGATGCCTGCTCTCCAATTCAGCGATCAGCGCTGAGAGCGCCGGTGCATATGCGCTCGAGAAGAGCGTATCCGCCCCTTCCGCGACGCCGTAGAGCGTCGCCGGCTTGCCAACGGATCCGTCACGCCGGGAGCCGGCTGCTGCGACCACCCCGTCACGCTCCAGCGTGGCGATGTGAGCCCGCACGGCGTTGTCGGTAAGACCGAGCGTCGCCGCGATCTCGTCGACGCTGCGCCACCCGCGCCGAAGGATCGCAACGATCCGACCACGCGTGCTATCCCCGAAATGCCTTTCCCACCAGCGCATGCATCCTCCTGTCTGACCGTGCAAACCTCTCCACTACAGTATCAACAAACATACGTATAAGCAATAAGTCAATGATTTCCTTGACAAATCCCTGCGCTCGTGCCATATGTCAATCACGGCGTTGCCACATCGCAGGCCGTGGGCGTCGTCCAGCCCCACCACCACCACAACCGTACCCGGAGTTCTGAAATGAAGAAGCCCCGACTAATTGCTGCAGTCGTAGCAGCCCTTGCGACCACCGCAGCAGTCGCCCTTGCACCAGCCCCAGCCAGCGCGCAGGCCCGCCACACTGCACCTGCGGTACGTCTCGCCAAGTCACATACCCCGGCACACGCCGCCGCAGCACTCGACGATCCCACCATCGTCGCCATCTTCGACGCCGCCAACACCTGGGACATCGACCTCGGCAAGCTGGCCCTCAAAAAGAGCAGCAACGCCGACGTCCGGACCTTCGCCGACATGATGGTGCGCGACCACAGTGCCGCCCGCAAGCTCGGCCGCGACCTCGCCACGAAGCTTCATGTGACGCCGACACCTCCTGGGAAAGACTTCGCACTGTACAAGGACCACGTTGCAACTCTGGCGAAGCTGAACAGCCTCAGCGGCGCCGCTTTCGATAAGGCCTACGTCGCACACGAGGCCTGGTATCACCAGGCAGTGATCGATGCCGTGACCAACACCCTGCTCCCCGCAACCAAGAACGCGGAGCTGAAGGATCTCGAGGTCAAGGTCGCCCCGAACTTCCAGGCTCACCTGGCAGCGGCGAAGGCTCTCGAGACAAAGCTCGGCGCATAAACTCACCACAGGCAGTGCGCGGTCGCCACACGTCAGTGGCGACCGCGCTACAGTCGTGTGACGCACCACGACCAGTCCCACCCGATCACCTTGCGTAAGATCAAGCCAGCCAATGGCTTACGATCAGCCTCGGAAATTGCCCGGCCGTGGCATGTGCGATGCCGTTTGAGCGGTTGCGTACTAATTCCTACCAGAGGCATCGTCTCATGATACGTCAGTTGAACGCAGCCGCCTTGCTCGCGATCGGCGCCACGATCGCCGCACCGACTGCAAACGCACAGTTCACCAACGCATGCGGTGGATCGGATTTCTTTTCCTGTGTGACGCTGGCGGTGAGCGGGCAGGGGACATCGACGTTGCTGTTCACAGTGACGAACACCTCCAACGGTGGAGTGGCGAACAACCCGAACAGCGTGTTCAAGGAATTCGGAGTCGGTAATGGCGCGTTTACCGGAACCGCACCCACGGTGACCGCCACCGGTGCCCTCGCCTCACGGTTCAGCGTTGCCAGCACCAATCCGAGTTCGGTCAGTGGTGTCGGCTTCACGGCGACCAACTTCTTCGGCCTCACACCGACACCACCGCCGCCGACCAATGGTCTGCACGACGGTGAGTCGGTGGGCTTCTTCCTCGCCTTCGCCAATTCGACCGACGCGAACCAGTTCCTGAACGGCTTCCAGTTCGCGCTTCACGATATCGGTGGCCTCACCGACGCTTGCGGATCCAGCAAGGCGGCTTTCAGCAGCAACGGAACGCCGCTATCCGGCAGCGCGTCGCCGACCAACGCCAGCACCTGCAACCCCACGTCGACAGTTCCCGAGCCTAGCTCGATGGCACTCCTCGGGATCGGACTTGTCGGACTCGTTCCAGTCATGCGGAGACGCAAAAAGTAGCTGCACCTCCCGGCGCCCATCGTCGGACGCCTGCAGTACTCCAACGCTCCGGTTCACTTGCAGAACCGGAGCGTTCTTATTGCCGTGCGTCGCGCAATGCCTGGCGCAGTCCGTCGCTTATCTCATTCGATGAAAAGTCGGCCAGATCTTCCAGCGCGCGCTGGAAATCCGCTACCGAGACCGTACTCAGCGCAGCCGCCGTTATCGCACCTGCGCCGACGCGATTTCCCCCGTACAGAAACGGCGTGAGCCGATTCCGGCCATCGACGTCGAAGCTCCATATCTCGCGCCCGGTGCGTGCATCCAGCAGCACCGCAGTTGCATTCATGAACAGATACGCAGTGCTCTGCCGGCGAAGATCGATCCCGGAATTGTGCATGTTCACTTCGAGCACGAAATCGGCGTTCTGCCGGTTGGCGGCTGGCGTCGCGCCGAGGTACCGGCTCGTTCGCTCAAGAGTCCGCTGCGACATGATGGCGGTGAGGTCGACCAGTGCCACGGCGCTATCCAGTCTCGTGCGCGCGCGCCGGCCCTCGACTTCCTTCGCAACCCCGGAGCCGGCCGCAACAACCGCAGAGACAGCAGAGGCCGGGTCATTGACGTCCGGCACATTGTACCATCCGGTCACCAGCTCCGGCCTGGGCGGCGCGATATACACCAGCGCGAGCGATCGGCTCGTGAAGTTGTATTCGGAGAGATGATTGTGACCGCCGCAGCCGGCGGCGAAGAGAACAGCTGGCACCAGAACCAAAGCACGAGTGATTTGGTAGCGAGACATACGTGATCTCATACGTGACTCCTGCCCGGTTTCTGACCTGATGTGTGAATCCACGCGATTGCGGCGTCCGGATGTATGACGACGGTGCCGGCCATCGGTGACCGCTCGACCGTATTCCGTCGCCCCTCCGCCCCCCGGTATGGCCGCGCAGCCGCACTGGCGATATGGTTCAGACATGCCCGATCGAACCGGAGATATCAGGCGCGAAATCGCCGAGGCAACCCAGCGCGCGCTTGTCGCCGTCGCGCTGCAGGCGTACGAAGAGGCCGGATTATCCGGGCTCTGCGGTGAGGGACGGTGGGAAGTGGCGTTGGGTGCAATACGAAGCTACGACGTGCGGAACATCACGGAGGGACCGGCTTTGGAGAAGCCGGCTTTGTAGCGGCGATCACGCGCTCGACACACTGACCTGCGAAAAGTCGCGGTGCGTGAGATGCGGCAATCGCATCTCACGCACCGTCCATGCATTACCTGACGATCGTCACTTGACGATCTTGGCCCCGGTCAACTCGGCGACTGCGCTGAGCGTCGTCTGAGCTGCATTGAGACCGAGCCGGAAGTCCGCATCGCTGTAAGTCTTGTAGAGATCAGTCGGCTGATGCCACTGCGGATCCCAGCCTGCGCCGATCTGCGCGCCACGCTCGTTCTCGCGAAGACTGACCGAGGGAACCAGGTTCTCGAAGGGCTGCGAATCCGTGTTGGTCATGTGCTGGCCAACCTTTGCCGGATAGTCCGTCGCGTACTTGTCGTTTGCAGTCGACAGTATCCACGCGAGCTTCTGGGATGCTTCGGCCATCTTCGAGTTGGACTGGAACTCGATGTTCACGTCAGCTTCCGGTCGCTGCACCGGGCTCATGCTGCCGTCGGCGCGTGGCATTCCATGATCGAACATCATCATGTCGTGCTGTATGACGCCGAGCCATCTGGGTTCGGGATACTTTCCCGAGCCGGCTGGATCTTCCTTGCCCTGCAGTGCCGCACGTTGCTCTACGTACGCCTTGGAGCCGTTGAGTCCCGTCTCTTCGTTGTTCCAGAGGATGAAACGAATCGAACGGTCGGTCTTGACGTCTGGCGAGCTGAATACGCGCGCGAGCTGCATGACGAGCGCCGTGCCGGATCCGTCGTCGTTCGCGGCTTCACCCCAACCGATTCCATCCATGTGTCCGCTCACGATGTACATCTCGTCGGGATGCGTCGTGCCGATCTTGGTGCAGTAGACTTCCTGACGCTCTCCGGCAACACTCTGCGGCGTGTCGAGCTTGCGCAGTGCCAGATCGGGCTGACGCAGAGAATCGGTATTCACACCGGTCGGCATGATCTTGCCACGCATGACTGATCCGCCGGGGCCCGGCCGCTTGTTACCGCCCTCCGCGGCGCGCGCGCGGAAGCGAGCGAGCTGTTCCGGCGTCAGCGGTTCACGCGGCGGCGGTGGCTGAAAGTCATAAGTGATGCGTTCGGTGTTGGTGCAACCGTAACTCTTGAGCTGCGCCTCGATCCAGTCCACCGCCTTGCGATTGCGCTCCGTTCCCTGACGACGATCGCCGAACTGAGTGAGTCCCTTGACGGTGGCCTTGTACTGATCCAGTGACAGCCGCGACACCATCTCCTTGATCGGGTCGAAGGCGGTGTCAGATGTGGCGTTACGAGCCGGCGTCTGAGCGGCAACGGGCACGGTAACGACGCCGGCGAGAGCGCCGAGCATTACCAGGCGATTCAACGAGGTGGACATGCTGATGAGGGTCGAGGTGAAGACTGGACGAGCAGGCGTTTTCGGAATCTCGCTCACACTGCTTACGCGCGTGACGCTGACATTGCTGCCCTGAACGCCGCCGCGGCAGCACTGGGTGCTCGCCCGGTCAGTCGCAGCTCAGTGAGTGCACGCCTGAGATCGCGTTTGAACGCCGCGCTCTGCAACGGAATGACGGCAATGTACCCCAGCGCGAGCTGGTCCGCCGCCGCGGCACGCGATACGACTGCGAGGCCAAGGCCCGCCGCCACCGCCTGCTTGATGGCCTCCGTGCTCCCGAGCTGGACCGTGGTCCCCGGATGGACGCCGTGCTCGGCCAACGCCGCTTCGGCCACGACACGGGTACCGGAGCCTGGCTCGCGCAGAATGAATGGCTCGTCGATGAGGTCGGTTGCTCGCACGCGGCGTTTGTGCACCAGTGGATGGGATGCGGGCGCAATCACGACGAGCTCGTCCTCACGCCACGGGATCACGGATATCCGCTCGTGCGACACCGGCCCTTCCACCAGCGCAATGTCGAGCCGTCCCTCGAGCAATCGGCGCGCGATCGCGCGTGTATTGGCGCTCACGACCCTCAGCGTGACCCCGGGATGCTCCTGATGAAAGCGCGCTAGCAGCGGCGGGAGAAAGTAGGTCGCGACGGTCGTGCTCGCGCCGACGCGCAGAACGCCGCGCTCGAGGCCGCGCAGCGCAGCGAGCTCTTCTTCAGCGATTCGCTCGATGCCAAACAGCTCGCGTGCGCGTGCGAAGAGTGCAGTGCCCGCGTCCGTGAGCCGCGGAGTGCGGCCAGAGCGGTCGAACAGCGACAGCTGCGTCTGCCGTTCCAGCTCCTGCACCGTCTTGGAGACGGCAGGCTGACTCAGCCGCAGCGCAACCGCGGCACGAGAGAAACTGCGCTCCTGCGCGACCGCGGCAAAGACACGTAAATGGTGGAGGTTGAGTGCCATAATCCATGGGAATACTAACATATAAATAATGTCTTTGTCTTATATCTCGGCGGCGTCTAGTCTTATGAAATGGGACAGAAAACCGTCATTCCCGCGGAAGCGGACTCAGAGAGCCGTCATTCCCGCGAAAGCGGGAATGACGAAACCGGTGGCGTTCGCCGGGATACGGATTTCGACAGCCGGCTTCTCGCGCTCCTGCCCGGAATCCTCCTCGCAGTGGTTGTCAGCCTCGTATCGCTCGCCATCGCAAACGTAGAGGAACGCGTCTTCGGACATGCGATCATCGAGGGGCTCGTCGTCGCCATTCTGGTCGGGATGATCGTCCGCACTCTCTGGATGCCACCCGCAACCATGAATCCGGGTGTCTCCTTCACTGCCAAGCAGGTGCTCGAGGTCGCGATATTCCTGCTCGGCGCATCCGTGGATCTGCCGCTCCTGCTGCGCGCAGGACCGTCGCTCGCAATCGGGATCGTGCTGCTCGTGATCCTCGGGATCTGCGGCAGCTATTCGATCGGCAGGATGATGGGACTGCCGCACAAGCTCGCGGTGCTCGTCGCGTGCGGCAACTCGATATGCGGTAACTCCGCAATCGCGGCAATTGCACCCGTGATCGGAGCGAAGAAGGAACACGTCGTGTCGTCCATCGCGTTCACGGCGATCCTCGGTGTCGTCGTCGTGCTGGGACTGCCACTCCTGATCCATCCACTCGGGCTCAACAACTATCAGTACGGCGTCCTGGCTGGACTCTCCGTCTACGCGGTCCCGCAGGTTCTCGCCGCAGCATTCCCGGTGAGCATTCTCTCTGGCCAGGTGGGAACGCTCGTGAAGCTGGTACGCGTTCTGATGCTGGGTCCCGTAGTGATTTTCTTTGCCCTCACTCATCCGAATGAAAATCCCGGTGGCGGTGCATCCCCGGCGCGGTTCCAACTGACGCGGTTCGTGCCGTGGTTCATCATTGGATTCCTGCTGCTCGCGATACTGCGGTCGACCAACGCGATACCCTCGACATGGGTTGCGCCGACACGCGCGGTATCGACCTGGTTCACCGTCGCGGCAATGGCCGCGCTCGGACTCGGGGTCGATCTCAAGGCCATGACCAAGGTGGGCCCGCGCGTCATTACCACCGTCACAGGCTCGCTCTGCGTCCTGATCGTACTGAGCCTCGGGCTGATTCACTTCCTGCACATCAGCTGATCGGCAGAATCGTCCGTTTGCGAAATCTCCCGGCGGGCGTAGCTTCTTTGTAGCGGTCCAGGCCGGCTGAGCCGCACAACGGTTATCACCCCGTCAACACCTTGCGCGTCAATCACTTACGGTTGATCACACTCGGTCGCCTGGCGCTTGTTTCCGGCTCGGGTGATGACGAATCGCTGTCCAGGCGCCGCCGGCAGCTTGCTGTCCTGGCGGTGCTCGCGCTCAGCGCGCGTCCGGTAAGCCGGGACCAGCTGGTCGACATGTTCTGGGGCGATGAAGCCGAGGACCGCGCCCGTCATTCGCTCTCCAATGCGCTCTCGAGCATTCGCGGGTTGCTCGGCCCGAACGCGATCGCCACTCGGCAAACAGACGTTGCGCTCTCTCCCGATGCCCAGCTCGGCGTCGATGCCCTGGAGTTCAACGCAGCGTGCGAGGCATCGGACCACGAGCGCGCGGTCGCGCTGTACACCGGACCGTTTCTGGACGGCGTTTTGGTTCCCGATTCGCCCCGGTTCGACGCCTGGGTTGCACGTGAGAGAGCGCGGCTCGAGCGCCAGTTCCTCCATGCGTGCGAAGCGCACTGCACGGCACTCTCGCGTGCCGGTCGCTGGGACGAGTGCGCAGCGGTCGCGACGCGGTGGCTGGATGCACTGCCGCCGTCCCGGGCAGCTGCGATAATGATGCTCTCGTCGCTCGCCGCGCCCGGTACCAGGGAGGCGCTCCACACCGCGCTCAACGCATATGACCTGCTCGTGCGACGGCTCGAGTTGGACTATGAATCACCGCCCGATCCGCGCGTGACACTGCTGGCCGCTGGATTTCGCGAGCAGATGCTGCGCGCGCCCGACATCGCGGTGCCTGAAGTAGACGACGCATCGTCAGCGCCGCCTGCAGCTGTGGCGTCGTCCCATCCATCCGACGTCGCGATGGCGCACACCGATGCGGCGGCAACCGCTTCG
>Ga0157372_10004824_pt1 | contig 14338 bp, 9 predicted proteins | sample C55metaG_FD_115307 | JGI IMG/M metagenome (GOLD analysis project Ga0157372, IMG submission 115307) | Corn rhizosphere microbial communities from Kellogg Biological Station, Michigan, USA - C5-5 metaG | ecosystem: Host-associated > Plants > Roots > Rhizosphere > Soil | place: USA: Michigan... | reverse complement strand
TAGCAGAAATCATGATATTTCGTGAATGAAGCCTGGCCGTACGGGGTTAGCTGCCAGATTTTACTGCCTGCTTTCACATGAGCCGTGATAAGGCCGGCATCGACAAGCGCCTCCATTTTTGCATTAATCCAACGGTCAGTACCTGTTCTTATTGAAACCGGCCACTGTCTTTCACGAAGGCAAAGAGACTGCTGATTAAGTGACTGTTGTATAAGCTCACGGTACTGACTTTTGTATCCCGCATAACAGCAGAACGACAGGAAAAAAAGCAAAAGCCCTGTGATACATTTCAACGAAATTTCTCCATATCCAGAATCTGAAAAGCTTCATTCACGTCATCAAAAGTTTGTTCAGTAAGATAAATCCCTGCTGGATCCCAGCAAAAAACAGACGTCCCGGGATCGTCGTTATTTTGCTCCAGCCGAAATCGTGAAAACTTTACTCGCGATTTATCGGTAAGATCTCCGCCGCCACCGCTGCCGCCATATTTGGCCGCCCTGATAAGGTAAACCCGCCCTTTATAGCGGTGAAGCTCTGTGCCGCTTATCTTAAGGGTAGATGCTGATAGCCTTAGATCGGTCCAGGTAAAGCCATCGTCATCCGGGACCGGTACGATAAGCCAGTGTTTTTCCTGGCTGATAAAGATGTTGAGAGTTTCACTGGGATGAGAGGTATTATTGTCGTAAGTCGCGGAAAAGACGGTGTCTGGTATGCCATCACCATTCAAATCAATGCTGTTCAGCCCCTTTTTCAGGTAAATATGGGTGTCTGCCTGTAATGAAGCCGGAAGGCTTATCAGAATGGCTGTCAGTATTACAAAAGGCATCTTCAGGTTCAAAATTTCCGCACCAGTCTGAAGCCAGTGTCCGGCAGGGCGTAGCCGGCACTGTGCGTGTCGCAGCTGGTCAGACTGCCCGTATGCAACAAGAAGCTGCCGCCGCAAAAATAGTACATTTTCACACCGGAAAGGGTGTCGAAAGCATTAACCCATTCCGAAACGTTACCGCTCATGTCATACAGACCGAGCGCATTGGGTCGCAGGCTTTTCACTCGGACAGTGCCGAAATGCGGATCGTTAAAGTCAGGGAACCAGGCGACAGCATTTGCGTTGTTGCTGCCAGCGAATCTGAAACCATACGAGCCATTTTCCAGTCCGGCCCTTCCTCCACGGGCGGCAACCTGCCATTCCTCGGCCGTGGGCAGGCGGTAACCATTAGCCCGGGCATCCTGTGTAAATTCGTAACGGGAACTGTCGTGTGCCGGGACGCCCTTATTATTGAGATAGACCGGTCTCAGCCCCGCCTTTTCACTCAGGGCATTTGCAAAAATGATCGCATCTGACCATTCAACACTGGTAACCGGATGTGCACCGTTATCTGTATCCGCCGGCCGGCAGTCCTCGTAAGCAGCTCCATTACATCCGACACCGAATATATAACCACGCTCTACAGCCCATTCGTGAATATCTGAATAAAGCCGGTAGGTGATTTCAGTACGCATGATCCAGAAGGTATTCAGCGTGATGTTGGCGTGTGCTGCATAGTCATGTTGGCCAAAAACGTTACCGGCATAATATCTCCCCCCGGCAACCACGATTTCATCAGGGGATTGTGTTGCAGCGGCAAAGGCGGAAAAGACAGATAGCAGGCAGAAGAGTTTATTTTTCACGGAGCCATCCTGGCTGATTAAAATGTTCATTCATATGGCTGGTTTCCAACGTAGCCAGACTATAGCAACGTTATATGCCCAAAGGTAAGAATATTAGGCAGGTAAGATCTGGAGCTTCTTTTCAGTCCCCTTGTGCTGACTGGCAAAGGCAGTACGCCGTAATTTTAACAACGTCTTCGACCACAACTTGAAAATGCCATGACACCCTGCCACTCACATTTTTCATCGAGCTGATGGCCATTTGCCCTAAAGTTCCGTTCTGTAATGGGCGTGAAATGACCTGCTTCCAGCACTTTCGTTATCCATAGAGGAATGCTTATCTGAGCAGCTAAACAATGCCTTACAGATAAGGATTAGTTTTTAGATTTTTCTTAGCTGTACAGATAAACTATAATTATAAGCTAAGGAAAATAGATTTTTTATGAGGGCGCCAGTAGTGATCCAATCAGAAAACAAGCTCCTGGAGGATGTGACGTCGACCCTTGAAAGCATTCTTGAAGCCAGGATTAAAAAACGGAGTGGCCTGCCGGGTGACGAAGGTATTGATTGTGTGCTGGAGGTCAAAGGTACTCAGGGTGTCTGGATCATGCCTGTAGAGGTAAAAAAACAGGTTTACCCAAGGGATATCAGGCAAGCAATCTGGAAAATTGAGGAATTTTGTCGGAAAAACGACAATAAGCATGATGTTGTCCCGATTTTTGTCGCAGAGTTGCTTAGCGAGGGCGCAAGAGAAATGCTCAAGGAGCATGATGTTGGATATTATGAGATGGGTGGCACTCTCTATATCAAGCATAAACAGTCAATTATCGATATACAAAAACCACGCACAAAAGTAGCGAAACGCGGGAGTGTGGATCTGTTCACTGATGCGAGGGAAATGGTCGTTCATGCATTACTTCAGTCACAGGGAAAATGGTTCTCAGGTGAAGAACTCAGTGAACGTTCTGGAACTTCAGCATACACGGTTTCTGGCGTTTTAAGAGAGTTGGAAATGAGAGAGTGGCTGGACAAAACCAGTGAGGGCGGCCGTTCACAGCGCCGTAAACTGGTTAATCCTGGCGCTTTGCTTAATGCATGGTCGGAGGCCACAAAACAACGGAAAAACCCTGCACTTTACGGTTATCTATTTGCATCGGATGCATTGGATTGCGTCAGAAAAATTGAGCGCAAAGTTAATCACGTAGAAGGTGACTTCAGCTGGGCGCTCACTGGTGCCCTGGCAGCAAATCAGGCTACGCAATTACTCACGGGCGTAAGTGTGGCAGAGATTATTGTCCCACCCGGAAGTGCGGAGCTATTTGCTCAACTGACGGGTATTAAACGCGCGGAAAAGGGTTACAACGTTGTTGTGCATGAATGCGCGCCCGCTGCCCTGCAATTTATAAATTTTGAAAACAAAATCCCCGTTGCCAGTAACTTCATTCAGTACCTGTCTCTGCTGGACGGTAAAGGAAGAAACGCTGAACTTGCTGAACAGTTTCGCCGGGAAATTCTGGAGATATAACAATGGTGATCCACACTAAACCGAAAGACAGATCCGGATACTCAGCCATTAACACGGAAATGTGCGAGCGGGTATTAGTCACTTTATTGACCACCTTCGGCACAATGAAAGGCACGCTTCGCTTGATAGGAGGACTCGTCCCGCGCTATTTAACTCCGGCGCAGGAACCTCGGGTGCCTGAACATTATGGTACATCTGATGTGGATATCGTACTCAACTTACAAGTGATCGCTGAAGGGGAAAATTATGCTTCTCTACACGATCAGCTGATTGAAAGAGGCTTCAGAAAAAACTCTGATACAAACGCATGGCGCTGGGAGTTCCCTATTCCGGATGGTTCTCCCGTATTGGTAGAGTTTCTGCAAGGAAACAATGCTGGCGGAAAACCCGGCAGAGAAGTTCCGATTGACGGTGAGGCGGTTTCTGCTCTCGTGATCCCCTATGCTGAAATGTCATATGAATGGTACGCCGAGAAAGAGATCTCTGCGATGCTCTTTGGGGATAAGGGGCAGGGAGACGCAGGAATTGTTTTTGAAATCATACGGTTTGCGGATGAAGTTGCGTTCATATTGCTGAAAGCGATTTCGTTTCATAACCGCAACGAACCCAAAGACGCAGCCGATTTGATCCATGTGATGCGCTACGCCGGAGAACCTGAAGACATTGCAGAGAAATTTCTTGATCGCATAAAAAGTGGAAAACACCGGACAGCCATTGAGACGGGACTGAATGCACTGCAGAAATGCTTTGCTGAGGGTAATAACAACGTTGAAGGCTACCTGCTGACGGGCCCAGTGCGTTACGGGCAGTTCATGCATGGTACCGATGCAAATTTGGAAAATGAGAGACTGCAGGAGCAGCGCTTCGCCACCGCACTAGTAACGGAGGTTCTACGTCTCATAGATGAAGGCCAAGATAAAGATCGGTAAGGCAGATCGTGGGATCTGTTCCGCTGTTTCCCGGTATAGACCAGATTGAATTATTCTGGTTAATAGTGGCTTCAGGACGACGCTCTGAGCGGGCAGATATTCAGCCCGCATTTCCCGCAGGCTTATGCCCTCAGACCACAGCCGGCAAGACCCAAAAGCTGCTTATGGCGGAGCGGCGGAGCTTACCTGAAGTGGGAGTATAGCGTAAGCTTTCTATTGAAGATGGCCCTCAAGCAGGGAAATAGGCCGGTTTATTGCCATAAAAAGCCGCAGGACCACAAAAAGAAAAACCTGTGATCATGCCATTACTGAATTAATGGTATAAAACACCTTGGTAACAGCTCTTCAAATTACAAATAACCCTCCTCCAGACTTATTGCATAAAAGCCGCTGCAGAAGCTGTAATCAGTGCCATTGCGACAGTCTTAGATACCCGCTCGATGAAGTATTTCAACTGCTGCAACGCGGCCCCTATACTACTCATACTCAGCTACACACAGGCTATCCCCAATTTCTATGGATAACTGTTCAGCGGTTTATGCAATGAGACAGAAAGTCATTCATTCTGAAGGAGATTCGAGGCTATTTAATAGGCAAGAGATACTTTTCATGTGACAACGTCACTTATAGTGGTCGGATCTGACTATAGTTTAGAGTTGGTATTGTCAATTTAGAGATCCATGCCACCGTTTATGAACAAAGAAGATGCTCTGTCAGTAAATTATTAACAATTGGTCAAAATTCATTCGAAAATAACCATATCGCGCTACGCGAATTCTGAACGTTCAGCAGGGGTCTAGGTCGCCAGATTTCACGTAGCGCAACCATAAGAAATGCGTCGTTTTGGGTCAAACACGTGAGCTTCTGAACCAAATTTCACTGTTAAGCCCACTTTAAGGCAGCAAGAGCGTCGATGTTGACTATAACTTCATATAACACTAATTATATAAAATTAGAATTTTGGATAAGCTTACGATCTGTAGACGAGTACGTTCCCATTCCAATACGTAAAACGCCAAATATTTGAAGTTAAAAATTTTGAGAAAAGATGTTGATATAGGCGGTTTTAGTCAACCCAAAACCACCGGTTAAATAGAGTTTAATATAATTCACTTTTTAACAAATTATAGGCAAACTGAGAGCTTGTATAAGCAGCATATTTTTGCCAATCATCGTTTTTAGTTAGGTCCGCAAAGTCACATATGGACTTTATAATCAAAACTTTTGGCGGTGGATATATGGCTATAAGGGGTGCAGAGGCAATACCATAAGCTTCCATTTCTATTGCGATTATGTCTCTATTATGAGATTTAATAGTATCGACAATGGCAGAATCTTCGAGAACTGCAGCGCCTGAAGCCATTGGGCCTACATGAATGGTGAGGTCATGAGCAGGCCTTTTCCCGGATTTATAGTTGCAATACATAATATCATTGTATTTCTTTTGGAGTGCAATTGTTTTGATCTTTTGTCTTAAACCAGAATCAAGAGAAATTTGATGGGGTGACGGTAATAAAACTGCTTTGTTGTCTTTAATGGTTAATTTCCCACTCCCCCAATCCCAGATGGTATCTGCAACTATAATATCTCCAAGATTTGCTTTACCCTCAATACCAGCAGCAATCCCAGTCATTATAATCAATTCTGGTTTAAACTGAAGACTAATCTTAGCAGATAAAGCTGAAGCTGATGCCATACCCATTCTTGGGCAAGAGGTTGCAAGCAATTTTAAATTAATACCGGTTTCAGTTATTAAGTTACCAGAGAAATATATATTAGGGTCATTATTTATAGAAAATTGATTCCAGGAACAGGGTAATGAAAGTATCGATTCTAATTCAGTATGCTCAAGCGCTGCTATAAACGCAATATCAAATTTCATCTCTAACTCATAGTTCCTGATATTAATTATCTTTGATATTAACTCGGCTGATAACTCTTCGTAAAGCAAAGGCCAGCCTCTTTGAACAAAAAAGTTCTTAATATCAGAATATGTTTCTGAATGAGATGTAATACCAGCTATAAAATTTGGCTTATTGATGAGGTCGTTTACCTCTATGTTTTTAATTAGTTCTACACCACCTTGAACTTCAATGTCATCACCAAGTGTAGCTGGTAATTGAATATCAACGAAAAAAACATCATATTTGTTTTTAGACAATTCTCGAAGAGCATCCATACTACAAGAGACGTGTTTAATCATGCCATCTGGAATTCCAGCTAATTTCGCCCCCTCTGCAATTATTTTCACTTTATCATATGAATCATCAGCAATTAAAATTTTCATTTACTAACTCCATTTAAGAGGCTTTCTAAAGATTCAACCCATCCATCAACTGCAGGGTTATAATAAACATATCCCAAGTAATAATCTTCGAATTCAGAACTGAATTCATTGTCAAGATCTAGCAAATCAACTTTCCCTTTTTCAAAGGACCTATACTGGGTTACTATTATTAAAGGACATAATTTACCTCTCATTTTCATCTGATAAATTAATTCTTTACCTGCGAAACTTTCAGGATCTCCACCTGTAGGTTCACTGGCAGAAATATCATAATTTGGCATGCTCATGTCTATCAAAGCCAAGTCGAATGGCTCATTGATTGCCACTATCCTGATTGAAGAGTGTAAAGAACCACATGTGTAGAGTTCTATTTCAGCACCTAGACTAGTGAGCAGAACAGAACTCAATTGTTCTCTTTTATCCAGTTCATCTTCAACAATCAATATTTTCATTTAACATTACCCTTTTAAGATTTTTGAAAATGAACTCAATTTTGAATTGTGTGCCATCTTGGTAAGCCAACTTCATTTCATTATTTAATGCTAGATCCTTTTTTAGAATTTTTGCAATTTTAACTAGCCCACTCCGTCCTTCACCTTGAAGAAAGTCCAAATGCTTTTGGTATAAATTATATCTTTCAATTTGCGTTATTAGTTTATTATTTTCTTCTTCTAAATTTAATATTTCCTTACAGTTATTTGTTATTGCAAGAGTATGGGAATCATCATTATTTTCAGTTAAAGTTAATGAGATGATCACATCCTCTTTTTTCAACTCTGATTTTGAAATGGCATTTTCAAACAACATATAAAGAACATCTACGAAAAACGTTAATTTATCTCCTTTAAACTTATTATTTAGAAGACATTTATATTTAACATTGGCGTCTGCTGCTCTTCTCGCTATCTCTACTACAGTATCGAACTCGAAAGAATCAACATCGTTGACCTCTAACCTGTTGAACCAACTCGAGATTAGCTCGATATTAACCTTCATTGCTTCTTTACTTCTACCTATAGCGTTATTGAAGTCATGCAGCTTTGTCTCATTATTCATAACCTGATGTATGTCACTTTGCATATCTTTAATGAGATTATATACCCTTTCATTAAGATCATATTCAATCTTAGACTTAATTATCATTAGGTTAATGTCAGTAATTTGCCAAAGCCAATCAGTTATTACCCTCATGAAATCTGAATACGATGTTTCAGAAAGCAATATTTTTTGCAAACAATATAACTCCAACTGAGATAAGGTAAAGTCAAATAAAGCATGTTGTTTATATGCAGGATCCTTATCTACTTTTTCAGAAATTTCAGAAGTAATGATTTTTATCTGAAACCATTTATCGTTTACTTCAGTAATAAGAGACTCAAAGTCAGATGAGAACTTCCTAAGAATAGTATCAATTGATAGAACCTCATTCTTATCCTGCGGTTTCAAACTGTCGATCCAGTAATCGTTTGGTTTGAAATCAATGCTATCCTTAAATCTTGAAGTTATCAGTTTTTCATCTAATAAAGCTTTTCTTAATGTTGAAGGAAAATGACCATGTCTAATTCTTGTACTTAGATTACTATTTAAACCATTGACACCAAATACAAACTCATCTCTGATTCTGTATATTAACTTCATAAAAACGTCATTTTTTTCATTTATATAAAGATTATTCAATGATGGTGTCTTTTTATAAAGATATGCTATTTTTGCTTTATTTAGGTAACCATAATCTTTTTTTAGCCACTGATATGCGCTTTCAGAAGCTAGTTCCTCAGGTTGTATGCTAATATTTTTTGACCTTAACTTCACATAGCTATTATAAAGTTCATCCAACCCTGAATTATCAAGAGATTTGATTCTTGATGTATCAGCATAGATTTTACTATTCTCTACTTTTTTTACTGCAAGATTTAGAACTTGCTTCTTAGCAATTAGCTTTATTTCATCTGAAATCTGATCATTTTTATTATTAATAGGCAATAGATAATTACAGACCTTAAGTCTGTTATTATCCATATCTTCAGTTCCCTCAAAGAATAAGGAAAGTTTCATTACTTCGTTTACACAAACGTGCTCTAGGAAGTAATTGAAAAAACTTTCATCAAAATCATCTTTTTCAAGAATCAGTTGGTCAATAGATTGAATTTTATTTTTAATAAAAAAATTATCTAAGCTATAACGCAATATAGGCCTGAACTCATCATCTATCATTCTGGTATATAAGGAAAGCAGTACTGGGACTTCAATACCAGATAGATCATTTATTTTATTTTTAATGAATTCACATAAAAGATTGATGTCGTATAATGAAATAGTATATCTATTTATTAGGACAGAATTCGCACAATAATTTATCGCTTTTGTAATGCATCCGGACTTAATAAAACAGTCCATTAGAATGGATGAATACTCCAACTTAGATAGTTCATCCAGAGCGTCGAATTCACTGTTTAGTAATTCTTCAGCTTCTTTAAATTTATCATTTTTAATTAAAGAAATAGCCTTGTATTTTTTTTCCCTTACTTTATCTTTAAGAGAATTTTCGCTTTCATCACCTGAATGATATAAACGATAGACCTCTAGTGTTGAGCTGTTTATAACCTGCGGTTGAATATCACTTAAGTATTTATCTCGAATGTTATTTGGAATATAGTCTGCTTTGAAAGGGGTATTCAATGTAGAGGTTAGATTATAGAAAAGTGAGTTTTTGTGGTAATTCTTTGTGTATTTCTCTTCCTGAAGAATTAGATAATTTAGCCTGTCGAACCACGGTAGCTCACTGAATGCAAATGAGACGGATTGAAAATTATTCAAATTCTTAAGATAATCATCATCTTTTAAATAAATACTTTTTATTTTATTTGCTAACTCGTTAACAACAGGGGAATCACTATCACTTACAGAATTAGTTTTAGCCAATGATTTAACATATAATTCAAAAACACTTTGCTCGAATATTAAATGTGTGTTTTCATTTACTAATTCGCATATCTTTTCGTAATGACCGTCAGTATAAAGATCGAGAATTTTATAACTTTGTTGATCAACCTCAAAATTATAAGGAGCCCCTCTCAGAATGCTTATTTTCCTTGAAAAGGTAGAGTGAAACTTACTTCCTAAAGTTTCAATTATTCTTTTTAAAATTCCATCATCAAGGAACAATGAGTCTACGTTGTAAGTTAAAAGTCTTTCAAGGGATTTATAACAATCAATTATATTAGTATTTTTCTCTTCGTTGATAATATATTCAAAATTATAACTTTTCAAAAAGTCTAAAGGAGTGAGTCTAAATAATAAATGGTCTGATATATTAGAGTTTAATCCTAAGAGCCCATTTCTAAATGCATTGATATTCTGTATAAAAATACCTGAACTGTCGAGTTTTGACATGCTATGTCTTAAAATATACTTAAGATAAAGATTGTCAATACTCAAATACTTTTCTTGAAATTCCTTTTTAGCCTCATTATCTGACTGTAAATCAAATAAAGATCCCTTTAATGTCACATACCATATAGACAACCCAAATAATAAATTAATTTCATCTAAGGTTTTATGCGCATCATCATATCTTGACATTAAAATTTGTTTTGTTAATATTTCCTGCTTATCCAAAAAAAAATCTAATTCTTGAGATCTACAGATTATCTGACCAAGCATAAAAGATATGCTTTTTTCTAAAGAAGTATCTGGCACAATTCCAACATAAAAATCACTCACGTCAGGTTTTTTTTTAATCAACGGAAGGTCGTAGAAAAATCTATGTTGAGATATTCTTTTGGAAAAGTGGAAAATTTCTGCAGAAGAGAGATCTTTAAAAAACTTCAAAACAACCTTTCTCGGTTTGTTCGATGAGTACAGAACTCTATCGACAACATTAGGTTTCTTTCGGTTTTTCATTTATGGGATCCATTAACATTATACAAAAGTACTAAGCCACTGAAATTAAGATAACTTCGCTTTTATTTGGTTCTATTTTTAATTAGAATTAAAGATAACTTCATGAAATCAAATGCTTTTTTTCATTATTTACTCCAAGCATAATCTATGGTTATGATAAGAAAATATAAATTCTAGGTCTTAAAATACATTTTAGTTTGGTGAACGAAGGGTAACCAATTGCAACCATGAGACGGGAGCATATTACTATAACAGATAACTGGCACTAAATCTCTACAGTCTTGATGCTTCATCCTAATTTTCAAGTTTAACAAACTTTGAGTTGTCTATGAAATTATCCCTCTAGTTCTGAGAGCAATCCCGTAGCAAACTTAGTTGGGTCAAATGACCTAGGTACAGTGCGTGGTACAAAATGACAGACGCTGGTATCAATTAATGCGTAATGGTGTAGCGCTACAGCGACAAAATCCAGATGTAACTTCAGTTAACAGCAGAGCCCCATACCATGCAATGAATAACAATCATACCTATTCTCATATAAGTCAAGCACTTAAGTGCTGCGGTTCAAATAAGGGGATAATGACAGACCATCCTACTATGAAGGCAATCCGGGAATAATTTAGGTATTGTGCTAACTATGATTTTCTTACTTTATTAGACCAAATTAGCTTCGTTGCTTAGAGCCCAGCTTGAGACCTGACCAACTGCAATTGGAAAAGACATAGCACAGAGCGGAGCGGAGCAGGTGGCATGATTTCACGATATCAAGGCGTATGCTAAAAACAGAATTTAACATAATAAGTATTATGAATAGTCAATTTGGTAATGTCACTTTATAGCTGATACATAACGTCATCTGAATATAACTTTTTGTCATCTTTTCTGCGAGTTCCATGCAGATACTAGTAAGCATGTTGAAAAGAAGAACCTCCCCATATTCCCGTTATTCAGTCAATCATCGGAAAACACCTGCGTCGCCTTGATGCTGATTAACAGTCACAGCTCATTGAACATCAGGTGCAGAGGTTTATGAAACGCTATCGCGTGTCGGGCGCTGTCGCTCTAACGAACGTGCGTCAGCTCGGATCTCACCAGATTTATGATGTACGGTGCTGTAAAATACTGACGCTACTAAGCAATAGTTACGTCTGTATCGGCCTCGCATTTGCCGAAGCAAAGCCCCAGGCTAAGATTATTAAGCATTTGCGTCTGCCGTTGTAATTTCAAGAGGCGCTTATATTTTCACCCTGACCCCAGCATTTTAACTCCATGTGTTTATATTGATTCACGACTAGGCATGCAAGATAGAGTGCCTGGTTCGCCCCGTGCCGGGGTATCCCCACGATTTATTCTTTCAGGACAAGGGGTTAACCCTGATTTTCGCCCCGCCCTTCGTCTTTTCCGCCGTTGCGTCGCCCCGCACCGTCCAGGTTCTTTCTCCACACAGGGAAAAAAGCCTGGTAGACTGCGATCCGGACGGCGACCGATCACCGATTTATTCCGGTCGTTTTCGCTGGACAGATGCGCGAAAATACGTTCCACGTTCACAGACAGCGGAGATTGAAAGTTTGAGAGGATTACCCCGCGAAGTGGCGCAGAATTCACGCAGCGACGTCAACGCCCCGCCCTCCGGCGAGGCGGACGCGGCGCGGTACTTTGACTACGAAAGCGCGGTGGCCCTGCGCACCCTCGCCGCCGCCCACGGCACGGCGATGCCCCGCTACCTGCTGGCGCCCGAGGTGGCCGTGCTGCTCGCCGCCGTAACCGACCTGAAAAGGCGCCTGTTCATCGACACCCTGTGGAACACGGGCGGGCGGCTCAACGAGGTGCTGCCGCTGACCGGCGCGCCGCTTTCGTCACCGTTCGTTGTGCTGCGCACCCTGAAGCAGCGGCGGGGCGAGGACCGCCGCCGCCAGCGCGGTCGCGGCCGCCCGACACGCGAGGAGCAGGACGCCGATCGCGCCGCGCAGCTCAACCCGCGCCGTGCCGCTCACCGATCCGGCCTACGTGCGCCGGGTGCGGGAATACCTGGCCACCGCCCGTCCCCGCCGCACGGACCGGATCTGGGACGTCAGGAGCGAGGACACGGTCCGCACCTGGATAAGCCAGGCCGTCTCTGACGCAGCGCGTGATGGCGTCACCTTTTCAATCCGCCCCATCACGCCGAAAACCTTCCGGGATTCGTTTGCGATGCACCTGGTGCAGCACCAGGTGCCGCAGAAAGTGATCCAGACCATGATGGGCCACAAGGACGCGAAGTCCACCGAGTGGTATACGCGGGTGTTCGCGCTGGACGTCACCCGCCAGCTGGGCGTGCGGTTTTCGATGGGCGACGACGAGGCCCGCCGCCTGCTGCTTCCCGGCGCGTCCGGGGACTGAAGAACCTTCGCCCGGTGCCGATAACCACCGGGTCGATCACAACATAAGGAAAGACCATGACTTACGGAAAAGCCGCCTGGCTGCTGCCCGCCCTGATGCTGCACGCCGCCGGGGCCGGAGCGGCCACGCGGGAAGAGGTGGAACGGTTTACCGCCTCCCAGCAGCCGGGCTCGGTCCAGGTTTGCCGGGGCGAGGGCGCGTTAGAGGCAGGCGTACACCGCATGACCATCACCTCCTTCGCCCGCGCAACGGTTGTCTCACGCCGCGACGGGCGACAGCACCTGCGGGCCGAGGCTGCTTTCGCCACAGACGGTGTTGTGTACGCCCGCTACACCTATGAGATGGATTCGTGGCTGGAAGATGACGCGGAGGTCTCGGTGATCGTGCCGGAAAGTATCCACGTGCTCGTTCCGGAGAACAAGGAGGAGGCCGACGCGGTAGCCCGCACCGTCGAGGCTTCCGGGACCCAGCGCCTGCCGTTCCGGGACGTTGACGCCAGCGGCTTTCCGGAGTGGGACCTGCCGCCCCAGCCGGATGATCCCACGGGCATGCGCGTCCACTGCGGACCGGAAGACCGCGCCGGTTAACCCGGCCTTCAGGCAACATCATGCTGCAGATAAACGAAAACCCGCTTATGCGGGTTTTTTTTGCCGGTACGTTACGTTTGTTAAGAGCATGCGGGAACTCCGGAGAGGCGTAAGTTCCCGCTTAAACACAAGGGACGTTCGGTATCTGGTGGCCGGGCAGCTGGGGCGCAGAACAGCAACCTCCGGATTGCTGTGTTCCCCCGGATGACAAAAGATATTGTCCTGAACGCATTAGTGATGACGGTATGGCGGCGTAATCCTCATAAACAGGTACTGGTTCACTCTGATCAAGGCAGTCAATACACAAGCTATGAGTGGCAGTCGTTCCTGAAATCATACGGCCTGGAAGGCAGCATGAGTCGTCGTGGCAACTGCCACGACAACGCGGTCGCGGAAATCTTTTTCCAGCTACTGAAACGCGAACGGATAAAGAGAAAGATCTACGGAACGTGGGAAGAAGCCCGCAGCGATGTTTTTGATGATATCGAAGTGTTTTATAACTGTAGGCATCGGCATGGTTCAAGTAATCAGATGCCACCAGCACCAGTATTATCAACGGTTTGAAAGTGTCTGGATTATCCGTGGCGATTCAGGATGACGAATAAATTTAGCAATGATGGTTAAGTTGCCGGGGTTTGTGTTTAAAACATATATGTTTGTTGTAACTATATAATCAGTTAGTGAGATAGATACTAGCATCATAGCTCAGCATTATGACTAGCTTACTTGGAAGCAATCAATGCAAACACTCTAATCAAGTATGATGAGGTTGTGATCCTGAAGCTGATCGAAAATGTTAATTCCTATTCATGATTTTCAGAAATCAATAGAACCCCCCCTGCAAATACTCAAATGTGTATTTGAGCAAAAATCAAAATAAATCAAATATTTAACTGATTAATGCCATATACACATTTACTCAATTACTTTTTTACTCATTTACTCTTAAGTGTTTTGCTGTGTATACTCAAATGCACTTTTGCACAAAAGAGGTTTGGTTCATGAGAGTTATTTCTTTCCTTAATCCTAAAGGCGGCTCAGGCAAAACTACCGCGGTAATCAATGTAGCCACCTGTTTATC
>Ga0157372_10004822_pt1 | contig 14340 bp, 9 predicted proteins | sample C55metaG_FD_115307 | JGI IMG/M metagenome (GOLD analysis project Ga0157372, IMG submission 115307) | Corn rhizosphere microbial communities from Kellogg Biological Station, Michigan, USA - C5-5 metaG | ecosystem: Host-associated > Plants > Roots > Rhizosphere > Soil | place: USA: Michigan... | reverse complement strand
GGAGAAGACCGTGATGGTCGGCGGTGCCGCGATGTATCCGTCGCGCACCATCGTGCAGAACGCCGTCAACTCCAAGGACCACACCACCTTGGTGACCGCAGTGAAGGCTGCCGGCCTGGTGGACACCCTCTCGGGGAAGGGCCCGTTCACGGTGTTCGCGCCGACCAATGAGGCGTTCGCTGCCTTGCCGGCTGGCACCGTTGACGATCTGCTCAAGCCCGAGAACAAGGCGACTCTCGTCAAGGTGTTGACCTACCATGTGGTGCCTGGTCGGCTCACTGCGCACGACCTGGCCGCGGCCGTGAAGAAAGGCGGCGGCAAAGCCATGCTCAAGACAGTGGAAGGCGACAGCCTCGCCGTGGGCAAGGACGGGAAGGGTTGGACGGTCACGGACGACAAGGGCGATGTTGCACACATTACCGTTGGCGACGTCATGCAATCGAACGGCGTGATCCACGTCATCGACAAAGTTCTGATGCCCTGATTGCGACCAGGCCCGAAGTTAAGCATCGCCCGGCGTACGCGGGGCGTTTAATTACCTGCTGACAAACGACCCTTAGGGTCGACAAGCTCCTGGGCTTCGCCCAGGGGCTCCCTGCCCCATGCCGTGATGGCAGCACCTTGGTGGTGGCAGGCAGCTGGTCTAGCCTGTGAGCGCCTCTCACGAAATTCGCGCTCAGACAGAATAGTCAGCCGTAACGGCTGAATGACCGAAGCCCGATCCGTCGCGTCCGAGCGCCAGCCGGCAATCGCTCCTATGTAGCGCCAAGGGCCGACAACCGGCATCGGATGCTTGTGCCGAGCGGTCGAGGTCGAGCTCACCGGGCCTCTACCGATCCCCTGGGTTATTGTGCCGGACCGATGTACGCATTCTCTCCTGAGAGATCGGCTCGATAATAGTGGCCTTGTTGCAAGGGCTCGGTCTTTCCGTGATCCGCCATTGCCGAAAATCGGACACCCTGGAAAACGAATACAATTCGCCAGGCGCCGCGTTCACAACGGCCGCGATCTTCTTGGCAGCACTACCGGTCTGCAGCTCCACGGCCCGAATAGCTGCGCACCATCGCTTGTTCCCATGCGACATCGGCCTGAGCTGGCGTACGTCATCGGCTAGCCAGTGATCGAACAGACACAAGCGCCCATCGTGATACAACCCTTCTAGCCATAGGACTGGCTCGCTCGTCCTTGCGTCCTCGCACAGCAGAACGCAAGAGGCCCCATAAGCCTTTTGAGCATGTACAACCAGATGGTTCGGCAACAATGGCCAGTGCCGGCGAGAAGCGCCCACAATCCCATTGACCAGCGCTTCCAGGTGTGGAGCGATTTGTCCTTTCGATTCCGCCGCCTTCGATGCATGGTTTGTCAACACCGCGGTTAAGCGGCCGCGATCGATTTCTGTTCTCGGGCTTAGATAGCGGCGCATGGTCGCGTAGGCTCCAGCGACGTAGCGCTGAGTATCGGATTTCGTTTTGAACACGTCAGCCAACAAGCGATCGAGCGCCGACTTGTGCTGTGCAATGAAATCCGGTGCGAACGTTCGCTGACCTTGACCGTCGATCCGCCCGTACTGGTACCGGGTGCGGTGGCGTTGTTGTTCTTTGAAGTGTGCCTGGAAAAGGGCCGCGAGTGAGAGTGCCTGCGGTGAGTGGTCCTGTTGCGCGTTAAATAGCAAGGAGCACTCGCGGACAAACGCGTTCTCATAGGATCTGACCGCGTAGTCCTGCCACTCGTTCTCGCGCAGCGGCTTGTGTCCGTTGGAGCCGTACTTGTTGAAGAAAAACACCAAGGATTTGATAACCGCCCTAAGGGTGGTGAGCTCCTCACCAAAACCGGCGGCATGATCTAGGATTTTGGCGCGTGCCCAGTCCGGAAGGTAATGAGCGTTGCCGAAGTCCAACAATTCTCCCCGAACGGAGACGTTGGAAGAGAACACGCCGCCGCCTGTAAGCCGGTGCACCTGACCAAAGGCAATCTGGTCAACCAGGCGCGCGACCAACTGCTTGAGGCAAGCGGCCGCCCCGCCTGGTGCATCAACAGTGAGCCAATATTGGACCGCCGCTTTGGCGCGGGCGACGTCCTCCGATTGATGGGCGCGGATGTCTCTTTCGCTCGCTCCCAGCGGGCGAAAGAGCGGCGCCCGCTCGATGTGAGCGGGTCGCAAAGTGCATGGACGAATCAACAGACCTCGACGGATCGGCCGCGCAGAACGCTGGTCCGGATCAACATAGCCGCAACCGGTGTCCAGTACCGCAATGACAGGCAATGCTCCGGCAGGAAATTCGGCGTCGAAGACTTCGCTGTAGACCGCTTCGCGCAAGCACTCTTCGAGGCTTGCGTAACCGTGAGCATGTCCTGAGTGGGCGCCTTCGCCCACCAATGGCGTCTGGCCAATACCTTTGGCACTAAACCGCCCCACGATGCCGCTGCGCCCACTCCCGCCATGAGGAGTTGTTCCTTCGGTGCTGCCGTAGCGATCCGCGTAAAAGGCCTTGAAGGCACTCGAGGAAATGCCACGAACCGGCGTGGCCTCGTAGGCAAACTCGTCCAACAACCATGCTTCCGCGCGTCGACGCGTCGACTCATTGAGCACGTCGATGCCTTGCTGCAAGAACCATCGGACGTTCAACCACGCCAGCCGCGCTCGGTCCAGACGCTGCGCATGAAAAGGAACCAGAAGCGACGCGCTGATGCTGGCCAGATCAACAGCACCGCGCTCCAACGCCGCGATTTCGGGCGCGCTGAAATACTTCGCAATGACCGCCGTCATAGGCGCGACCGCATCGTGCAGGCCCATCGCGTGACCTTGCGTATAGAGCCGTCGTCTCGGCGTCTCAGCGACTTAGCCTCTTCGAATTGTGAAAGGCGGTTCTTACCCAGCTGGATGAATTTCCTGACGTCGCCGTTGAGCACCACAAAGTCCATGATCCAAAGCCGGTCGCCTTCGTTCCACTCGCTCAGGTGCAGCAAAGCCGAGGAGTCTCCAATCAGTCGTTGTTCGGTGTCCTCCGCCAGGAACGCCCATGTCATATAGCCCACGAGGTTGGTGCTTGCGTCGTAAAACAGCGCGTACTGACGGAGCAGCAGTGGCGGGCGAAGCCATTCGGCGATACAGGCGATCGGATACTGGCAATATGTCGGGGAGCGCGCCATGACAGAAGTGACGGCTCCCAGTGCTTCCATGAAGGTCGCGGTTGCTGACGCGGGCGATGGCTGTTCAGCTGGAGCGTCCACAAGCGTCACCTTCTCCCGAAGCAAGCTTTAGCGGTTCCTGGCCGTGCCCTGGCCAATTCTTGGCACAGAGGCGTGCAATGCGCAGTTTCGTTGCGGACGGCCGCGACGGCGCCTCGCTATGGCCCACATGCCGACGGAGCTTCCTTAAGGCGAGGTTTGTCCTCGAAATACTTGTGGAACAACATTTCGGCTTGTTTGTTACCTTGCGCGACTAATGACGGCGCCAGGATCGGGCCACCCGTATCGGTCGGCGATAAAAAAATGACGTTAATAATTGCATTCATACGTTGGGCATACTGCGCGTTCGCCCCCAACTGAAGCAGACGATTCATTGTGTAAAGTTTCAGCGGATCGAGCGGGTGGACGTAAGGGAACATGCCCGAGCCATCCTCATTGCTGGTCTGTGCGAGGAGTGCGACCACCCGCCAATCGCCTCGTGCCATGCCCTCGGCGATATACTGGGGCGCGAGGCGCTTATAATCTTGAATATCCAGTTGCGAATAGCTCAGTGGAGTTCGGTTTGCGTCTTCGAAGAGGGATCGGAGATAGCAGACCTGAGCGTCGGCGTCGCCCATTGACGCGGCTTTCTTCGTTGCCTCATAGAAGGCTCTTGCCGAGGATTGCGCCGAAGAACATTCCGCTTTTTTGACGCGTTCTTTATCCAGCGCGTCCATTTGCTCTTGGAGGCCCGCCGAGCATTGCGCCGACCGCGCGAGATCACTGGAAGGAATTTCTTTGCATGCCTGCAGATTGCGCTCCAGCTCTGCGAGCCGGTTATTCATTGAATAGCATCGCTTGCTTTTTTCGAAGTCGGCAACCGCGCGATGCATATCCTCGGGCTTGGGCGTCGTTGGCATGGATGCCTTTGGCGCCGACCGCGGCTCGCGCGATGCTTGTGCCTGTTTGGTGGTGGACGAAGCAGGCGCCAACGCGGCGGCGTGACTGCCGCCGCGTTGGGCATCTGCCTTAGAGGGCGCCCAATATGTCCAGGCAACGCAAGCCACCAGCGCAACGGCAACCAGCCCCACAGCTACATGTCGTCTGTTCATATCGTTACCCTAGGAACGCCGGACCAACTGCCACTATAAGCCGCCGCACTTGCGTCCTTGGTCAGCGGCATACGAGTTCATTGCGTCGTCCCCGACGGCGCTGGCGGTGGCCTCACTCGCTCCGTATTGGTGAGCCCATTCGTGCGCGAAAGCGCGGATCTTGTATGCCATGGAGCCGTTCCCCGGCAAGGACACCAAGGACTGTGTACCTTGGGTGCTTCCTCCAAGCTGCGTGAGGCCAGGATACGGTGGCGTGCCCGTTGGGCTCTCGTAGTGCGTTCCGGCGGAATCGCGCCAGATCGTTGCGCTTATGACAAAAGTCTTCCAGCCTGATCGCGGACCAAGCCCTGAAAGCGGAGCCTTCTTGCCATAGGCCTTCGCACAATCCATCGCATGTACGACGGTGGTCGGCGTAGGACCAATGTAGGTTCCGACATTGGTCGGCGGAGCACCGACGTTCAGCACGCCGCCCCAGTAGTAGCCATAGTTCACACTGGCTGTTTGGAGGCTATAGGTGGCGTTGACGGTCACGGTGCCCAACGTCGGTGGTTCGTCTGCTAGCGTGCCGTGGGATGCCACAAGTGAGGAAGCAAACAGCGCGAGCTCTACAGCTGTCAACTTTCGCATTTCCCTCTCCTTAGTCTTGCCGGTAGGGACCCCTCCCGTTCCTGACAGCAATTCCGCATTTCCGGATCGGAATACCGACGGCCTTTTCTCATGGGCCGTGGGGAGCGCGAACATATGACAGCAAGTTAGACGGCAGATGCGACCTTGAATTGGAGGCGCACTCGCCAACGTGGCGCTCGAAGACACCATCGGAATGCCATGCGAGACCTGCTACCCGTGTAACCCTCCCCGAATCAGCCGGCCTGCCATCGCATACCCCTCTGGAGGGCGGCTGACTCAGCCGTCCGTTGCGACAACGACGTTGCGCACCTGCGGCACGAGCAGTTTGCACGTAAAGTCGTGAACGTCTCGCAAAACCTTCAACGCTTGCGGTCGGTTGCCTTCGAACTCCGCTCTTGCGCGCTTCACTCTACCCGCAGAGCAAGGGAAATGCCCACGCGGGTCGTCCACCCAAAAAGTTAGTACCAAGCTCCAGCGGAGTTCGGTACGCGGTGAACTCGCCGAGCATGGCGAGCCGAATAGCTAGGGCCTTGCCTCCTAGCCACCAACTTGCCTTAGCAGGGTTGCTGAACACCAAGCGGCATGCCGAGCGTGGTTTATTGTTTGCAAATCTCTGTTGCTCGGTAACTTGAATTTGTCCCCGCAGGCAACTAGAGGAACGCGCTGAAACCAGGAAGCGCGAGGCCGAGACTGCGTTGCACCAGCCACCCGGCCGCAATGATGCAGATTAACAAGGAGCCAACTCCGAGAACGCCCACACGGTAGAAGCGCGTATGCCGGAGTAGATAGGCCAACGGCAGGAACGCCAGCACGATCGATTCCTGGCCGATCTCCACGCCCACGTTGAAACCACCGAGCGAAGCGGCCATCGCCGCGGGCGGCAACTGAAGGCCGGTGAGCGCGCTGGCGAAACCCAGGCCATGAATGAAACCAAAGGCGAAGGCGATCAACCAGGCGCGCTGGCGTACCACCGGGTACAGATTATTGAACGCGGCCACCAGCACCGACAGCGCGATGCCCGATTCGACCAGCCGGCTCGGCAGCGACACGATGTTGAGCACCGCCAGCGACAGCGTGACCGAGTGCGACACAGTGAAGGCAGAGACCACCTTGAGCACGTCGAGGAACACCGGCCAGAGCCCCGAGGCCGCCTCCCAGCGGTAACGCGGCGGCTGCCCGGCCAGGGCCATCAGCGCACCGCTGCCCTCGGCCACGGCGGCACCCTTTCGCCAATCCCCGTCCACGCGGCCACGGATCAGCACCGCCGGCAGCAGCAGCGAGAGCAGGAACAGGATGTGATCGAGCCCCGTCCAGATGTGCCATACGCCATCGGTGACGAAGCTCTTGAACTCGCCCCAGCGATCGGGCGTGCGCAGGTTGAGGCGGGTGGTCGGATGCTCCGGCCCGAGCACCGCGCCGGCGGTGCGCTCGCCCGCATGGAAGGTGACGATGCCGCGGTGGTAAGGGTCCAGATCGGCCATCAGGTAGTAGTCCACGCCCAGCGTGCTGGGGATGTTCTTGTCGCACAGCGCATCGAAGCGCAGCACCGCGTAGCTGCCGTCGGTGTGTTCGTCGATCAGCTGGGCGTTGGGCGTCAGCGCGCAGGTCAGCCCATCGCCGGTGATCGCCAGGCGCTGTAGCGCATAGCGCTCGATGGCGCCGCGGCGCGACTGCACCTCGCCCCAGGTGATCGCCCCGTCGTGGTTAGCGTCCAGGCCGATGGCGAAATCCAGATCGCGCAGCGCGATGTCCCACTGACCATGCAGCACGTGGTCGTGCGCCGGGTCGGTGCGCAGGCTGAGGTAGGCATCGCTTTCCTTGTGCGCCTGCGCGGCCAGTGGCAACAGGCCGAGCGCGATGGCGAACAGCAGCAGCACGAAGCGGGTGTTCATTGCGGCCTCCCGGACGCGGCCTGGGCCACTTCGGCACCGCTGCGCAGCTTGGCCACCAGCGCATCGATGGTCGGATCACGCAGTTGCGTGCGCTGCACGAACTCAAGCACCGGCTGCGCCGCTGCCGGCTCGTGCGCGGCCAGGGCCGCTTCCAGATAAATGCGCACGTCCTGCGGTGCGCGCTGCACGGTCCAGTTCTGCTGCGCCAGCGCAAGCGCGCGCGTGGGATCGTGTTGCACGTGCAGGGCGAAGCCAGCCTGTTCGCGCTGGAACACATGGCTGCCGCGTGCATCCATCGCCGCGAAGCGCGCGGCCATGGCCTCTGCATCGCTCTTGGCCTGTGGCAAGCCGAGCGCCGTCTCGGCGTAGACCTGGCGCAGGAACGAGGTGTCCGAGGCCGAGTCGCCGTCGAGCAGCGCCAGCGCCTCGCGCGGGCGCTGCTGATCGAGCAGGAAATCGGCGTAGTCGGCGAGCAGGAAGTTGTCGCCCGGGGTCCATTGCAAGGCCTGCCTGAAGTGCTGGTCGGCGAGCTGGGGCTGGTCCAGGCGGATCGCGGTGTCGGCCATCAACCCTTCGATCCACGCCTTGATCGCCGGCGGCGCCTTGGGGCCGGGGTCTTCGACCAGAGTGAGCAATGCGTAAGCCTGTTTCGCCTTGCCGGTGAGCATGCGCAACGAGGCGGTGCAGACCATGCCCATGAAATCGCCGCCGGTGTTGGCGAGCTTGACGCAGGCGCGATTGGCGCCGTCCATATCGCCCTGCACCATCGCCACGGTGGCGAGTGTGAGCCAGGCCTGCGCGCTGTCCGGATCACGCGCGAGGATCTCGCCCAGCTCCTTGCGCGATTCGCTGAAGAAGTGCCGGCTCTGCTGCACGGTGGCGTGCAGCAGCGCGATGGAAATGGGCGGCGCGGGCGCGCGCATCCATGGCTCGATCACCGCCATCGCACGGCCGAGGAAGCGCGCATCGCCGGTGGCGCGCGCGTAGTCGACGTATGCCTGCGCCAGCGCCACGGCGCGCTGCGCATCGTGCGGGTGGCGCGCCAGATCGGCGCGCAGCGCGTCGAAGCGGCGCACGCGCGGGTCGGTGGTCGGCGGCACCTGTTGCAGCACCACTTGCGGGCCGGCCGGAATGTAGGGGGCGCGTGTCTGCGCGGCGACCAGCGCCGGCAGCCATGCGAGCATCAGCAACAACCACGACACGCCGCCAGAGCGGCGACGTGTCGCGGTCAGCCCGTCCGCGGGCCTGCGGTATGGCTGCAACCGGACCACGGACGGACGCGTGGCCATCAGTTGGCGGCCACGCCATTGCTGCCATTGGGCGAACCGGGCAGCGGCGGCATCAGGTACGGGAAGCGCTCCAGATACGTGTCGGCCGCGTTCTCATCGCCGGTGACGTGCTCGGTCGCCATGCTTGAGCCGGGCGAGCGGGCGCCATCGGTGAACGGTGCTCCGTGGTTGGGGTCGGCCGTCTGCGCGCCGCATTTGCCGGCCGCGCCGCACAGCGCGCCTTCGGCCACGCGCAGTTCGATGTCGACCACATCGTCATACGGCCGCCGGCCGTTGGGGAAGCCCGCCAGATCGCCACCGAGCACGCCCAGGTCGTTCTGCTTGACCGGTGCGGTAGGCGCAATCGAGGTGTTCAGACGCAGCTCCTCCGAAGGCTTGACGTTGTACGGCTTGTTGAGCCCCGGCACGCCGGTGAGGAACACCGTGACCAAATCGTTGCGCGGCGTGTGCGGGATCGCCACGCCGTACAGCGCGTTGAGCAGCACCGGCAGCGAGGGCGTGGTGACGTAGCTCAGGAACTGCGCGTCGTTGCACGGCATCGAGTTGTTGAACTTGTCCTTGTCCTTCAAGCCGATCACCAGCTCGTTGACCAGCGGCATGCCTAGACGCGAGACCTGCGTCCACTGCGTGTTCTGCGCCGGCGATTCGCCCTGGCCATAGGGGTTGATCACGCGGTTCTGCGGGATGCTCGCCGAGGTCCAACCACCGATGACGTGGCTCTTGGCGTCGCGCTGCAGGCAGGTGGCCGGCACTTCCAGCGCTAGCGTGGTCACGTTCTTCTGCGTAAGCGCGTTCTGCGCGCCGTCGCGTGGCCCCAACGGGTTCAGGTTGACGAGGTCGAACACCTCGCCCACGTTGACCACGAAGCCATCCTTGCGCTGGCCGACGAACACGCGCCCGGGCATCGGGCAACCGGGCACCGCCACGTTGTAGACGTAGCTGTCCGCGTAGCCGGCGTAATCGGCGATCGACTTGGTGCCAATGTTGTCTACCGGCTGGGTGAACATCGGTTTGCTGCCGGCGCTGTTGACCAGCGGCTCGAACGAACCGTTACCCTTGCGCACCGACACGGTGTAGCTGTCGATGCGGTTGAGCGCGCTCTGGTCGGTCGCCGACACCGGGCCAATGTTGAGCAGTGGCACCGAGGTGTAGTGGCCGCTGCCGCCGAGCACCTTCAGGTCCTTGTAGGTGTGCGTGAAGCGGAAGCGGTAGGTCAGGTCCGGCTTGCCATCAGCGTCGTTGTCGATGTTGATGTCGTACGCCGCATCATTGCTGAGCGGGAAGAAGTTCGGTCCGCCAGTCGGCCCCTGCAACGGGTTGTAGTTGGCCAGCAAGGTCACGTAGCCGGCGCGCTGCGGCTCGTAGCTCATGAACATGTAAAAGTCGCTGGCATCGACCTGAGGCATGGTGCTGATGAAGGGCGCCTCGCGGTGGCTGGAAGCCAACGCGACGGCAGGAGCCAGGCCCAGACACAGGCACAGGCAAAGGGGTTTGAGTTTCATGACGTGTCACCTCATCGCTGATAGTTGCGATGCGCGCACCGTTCGGCTGCCGTCTGGAACGATCACGCGCCTCCCTGGCTGCCCATGCAGCCCCGTGACTCGTTGCGCCAACCAGTGAGGTTCGTGTCGCCTGCCCTACCGCGCTTGCTGCGCCGCTGGCGAGTGAACCGTCCGATCGCCCCCTTGCAGGCCCCCTTCCGTGAGGGCCGGCTAGAGCTACGCTGCGATGGGAGAGCAGGATGCGCGCGGGTACTGTCGAGTTAATCTCGCGTTCAGCCGTTAGAGGTCGTAGCGCAGGCTAAAGCGCAGCGACCGTGGCTCGAGCACGTGGAAGTGGGTGTCCTCCACCCCGCTGATCGGCTCGCCGCGCAAGCGCGAGACGAAGTCGTAGTCGATGTCGTGGTCGCGGCTGTCCAGCGCATTGAGCAGGTCCAGGTAAACGCCGTAGCGGCCCCACTCGCGACCGGCGCGCAGGTTGAGCAGCGTCGACCCGTGCGAGCGCACGCTGCCGTTCTCGATCAACGGGTAGCGGCCGAAGTGGCGCAAGCGTGCGCTCGCCAGCCAGCCGCCAGCTGAGCGGGCCACCACATCCGCGCTGAGCACCAGCGGGATCGCACCCGGCACGTCGCGGCCGGCCGGATCCGGATCGCTGAAGCGGGCCTTGCTGTAGGAGGCTTCGAGGTCGGCGCTGATCTGCTCGGTGGGAAACCAGTTGAGGGTCGCCTCGATGCCGCGACGGCGGGTCGGGCGGCTGGGCTCGGTGGATCCGCCGTCGCCGGTGAACAGGAGCTCCGAGTCGAGCGACAGCGTCCACAGCGCGAGCGTGGCGTTGACCCGCTCGCCGGCGAACAGCCGCCCGCCGATCTCCGCCCCGCGCGAGCGGACCAGCGGCGTCACCTTGCTCGCGGGCGCGCCGGAGTTGGGATCCACCGTGATGGTGGTGCCGCGCGCGTCGTTGGAGTGAAAGCCGCTACCCCAGCTTGCGTAGAGGTCCAGCGGCTTCCACGGACGGTAGACCAGGCTCGCCTTGTACGAGGCGATGCCGGCATCGGCCGTGCCGCTGTTGGCCGGCAGCGAGCTGTCCACGCGAAAACTCCGTACGCGTCATAGCGCGTACCCACGTAGCCGCGCACCGCATCGCTGAAGCGGTACTCGTTGGCCGCAAACACGCCGATACTGCCCTCGCCGACCGCATCGTCGCGCACCGTGCCGATGACCTGGCGCCGCTGCGTGTGGAACAGGCCGACCTCGCCGATGTCGTCGTAGCGGCCTTGCGCACCGACGCGCCAATGGTCGCGCCCGCGATCCCATTGCTGGGACAGATCAAAGCCATAGATCCGGCGCCGATCGACCTGCTCGAACTGATCGCCGCGCACCGGATCGGCGAGGAAATAGGTGAAGTCCGACCACAAGCGCAGGCGGTAATCGATGAGATAGGCGTTGGCCTCGAAGCGGCCACCGAACGCCGCCCCACTCCAGCTAGCGGACACGCTGTAGCGCGAGGTACGGCCGCCGTCGCTGGGATCGAGCTGGCCGAACACATCGATCAGCCCCTCGCTCACCGCCCGTTGCGGAATCTGGTCGGGTGAGTTCCAGCGGTTGCGGTAGGCCATCACGCTCAGGTGCCCTTCGCCGCCGGCCAGCGGCGCGCTGTAGCGCAGCAGTGTGCTGAGCTTGCCTACGTCTTCGTTGAGCTGGGTCCACGGGCCGCTGTAGGTCTGTCCTTCGAGCGCGTACAGCCCCTGGCCGCGGCCCAGTGCATGCGAGTCGAGCACAAGTACACGGCCATAACCGTAGCTGCCGGCGGTGAGCTCGGCCTGGCCACGCGGCACGCTGTCGAGCAGGGCGATCTGCGCCGAACCTGCGGAGGAAAAGTCACCGACATCCGCGTAGTACGTGCCCTTGCGGTAGATGAGCTCACTGACGGTTTCGGGAATCAGAAAGTTGAGGTCGCTATAGCCTTGGCCGTGCGCGTGCGTGCGCAGGTTGACCGGCATGCCATCGACAAAGGTTGCGAAGTCAGTGCCGTGGTCGAGGTTGAAGCCGCGCAGGAAATACTGGTTGGCTTTGCCGCTGCCCGAATGTTGGGTCACTACCAGGCCAGGCACGAACTCGAGCAGGTCGCCGGTACGTGCGATCGGCCGCGCCGCAATGTCAACGCTGTCGATCGAGCCGACCGAGGCAGAGATTGTTTCGCCCACCCAGTTTTCGCGGCGGCCATGCACTACCACCGTGGTCAGGGTCTTGGCTTTCGTCGCAGCGTGTACGGTGCGCGGCGAAATAGAGGTCTTCGAGCGTGCGACGGGTGCCTGCGCCAGGGCGAGCACAGGCGCGTATGCCGTGAGCAACCCAAACAAGGGAAAACATGGCTTCACAAACCCTCCGACTAGGCGTTTCCCCTGTGGCCTTGCCCGCACTCAAGCGCTACGCCGGACAACGTAACTACGGGAATGCGCGAACGGGCCGCACGTGTCGCCATCCATTTGCCTGCGACCGGCCATATCGATCCTGACCGGGTATCGGCAATTTAGGGGTTCGCCTGCAGCCTCGATCCCCTGGGGGCTGAGCCGGAGTCGGGTGAGCCCAGCACGGAAAAGCTCACGCTCGCCCACGCACCGTCCCCCGCCAACGCGGTGAGGGCGTGCTGGCCCGGTTCGCGCAGGCTGAGGGTGATCGACCCGTCACCGTGGGTGCTGCCCTGCAGGCGGCCGTCGATCAGCCATTGCACGCTGCCTGAGCCACCGAGCGCGCGCACGGCCAGGCGCAGCGGGCCGCTGCCGTTGGGGGCCTGGCGCAAGGTGGCGCCGTCGCGCAGGCCGGTGATGCGGATCGGACTCGCGACGGCGAGGGAGTCGGCGGCGCAGCCGGGCGCGAGCGGCGGCAGCGTGGCGGCCGCGCGGTCGGCGGTGGCAAGCCAGGGCGTGGCGAGGGCGGGCCAGCGGGCGAGGGTCACCCGGTGCTCGCGCGGGGCGTGGCAGCCCGCGCTGAGGCGCCGACCTTTCGTGTCCACGCGCAGCTCGAGGCGACCGCTCATCCAGGCGCCGGGGTCGCGCTCGGCGAAGGTCGGTGGCAGGGCGCCCGCGAGCGTCCAGGCGGTGCGCCGTTGGCGGCACAGCGCAGGCTCGGTGTGCTCGGCCGGTTCGCCCAGCGGCCAGCAGATGTCGACGGCGCGCACGCTGGCCGGGCGCGGGGTGTGCACGCCGCCGCGGCTGGGCAGCATGTCGGCCAACTGGAACAGCAGCGGCAGCGCGGTGACGGCGCCGTACTGGCCGGGCGAGGGCGTGCCGTCGGGCCGGCCGATCCACACGCCGATGGTCCAGCGATCGGTGACGCCGATCGCCCAGGCATCGCGGTAGCCATAGCTGGTGCCGGTTTTCCAGGCGACGTTGGCGTGGCGATTGATGCTGCCTTCCAGCGGCGCGCCCTCGACGTCGGCCGGGTTGCTGGCGAGGATGTCGCGGATGATCCAGGCCGCTCCCGGCGAGAGCAGGCGACGCGGCCGCGCGGGCTGCCCGGGCGTGTAGCGCGGCGCGCCGGCGACGCCAGCGTTGGCGAACGCGCTGTAGCCGCCGACGAGGTCTTCGAGCCGGGTCGCGGTGCCGCCCAGGATGATCGAGAGGTTGGGCCGGGCGCCGTCGGGCAGTTGCAGGTCGATGCCGCCGCTGGCCAGGCGCGCGACGAAGCGGTTGGCGCCGACGCGGTCGAGCATGTCCACCGCCGGCGCGTTGAGCGAGCGTTGCAGCGCCTCGCTGACGCTGACCGGGCCGCTGAAGGCTTCGTCGAAGTTGCCCGGGTGGTAGCCGCCGAAGTCCTGCGGCGCGTCGACCAGCAGGCTTTCGGAGGTGACCAGCCCGTCGTCCAGGGCAAGCCCGTACAGGAACGGCTTGAGGGTCGAGCCGGGCGAGCGCGGCGCGCGCACCATGTCGATGTGGCCGGCGCGCTCGGGGTCGGCGAACTCACCCGTGCCCACGTAGACGCGGGTGGCGAGCGTGGCGTTGTCGACCGCCATCAGCGCCACCGAGCTGCGCGACGGCAGCCGGGCGAGGTAGGCGGCGACGTGGTCTTCCGCGGCACGCTGCAGGTTGGCGTCGATGGTGGTGACGATGCGCCGCGCCTGCGGTTGCTGCTGGTGCAACCGCTCGGCGAGCAGCGCAGCGGTGAGCGGGGCGCGCAAGGAGCGGGCGACGACCGGCTCGATCGCCGCCTCGCGCGCCTGCTCGGCCGTCCAGACGTTCTCGTCGCGTAGCCGGTGCAGCACCTTGTCGCGGGCGGCGCGCGCCGCTTGCGGATGACGGTCCGGGCGCAGCCGGCTGGGCGCCTGCGGCAGCACCGCGAGCAGTGCCGCCTCGGCGTGCGAGAGGTTTGCGGCGCTCTTGCCCAGGTACGCCCAGGAGGCCGCTTCGACGCCCTCGATGGGGCCACCGAAAGGCGCGTGGTTGAGATACAGATCGAGGATCTGCGCCTTGCTCACACGCGCCTCCAGCTGCAGCGCGCGCAGCGTCTGCCGCAGCTTGCCGCCGAAGGAATGCGGGATCGGCTCGATGATGCGCGCCACCTGCATGGTGAGCGTCGAGCCACCGGAAACGATGTGGCCGTGCAGCGCACCCTGGACCAGGCCGCGCGCCAGCGCGTAGGGGTTCACGCCGGGGTGGCGGTAGAACCAGCGGTCTTCGTAGGCGAGCAGCGCCTGGCGATACAGCGGCGAGACCTTCGCCGCGGTGGTGGGATAGCGCCAGACGCCGTCGCTGTC
>Ga0157372_10004820_pt1 | contig 14342 bp, 9 predicted proteins | sample C55metaG_FD_115307 | JGI IMG/M metagenome (GOLD analysis project Ga0157372, IMG submission 115307) | Corn rhizosphere microbial communities from Kellogg Biological Station, Michigan, USA - C5-5 metaG | ecosystem: Host-associated > Plants > Roots > Rhizosphere > Soil | place: USA: Michigan... | reverse complement strand
TCCACAGCAGGTGCGTGTCGCCGTGCGGTACGCGGATGCGCGTCCACGACTTCCCCGCGTCGATCGACTTCCAGGTGCCGAGGTTGTTGACGTAGACCGTGTTCTCGTCCTGCGGATCGGCGGTGATGGTGGAGTAGTACCACGCGCGCACCTGCCAGCGCTGGTCGCCGCTCGCGCGCGTCCACGTGCGGCCGGCGTCGTCGCTGCGGAAGATCCCGCCGCGCGGCACGCCGGCCGAGTCGGGCGCCTCGATGGTGGCGTAGACGCGGCGCGGGTTGGACGGCGAGATCGCGACCCCGATGCGACCGAGCGCGGTGTGCGGGAGGCCCGGGTTGGCGGAGATGTCCGTCCACGTGTCCCCGCCGTCGGTGGACTTGTAGAGTCCGGAGTTGCCGCCGCCGCTCTGCATTCCCCACGGGAAGCGGCGCAGGTGCCACATCGCGGCGTACAGCTCGCGCGGATTCTTCGGGTTCATCGCGAGGTCGATCGCACCCGTGGAGTCGTCGACGAAGAGGAGCTGCTTCCACGTGTTGCCGCCGTCGGTGGTGCGGTAGACGCCGCGCATCCTGTTGTGTCCGAACGCGTGCCCGATCGCGGCGACGTAGGCGACGTCGGGATCGGTGGGACTCACGCGGATGGCGCCGATCTGCTGCGAGTCGTCGAGACCCTTGTGTTCCCAGGTCTCGCCGCCGTCGGTGCTTCTATAGATGCCGGTGCCGTAGGTGAGATCCTCGCGCAGCCCGCTCTCGCCCGTGCCGACCCAGATCACGTTCGGATCGCTCGGCGCCACGGCGATGGCGCCGACGGAGGCGATCTCCGGCGCCCCGCGCTGCACCCGGAAGTCCGAGATGTTCCGCCACGTCTGACCGCCGTTCGACGTCTTCCACACGCCGCCGTCCACGGCGCCGAAGTAGAACGTCTGCCGGTCGACGTACGACCCCGCGACGGCGACCGACCGTCCGCCGCGAAAGGGCCCGATGTTGCGCCAGCGCAGCGAGGGGAACGCCGAGCGTTGCGCGGCCGTGTCGGCTGCCGTGCGCGCGGCGGGCCGAGCGGTGGCGGAGCGCTGCGCGGCGAGAGGCGCGGCGAGTGCGATCGTCGCGCCGAGGGCGACGGAGAGGGAGCGAAGTCTCATGATGAGACAGATGCTAGTCGTCGGTGATTCGTGCGGGAAGGCTCGACGGGGGACGTCGCCGTGCAGGACGCCGCGGTGCGGGATGGCGCGGCGGCGGCCGATACTTAACTTGTTTTCCCTCCCCCCCGTGCCGTAACCCGCAGTCCCCGCCCGATGTCGCAGGAACCGCTGCTCGAAGACCGCTTCTTCGAGCTCTCGATCGACCTCCTCTGCCAGCTCGACTTCAACGGCTACTTCCGGCGGCTCAACCCCGCGTGGGAGCGCACGCTCGGCTTCACTCTCGCCGAGCTGACGTCGCGTCCGTTCATCGAGTTCGTGCACCCTGACGACCGCGAGCGCACCCTCGCCCAGAACAGGGACGTGCGAGGCGGCGGGCGAGCGCTCGGCTTCGAGAATCGATACCGGTGCAAGGATGGCTCGTATCGACTGCTGCGCTGGAACGCGGCCCCCGACGCGTCGTGGTCGGTGATCTACTCGGTGGCACGCGACATCACCGCGCAGCGTGAGGCCGAGGAAGAGCGCGAGCGGCTCGTACGCGATCTGCAGACCGCACTGGCGGAAGTGAAGACGCTGCAGGCGATCCTTCCGCTCTGTTCCTACTGCCGGAAGATCCGCGACGACGAGGACTACTGGCACAGCGTGGAGAGCTACGTGTCCAGGCATACGGGCACGACGTTCAGCCACGGGATCTGTCCGGACTGCTACGAGAAGGTGGTGGCCCAACTGGAGGAGATCGAATAGTCGTGCGAATTCACGGTCCCTCCACCGGACGGCTGCTCGTCGCAGCCACCCTGATGGTGTGCAGCCAGCGCGCCTCCGCCCAGAAGTACGTCGCGCCATCGCGGGACAACATCGTCAGCACGACCGAGGAGCGGACCGACAATCCGCCAGTGCACCTGATCTTCGTCGAGAACCATTCGACGGCCTCGGTGACGGTGTTCAACGTCAGTCTCAGCGGATGCACGAACGTGAAGGATCCGTGCTGGCCCAAGCAGGTGAACATTCGCGTCGCGCCAGGTCAGCGGCAGATCGTCATGCGCGTGAGCCCGCGGAACCCCGAGCAGGGATTCGGCTATCACTTCGGCTTCAGCTGGCATGCCGACGCGTCGGCCATGCAGGCGCTGGAGGGGTTGGCAGAGGGCGTCGGCTCGAAGGTGCCCGAGGTGCCGGCCGCAACGCAGCAACCGAACGCCGAGTCGGCCAGGGCGCCGGCCGTCGCCGCTGCGCCCGATCCGCACGCCCCGGTATTCGCCGGAATCGCGCTGGACGCCGAGAGCCAGCTGCCGCTCGCCTGCACGCGCGTGGCGCTCGAGGACAGCCTGCAGAACGTCGTGGCGCGGAGCCGGACCACCAGGGACGGCGTGTTCTACCTGAACCCCCCGAGTCCCGGCACTTACCGCGTGCGGGTGGAGACGTTCGGCTGGTCGCCGGTGTATGGCCCGTTCACGCCGGCCGCTTCCGACGAGACGAAGGAGCAGAAGTATCTCGTGAAGTTCGTCGAGCAGATGCTCATCTCTCGACACGATCTCGGCCTCGACGCCTTCGAGCACGCGCGGCCAGCCGCCGTCTCCACCGCCCTGTACGGGCCGCCGCAGCGTGGAGCCGCGTCGACTCCCGTCGTTCAGGGAGTGACGCTCGGTGGCTCGGAGTCGATGCCGATTCTCGGCATCGTCGGTCGCGCACCAGCGGGGACATCCTGGGTGCAGTTCGTCGTCGATTCGCTGGGGCGCGTGGACACGACGTCGGTGCAACTGCCTGCCGGCACCGACAAGCTGTCGCTGGCCAGCGTGAAGTCAGTGCTGCCGCGCGTGCGCTTCACGCCGGCGCGGGAGAGTGGCGCGGCGACGTGCGAGATGCTGCGGATGCAGGTGAACTTCAGTCCGCGGTAGGGGCGGCGCTTGCGGGGGCCCGGGCGTGTCGAGGCGGCTCTCGAGTTCTGAGTTCTCCGGCTGCAGTTCCTGCGTTCGTTTCGCGAGCGCCGTGATCGCGGCGAGGCTCACGCCGTCGGCGTCCGCCGTACCGATGCTCATGTTGATGGAGCCGAGGTGGAACGCGGCGCAGAAATCCTGCGCCGTGGGACCGATGTGGCGCACCGAATCCTCTTCGGCCTTGTAGCTCGCCGACGATCGCCGCCGTTCACTCGCCGCCGGTGAACTCCATGAACACACCCTTCTCCAGCACCCACACGGTAGCACCGATCAGCCTGCCGTCGCTCGCGTAATGGAGGATCTCGAGCCCCTGCGCCACGCGGCCATCGTCGACGTGCTTCTCGACCATCACGCGGCTCAGCATGGGCTCCATCGGACTCGGCATCTCCCACGTCTGCACGAACGGCACGACGGTCTGCTTGTCCTTCCCGAGGAGCACCACGGGCATGATGTGCGTTCGCCCCTCGTAACCGTCGAATGCGACGTCGGGCAGGCTGTCGCCGTCGAAGTCCCCGACGAGCGGAGCGACCTGCGCCTCCGCGTAATTGGAATCGGGCTGTACGGGCGCGTAAGCCGACGCCGGCCATTCGCGGAATGTCGGCCGGCTCACCCTGAGGACGGCGCGCGCGCGGGCGATCAGGCTGTCGAGCGCCGTCCGTGGCAGAGTGGTATCCGCCGGGACGGATGCGAACATCGCGATGCTGTCGTGCCGCCGCGCCGAATCCTCACGCTGTCGCGCCGATGCGCGCAGCGCGGCGGTGTCGGTGGCCGCACTGTCGGCATCGGAATGGCCCGCAACGCACGCCGAGGCGAGCAGCAAAACCGCGAGCCAGCGCGTCGTCACGGCTTTCTCTTTCCCCACTCGGGCGCCGGCGGCTCGTGCGTTGCCCGCACCACCGGATGCTCCTGCAGCAGCCGCATCCCCTCTGCCACGGCGCGCTCGAGCTGTGGATCGTGGCCGGCGATCACGTCCTTCGGCCAGTTCTCGACGTCGATGTCGGGCGACGTGCCGGTGTTCTCCACCGCCCACGTGTTGTTGCGCGTGAAGAACCCGCCGCGTGGCGCGATCATCGAGCCGCCGTCGACGAACACCGGCGTGTCCCACGTGCCCACGAGTCCACCCCACGTGCGCTTGCCCACGAGCGGGCCGACCTTCCGGTGCTGGAACATCCACGGCATCAGGTCGCCGCCCGAGCCGGCCATCTCGTTGATGATCATCACCTTCGGTCCCCAGATTCCCGCCGCGGGCGACGTGAAGGGATAGCGATCGCCGACGGGATTGTTGAAGTAGCCGTCGAAGTCGCGCTGCAGCAGGTCGATGATGTAGTCGGCCGCCGAGCCACCGCTGTTGTAGCGCTCGTCGATGATGGCGCCCTTCCGGTCCTGCTGCGCGAAGTAGTAGCGGTTCACCGACGTGTAGCCCGGCCCCGCGGTGCTCGGCACGTAGACGTACGCGAGCGCACCGTGCGAGAGGGAATCGACGATGTGCCGGTTGCGCTCCACCCACGCGCGCGTGCGCAGCCCTTGCTCGTTCGGGATTGGCACGACGGTCACCTGTCGCGCGCCATCCATCGTGGGACGCGCGTTCACGGTGAGCACGGTCTGCCGGTTTGCCGTGCCATCCAGCAGACGATAGACGTTGTCACTCCCGGCGAGCGGCACGCCGTTCACCGCGAGCAGGTAGTCACCCGCCTTCACCTCTTCGCCCGGCGCGGCGAGCGGCGCGCGCAGCTCGGGGTTCCACTGCTCGCCGTTGTACACCTTCGCCACGCGGTAGCGGCCGTTCTCCACGGTGAAGTCGGCGCCGAGGAGACCGGCCGTCGTCGGACCCACCTCGGGAATGTCACCGCCGCGCACGAACGAATGTCCGATGGCGATCTCGGCGCCCATCATGTCGAGCAGGTAGTTGAGATCGGCGCGATGGTTCACGCTCGGGAGCAGGGCGCCGTACATCTTCTTCATCGCCGGCCAGTCGCTGCCGTGCATGTTCTTCACGTACAGGTAGTCGCGCTGGTTGCGCCATCCTTCATTGAAGATCTGCGCGAACTCGGCACGCGGATCCACCAGCGTGCGCAGCTGCACGGCGAGCCGGCCGACGTTCGGCGCGGGCACGGCCTTGTCGGCGTCCACGATGTAGAGGCCGCCCTGCGCGCCGGGCGTGCGATAGAGCAGCTTCTTTCCGTCCGCGCTGACGTCGAAGTCCACGACGTTGCTGGCGAAGGGGACGGCCTTGCGCTCCTTGATCTGGTAGCGATGCAGCACGCCGCCGCGCGGCGCGTTGCTTTCGGCGGTGCCGGTGGCGGGGACGTCCTCAATCCAGTAGACGGTGCCGGCGGGGCCGGCCTGGAGTGCGCCGTATGCGCGCTGGGCGACGCCGGTGACGGGGACGGTGCGCTGGGCGATGCCATCGAAGTCGATCACGACGCGGGGACGCGAGGTCCCGATAGTCGCTTCACGACTGCGGGATGATACCTGCGCACGCTCCTGCGGGGTGACATCCGTGCTGTCGCGCGGCGGCGCACTCGGCATCATTGCCGCAGCGATCGCCTTCTCTTCATCGCTCTCCGGCAGGAGCGGGCTCGGCTCGCCCTTCTTCAGCACGGTCAGGTACAGCGCCGACGTGACCGGGTGATCGTAGCTCGTCATGTCGAGCCAGCCGCTCGCCGGCCCGAAGTTGGTGCTGGCGAGGAACCAGAGATACTTGCCGCTCGCGTCCCACGCCGGCGACGTGGCGTCGGCGAGGCCGTCGGTGAGCTGCGTCTTCTGACCCGTCTCCACGTCATAGACGAAGATCGCGCGGAACATCGACGGCAGCCGGCGCGAGTACGCGATCCACCTCCCATCCGGGCTGAAGCGCGGCGCGAGCGAGCGATCGGGCATCATGTACGGATCGGTGTCCACCACCGTCTGCTTCCCGGTGGCGACGTCGAGCACCCAGAGGCGCAGCCCGGTGTCGTGATACAGGATGTGCTTCGCGTCGCTGCTCCACTGCGGCGTGTAGTAGTGGCTCGGCTCCGTGAGCGCGATCTCGCGCTTCATCGTGCCGTCGGGCGAGGCGATGACGAGCTTGTACTCGCCACTCGCGTCGCTGAAGTACGACACCCACCGGCCGTCGGGAGACCACGCCGGATCGCGGTCCGCCGCGCCACTGGAGTTGGTGAGGTTGCGCGCATCGCCCTTCTCGGCGGGGATGGTGAAGATCTCGCCGCGCGCTTCCACGGCGGCGCGCTTGCCCGTGGGCGAGAGCGCGAGCGACGTGATGCGGCTCGACACGTCCTTCCACTGCGGCATCATCCACGGGAAGTCGCCGTTGGCCGCGATGGTGACGACGTGCTCGCGTCCGGTGGCCGGATCGAGCTCGTGGATGTAGCCCGCCTGCTCGAACACCACCGCGTTGGCCGACGTCGACGCATCGAGCGTCTTCACGTCGAAGTCGCGGAACTTCGTCACCTCGTCGAGCTGCTTCGACTTCGTGTCGTACTTCCAGACGTTGGAGACACCGTCGCGATCGCTGAGGAAGTACACGACGTCACCGATCCAGGCGGGATCCATCTCCTTGGAATCCTGCCATGGCGGCGTCACGACGTCGTGCGTCGCGAGATCCTCAATCCAGATGGGACGATTCTGGCCGCCGCGATAGTTGCGGCGCTCCTCGTCCCACGAGTTGTTCATGCGATAGGCGATGCGCTTGCCGTCGGGGCTGATCTTTCCCTGGTACGCGCGCGGCATCGGCATCGCCGTCGCCGCTGCACCGTCGAGCCCGACGAGATAGAAGCGCGGCACCCCGCTCGGTGCATTCGTCGCGCGGCCGCTGGCAAACACCACCTGCTTTCCGTCGGGCGTCCATCCCTGCACCATATCGGCGCCCGGATGCCAGGTGAGCCGCTTCGGCTCTCCGCCTTCCACCGGGACGACGTACACGTCGGCGTTCCCCGCATACTGCGCCGTGAACGCGACGAGCTTCCCATCGGGTGAGATCTTCGGGTTGCTGCTCTCACCCGGCGAGCTGGTGAGCCGCCGCGCATTGCCGCCGGCACGATCGACGATCCAGATGTTGCCGGCGTAGGCAAAGGCGATGTTCCGCGCACTGACACTCGGACTGCGGAGCATGCGAGTCTGGGCGGGGAGCGCGACGGGCGCGAGGAAGGCCAGCACAGCGGCGAGGTAACGGACGCGATTCATGGGAATGTCGGGGTGAAACGAAAGCGGGGCCGGCGATGGCCGGCCCCACGATACTCGGAAAACGAACGTTTCGTCAGGTGGGGGGCAGCGCGACGATCTTCCCCACGAACAGGATGGTCCCCGAGAGCCGTTCGCGAATGACGAATACGAAGGGCCGGTCCACGCGCACCGGCACCACCTGCCGGGCGGAGGTGACGCTGATGCCGACGCTGGTGGCCGCCGCCGCCTCGGTGCCCTCCTCGTTCACGTCCACGTACGTCTTCTGCAGGACGTCCGAGATGAACAGGTCGCGTCCGCGCGACGACATGCGCGTGAAGTCGGCGACGTTGGCGACGAATGCGTCGTGCATGCCGAGGGCCTGCAGGTCGTCGTTGAGGTGGCGCTCCCACTCCAGCCGGAAGCGCGGCAGGTAGAGGTCCACGTCGGCGTCGTGGAACTGGCTCATCCACGACGACCAGACCTTCCCTTCGAGCGACGCCGCAAGATCCTCGACGCTCGTTCCCTCGTGCGGCAGCAGCACCGTCATGCTGAACGCCGCGTTGCCGTAGGGCAGGTCCACCGCATCGAACGTCGGGGTGGCAAGGTAGTGCATGTCGCCGGTACGATGCATCAGCTTCGCCGGCTGGTCTCCCGCCCTCGCGTGAAAGGTGGCGTCCAGCGTCTGTGCCGGCTGGAAGCGGTCGCGCCAGCTTCCCTTGAAGTAGATCGCGTTGATCAGGAACATCACGTTCGAGTCGTCGATGCGATCGACGATCGCCGGGATCTTCCCCGCTGTCGCCGTGCTCACCCACTGGTTGATCATGTTCACTGACGCAGGGTCGGCGAAGTCGATGCCGCTCACCTTCGCGTCGAACCAGCGGGTGCCGGCATCGAGAAAGCCGGGCTCGATCGGGAATCCCTCGCGGTACCAGATCGAGTTGGCGATCCGGACATCGACGCTGGGATCGAGCCCGCGCAGCAGGTCGATGAGCCCTTTGTAACCGCCGTCGATGTCGCCCTCGTTCGCGCTGCCGAACGTGAGGGCGGTGCGCATCTGGTCGTACGTCGCGCCCACGGCGCCATTCATCGCCATGCCGAGCGCCATCGAGGCGCTGAGCGGCGAGGTGAAGACGTTGGAATCGCGCTGCACGGCGCTCAACTGCCGGAAGAGGACGAAGGAGAAGTCATTCGCCGCATCGGCAACCGTGCGCTCCCCGCTCGTGAGCGGGCGAGGCAGCGACTCCAGCGCCTTGGCCTGTGAGCCCGGCAAGGGTTCGGTCGTGCCGGTGCAGGCAAGCACCAACCCCAGCGCGGCACTCAAGGCCGCTCGGCTCATGTGGCGTGTCGAACGCATCGGATCTCGCGGGTGGATGGTGGCGACCGTGCTCGCCTGTCCTACCTGCGCATTGCGGCGCCCGTCACACGGTGGCCGCGAGATCCGGTGCCACGGCGACTACCGCCGCATCGCCTCGGCGATCGCCTGCTGCGCCAGCGGCGCCATCACGCGATAGCCGGCCTCGTTCGGGTGCACGCCGTCCGCCGAGTACTCGGCGCGCATTCCCTGCCGAGCGTCGGCGAGGGCGGTCCAGTAGTCGAGGTACACGGCGCCCACGGACTGCGCGTAGCGCCTCATCCAGTCGTTGAGCGCGACGATCTTCGGTGCGGGCTCGAGGCCGGGCTTCCACGGGTAGTCGTAGACTGGCAGCACCGACGAGAGCACGACCTTGATCCCGTTCTTCTGCGCGAGCTCCGTCATGGATTTCAGGTTGTCCTCGATCATCTCGAGCGTGGACGGGCCCGTGTTGCCGGCAATGTCGTTCGTGCCGGCGAGGATCACCACCACTGCGGGTTTCAGGTCGATCACGTCCTGCCGGAAGCGCACGAGCATCTGCGGCGTCGTCTGGCCGCTGATCCCTCGGCCGACGTACGGCTTGCCGGGAAACATCGTCGCGAAGTACGGCGCCCACGCTTCGGTGATGGAGTTGCCGAAGAAGACGACGCGATCGTTCGTCGTCGCAGTGGAAGACGTGAGCTGCATGTCGGCGGCGTTGTAGCGTTGCAGGTTCGCCCAGTCGGCCTGCATGCGCGGCCGGGAGAAGCGGATGTTGGTGACGCGGCCCGCCTGGATGGTGAACGACTGCGGCGGGGCGGAGCCCGTGCTGTCGAAGTGGAGCTGGAGACCGCTCCCGTCGGCGACACCGAAGCTGTTGCGGCTCTTCGGCAGCAGCGCGGCGTCGGGCACGGTGGGACGACGGATCATCAGCTGCCCATTGCGCATGAGCACGCGGTACGTTGCGCCGAGCTCATCGCTCGTGAAGGTGCCGGTGACGCGATTCATGTCGGCGACGGCGAGGGAGATGATCGGTCCCGGAGGTGCACCCTGGCGCACCGGCGGCATCGTCGCCGGCGTCATGCGGGCACCGAGATAGATCTCCGCAATCTGTCGCGCGATGGGGCCGGGGTCGATCGAGCCGAGGTTGCACGTCTCGATCACGCTGAGGTGCTGGTCGGGAAAGCGCAGCAGGTGGGCCTTGTAGCCCATCATGCTACCCGAGTGCTCGTCGGTGCGCAGGCCGCGATACGTCGACACCTCGTTGCCGAACGCGTAGATGAGCGTGTCGCCGTTGGCCAGCACGCCGCGCGTGTGAATGAGCCCCTGCAGCGCGTCGCCGCCCACGCGATGCGAGTAGAAGTTGGCGTCCCACTTCGCGAGATCCTCGACGGTGGAGTAGAGGCCGCCGGCGCCGATCTTGTCGAAGTTCTGCAGGTAGCTGATGCGGAAGCCGCCATGACCATCGGGCTCGTAGCTCATCGCCCGATTCTTCATCACGTGCCCGAGATCGTCGTGGAAGTGCGTGTGCGTCATCCCGAGTGGCGTGAAGATCCGCTCGTCGGCGAGGACGCGCAGCGGCTTGCCACTCACGCGCTCGAGGATCTTGCCGAGCAGCCAGTAGCCCGAGTTGCTGTAGAGGTATTCGGTGCCCGGCTTGAAGTTGAGCTCCTTCTGTCGTGCGATGAGGGCGAACGCGGAGTCGTCAGGTGTCACATCTTCGAGCCGCCATCCCGCCAGCTCCATGAGCCCATAGATGTCGCGAATGCCGCTCGTGTGGTGAATGAGGTCGTTCACCGTGACCGGCACGCCGTACGTCTTCGCGTAGTCCGGCATCCCGGGGAGGTAGGTGCGGATGTCGGCGTCGAGCGAGAGCTTGCCGTCGAGGGCGAGCATGGCGGCGAGGGCGGCGGTGAACTGCTTCGTCACCGAGCCGACGTAGAACACCGTGTGCGGCGTGATGGGGACGTCGTAGTCCAGGTTCGCCATGCCGTAGCCGCGTTCATATATGAAGTGGCCGTTGCGCAGCACGCCGACGGCGCAGCCCGGCGAGTCGGACTTGTCCCACGGTGCGAAGAGCCGGTCGACGCGCGGCTCGGGGGTGAAGCGCTGTGCGTGCGCCGGGATCAGCGGTGCGGCGAGCGCGAGCGTGACGACGGAAGCGAGGGCGCGTAGGCGAAGCACGATGTGAGTCCTCATCAGGTCGGTGGCGAATCAATCGCCGGCGTCGCGTTTGTCGAGAGGTCCCGTTGCCGCGGGGCGGAAGTCGGCACGCGCGTTGCCTGTTCGGGAGTCCGACTCACCCCGACTCATGGAGCAGCACGATGACGAATCAGCAGCTGGCGCAGACGCTCGGCTATACCTCGCTCGCCCTCGGTGCCGCGGAGATCGCGGCCCCTGGATTCCTCTCGCGTCAGATGGGACTCGAGAATCGCCCGAAGCTGATGGGAGCGCTGGGCGCGCGCGAGATGGCAGCCGGCGTCGCGATCCTGTCGCAGGACAACAAGACGCCCGGCGTGTGGTCACGAGTCGCGGGCGACGCGATGGACCTCGCCCTCCTCGCCGTCGCCGCGCGGAAGAGCGACCGGAAGATCGGCGTGGCGGTAGCGACCGCGATGGTCCTCGGCATCACGGCGCTCGACGTCCTGTGCGCGATGCGCGGGAGCGAGGAAGCGCTGCCGGCGTGAGGCGCCATCCCGACGGGAGCCGTTCCAGGGAAATTGGGGAGCTTTGGGGCTGTGGTGGAGAGACTCCGCGCGGAGCGGAGATCCTGCAGGATCTGAAGTAACACAGGCAGGCGCGTATATTACGCAAATAAAATCTTGACTTAACTAGTAAACCATCGTACCGTCTCCGATCGGCGCCGTGTTCCCGGCGCCCGGAAATCGGAGGAGGTCGCGATGTCGCAGTCCAGGCAGCCGTCCCACGGCTCGCGGGAGCCGTCGTTCCCACCACGCTCCACCCCTCACACGCCCAGCTCGGTGTGGGGGATCGCGGTCCTGATCCTCGTCGGCCTCGGATGCGCGACCGCGTTCGCCGCCTGCGACAACGGGCCGACTACCCCGCCGCCGGTCCAGCCGGAACCGCTCGATCCGACGCTCGTCGCGCAGGGGCAGCAGATCTTCCGCTTCGAGACCTTCGACGACGAACGCTTCTGGACCGATACGGCGCGGATGCACGAGGTAGTGGAGTCTGCCGTCAGCCCGGCGCTCGCGCTCCAGGTCGGACTCAAGGTGGACGTCGACGCACTGCCGCAGGCGGTGAAGGACGCCATCGTAGCCGGACAGGTGGACCTGAACGATCCGGCCACCACCGTCACCCTGCTCAAGCTCAACTCGGTGGTCGGCCTCAAGGGGACGGTCACCCAGACCGCAGCCGGCAAGGACACCCTGACGCGGCTCGGCATTACCTGCGCCCTCTGCCACTCCACTGTAGACAACTCCTTCGCGCCCCGGATCGGCAAGCGGGTGGACGGCCAGCCGAACCACGACCTCAACGTCGGCGCGATCATCGCCCTCTCGCCGGCCATTCCCGCGTCGGCGAAAGCGATCTACAACAGCTGGGGGCCGGGGATGTACGACGCCCGGTTCAACTTCGACGGGAAGAGTATCCCCGCCGTCATCCCGCCCGCCTACGGCCTCAACGGCGTGGCAAAGGAGATCTACACGGGCGATGGCCCGGTGTCGTACTGGAACGCCTACGTTGCCGTGACCCAGATGCACGGCCAAGGCTCGTTTCAGGATCAGCGACTCGGCATCAACATCGTCAAGTCGCCTGATGTGGTCACTCCTCTGCTGCCAGCATTGAGGCAGTATCAGTTCAGTCTGGCGGTACCACGACCCGCCGCTTCCACGATCGACGCTGCGGCCGCGGCGCGCGGGCAAGCACTGTTCGCGGGCGCGGCCACCTGTGCCCGCTGCCACTCGGGAGCGCTCCTCACCGACGTCAACCAGGGTGTGCTGCATTCGGCAGCCGAGATCGGCGCGGACGCGCAGTTCGCCGCACGGAGTGCCACCGGGAAGTACCGCTCGACGCCGCTGCGTGGCCTGCTCGGTCACGCGCCCTACTTCCATGATGGAAGCGCGAAGACCCTCGCCGATGTCGTGGTGCACTACGATCAGCTGCTCACGCTCGGTCTCACCGCGCAGCAGCGTACCGATCTCGTGGAGTACTTGAAGACGTTGTAGCGCGCGGAGATATGCGGCGATCGGCCGCCATCGGAGAGGGGTGACGATCGTTGCCCGCAACTTGCCCTTGTAACCAGGGTCACCCACTCTCTGTGTGCCGTGAAGCCATCGACCACCGAATCTCCACCGACAAGGCGTGCATCGCGTACCGAGCCTTTCTTTCCGGGCGAGGGAGAGATGCGGCACCGAGTGCGCGAGTTTGACTGGGCGTCCACACCGCTCGGTCCGATCGAGCGCTGGCCGCTGGCGCTGCGCAGCACCGTGGACACGATCCTCGCCTCTGCCTTCCCCAACATCGTGCTCTGGGGACCGGAGCTGATCCAGATCTACAACGACGCCTACGTCCCGATCATCGGCGTGAAGCATCCGGCCGCGCTCGGCCATGGCAATGAGGAGATCTGGCCCGAGGTGTGGAACATCAACGGTCCCATCTACGCGCGCGTGATGGCCGGCGAGACGGTGACGAACGAGGATGCGCTCTACCCACTCGCGCGGCGTGACGGCGCGATGGAGGACGTGTACCTCACGATCTCGTACAGCCCGGTGCGCACCGACGACGGCACGATCGGCGGCGCGCTCGTCACGATGTTCGAGACGACGTCGCGCGTGCAGGCGCAGGCGATCGAAGCGGAGCGGGCGCGACTCGGGCGCGAGCTGGACGTGGAGCGCACCCGCCTGGAGGCGGTGTTCAAGCAGGCGCCCGCGTTCCTTGCCGTGCTGCGCGCTCCCGACTGGCGGTTCGAGCTGGCGAACGACGCGTACTACCAGCTCGTCGGCGACCGCCCGCTCATCGGGCGCACGGTGGCAGAGGCGCTGCCCGAGGTGATGGACCAGGGATTCGTGCAGTTGCTCGAGACCGTGGTGCGTACGGGCCAGCCGTTCGTGGGACGCGAGATCGCCGTCGCACTGCAGCGCGGGGCGGGCGAGGTGGAGGAGCGCTTTCTCGACTTCGTGTACCAGCCGCTCACCGATGGCGAGGGGAACGCGGTAGGCGTGGTGGCGCACGGACACGACGTCACCGAGCACACGCTCGCGCTGCGCGAGCTCGAGCGGGTGAACGCGGAGCTGCAGCGCAGCACGGCCGATCTCCGCTCGAGCGAGGAGCGGTGGCGCAACCTGTTCGAGCAGGCACCGATGCCGGTGGCCGTGCTCACGGGGCCGGAGCACATCTACACGCTGGTGAGTCCGCGCTACGCGGAGTCCACCGCTGGCGCGCGCCAGCTCATCGGCCGCTCGATTCGCGAGGTGTTCCCCGAGCTCGTCGGTCAGGGGTTCGTGGAGCGGATCGACCGCGTGTTCCAGACGGGCATTCCGTACACGGCGATGGAGCAGCGGGTGCTGCTCGATCGCGACGAGGACAGCACGCCGGAGGAGTACTTCTTCAACATCGGCTACCAGCCGCTGCGCGATGCGTCGGGCTCGGTGTACGCCGTCGCGAGCGTGGCATACGACGTCACGGAGCAGGTGCGCGCGCGGCTCGACATCGAGATGGCCCGCGAGTTCGCCGAAGACGCGCGACGTGAAGCCGAGGAAGCGAACCAGGCGAAGAGCAGCTTCCTCACGATGATGAGCCACGAGCTGCGGACGCCGCTCAATGCGGT
>Ga0157372_10004816_pt1 | contig 14345 bp, 10 predicted proteins | sample C55metaG_FD_115307 | JGI IMG/M metagenome (GOLD analysis project Ga0157372, IMG submission 115307) | Corn rhizosphere microbial communities from Kellogg Biological Station, Michigan, USA - C5-5 metaG | ecosystem: Host-associated > Plants > Roots > Rhizosphere > Soil | place: USA: Michigan... | reverse complement strand
CGTCTTCCAGCCCGGCTCCAGCCACTTCAATTCCAGACAGATTAAGATCGCGATTCAGTAGTTCGCGCAACACGTCTTCCGGTCGCGAAGTGTGAATGACCATAGTGCCGCGATCAACCTGAACATCGACGACACCAGTAAGCGCGTTGACGTCCGCAGCACCCAGCCGCGTAACGCAGCGAATTGTTTTTCCTGCCGTTCGAGCTTTGATCTCCTGTGGCGTGCCTTCCGCGATCATCGAACCTTTGTTGATGACCACCACCCGATCGGCGAGCGCGTCAGCTTCCTCCAGATAATGCGTCGTCAGTACCACGGTTTTGCCGAGCGAAAGCAGTTGGCGGATCTCGTCCCAAAGCAGATGCCGTGCCTCAACATCCAGCCCGACCGTCGGTTCATCCAGAAACAACAGATCAGGATTCCCGCAGATTGCCAATGCAAACAACACTCGCTGCTTCTGTCCGCCTGACAGCTCTCCAAATTTGCGATCACGGAGGTCATCAATGCCGGCGATGCTCAACGTCTGTTTCATGGGCAACGGTTGCGGATAGTAAGAAGAAAACAGATCAATGTGTTCGCGTACTCGCAGCGACTCCGGTACTCGGCCCACTTGCAGCATGGCTCCAACGCGAAGATGAGTTTCCAGGACCGTAGGGTCGCCACCAAATACCGAAACTCGGCCCGATGTCGGCCGCGCCAGCCCCAACAGTAGTTTGATCGCCGTCGTCTTTCCCGCGGCATTCGGCCCCAGCACCGCTGTCAATTCGCCGGCTTGGACGTCAAGGCTCAAATTTTTCAGCGCTTGCACCGTTCCATAATTTTTACTGACCTGGTTCAATGTCGCGGCTAGTTGCCGTTTGTTTTGTGGCCGCATACGTAACGGCTGTGTTGTCGCCATCTCTGCTTCCTTTCTCGTCGCACAATCATCATGCGAGACCTTGTCCCTCACTACCAGTGCGGAAGATCATCATTCCCATCTGACAAATGTCAGCCTCGCAATCGCGTATAATTGCCAACTTTTGGGAGCTGTTCAACGATGAAAATTCGTCCTGGCGTGGAGCTTGCCAGTCTTACGGACGTCGGGTGCCAGCGGGAAAATAACGAAGACAGTTACAGCTACTGGGAGCCTGCCAACGATGCGGATTTTGCGAAATTAGGCAGGCTCGCCATTGTGGCCGACGGCATGGGCGGCCACGAGGGTGGCCAGATCGCCAGCCGCTTGGCGGTTGAGACATTCGCCAAGGTCTACGCCGGGGCCGCTGATTCCGATCCGGCAAAACGGCTCCTCGCCGCCTTAAAAGATGCGCACCGGTGCATCCAGCAGCGCGCCAAAGAAAATCCTCACCTCAGTTCGATGGGCACCACCTGCACGGCCATTGCTCTAATCGATTCGCACCTGTACTTCGTTCATGTTGGCGACAGCCGGCTTTACCTCCTAAGGGAAGGGAAGCTTCGGATATTGAGTCGCGATCACACCTTAATCGCTCGGTTGCTGGAGAAAGGACTTATCCGGCCCGAGCAGGCCCAGGATCATCCGCAAAAGCACGTTCTGACTTCAGCCCTCGGGGTACGCGACGCAGAAATGGAAGTTGACGCTCCTCCAGAGCCGTTGCAGCTTCAAAAGAATGACGTCCTGATGATCTGCACCGACGGACTGTGGGGCCAAGTGCAAGCTGATGAGATGGAAGAAGCACTCGGTTCTCAATCCCTGGACGCGGCCTGTCGCTCCATGGTGCAACTGGCCAGGGATCGCGGAGGACCCGACAACATCACTCTGCAAATACTCCGCATCAACTAACCTGCGTAAATAGTTTTCGCCGAACTGCAAAAGATTGCAGTCGCACCCTTCTCCCGTTATCGATTCCGCCCTTCAGGATCTCGCCAATTCAGCTATTTTCGTCGGAAAGAGAATGGCAATATTCTTGCTAAGCCTGTAATGTCTATTAACTAAATAGGGTTTATGGTATAGTCACCGCATGAAAATCTCCCAAAAAGGCCTATATGCCCTGCAGGCCATGATGATGCTGGCCCGCCATCACAATCAGGGCGCGATTCGCATCCGCGACATCGCCTACGAAGAGGAACTGCCGGAAAAATTCCTCGAGCTCATCCTGCTGGAATTGAAAAATGCCCGCATGGTAGAGAGCGCTCGCGGCGCCAAAGGCGGCTATCAACTTCGCCGCCCGCCATCCGAGATCCATCTCAGCGAAATCATCCGTTTGATTGACGGCCCTCTGGCTCCATTCGGCGATGCCGATCAGTTGCGCTCTTTGATCGATCGCGACGCCGCTCACCGTGCTCTGTACCAGGTATTTCTCGATGTCCGGGATGCCGCCGCCAAAATTCTTGAGAGCACCACTATCGCTGATATCGCGAACCCCTCACCCTCTCCGCGCCAGAAACGCCGGAAAAAGAATGAGGCCACTTTATTGCCCATGGTGGTTCACGGCAATATCCATCGGACCGACAAATGAAATTCAGAACGTTGGTCGGGTTCGGTTTGTCTTTGTTCATCTCGGTCGCCCTTAATGCGCAGACCACCGTCATTCGCGTCGGCGCTTTTCCGAACATTACTCATGCCCAACCAATGATCGGTAAAGCGAACAGCTGGTTCGAAAAGGCTATGGGACCAAACGTAAAGATCGAGTGGCGGAGTTTCAACGCCGGCCCTTCCGCAATTGAGGCCCTTTTCGCCGGTGCCATCGACATGACCTATGTTGGCCCGAATCCGGCCATCAACGGATACGTGCGCTCCAACGGTGAAGCCCTGCGCATCGTTGCTGGCGCGACTAGCGGTGGCGCCTCTCTGGTTGTGCGAGGAGATTCAGGAATCAATAAAGCCGCAGATTTTCACGGCAAGCGCATTGCGTCTCCGCAAATGGGGAACACTCAGGACATTGCGCTTCGCGCCTGGTTGAAATCGCAAGGGCTGAAAACTCGCGACAAAGGTGGCGACGTGACCGTAATGCCGATCGCCAATCCTGATCAGCTCACTTTATTCCTCAAGAAAGAAATAGACGCTGCATGGGCGCCCGAGCCCTGGGCCTCTCGTCTGGTACATGAAGCCAACGGACGAGTGTTTCTGGATGAGCGCACGCTCTGGCCGCAGGGCCAGTTTCTCACCACAGAATTAATCGTCAGCACAAAATTTCTTCAGGCGCATCCGGATCTGGTCAAGAAATGGTTGCAGGCCCACGTCGAACTCACAGATTGGATCAATGGCCACGTTCCTGAGGCCAAACAGATTCTCAACCAGCAGATTCAGAAAGAGACCGGGAAAGCGCTCGCAGCGCCGGTTTTGGACGATTCGTTCAGCCATCTGCAGGTAACTTACGACCCGCTCCGGCAGCAACTGCTACGCGCCGCGCAACTGGCTTTTGACGCAGGGTTTCTCGGCCGGCAAATGCCCGATCTTTCTCGCATTTACGACCTGACGTTACTGAATCAGGTCTTGACCGCAGAAGGGAAGAAGACGGTTCAATGACTCACCCACTTCGCAAGCCGCTTGTTTCTCTGGAACGCCGTGCTCCTCATAGATCCGTGACTTCGCATCGAACGGATTTAGCTCCGATTACAACCCTGGATCGCAGGGTTCAGGTGCCGAAGTTGGCCCTCAAGAATGTTTGCCTGAGCTACGCGACAAATTCAAACAACCGCCTCATTGCCCTCAACGACATTAATTTGAAAGTTCAGCCTGGTGAATTCCTCTGCATTGTCGGACCCTCCGGGTGCGGAAAATCCACCTTGCTCCACCTGATTGCAGGCCTACATCAGCAGTCTTCAGGCGATGTGCTGGTCGATAACGTCCCAGTGCAAGGGCCGGGCACTGACCGCATTTTGATTTTCCAGGAACTTGGGCTTTTTCCATGGTTGACGGTCGCTCAGAACGTCGAGTTCGGAATGCGGATGAAGAATATTCCCAAAGCTCAACGCGAAGCCCAGGTTCGCGATTATCTTCGATTGGTTCATCTGCACCAGTTTAAAGATAGCTACATTCATCAACTTTCTGGTGGGATGCGGCAGCGCGTGGCGTTGGCCAGAGCGCTTGCCACTGAACCTGACGTTTTGTTGATGGATGAGCCCTTCGCTGCACTCGATGCGCAGACGCGTGATTTGCTTCACGACGAACTGGAGCGCATCTGGGCTGAAACCCGCCGCACCATCATCTTCGTCACTCACAACGTTCGTGAGGCCGTACGGTTGGGAGATCGTGTCGTTTTGTTGACCTTCCGTCCCGGCCAGGTCAAACGCGAATACCGAATTGATCTCGATCGTCCACGGCATCTCGAAGACGTGAACGTTGCGGGAAGCGCTCGCGAAGTCCTCAACGACCTGCGTGAGGAAATCAACAAATCAATCGAGGAGGAGTACGGACTTGAAGCGAATGCTTAGATACATCCTCTTCTATTCCGCGCTGATCGGACTGTGGGGACTCCTGGCAAAGCTGCAAGTTTGGCCGCCTTACGTCTTCCCAACACCTTGGGGCGTCGCCGGAACCCTTCGATCGGGATTCGCCGACCACAGCTTCTGGATAGCAATCGCGGTCAGCATGAAACGAATGCTGATTGGCTATGGGATTTCAGTCTTACTCGGTTTGGCCCTTGGCCTGGGAATTGCCAGCAACAAATTCCTCGAGCAGACCATTGGCGGCTTGCTGGTCAGCCTGCAGAGCCTGCCGAGCATCTGCTGGTTGCCGATCGCCGTGCTTTGGTTCGGTTTGACGGAGAAAGCGATTCTGTTCGTGGTAGTGATGGGGTCGTTGCTTTCGGTCACCATCAGCATGGAAACCGGGCGCAAACAGCTTCCGAAGATTTACACCATGGCGGGACGCAATCTCGGCGCTCGTGGAGTGCGTTTGTTCTGGCACGTCACCTTACCAGCCAGCCTGCCATACATTGTGACCGGCCTGAAGCAGGGCTGGGCTTTTGCGTGGCGCTCTCTCATCTCGGGAGAAATGATTTTCGTCACCCTCGGCCTAGGCCAATTGCTGATGATGGGCCGGGACCTAAACGATATGAGCCAGGTTGTCGCCGTAATGATTCTCATTGTTGCATTGGGATATCTCGTTGACGGAGTGTTCTTCAAGACTATTGAAAAGCAGCTGCAGCAGCGCTGGGGATTGACGACTACGTGAATGCTGCATTTTTTAATGGCTTTAAACCCTACTAAGTTAGTAATGATACTTGTTATAAATCTTGCTACGCACATTAGCGGACGTTTAAGGAGAACGGCATGAAGCAAGTTTTTCGCGGTTTCTGGCTGGTGATTCTGGCAATCACCCTCAGTAGCCCTTTGTTTTCGCAGAGCGGCTCGCAAACTAAATCCAGAGTGGCTCCCGCAACGCATGCTGCCACTCAAGAGGATATCCAGTCTCTGCGCGACACCGTGCAGGCCCAGCAAAAGCAAATTGAGGCGCAGACTCTGCAAATGCAGGAACTGCAAAATCAATTGCGCCAGGTATTGGACGCGATGCAACAGGCGAATGCCAGCTCGCAAAAAGTACAAACCGGCGCCGACCAGGCCCAGGCGACTGCAACGCAAGCTCAGCAGTCCGCCAGCCAGGCCCAGGCGGCGGCTGCGCAGGCCGCTACCAGCGCAGCTACAGCCGCTGCCGCCACCAGCGCCCTGCAGAGTCAGTCAAAAGAAGAGCGAGCACAGCTCGAAAGCCTGCAGAGCATTCTTGCCCGTTTCCGCTTTTCCGGCGACGTAAGAGTACGCGGCGAGAACTTCACCCAAGAGGGAACTCAGGACCGGAATCGGGCCCGCGTCCGCGTGCGTTTCGGTTTAGACGGCCAACTCAATCAGGATTTCGTCGGCAGCTTCGCCCTGGCAACCGGCTCTCAAGGAGACCCCACCAGTGAGAACGAAACTCTGACCAACGCATTCAATCGCAAGACTATCGCCTTAGATCGCGCCTACATCGCTTACAATCCTGTGGCGCATCCGTGGCTGTCTGTCACCGCTGGAAAATTTCCCTATCTCTGGCAGCGCACCTCGGTGACCGGCGATCCCGATTTGAATCCCGAAGGCTTCGATCAGAAACTGTCGTTCAATTACAACGGCTTCGTGCAAAATCTTAGCTTCCAGACTTTCGAATTGCTTTATAACGACAGCGCCACCGGACCTGACTCCTACGTCCTTGGCGCCCAAGCCCAGGCCCATCTGCAAGCAGGGCCCTGGTCGGCGATAGCATCGGTTCTTAATCAGCATTGGAACGCTCCCGATGCTTTGCTTCAGGAAAGTGCTTTCGCCGTAGCCGCTACCACAACCGGATCATCCACGGCCGGCTCATTTCCCGTGCCAGGCGAGGGCCAGGGTTGCTCAGCAGTTGGCACTTTGCCCAAATTTGCGCCTTGCGCATTTGCCCCCAACGGCATGACCAACGCCACTTATCTCGACGCAGTGGGGAAGCCGCATTTTTATTCCGGATTCAACTTGCTGGATTTTATCGTCAACAATCAGATTCAAACCGGAGCCAGCCAATTTCCCATCAATCTGCTCGTCGAATACGAGCAGAACCTGGACGCTGCCTCCCATCCACTCTCCGCGCTCAAGGGCAATCCGGTAATTAACAGTCTTGGCAGCCAGAATAAAGAATACGGCGCCGACTTGAGCGTAGGCCGCGCGGTCCGTAAAAATGATCTGCTCTTTGGCTACAGTTGGCAGCGCCAAGAGCAAGATTCGGTGTTGGCGTCGATCGCGGAGAGCGATCAGCGCGCGCCTACGAATGTTCTTCAGGACCGCGTCTATGCGAACTGGAAGCTGCGGGCGAATACGTTGGCCAGTTTCACCTGGTGGCATGGCCGCGTGTTGAACACCTATTTGGAAAATAATGCCGCGCTCTACAACAACTGGGGCGGGTTCGTAAGCAATGCCGCCGTTGCAGGCAAGAGCACGATCTCAGCGCCGGGCCAGCAGGAGCCATGGCTGAACCGTTTCCAGTTTGACCTGCTCTACACTTACTGATACCTGATCGGAAACAGGAGAATCTATGAAACGCGTCTCAACTGTAAATGCGATAGCCCTTTTGCTGTTGTGCGCGAGCGCGGTAGCGCAACAATCATCTGCGCCCGCGACCGCGGCGACCGACGCGACCGACAATCCGGATCGAGGCAGCATTACCGTTCGTGGATGTTTAAGGAGTGAACGCGGCAACTACATTCTGATCGCAAATCGCACCAGCATGGTCTATGTCTTGCAGGGTGTCGGCAACAAGCTGCAAGGCTTCCTGCGTAAGGAAGTCGAAGTCACGGGCGAGAGCAAGCCTGGCAGCCTCAAGACGGGAGTGCGGCCCGAAAAGGCCGGCAGCAATCCCACCGACACTATTCACGGAGTCGACGGCGTGCCGTTAGAAGTGAAGAATATTCATACAGATATTCGCATCATCGCGAAACGCTGCAAGGCCGCCGATCAACAATAGAATTGGCGACCACTGCCTCAACGAACGGCTCTTCAATTATCATCAGCTAAGTTCCAGGAGGGAAGCTTGGCCGTTCTCGTTGCCGGAGGCGCAGGATACATTGGCAGCCATGCAGCTCATGTTCTACGTCGCAAGGGTTACGACGTCATCATCTACGACGATCTTTCCAATGGCCGCAAAGAATTGGCGGAAGGATTTGAACTTATCGTCGGCGATATCGCCGACTCCGCAAAGCTCGCCAAAGTTCTCACCCGCTGCGATGCCGTCATGGACTTTGCTGCCCATGCGTACGTCGGCGAGTCGGTGCAGAATCCAAAAAAATATTTTCACAATAACGTTGTCTCATCGCTGACCCTGCTCGATACGGTGATGGAATCCCGCGTCCGCAAATTCATTTTTTCCTCAACCTGCGCCGTCTACGGCGATCCCGTCAAGGTGCCAATAACGGAGAGCAATCCGCGACAACCAGTGAATCCCTATGGCTCAACCAAACTAGCATTTGAAAATGCGCTGGAAGCCTATGGCCGTGCCTATGGACTCCGCTTCGTTTGCTTCCGATATTTCAACGCTGCCGGCGCCGATGAAAGCGGCGCGATAGGCGAGATGCATGATCCCGAGACCCATCTGATCCCGCTGATCTTTCAGGCCGCCCAAGGCAGGCGCGCCGCCCTCGACATTTTCGGCGACGACTATCCCACAGCTGATGGCACTTGTATTCGCGACTACATTCACGTAACCGACCTGGCGGAGGCCCATGTGCTAGGCCTCGAATATCTGGCCAGTCAATCGGCGCCCCGCGCCGCTCAGGCCCAAGGCACTTCGTCATCGGCGATGAACCTCGGCACCGGAGTCGGATATTCAGTGAAACAAGTAGTCGCGGCAGTCGAGCGCATCACTGGCCACAAAGTCCCGACCCACATCACCGCCCGCCGCCCCGGAGATCCGCCCGAACTCGTGGCCGACCCGTCACTGGCGGAAAAGCTGCTGAAGTGGAAAGCCAAGCGCTCACTGGATGAGATTATTTCTACCGCGTGGAAGTGGGCACAGAAAAGTAAGCCATAGCACGAAGGAAACGGCGACCTTTGGCGCTGTGGTAATCACCGCGCCCCGATATATCTAGCGGCGAATAGCAATATACTTTTTCCGTTGCTCGCTTTCTTTCTGCATCTGTTCGATGCTTTCCGCCACAAGTGGCGAGTACTGGGCTCGAACCCACTCCGGCGTTTGCCACTCAGGCTTGCTGCGCACCGCGGCATCGAATTTCGCAATCGCCTGATCAGCGTAATCTTCCTGCCAGAACAGTACGGCTCGCGCCATTTCGTTTTCAGGGTCCCTGCCCGTGTACGCTAAAGACTGGTTTGCTTCCGCAAGCTGCCGTAGTTGAATATCAATCCATGCCGCGAGGATGGCAAAGTGCTCTTCGCTTGGGCGCAACTCGACGGCATCATGGATCAGATCACGGGCTGATGCATAGTTGCCACTCAGGTAATACCACCACGCGAGTTCGGCAAGCATCTGTGGCGCCCATGCGCTTGTATTTGTTCGAGCAGCGCGATCCACCAATTCTCTCTGTTGTTTGGCTGGTGCGGGATTTCCATTGAGCAACGAAAGTCCTGCGCTCGTAACCTCTAAACCTTGTAGGTGAATGCCGTTTGTCGCGCTCAACCAGTGCTGAAATTGACTTTCCGCCGTGTGGCGATCGGTAAGAGCGAGTGCGATGGCAAAGCTCTTGGCGTCATCAATCGACGGAGACCCGAGATCTAAAACCTGACGGTAATACTGAGCTGCGGCATCAAAGTGCGCCTGGCTGAATTCGCCTTTGGCCGCTATCTCAAGCGCATCCCGATTTGATTTAGTTTTTAGCGAGCGGCGAGCGAGGTCTGCGGCGGTTTTGTACTGATGTGCTGTAAGCGCATTCTCGGCGCGTTTCGCCCAGAAAATGTAAGCGATCTGCAGATCACGCTCCGGAATCACCGGCCAGTTTTCGGCCGCGATCAATTGTTGAATTTGTGCGATACGTTCCGATGGCAGCGGATGGGATCGGAAATATCCTTCGAGCGTATCGAGCGCGGTCTGCGTTATCTCTCCTTGAGGCGTCCTAGATTTAACATGGTATTCCTGATAAAGGCGTTGGAAGGTTTCGAACATTCGAATCGCTCCATTCGGCGAATATCCCGCCTGTACCGATAGCCGCGTCCCCTCACGGTCAGCCTCAAGCTCCTGGTCTTTGCTATATCCAGCCTCAAAAAGTTCGATTGGAAGGGAGAGCAGTTCACCGAAAGGAATCTGGTGCAATGCTTCTTGCTGCTGGACTCTCTCAGCGCAATGATAGTGATCGATGTGCTCGATTTCATGCCCCAGCACAGCGGCTAATTCATCTTCGCTGTCCATGACTGAAAGCAATCCGGCTCCGATAAAGACATGCCCACCGGGAAGTGCAAAGGCGTTGATCATCTCGGGATCGCGGAGATAATGAAAACGGTAGGGCAGCCTGCGGTGAGCACGAACGGCAAGCCGCGCCCCAACGCTCGAAATATAATTTTGAATTTCGCTCTGATCAGGGCCAGTTATATAGCGATTGCCAGGGTCGTAAGATTTTGCCAGCTGGTTGCCGATTGCGATCTCGTCGGCATCAGACATTCGGGTGAAACTTGCGGGCATGCGGGTGAGTTCCTGCTCGGTATCAGCAATTAGATAAAGTACTGCGCCTGGCCCAGCGGGCACGTCAACCTTTCGTCGTTCACTGACGAAGATCGCCGCGATGCCCAATAATATTAGGGCCACTAACACCACCCGATGTTTCATAAATATTCTCTGATTGCCTCACGGTATCTCGTGTACAGATATGAGACCCAGAGAAGCGCCGCACCCAGAACAATTAAAGTGATGTATCGATCGCGCGGCTGCAGCTGCCAGACATCAACCAGCAAAATCTTGCTCACACACAGCAATAGCAGCGCCACACCGGTCAGCCTGAAACTGCGTTCCGATACCAGTAGTGCAAACATGAAAACACAGAGCGCCTCGATTCCCCATGCGAGTGTGATCATTCCGTGACGGGTTTCAATCGTGAGCAGGACCGTCAGCAATCCTATCGCGATAAAAAACAAAACTTGCTCGGGGCGACGGCTGATTAACTGCAACAGCCGAACCACCCCGGATTTGTTACTCTCCTCCTTGCTTCGCAACCGGAACGCGAAAGAAAGTGATGCTAGAAGCAGTGCGACGGCCACGCCGACACAAAGGCGGCGATCGTACCAGAACGGCGCCTGAAAATAACTTCGCTGGTAAAAATTGTGGAGCACGGCTCTGAACAGAACCCCAAAGCTAAGCAGCAACCCTTGATGCAGAAAAATCCTGCGTCCCGTCCACCAGGCAACGGCGCACAAGGCAAACACAAGTGACGCCCACGCTGTTACCACCCAATCTGCTTCGAGCTCAAAACGTATTAATGCGGCAATACTGATTGTTCCTAGATAACAACTGAGTAGCCCCGCTCCCCTGCGTTCACGCTGAGGGATTTCTTCTGCGCCAATCTGAAGTCGCCAATACCCATAGAAAAACACCAGCGCGATTGGAAGCACCGTGTAAAAACGTTGACTGATTTCACCAGGCAGACCGGAAGCATTCAGATTCACGAAGAAAATCCGCGCGAAGCTCGATATCAGCGCAACATAGGCCTGCTGGCGCAAAGAAATTGATCCGTAAGCGATGCCAATTTCCAGGAGCAGAGCTCCGCCTATCGCCCAGGTCACAGCAACACCGACTGAGCGCAGTTCATACCACGCCAATAGTGAGAGTAAGAATGTCGCAGCCCAGGTGCACAGGCCGGCAACGATATCCGAGTACGAATAAAACAACCCGGCAATCTTCAGCCCCTTGTCTCGGTCTTCGATCTTGAACCGTGAACCAAAATACAGAACGCCTGAGACAATCGTCACCGTGATAAGCCTGATTGTGAGCCCATGAAATTGCTTCGTGGCGTCGAAGTTAATTACAAGCGCGCGAATCACGGCTGCGAACAGCATTAGCTTACCCTGATATCCAAGCTCAGGAATCTTCAGCTTGGACGCGACAAGGGCCAACGCCAAAGCCAGCAGAGACCACGCGACCGCAGTCCAAGTGTCGGGGAAGGCGATCCACGCGCCTACCCAGAGCAAGAGGCACGCCGCATAAGAGAGACGCTGAATGAAAGTTTGGTCGAACTTATGACTGAAAAGTTCGCGCCAACGCGGCAACACCCAGTGCGAATTCAAATAGAAAACTATGGGTGCAACTAGAAAAACGATGCCTAATCCCAAGTCGCTGTGGACGTAGGCATCGTCAGATCGCATGCCGAAAATTCGGGCTGCATCGACGCTGATCATTTGTCCGGCAACGACGGCCAGGGCGAGCATACCTATACGGCGAAATACAATTTCAGCGACCCACACGCCCACGAGAAACAACGCCTCCGCTTCGGCCAGCCAGAGTACTGAAAGTCGCGCGCCTGAATATCGAAACGGAAATGCGGAAATAAGCAGCACCGCTCCTAATGCTGAGAGCATGATCACCGCCGTCCGACGTCGACGGGTGATTGACAATTGGCCCAAAGCAATTTCAACTCCGCCCATAGCCATCAGCGCCCAAAATGCCCATTCCGGGTGCACCGACTGATACTTGAGCAATCCCAGCAGTGAACCTGCATTCAGCAGTGCCGCAGCTGCGGAAATGTTTTCTTGTTTCGAGTTGGCTGGGCTTCGCCAAACATAGGAGACTCTGAAAATAATCCAATAACTGATAAGAATTGCGGCACTCGGAAGAAATTCGGGAAACAGGTGGTGTTTCCCGTTCATCGGCTCAATGATGTGTCGCAGCCATAGATAGTGGTTGAAGTAGCTGGCGGCGATGCCAAAGATCTCCAACTCAAACCACTGCATTTTTCCAACAACTACAGCCAATCCTGCTGCAAGAACAAGGCCGGCGGTCAAGCTGTACACGGTTTGCTGGCTGATTGTGATGCTCAGAAATGCCAGCAAGAATGCCAGGCTTGTGACCGCTTGTGACCGATAGCGGAGTGAGTGCCAGACCATCCCGGCCGCGACAGCAAGCATGAGCACCAAGTCTGCCAGTTCTGATTGGATCACCTGCGCGGCGGCAATGTGATACATCGCATACGTAACGAAGAACAGGAGTGCCCAACCGCCTCCCACGCCTGCGCGCGCCAGAATTCTGTAACGTTCGTGGCGCTCGAACCAGAGCCCGGCGCCGAGCATTGCACCGGCCACCAGATATCCCACCAAAACCTTGCCGGCTGGCCCCAGCGTCCGGATCTGGTACGCAAGAAAAAACGCAATGCCAAGTACCAGGATCGAAACTCCAATTTTGTTGAGCCAGTGGGTTCCGAGCCTTTCTTCGAGATCGAGCGCAGATCGGAAATTCTGAGAAAGGGAACTGCTGGTCTCGAAAGGAAGCGACGTGTCCGCACGAACCTGTTCGACCACTGGAATCTGAGCGACTGGTTTGGTTGAAGGAGGCGTCTCGGACTCTACTCGCGGTGCCACAGGCCTCTCCACTTTTTGTGAAACCCAAGTTTCGGCTGCAATTCGCGCGGAAGCCGACTCCGGATCAGGAGCTTTCTTTACACTGAGAGCAGGCGTGACCGGTGGGGCTTGTACTGCATGTTGTGGTGGCGGAGGTTGTGTTGCAGTGACCTGGAAGGAATGCTTCAACTCACGTACGGCGAATTCAAGTTCAGATGTGCGTGACTTCAGACTCTCGATCTGATCGAGATCTTCTGCGCGTTCTTTCTTCTGTCGAGTTCGCGAGCGCCACAGCAGGACGAAGAGCAGCAGTCCGCCGAAGAAAAGTAAACTATCCATTGACGACGTTGAGCCCCACGCTAAACAATTGGCGGGATTTTACTATCAGCAGTGTGACTCGCCAAGTGAATAAGCGGACACCGATTGGGGGATTCGGAATGAGTGATTAGCTCAGAAGTTCACCGTGAGGACTTGTGCCTTACCGCATTGACTCTTCGACTTCGGTAATCCAAGTGGGACGCTTCAGAACTTCTCGCGGCTTGGGGCCATCCGCTGCGCCCACGATACCGTCGCGTTCCATCAGATCAATCAAGTGCGCCGCCCGCCCGTAGCCGATTCGCAAACGGCGCTGCAGCAGGGAAGTGGAGGCTTTGCCAAACTCAAGCACCAGGCGCACCGCGTCTTCAAACAATGGATCATGCTCGTCGCCGCTTTCGCCGCCCTCGCCTCCGTCAGCCCCCATACTCTGCCGCTCTTCTTTCGGAGCTTCGAGGAATTTCTGATCGTATTCCGCTGTTCCTTGCGTTCTCCAGAACTCGACCACCGAAGCGATTTCTTTTTCTGTGACGAATGGAGCGTGGAGCCGGTGCAGTCTCGCCGAGCCAGACGGGAGATAAAGCATGTCGCCACGTCCCAGCAATGCCTCGCTGCCATTAGCGTCGAGAATGGTTCGCGAATCAACTTTTGTCGCGACGCGGAACGAAATACGCGCTGGGAAATTCGCTTTGATCAATCCCGTGATCACGTCCACCGACGGACGCTGCGTTGCCAGCACCAGGTGAATGCCAACCGCGCGCGCCATTTGTGCCAGCCGCGTGATCGATTCTTCGACGTTGCCTCCATCGAGCATCATCAAGTCGGCGAGTTCGTCGATGATGATCACGATGTAGGGAATCGGGCGTTCCTCGCCGGAATCTCCAAACAGGCTTGGTGTGTCAGCGTCATCAAATAATTTGTTGTACTGTTCCAGGTTGCGAACGCCTTTTTCGGCAAGCAGTTTCAGCCGGCGTTCCATCTCTCGGACCGCATTGCGCAACGCATTCGCGGCAAGCTTGGGCTCGGTAATGATCGGCGTATAAAGATGCGGAACCCCTTCGTAATTGCCCAACTCCAGCCGCTTCGGATCG
>Ga0157372_10004815_pt1 | contig 14349 bp, 13 predicted proteins | sample C55metaG_FD_115307 | JGI IMG/M metagenome (GOLD analysis project Ga0157372, IMG submission 115307) | Corn rhizosphere microbial communities from Kellogg Biological Station, Michigan, USA - C5-5 metaG | ecosystem: Host-associated > Plants > Roots > Rhizosphere > Soil | place: USA: Michigan... | reverse complement strand
GCTGCTATAAAAAGGCTGGATGCGAAACGACGGATTAAAATCAGAGTAAACTACTTCATAGAATGAAGGATTGTCTAAAAAAGTTGCATTAATGAACTTGTCTTTGGATTGACTAAAGAATTTGTCTGCTTCAGTTTGAACATCCTCTTCTTTAATCTTTTTGCTGAGTTTCATGGTGTAATCAGCACCCACAAAAAGGTGGGATGATTCTTCATTAAACATTACAGGAGTAGTGAAATAATTAATAATCTCATTCTGATAAGATTTTCTTCTGATTTGGGTGATTTTTGTTTCGTGACCTATAACTCCCAGGTTTATATTTAATTTTTGCTTAAAGTTGAAGAACCTGTCTCGTCTGTTTTTAAATATCTCTTCAGCCTGGTTTAAAGTTTTTAGAGGGAACCTTGTTCCGAAGTAATTATTAAAAGCTATAACTAGAAGAACAGTGTTAGCAATAATTACAAACCGGGCAATATGCTTACCAACTATTCTATATCCTAAGCGATAATAAAGTTTGTTGAAGATTTTGATGCAGATTAGAGCACTGATAATAAAATAGAAAGCAGCTCTGCCACTTGTTGGTATGTAAGCTAAATCGGAGTACAATACATATTTTATTATTAAGGTAAAAGCGATCTGTATTACTAAAATTAGCATTAACAGCGAAAATACTTTTTTGAATCCCTCTTTAAATGTGTGGTTAGTTAAAGTAGTTCTGCTATCTAATTTTTTAAATTGTGGTGATAGGAATCTTTCAAGCAATCTATGAGATTCAGCAAGTGATATTACAAAGGGTGCCTGATCTTCGATGTATATAACTAACTGTGCGAAAAATCTGTTATGATAAATTTCAAAGCCTCTTATATCCTGCTTATTCCATTCTTTGTTCTTCAATAAGCCGAGCAAATTGGATTCTGATTCTATAAGAACAGTGTTTGAATCAATGGAAATTGTACAATAAATAGTACTAAAAAAGCGTGCTCCCCAAAAACTTATTGCTCCGGCTCCAATTAATCTAAGAAATTCAAATGTGTGATTTTCTGTATAATAAAAATAGAAGGATATAGTGTAGGTGATCGTAAAAAGTATCGCTGCAAAAATTGCATTAAGGTTGCATTTATTGCTTTAAAGTTTAACAGTTTCTTCTGTACTGTTGGTTGTGTGCTAAGGTCAGTTTCTATATTCATTTCAATTTCTCATTATTCTTGTGCCTTTCAGCGTCTCTGATATTCTTCTTCTCCAGATTTTTCTCAAGAGCCTGAGTCAGATCTATGCCGGTTTGGTTTGCTAAGCAGATTAATACGAATAGAACATCTGCCATTTCATCTCCGAGATCTACTTTTTTATCAGATTCTTTAAAGGATTGTTCTCCGTATTTCCGGGACATGATGCGGGCTACTTCGCCTACTTCTTCCATCAGGATGGCGGTGTTGGTAAGTTCATTGAAATATCGAACGCCGGTGGTCTTGATCCAGTTGTCTACGAGTTGTTGGGCTTGTTGGATGGTCATAAATTTAAAAGTCACGAATTACACGAATTTTTCGAATTTTCACGAATGCTGGGTGTATTAATTTAGATTTAGAATAGGATGCGTTGGAATTCGAGGGAAGGGCAGCCGAAGTTTATTACTATGCCAAGTTTAAGTCCTGAGGCTTTGAGGTAGTTCATGGTTTGTTTGATGTACGGGATGCCAATGTAGTTTGTTGCTTTTAATTCGATAATTATCTTTTCATAGGCTACGAAATCCGCGATAAAATAATGTTTTAGTTGGTGCTCCTTATAATAAATAGTAAAGGCGTGTTCTCTGGAAAAAGGAATCTTCTGGCGTTCTAATTCAACTTCTAAAGCATCCTGATAAACCACTTCTTTAAATCCGTGCCCTAACGCTTTATGCACTTCAAAACAAGCTCCAATTAGTTTGTACGACTCTTCTTTGAAAATTAATTCAGCCATAAGTTAATTTGTGATAAGTAAGGCCTAAGATAAAGGAATTCGTGAAAATTAGATAATTAGCGAAAATTAGAGATCTTTTTTTCTACTCCTTATTCTTCGTATCCACTACTATCGTAACCGGCCCATCATTCAATAACCTTATCTTCATATCCGCTCCAAAAATCCCTGCTTCAGTTTTTTTGCCGGTTAATGTTTCCAGTTCTTTCAGCATTTGTTCGTAGAGAGGTATCGCTTTATCTGGTCTGGCGGCTTTTGTGAATCCTGGTCTGTTGCCTTTTTTAGTTGATGCAAAAAGTGTGAATTGAGATATTAATAGAATTCCTCCGTCAACATCAATTACAGATCTGTTCATGAGTCCCTGTTCATCTCCGAAGATTCGCATGTTCGCTATTTTCTGAGAAAGCCATTTCAGGTCTTCTTCGGTGTCTGCATCTTCTACGCCTAAAAGAACCAATAAGCCGTGTTGAATTTCTCCGGTGATGTTTCCTTCTACTGTGCAAGATGCTTCGGTAACACGTTGTATAACTGCCCTCATTTATGTTAGAATCAAGATTAAGAGACAAGAATCGAGACAGTTCTCCTAGCTTCTGGTGTCATTGCCGTTGTAAATACTTAAATAGCTTTCGTAGCGGCTTTCGTCGATTTCGCCTTCTTCAACTGCGGCTATCACTGCGCAGCCTGGTTCATTAATATGCCTGCAGTTGTGGTATTTGCATTCATTAAGACGATCTCTCATCTCAGGGAAAAAGTGACCGAGCTCTTGTTTTTCTATATCGATGATGCCTAACTCGCGGATTCCTGGCGTGTCTATAATATAACCCCCGCCCGGAACTTCGTGCATTTCTGCAAAGGTGGTAGTGTGCTGGCCTTTATCGCTCCAGTCGGATATGGCTCCGGTTTTAAGTTCTTTTTCGGGAATTAACTGATTGATTAATGTAGATTTTCCCACTCCTGAGTGACCGGAGAACAGCGTTACTTTATCTTTAAGCAGCTCTTTAATTTCGTCCAGGTTGGTTCCTTCTAAGGCTGAGACTTCATAGCAGGGGTAGCCGATGCGTTTGTAGATAGCCTCGTAATCTGCCAGGATTTCCAGTCCTTCTTCACTAAACAGATCAAGTTTGTTAAATATTAAACCAGCGGGTATATCGTAAGCTTCTGCAGTAACCAGGAAACGGTCGATAAAACCGAGCGAAGTCCGGGGTGATGCAAGAGTAACGATTAAATAGGCCTGATCGAGGTTTGCAGCAATGATTTGAGCTTGTTTGGAAAGATTAACTGATTTACGGATGATGTAATTCTTTCTGTCGTGCAGTTTGGTAATGACTCCGGTGTCTTGGTCGGGTTCCAGCTCGATGTCTACGTGATCACCTACTGCAATTGGATTGGTGGTTTTTATGTCTTTGGTGCGGAACTTTCCTTTGATGCGACAGTCGATTACCTTGTTGTCTTCTGTGACTACCTGGTACCAGCTTCCGGTTGATTTTATTACTAATCCTTGCATTGGGTGCTAAAATAAGAGATAAAACACGAATTACACGAATTACACGAATTACACGAATTACACGAATTACCTTTCTTAGAAGCTTAATTTTCTTTGATTGGTTTTGATTTTGTTGCTTGTGCTACGCGAACATTCGTTTTTGAAGCTGTCCGACATTTTGATTCAAGTTGCAGGTTGTACAAAAACGACTGTCAGGGTTTGCAACCGCTGATAGCGTTACTTGTTCAGGGAAGAGAAACTTCTAAACTAAACCCGATAGAAGCGGATACCGGCTTGAGACTAAGGCCTGCAGGCGTATGAGCGTATAGCGGGGCTGCAGTTGAGGCGAAGTGCTGCGGATGGTTTTCTAATTATTAGTAATATTTGCTTTGTAGAGACACTTTTCGTTTGCGTTTTTGAAAATTTACTGCTTACTTTACGCCCGAATTTAAAACGATGGCAAAGTTTAATTATACCATTACAAAAACAATTACCACCACGCTTAACGCGGAGGGAGGAAGTTCGTACATGGTGTAAAGAAGATATAAAAAGACCATAAAGCGCCTTCCTCCCAAAAAGGGGGAAGGCGCTTTTGTTTAAAATTTGAATTAAACGCTCCGTTTGTGTGGAGCATTAACATAAAATGGTGCGGGAGAAAAGGTTCTCATATCTATAATCTCACATCTCAAATCTCATATTTAAATGAATGTATTAAAGTTTGGTGGTACGTCGGTTGGTTCGGTAGAAAGTATCCGGACGCTGATAAGTATCCTTCAGAGAGAGAAAGCTGAAAATGGAAATCCGGTTGTGGTTTTGTCTGCAATGGGTGGAGTTACAAATTTGCTTGTTATGATGGCTGACAAGGCTGCTGCAGGCGAAGATTTCTCTCAAGACCTGACGGAGCTCGAGAACCGCCATTTTGAAGTGGTGAAGGCTTTATTGGAAGTTCCGCGTCAGAATCCTGTTTTTACTAGGCTTAAACTGTTTTTTAATGAGATTGAAGACCTTTTGCAAGGTGTTTCAAGTTTGAATGAATTGACTCCTCGTACCCGCGACCGTATTTTAAGTTACGGTGAGCGTTGTTCTACGTTGATGGTTAGCAGGATTGCAGATCAGTATCTTGGTGATGCTGTTTTTGCTGATGCTTCTGAGCTGATTAAAACTGACAGTAATTTTGGTAATGCTAAGGTTCAAACTGAGGTTACTGATCTGCTTGTTCGTGGTTTTTACGAGGAGAATAAAGATAAATTGATTTTTATTACCGGCTTTATCGGTAGTAATGATGCAGGCAATATTACCACTTTAGGTCGCGGGGGAAGTGATTATACGGCTGCGATCGTGGGTGCTGCTTTAAATGTTCATGCAATTGAAATCTGGACAGATGTTAATGGTATGATGACTGCTGATCCTCGTATTGTGAAGAAGGCATTTCCTTTGACTGAGCTTTCTTACACTGAAGCGATGGAGCTATCCTATTTTGGAGCGAAAGTAATTTATCCTCCAACTATGATCCCGGCATTTCTGAAGAAAATTCCTATTGTGATCAGGAATACTTTCGAGCCTGATTTTGCTGGAACAGTAATTAGTCACGAGAGTAAGAAATCTGAGCATAGCGTAAAGGGAATTTCTTCGATTAATGATATCAGTGTTATCAATCTTACTGGTAGCGGAATGGTGGGTAAAGCTGGCTTCAGTGGTCGTTTGTTTTCATTGCTTGCACGGGAGCAGATCAACGTGGTTTTGATCACTCAAAGCTCTTCAGAGCATAGCATAACGTTTGCGGTTAATCCTTTAGATGCCTTGAGAGCGAAACAGCTGATTGAACATGAGTTTGAGCTGGAGCTTGAAGCAAATAAAATTGAAAGCCCTGTAATAGAGGAAGGTTTGTCCGTCCTTGCCATTGTAGGCGAGAATATGAAGGAAACTCCGGGAATTTCAGGAACTCTTTTCCATGCTTTAGGTCGCAACGGTGTGAACGTTCGTGCAATTGCTCAGGGATCTTCTGAATACAATATTTCGGTAATTATTTCCCGTCATGATCTTGCAAAAGCTTTAAATGCAGTTCATGATGCCTTCTATACTGATCTTAAAAAGACACTTAATATCTTCTGTGTTGGTACCGGAAATATCGGTAAAACCTTGTTCCGCCAGCTGGAAGAGCACAGGGAATTCTTGAAGCAGCAAAATGGTATTCTGGTTAATGTTATTGGTATCAGTAACAGTAAGAAGATGGTCTTTAATCCAGAAGGATTATCGCTGCAAAATTGGGAAGAGGCTTTAAATGCTTCAGAGGAAACGGCAAACCTGGATAAGTTCGTTCTGAAAATGAAAGAGCTTAACCTTCCAAATGCTGTTTTTGTAGATAACACTGCAAGTCCGGTTCCAATTTCAAAATATGCTGAGGTATTGAGCTCTACTATTTCGGTGGTTACTTGTAATAAGATCGGAAACTCCTCTTCTTATGCACAATACAGAGCATTTAAAGATGCAGCGCATAAGCATGGGGTAGATTTCTTCTATGAAACTAATGTAGGTGCGGGGCTGCCGATCATTCGCACATTGAAAGACTTGATGCTAAGTGGTGACAGAGTAGTGCGTATTGAGGCTATCTTATCAGGAACTATATCTTTCATCTTTAATAACTTTAAGGGTGATGCTTCTTTCTACGACGTAGTGAAAACTGCGCAGGAAAAAGGCTATACAGAACCAGATCCTCGTGATGATTTAAGTGGTACCGATTTCATGCGCAAGATTTTAATTCTTGCAAGAGATGCTGGTCACGAGTTGGAGCCTGAAGATGTGAAAATCGGTGCTATTTTACCGAAAGCTTGTATGGAAGCAAAATCGGTAGAGGAATTCTACGAGCAACTTAAAGCAAATAACTACTACTTCGAGAAATTGAAGAATGACGCCGAAAGCAGTGGTAAAGTGCTTCGTTATATTGGGAAGCTGGAAAATGGACAGGCTACTATTTCATTAGAGATGGTGGATGAGACACATCCGTTCTACATGCTTTCGGGCAGCGATAATATTATTTCGTTCACAACAGACCGTTATAAAGAACGTCCGCTAGTGGTAAAAGGCCCTGGTGCAGGTGCCGAAGTTACTGCTGCGGGTGTGTTTGCGGATATTGTGAATGTAGGGGCGTAGCCCCCCAGCCCCCTAAGCCCCCCGGCCCCCTAAAGGGGGAGTAGGAGTGACTTAGAGGGTTTTGTACGTAGGGACTTTCGGACTTTCCGTCTTACGGACTTTCCGACTATCAAGAAAAAACTTTCGGACTTTCGGACATCCGACATTCCGACTTCAGATATGAGAGAATCAATACGAGTTTTTGCTCCGACCACGGTTGCCAATGTGGTGTGCGGGTTTGATGTTTTAGGGCTTGCGGTAAATGCTCCGGGAGATGAGGTGATCATGCGTCGAAAGGCGGAGCCGGGAGTGGTTATAACGAAGATCACAGGAGATGATGGACGCCTTCCATTGGATCCGGCTAGAAATACAGCAAGTGCCTGCGTTCAAATGTTTTTGCAGCACATTGGCAGAACGGATATTGGAGTAGAAATTGAACTTCATAAAAAAATGCCAATAGGCAGTGGACTGGGATCAAGTTCGGCTAGTACTGTTGCAGGTTTGTTTGCAATTAATTCTCTGCTGGATTGTCCCATTAAGCAGGAGGACTTGCTTCCTTTTGCGATGAAAGGGGAGGAGCTGGCCTGCGGTTTCGGTCATGCCGATAATGTAGCGCCGGCTTTGTTAGGAGGTTTTATCCTTGTGAGAAGTTACAGTCCCCTCGACGTGATTAAACTTCCTTATCCGGAAGAATTGCATACTGCAATTGTATTTCCTGAGGTAGACGTTCCTACAAGGGATGCAAGGCAGATGATACGTAGTAAAGTGCTTTTAAAGGATGCTGTTACTCAGTGGGGAAATGTGGCTGGCCTTGTAAGCGGACTTTTTATGAAAGATATGGATTTGATCGGCAGAAGTATGGTAGACGTTCTGGTTGAACCGGTTCGTTCTATTCTTATTCCGGATTTCCATAAGATGCGTGAAATAGCAATGGGATTAGGAGCTTTAAGTTTTGGAATTTCAGGTTCTGGCCCTTCGGTATTCTCCTTTACTAAGGATCAGGAAACTGCGGAAAGGATCACTGCGGCAATTCAGAAACATCTTTCAACGTTAAGTATCGGAAGTCAGGGCTATGTATCAAAGGTAAACGCGAACGGCCCTATAATACTAGATTAGACGACTTGCAAGACAAATCGTAATTCGTACATCATCAAATCGTAAATCAAAGTGAAACTCTATAGTACCAATAATCCATCTTTATCCGTAGACTTTAAAGAAGCAGTGTTTAACAGCATGCCTCAGGATAAAGGTTTATATATGCCTTATGAAATTCCAGCCTTAGATGCTGATTTCATTAATAATATTGAAAAATATTCCCTTCCGGCGATTGCTTTCAAAGTAGCTAAAACCATCCTTCAGGATGCTTTGCCTGAAGCTGATCTGAAAGCTATTGTTGATGAGGCGATAAATTTTCCTGCTCCCGTAAAGAAGCTGGACGAGAACACGTACGTTCTTGAGCTTTTCCATGGCCCTTCTTTAGCTTTTAAGGATTTCGGAGCAAGGTTCATGAGTCGTATTATGGCTTATTTCCTTAAAGAAGGAGAAAAGACCCTTAATGTGCTGGTTGCAACTTCCGGTGATACAGGTGGTGCGGTGGCATTAGGGTTCTTAGGAGTGCCAAATACGCAGGTGACTATCCTTTATCCGAAAGGAAAAGTTAGTCCGATACAAGAGCTGCAATTAACTACCAACGGACAAAATATCCGGGCAGTTGAGATTGACGGAACTTTTGACGATTGCCAGGCTTTAGTGAAACAAGCTTTTGTTGATGCAGAATTGAATGAGAAATTCAGACTTACATCAGCGAACTCAATCAATATTTCCCGGTTGATTCCACAGACTTTCTACTATTTCAATGCATACGCGCAATTGAAGAGAGAAGGTAAAACAGACGTTGTATTCTCAGTTCCAAGCGGAAACTTTGGAAACATCGGCGCCGGACTTCTTGCATGGAAAATGGGATTGCCAGCGAAACAATATATTGCTGCAACTAATGTAAACGATACTGTTCCTTCTTATTTTAAATCAGGTGTGTATGCTCCAAAACCTTCTGTAGCGACTTTGTCTAATGCGATGGATGTAGGTAATCCTAGCAACTGGGTACGTATCATGACTTTATTTAAAAATGAATTGGATGAACTTAGAAAAGTAGTTACAGCCGGAAGTTATACAGACGAGCAGACACGAGATGCGGTACATAAAGTGTATGAAAAATACAATTACGTTGTATGTCCTCACACCGCAATAGCCTGGTTAGCAGTTAAAGATTATAGAAAAGCAACTGGCGATACTACAAGTGCTGGTGTGTTCTTATCCACTGCACATCCTTGTAAATTCCCGGACATCTATGAAGATGAGATCGCAGAGCATGTAGAAATTCCGGAGCAGGTAAAAGTGCTGGAAGGAAAGCCTAAGCAAGCTGTTGAACTGGGAGTTGATTTTGAAGGATTTAAGAACTATTTGCTAAATAACTAGTAATTTGCTATGCGCATAAATTTATTTTATGCGTATATTTGAGTATGAAGGCGAGAGTAAATTTAACGATTGAGGAGAGTATACTGGCGAGGGCAAAACAATATGCAGCAAGTAATAATCTAAGTTTATCAGAGATGGTTGAAAAGTATTTTTCTGAGGTATCAGAAGCAAAACCGAAAACCGATCTAATAGAGTATATTAAAAGCCTCCCAAAAGTTGATATTGATGAGAATATAGATTTTAAAAAACAGTACTTTGAGGACAATGCCGCAAAGTATGGTTTTTAAAGTCTTTCTTGATGCAAATATCTGTCTGGATTTCATCCTTCAGAGAAAAGGATTTGAGATTGTTGACTCGATCTTTGAAAGGATAGTAAAAGGTGAAGTAGGGGGTTATGTTACACCTTCTATTGTTCATATTATTTCTTATTACACCAAGAGAGTTCATTCAGACGAAGTTTTAAGGCAAATACTACTTAAGTTTTTGACAGTGGTAGAAGTGATTGATTGCAATCATGAGATTGCTGTAACCGCAATTGCTTCAGGGATGTTAGATGTGGAGGATGCTCTACAATATTATACAGCAATACATCATAAAATCGACTACTTCATTACTCACGATAAATTATTTAGGAAAGCTTGTCTACCTAATTTACCTGTTTTGTATCCTGCTGATTTCTTAGCTCTATTTTATAATTAACATGATCAACACCATAATATTCGACCTGGGTGCAGTTTTAATAGATTGGCACCCTTTTCATTTATACAGAAAGATATTCAGCGATGAAGCTGAAATGAAAACCTTCATTGATACCATCTGCACTAACCATTGGAACGAAGAGCAGGATGGGGGAAGAACTTTGGCTGAAGGGACAGAAATTCTTGTAAAGCAATTTCCTGAACATGAAGAAAATATCCGGGCTTACTACGGCAGATGGATTGAAATGCTGAATGGGCCTATTCATGGGACGGTAGAGATTTTCAGGAGATTGAGGGATAGCGGAGAATATAAAATTTACGCTTTAACAAATTGGTCTCACGAAACATTTCCAATAGCTCAGGAGAAGTATGATTTTCTCAATTGGTTCGACGGTGTGGTTGTGTCCGGTACAGAAAGGATGAGAAAGCCGCAGCCGGAGTTTTATCAGATTCTTTTAGATCGTTATGATGTAAAAGCAGAAGAAGCTGTTTTTATTGATGATAATTTTAGGAATGTAGAAGCGGGAAGAAGGCTGGGAATAGATAGTATTCATTTTACAAATCCGAAGGAGTTGGAGAGAGAATTACAGATTCGAAAACTTATAATTTAAAATATTTCGTGTTTAAAACCTTTAGGAATAAAATAAGGGAATTCAAGGAATTTTCTAAAGAAAGGGAATATTTCAACAAAGTTCAAGGATATCATGACCACTTAGCAGCTTGTTTGGAACAGAAAACCTTTCTACCATCAATGCATATTGTTAAACAAAACAATATACATGAGTATAGGGAAAAATATCAATTAAATATTCTTGTTGAAACAGGAACCTATTTAGGCGACATGGTTGAAGCTCAAAAGAGATATTTCAACAAAGTATATTCCATTGAATTAAGTAATGAACTTTATTCCCAGGCGGTTGATAGATTTGGGCAAGATAGTAATGTTGAAATAATACTCGGTGATAGTGGACAGAAGTTGAAAGAGTTGTTGGAGATCATTAAAGAGCCTGCTTTATTTTGGCTTGATGGCCATTATTCTGCTGGATTTACAGCAAAGGGAAATCTTAATACCCCAATTATCGAGGAATTAAGAACTGTTTTAACTAATGGCAAAGAGCATGTAATTTTAATAGATGATGCAAGGCTTTTTACTGGAGAAGATGACTATCCAAGTATATTTCAGCTTTGTAGTTTTGTAAATGATCTTTCTCCTGAAAGAAAGGTCATTGTAGCTGACGATATAATAAGAATAACGCCGTAATTTTTTATTGCTGATTTATAATTGATTAGGTTCAAAGGTGGAAATTCTACTGGCAGGTTTGTAAAATTTTTTTACCTTTGCAGCCATATCAGCGCCTCCTTAGCTCAGCTGGTAGAGCAACTGACTTGTAATCAGTAGGTCATTGGTTCGATTCCGATAGGAGGCTCAGAAAAGAAAAGCCGGTTTAAGAAATTAGACTGGCTTTGTTGTTTTTATGGCTTGATCAGTGCTCCTCAGCTCAGCTGGTAGAGTCCCGAAGCTTCGGGATAATCAGTAGGTCATTGGTTCGATTCCGATAGGAGGCTCAGAAGTTTTAAGTCCGTTTGAGTAGTCAGACGGACTTTTTTGTTATATTTTCCCATTTTTTCTGAAAACTCAACTTCTAAACTACCATGAGATTAAACCATTTTACAAAACCATTCAATCTACTAGCAAAAGCTCTTTTTTTGATCCTCCTGCTATTTCTGGTTTTCCAGCGCGACCAAGCTCTAGCATCAAGCAAAAAGCCCTTGAAGATTTTGCTTATCACCGGTGGATGCTGCCATAATTACCCCTTTCAAACGCAGCAACTAAAAGATATTGTTTCGAAAAAAATAGCGGCAGAATGGACGGTTGTGAATGAAGGAGGCTCCGGAACAACTGCAACTATTGATCTTTATAATAATCCAAATTGGGCTAAAGGGTATGATTTGGTTATTCATAACGAATGTTTTGCAGATACGAAAGATCCCGGTTATATCAGAAAAATAACTTCTGCTCATTTTAAAGGTGTTCCCGCTGTTGTTATTCATTGCGCCATGCATACCTATCGTTCTGCAGAAATAGACGACTGGAGAGAGTTTTTAGGTGTAACAAGTAAAAGGCACGATCATCAAAGCCGCTATCCTGTGCAAAAAGCAAGCGACCATTATATTATGAAAGATTTTCCTGCTCAATGGACAGGGCCCAAAGATGAGCTGTATATAATCGAAAAAGTATGGCCTAATACCAGAGTGCTGGCAACTTCTGTAAGCGAGCAGGATGGAAAAACATACCCGGTTATTTGGACTAGCAAATACGGCAAGGCCAGGATATTCGGAACAACCTTTGGTCATTCTGATGAAATGTTTAAAGACGATGTGTTTTTGGAGGTGCTAAGCAGGGGGGTAATTTGGGCAGCAGGAAAAGATTAAATTAAACGGATATCAATAAAAAAACCGGCAACAAAGCCGGTTTTTTTATTGATCATTAGGGTTACGGAGTATAAGCCAAATTCGGACTTAACCATCTTTCAGCTTCTTCCAAACTCATATTTTTCCTTCTGGCATAGTCTTCCACCTGATCTTTACCAATCTTTCCTAAGCCAAAATAACGGGATTCCGGATGCGAGAAGTAAAAACCGCTTACAGAAGCGGCAGGATACATCGCAAAGCTTTCTGTAAGATGGATACCTGTGGTTTCTTCGGCATTTAACAGATCAAATAAAGTTCTTTTCTCGGTATGTTCCGGGCATGCAGGATAGCCAGGTGCCGGACGGATGCCCTGATATTTTTCTTTTATCAAAGCCTCGTTGTCCAGATTTTCATCTTTGGCATAACCCCAGTATTCTTTACGAACTAATTCATGCATTTTTTCAGCAAATGCCTCAGCAAAACGGTCGGCGATAGCTTTCGTCATGATACTGTTGTAGTCGTCAAAGTTCTTTTCGAACTCGGCTACTAATTCATCACATCCAATTCCAGCTGTTACAGCAAAACCTCCAAAGTAATCCTCCTTATTACTTTCTTTTGGCGCAATAAAATCTGACAATGCATAATAAGGTTCGCCCTCCATTTTTTCAGTTTGCTGACGAAGGGTGTGGATAGTTACGAGTTTGGAGTTTGAAGTTTGAAGTTCTCCGAACTCATTATTCTCAACTCCCAACTTTTCTGCCACTTCTAACTCAATATCATCATCATTAATTGAATTTGCTTTCCAGAAACCAATTACAGCTTTAGCTTTTAGCAATTTTTCATCTACTATTCGCTTCATTAGTTTTTGAGCATCGTCATAAAGCTTTTTCGCCTCGTCACCCACATATTTATCTTCAAATATCCTTGGATAGCTTCCACGAAGTTCCCATGTGTGGAAGAAAGGAGTCCAATCGATGTAAGGAACAAGTTCTTCTAATGGAAAATCTTCAAACACTTTTGTCCCCAATAAAGTAGGAGCAGGAGCCACAGTATTGAGATCAATTTTAAACTTGTTCTTCCTTGCTTCCTGAATTGTTTTATAGCGTTTATCGGAACGTTTGTTTAAATGCGCTTCCCTTGCTTTTTCGTACTCTGCTTTAATGTTTTTAATGTAAGCCTCCTTGGTTTCACCATTCATTAAGCTACTGCAAACTGTAACGCTTCTTGACGCATCCAGAACGTGAATGACAGAGCCAGAATAGTTAGGATCAATCTTAACAGCTGCATGGATACGGGAAGTTGTAGCACCTCCAATCAATAAAGGAATTGTAAAGCCTTCGCGTTCCATTTCTTTAGCAAAATGAACCATTTCATCTAGTGAAGGAGTGATTAATCCACTTAGACCAATAATATCTACATTTTCCTCTCTGGCTCTTTTAATGATTTCCTGAGCCGGAACCATCACGCCCATATCAATAACCTCAAAGTTGTTGCAGGCAAGCACAACTCCTACGATATTCTTTCCAATATCATGGACATCGCCTTTTACGGTAGCCATTAACACTTTTCCGGCCGAGCTTGAACCTTCTGAAGATGGGTTTTTTAACTTTTCTTCTTCTATAAATGGCAATAAATAAGCAACTGCCTTTTTCATTACACGGGCAGATTTAACTACCTGTGGAAGAAACATTTTTCCTGCACCAAACAGATCTCCAACTACGTTCATCCCATCCATTAAGGGACCTTCAATTACTTGCAGTGGTTTATCATATTTTTGGCGAGCTTCTTCAACATCGGCATCCAGATATTCTATAATTCCTTTTACCAGGGAGTGAGATAAGCGTTCTTCCACACTTGTATTTCGCCACGCTTCATCTCTCACTGCTTCTTTGCCTTTTGATTTAACAGTTTCGGCAAATTCAACTAATCGTTCAGTAGCATCCGGGCGGCGGTTAAGAAGTACATCTTCTACTCGTTCCAGCATTTCTGCAGGAATTTGTTCGTAAACTTCAAGCATTCCGGCGTTTACAATTCCCATGTCCAAACCAGCTTTAATAGCATGATAAAGAAATGCAGAGTGCATTGCTTCACGGACAACGTTATTTCCACGGAACGAGAAAGAGATATTGGAGACACCTCCACTTACTTTAGCATAAGGAAGATTTTCTTTAATCCAGCGGGTTGCATTAATAAAGTCTACAG
>Ga0157372_10004813_pt1 | contig 14350 bp, 14 predicted proteins | sample C55metaG_FD_115307 | JGI IMG/M metagenome (GOLD analysis project Ga0157372, IMG submission 115307) | Corn rhizosphere microbial communities from Kellogg Biological Station, Michigan, USA - C5-5 metaG | ecosystem: Host-associated > Plants > Roots > Rhizosphere > Soil | place: USA: Michigan... | reverse complement strand
TCGACCTGCTCGAGCAGGTCGCGCACCGCTTCGGCACCCATGCCGCCGCGGAAGTACTCGCCCCAGCCGAACGGGGAGCCGAAGCGGTCTTTGAGCTCACGGAAGACCGTCTCGTCGTTGATGACGTCCTTCGGCTTCATCTCCGTGAAGATCTTCCAGACCTCCTGCATCCGCTCCGCGGCCTCTTCCAGGTAGGCCTCGGTGTCGGAGATCTCCGCGTCGAACTGTTTGCGCAGTTCTTTGATCATTTTCGTGCGGTCCTCGTCTTTGAGTTTCCGCAGCTGCGCAGCCGTCAGTTTCAGCGAGTCGGCCCAGATGTGGTCTTCGTCGTCGAACTTGTCCTGGGTGCCGTCCTCCAGATAGGCGATCCGGCGCTCCAGCGACTCGCTCAGTTCCTGAGTCCTCTTCTGTTTTTCGGACTCGTAGGACTCGACGACTTTTTTGACCTCTTTCTCGAGTTTCCCGACGTCCTTGTCACGGGCCTCCTCGTCGACCCAGGTGACCATCGAGGCGGCGAAGTAGAGGACCTTCTCGAGCTCTTTCGGAGCCATGTCGATCAGGTAGCCGATCCGGCTCGGCACGCCCTTGAAGAACCAGATGTGCGAGACCGGCGAGGCGAGGTCGACGTGCCCCATCCGCTCGCGGCGGACCTTGGAGCGGGTCACCTCGACGCCGCAGCGCTCACAGACGATTCCCTTGTAGCGGACACGCTTGTACTTGCCGCAGTAGCACTCCCAGTCCTTGGTCGGACCGAAGATGCGCTCGCAGAAGAGCCCGTCTTTCTCGGGCTTCAGCGTCCGGTAGTTGATCGTCTCGGGCTTCGTGACCTCGCCCCAGCTCCAGGAGCGGATCTTCTTCGAGGACGCGAGCCCGATCTCGATCGCGTCGAAATTGTTGATGTCGATCATCAGTCCTCCACCTCGGCCGGCGCGGCCTTCTCGGTTGCTCCGGCACCATCACCATCAGTTCCTGCCTCGCCCTCGGCGACCACCTGCTCCTCCTGCTCGTCGGCGGCTCCGTTGGAGGAGTCGGCGCGAACGCCGGTCAGGTCCATCCCCAGCTCCTCGGCTGCTTTCAGCAGGTCGTCTTCCTCGTCGGAGATTTCGACGTCGGTGCCCTCGGAGACCACGTTGGCGTCGAGCGAGAGGCTCTGGATCTCCTTCAACAGCACTTTGAAGGACTCCGGGATCGAGGGCTCGGGGATGTTCTCGCCCTTGACGATCGCCTCGTATGCCTTGACCCGCCCGACCGTGTCGTCGGACTTGACCGTGAGCATCTCCTGCAGGGTGTAGGCGGCGCCGTACGCCTCCAGCGCCCAGACCTCCATCTCGCCGAAGCGCTGCCCGCCGAACTGCGCCTTGCCGCCCAGCGGCTGCTGGGTGACCAGCGAGTACGGACCGGTCGAACGGGCGTGGATCTTGTCGTCGACCAGGTGCAGCAGCTTGAGGATGTACATGTAGCCGACCGTCACTTTGCCCTCGTAGGGCTCGCCGGTGCGGCCGTTGTAGAGCTGGGCGGTACCCGAGGCCTGGGCCCCGGCGCGGGCGCTCGAGTCGATCCCGAGGTCGATCCCGCGCTCTTCGTTCTCCTTCTGCCACTTGACCAGCGCCTCGTCGACGTCCTCGACGGTGGCCCCGTCGAAGACCGGCGTCGCCACGTAGACGCGGCCGTCGCCGTCTTTGGAGTGCGCCTGCTTGTAGGCCTCGGAGCCGTCGTCGTACCAGCCCTGCCCGGCGACCCACCCGAGGTGGGTCTCGAGGATCTGGCCGATGTTCATCCGGCTCGGCACGCCGAGCGGGTTGAGGATGACGTCGACGGGGGTCCCGTCGGCCAGGTGAGGCATGTCCTCCTCGGGCACGATCTTCGAGATCACACCCTTGTTCCCGTGGCGGCCGGCGAGCTTGTCGCCCTCGGCGATCTTGCGCTTGGTCGCGACGTAGACGCGGACCAGGTCGTTGACGCCGGGCGGCAGGTCGTCGCCGTCGTCGCGGCTGAAGGTAAGGACGTCGATGACGACGCCACCCTCGCCGTGCGGCACTTTCAGCGAGGTGTCGCGGACCTCGCGCGCCTTCTCCTTGAAGATCGCGCGGATCAGCTTCTCCTCTGCGGTCAGCTCGGTCTCGCCCTTCGGCGTCACCTTGCCGACCAGGAGGTCGCCGGAGACGACCTCGGCGCCGACGCGGACGATGCCTTTCTCGTCGAGGTTGCGCAGGCTCTCCTCGGAGCGATTGGGGATGTCGCGGGTGATCTCCTCGTCGCCGAGCTTGGTCGTGCGGGCGTCGATCTCGTACTCCTCGATGTGGATCGAGGTGAGTTCGTCGTCCTTGACCAGGCGCTCGGAGAGGATGATCGCGTCCTCGAAGTTGTAGCCCTCCCAGGACATGAAGGCGACCAGGCAGTTCTTGCCCAGGGCGATCTCGCCACCGCCGGTCGAGGAGCCGTCGGCGAGGACGTCCCCCGCCTTGACCTTCTGACCGGTGCCGACGATCGGCCGCTGGTGGATGATCGTGCCCTGGTTCGAGCGCATGAACTTGTGCAGCTTGTACTCGTGTTTCTTCGAGCCGCTGGTGACGACGATCTGCTTGGCGTCGACGTGGGTGACCTCGCCGTCCTCGTCAGCGAGGACGACGTCGCCGGTGTCGACCGCGGCGCGGCGCTCCATCCCGGTCCCGATCAGCGGCGGGTCCGGCTTCAACAGCGGCACCGCCTGGCGCTGCATGTTCGAGCCCATCAGCGCCCGGTTGGCGTCGTCGTGCTCGAGGAACGGGATCAGCGAGGTCGCCACCGACCAGATCTGGGACGGTGAGACGTCCATCAGGTCGACTTCCTTGGGAGCGGCGGTCGCGTACTCCTGCTCGCCGGCGCGGACCAGCACCAACGGGCCTTTCAGTTTGCGGGTCTTCGGATCGATCTCGGCGTTCGCCTGGGCGATCACCTTGTCCTCGTCCTGGGTCGCGTCGTAGTGGACGATCTCCTCGCTGACGACGCCGTCTTCGACCACCAGGTAAGGGGTCGTGACGAAACCGTGCTCGGAAATCTGCGCGTAGGAGGAGAGAGAGCCGATGAGGCCGATGTTCGGTCCCTCCGGGGTCTCGATCGGGCACATCCGGCCGTAGTGGGTCGGGTGCACGTCGCGGACCTCGATCGGGGCCCGCTCGCGGGTCAGACCGCCGGCGCCGAGCGCCGAGAGCCGCCGCCTGTGGGTGAGGCCGGCGAGCGAGTTGGTCTGGTCCATGAACTGCGACAGCTGCGAGGAGCCGAAGAACTCCTTCATCGCTGCCACGACCGGGCGGATGTTGATGATCGTCTGCGGCGTGATCGCGTCGGCGTCCTCGGTGGTGAGGCGCTCGCGAACGACGCGCTCCATCCGGTAGAGGCCGATCCGGAAGGCCTCCTGGATCAGCTCCCCGACCGTGCGCAGACGGCGGTTGCCGAAGTGCTCGTACTCGTCGAGGTGGTCGTAGACCTGCTCGCGCGGGTAGGTGATCGCCTCGGCGGCGTAGTCCTTGATCGGGTTCTCCTCGTCGATCTCCTCCGGGATGCCGAGCAGTTTCGGCAGGGTGACGAGCTCCTTGACGAGGGCGATGATGTCGTCGTGGGTGAGCACCCGCGTCTCGAGGTCGATGTCGAGGTCGAGACGCGCGTTGAGCTTGTAGCGGCCGACCCGGGTGAGGTCGTAGCGCTTGGGATCGAAGAAGAGCTGCTCGAGCAGCGCTTTGGCGGCGTCGACCGACGGCGGCTCGCCCGGACGCTGCTTTTTGAACAGCTCGATCAGGGCGCCCTCTTCGGTCTTGGTCGCTTCGGTGTCCGCCTCGATCGTGTGGCGGATGTAGACGGAGTTGTCGAACATGTCGATCAGCTGCTGGTCCTCGACGTAGCCCATCGCCCGCAGCAGGACCGTTACCGGCAGTTTCCGCTTGCGGTCGATGCGGACGAAGACTTTGCCTTTTTTGTCGACTTCGAGCTCCAGCCAGGAGCCGCGGGCCGGCATCAGGTTGGCGATGAAGACCTGCTTTTCAGGATCCTTCGGCGCCATCACGTAGGCGCCCGGCGAACGCACGAGCTGGGTGACGACGACGCGCTCGGTGCCGTTGATGATGAAGGTCCCGCGCTCGGTCATCCACGGGAAGTCGCCCATGAAGACGGCCTGCTCACGGATCTCGCCGGTCTCCTTGTTCTGGAAGGCGACGGTCGCGGTCAGCGGCCGCGAATAAGTCATGTCCTTCTCGCGGCACTCCTCGATCGTGTGCGGCGGCTCCTCAAATTTGAAATCGCCGAAGACGATCTGCAAGTTCCCCGTGTAGTCCTCAATCGGGGATATGTCGTCGATGGTCTCCCTCAAACCACCTGATTTCGGATCCGTCAGTTCCTCGAAGGAACGTCGCTGGATGTCGATCAGGTGCGGGACCTCGAGCGGGTTTTCTAGGCGGGAAAAGCTCCTACGGGTTACGGGGGCAGCGTTGGAACGTGCCAAAGTCGGCGACTCCTCGGACGGTCAGAGGGACGTGAATACAGCGCAAGTATGGGCAGGGGCACTCAAAAGGCGCGCGACCGCAAAAAATAACACACGGTGACACCCGCCTTCAAGTTTGGCTCCCCGAGCGGGATCGGGGGCCCCGATCGAATCGCTTACGCGAGTTCGACCGTTGCCCCGGCCTCCTCGAGTTCAGCTTTGAGTTTGTCGCCCTCATCGCGGTCGACACCCTCTTTGATCGCTTTCGGGGCCTCGTCGACGAGCGCCTTCGCCTCTTTCAGGCCAAGACCGGTCGCCGAGCGGACCACCTTGATGACCGGGACTTTCTGCCCGCCCACCTCTTTGAGGACGACGTCGACGGTCGAGGACTCTTCCCCGCCGCCTTCCTCGCCGCCGCCGGCGGCGGCGGCGGCCGGAGCCGCGGCCGCTACGGCCGTCGCGGAGACGCCGAACTCCTCCTCGAGCGCTTTGATCCGCTCGGAGAGCTCGAGGACCGAGATGCCTTTCAGCTCCTCGATCCACTCCTCGGTTGAAGTTTTGGTTGCCATCAGTCGCTACCCCTCTTCCTCGTTTGAATCCTCATTCGAAGTCTCTTCATCTGAAGTCTCTGCCTTGGCCTCCGGCTCTTCCTCCGGCGCCTCCGCCTGATCAGCCGGCGGCTCGTTGCCGCTGGACGCCTCGGTCGGAGCCTCCTCCACCGGAGCCTCTCCGCCTTTCTCCGGCTCGGGCTCGGCTGCCGGAGCCTCGCCGCTGACCAGGCCTTTCTCGGCGATCTGGCCGAGCTGCAACGCCAGCCCCTGGATCATGCTGCCGAGGCCGCGCACCAGGCCCGTGATCGGGCTGGCGACGACGCCGGCGAGCTGGCCGTTGAGCACTTCGCGGCCGGGCAGTTTGGCGATCGATTTGAACGCGAGTTCGTCGAGCGAAGTCGCCTCCATGAAGCCCCCCTTGTAGGTGAGGACTTCGTGCTCTTTATTGAAGGTCGTGATCGCCTTCGCGGCCTGGGCGGTATCGCCGCGGACGAAGGTGAGCGCGGTCGGGCCGATCAGCAGCTCCGCCAGCCGTTCCTCGCCGACCTGGTCGGCGGCGATTTTCGTCAACCGGTTCTTGACGATGCGAAAGCTGGCGTCGGCTTCGCGCAGTTTCGAGCGCAGCTCGGCGGCCTGGGGGACGCTGATGCCGCGGTAATCGACAGCGAAAATCGCCTCAGATTCCTCGATCTGGGCGGCGATCTCTTGTATGGCTGCGGACTTTTCCTCGCGGTTCATCGTCTCACCTGCACCGGGCTTATGGGCACTGCCCCGCCGATGGTCTGGGGTTAGCGGCGACGGAGCTTAGACCGTCGCGGGCTCCGGTGCGGTCTCGTCAGCGGAGGCAACTGCCTGGCCGCCGCTCTCGCGATCGGCTTTGGCCCCCGCGTCGACGCGGATGCCGGGGCCCATCGTCGTCGCCAGCGTGGCTGAGACGACGTATTTGCCCTTGGCCGAGGAGGGCTTGGCGCGGATGATCTCCTCGATCACGGCCTGGTAGTTCTCGAGCAGTTTGTCCTGGTCGAAGCTGGCCTTGCCGATCGCCATGTGGACGATCGCCTGGCGGTCGGTGCGGTATTCGACTTTGCCGGACTTGGAGTCGTTGACGGCTTTCTCGATGTCGTCGGTGACGGTGCCGACCTTCGGGTTCGGCATCAGGCCCTGCGGGCCGAGGACGCGGCCGAGCTGGCCGACCCCTTTCATCATCTCCGGCGTCGAGATCGCGACATCGAAGTCGGTCCAGCCCTCCTGGACTTTCTCGACCAGGTCCTGGCCGCCCACGAAGTCCGCCCCGGCGGCCTCGGCGTCGCGGGCCTGCTGGCCCTGGGCGAAGACGGCGATGGTCACGTCCTTGCCGAGCCCGTGCGGCAGGGCCAGGGTGCCGCGCAGCTGCTCGTCGGCGTGGCGGACGTTGACGCCGAGCAGGACGTGCAGCTCGACGGTCTCGTCGAATTTGGTGCTGGCGGTCTCCTTGATCAGCGCGATCGCCTCGGCCGGCGGGTAGGCGCGGTCGCGGTCGACCTTCTCGTACTGCCGGCGGTATCGCTTGCCGTGGGCCACTGAAGTTCTCCTAGGCGACGTCGACGCCCATCGAGCGGGCGGTGCCGGCGATGATTTTCTTCGCGGCGTCGATGTCGTTGGCGTTGAGGTCGGGCATCTTCCGTTCGGCGATCTCCTGGATCTGGGCGTCGGAGATCGTGCCGACCTTGTTGACGTGAGGCTCGCCCGAGCCCTTCGGGATTTTGATCGCTTCCTTGATCAGGACCGCGGCGGGCGGCGTCTTGGTGACGAAGTCGAAGGAGCGGTCCTCGAAGACGGTGATTTCGACCGGGATGATCGTCCCGCCCTCGCCCTGCGTCTGGGCGTTGAAGGCTTTGCAGAAGTCCATGATGTTGACGCCGTGCTGGCCCAGGGCAGGGCCGACCGGCGGCGCCGGGTTGGCGTTGCCCGCCTGGATCTGCAGCTTGATGACCGTGAGGACTTTCTTCGCCATAAGGGGTTGAGGAGGGTAGCGGTCTTCGCGACCTAAATCTTCTTCACCTGGTCGTAGCCCACCTCGACGGGCGTCTCGCGCCCGAAGATCGAGACCAGGACCTTGAGTTTGGCGGCGTCCTCGTTGATCTCGGCGATCTCGCCGGAGAAGTCGGAGAGCGGACCGGAGATGACTTTGACCGATTCGCCGATCGCGAACTGGGCCTGGGTGCGCGGCCGCTCGGCGGTCTCGCGGTGGAGCAGGCGGTCGACCTCGGGTTTGGAGAGCGGCACCGGCTTGTTGCGTTCGGCGCCGACGAAGCCGGTCACGCCCGGGGTGTTTTTGACCAGGTTCCAAGCGTCGTCGGTCATCTCCATGTTGACCAGGACGTAGCCGGGCATCGTCCGTTTCTCGGTCTGGATTTTCTGCCCGTCCTTCATCTCCGAGACCTGCTCGGTGGGGACGACGACCTGACGCACGTTGCGGTTCTGACTCATCGTCTGAACCCGGTGCTCGAGGTTGTGCTTGACCTTGTTCTCGTGTCCGGAATAGGTGTTGATCACGTACCAGCGATACATCTTCTGAGAAAGCCTTTGTCTCGGGATCCGCTTTAGAGGATCTGCTTGATGAGCCAGTTGAAGGCCGCGTCGAGGGCGCCGAGGTAGGCAGCCGCAACAGCGACGAAAAGGACGGTGACGGCCGTGGCCTGGACCAGGGTCTCCCGGTCGGGCCACTGCACTTTCTTCAGCTCGGCCCAGCAGGAGACTAGGAAACCGATGACGCCGCCGCGTTGACGCTGGCCCGCCGCCTGTTTCTGTTTCTTCGCGATCTGCTCGCGCTCGCGCCGCTTCTGCTCGTCGCGCTTGCGCTTTTCGGCTTCCTTGGCGGCCTTCGATTCGGCCCGCTTCTCCGAGCGCGAAGGCTTCGGGTCGTCGGGGAGCCGCAGCGCCTCCTCGGAGGCGCCGGCGGCCATCCCGCGCTCGCGCGCCTCGATGATCGCCTCGTCGCCGGAGATCGGCACCTGCGTGTCGTGCTGCGCACGAGACTCTTGCTCGCGCAAGTCGCCGGAGCGTTTCTGCTCTTCGGCTTCCCGAGCCCGGCGCTCGGCCTTGCGCTGTGCGCGGGTTTTCGCCATCGGCTGCTAGCGCGTCTCTTTATGAGGGGTGTGGTGGCCACACCAGCGGCAGAACTTGCGCATCTCGATCCGGTCCGGCGAGTTGCGCCGAGACTTGTTGGTCTGGTAGTTGCGCCGCTTGCACTCTTCGCAAGCCAGCGTCACTGCGATGCGGACATCTCCGCGAGCCATCTTCTCCCTCGTTCCGTGCCTGAGGTAGTCGTTACAGAAGAAAAACCCCGGGCCAAGGCTCGAGGCTGCGGCCAAGGATAGCGTCCTCAGGCATCAAGGGACTGCAACCCGATGTGCGGCAGATGCCGCTTTCCATGGTTTACTTACTTTTATGTACAACAGTTTCCGAAGCAATCCCCGCGGGCACTGAAGGGGCGGGATGCGGGAGGCGATCAACAGGCGGCGGCTGATCGACCGCGACAGCTTCGTCGAAGAGGTCGAAGAGCGCCTCCTCGACCCGCGAGCGCAAGGGCAACCGGGCGCGCTGCTGCTGCTCGACATCGATTCCTTCAGCCTCGTCAACGACTCACTCGGGCACGAAGCCGGCGACCACCTGCTGGAGACGGTGGCGACGCTGCTTCGCGAGGAAGCCCGAGTCGAAGACCTGCCGGCCCGGATCTGCGCCGACGAATTCGCCCTGCTGCTGCAGAGCGCGACGCCGGAGCAGGCGATGGGCGCGGCCGAGCGCCTGATCGCGCTGGTCCGCGAGCGCGGCAATCCGCCGGTCGGCGCCAGCATCGGCGTCGCCACCTTCGGCGGCACCGCCGAGGTGGTGACCGCGGAAGGGCTGATGATCGCCGCCGACATCGCCCTCTGCGAAGCCAAGGAGGAAGGCGGCGGGCGGGCTGTCGACTCGACCAGCGGCCCGAACCGGAAACTGACCTGGGCTGACCGGATCCGCGAGGCGATCGATCAGGAGCGGATCGTCGTCTACGCGCAGCCGATCTTCGACCTGCGCAGCCACTCGGTCGCCCGCGAGGAGCTGCTGGTGCGGATGCTCGACGAGAACGACGACGTGATCCCGCCCTCCTCCTTCCTCCCCACCGCCGAGCGGCTCGGCCTGATCGTCGAGATCGACCGGATGGTGCTGGGGAAGGCGATCGAGCTGGCGGGTCGGTCGCGGCCGATCGCGGTCAACGTCTCCGGCGCCTCCCTCTGCGAGCCGGCGCTGATCGAGGACGTGGAGGCGGCGATCTCCGACGGGCTCAACCCGGGCTGGCTCGACTTCGAGATCACCGAGACGGCGGCGATCACGAACATGGACCACGCCAAGAACTTCGCCCACACGGTCACCGGGATGGGTTGCGGCCTCGGGCTCGACGACTTCGGCACCGGCTTCAGCTCGTTCAGCTACCTGAAAGACCTGCCGGTCCAGCACCTCAAGCTCGACATCGAATTCATCCGCAACCTGCCGACCTCGCCGGTCGACCAGAAACTGGTCCAGGCGATGGTCCAGTTCGCCAAGGCGTTCGGCCAGGAGACGGTCGCCGAGGGGATCGAGGACGCCGAGACGCTGGCGATGGTGCGTGCCTTCGAGATCGACTACGCCCAGGGCTTCCACATCGGCGAGCCGGCCCTGGTCGATTGCGAGCAGCTGCCGGCGGCGGGCTGAGCTAAGCGCATCCGGCTTTTTGCCCACCAGGGTGTGGCAAGAATCGGATGGGCCGTTCAGAGGCCGAGCGTTTTGGCGATGATCGTGCGCTGGATCTCGGAGGTGCCGCCGTAGATCGTCGAGACCAGCGAAGTGCGAACGAGGCGCTCCATGTCGTACTCGGAGGAGTAGCCGTAGCCGCCCATCATCTGCATGCCCTCGAGGGTCACGCGCTTGGTCACTTCGGTGACGAAGAGCTTCACCATCGAGGCCTGCTGGGGCAGCATCCGGTCGGGGTCCTCGTCGACCAGGGTGGCGACCCAGTGGGTCATCAGCCGCGCCGCCTGCAGGTCGGTGGCGAGGTCGGCGATGCGGTGCTGGAGCGCCTGAAAGGAGCCGATCGGGCGGTCGAACTGGCGTCGCTCCTTGACGTAGACGAGGAGGTCGTCCATCGCCCGCTGGGCGATCCCGAGCATCGTCGCGGCGAGGATCAGGCGCTCGACGTTGAGCCCGGCCATCAACTGCGTCCAGGCCTGGTCGACCTGGCCGAGCACGTCCTCCTCGCGGGCGACGCAGTCGGTGAAGTAGAGGTGGTTGGTCTCGCGGCCGCCCATCGTCTCGATCGGGACGGTCTCCATCCCGTCGGCATCGCGCGGCACCCAGATCATCGTCATCCCGGCGTGCTTGTCGTCGCTGCGGGTGGTGCGGGCGACGACGAGGACGTGGTCGGAGATGTGGGCGTTGGAGCAGAAGACCTTCTGGCCGTTGAGGACGAAGCCCTCGTCGACCCGCTCGGCCTTGCAGGAGAGGGCTCCGACGTCGGAGCCGGCCTCCGGCTCGGTCATCGCGATCGCCTCGACCGAGCCCGAGGCGATGCCGCCGAGGATTTCTTCCTTCTGCGCCTCGGTGCCGAAGCGCTGGGTGGCGCCGGCAACGATCAGCGTCGTCGCGTAGCCGCCGATCGGCGCCAGCCCGCGCGAGGTCTCCTCCATGAAGAGACAGGCGTCGAGCATGGACCCGCCGGAGCCGCCGTACTGCTCCGGGATCGTCACCCCGAGCCAGCCCAACTCCGCCATCTGGTTGTAGATGTCGAAGCTGTGGTGCTCGCGGTAGCCGTCGGTCAGCCGCTCGCGCTGATCGGACGTGCCGCACTCGCGATCGCAGAAGTCCCGGATCGCGTCGACGAAATCCTTCTGCTCGTCGGAGAGAGCGAAATCCACGAGCGGCAGCCTACAGACGCGTCAAGAACCTCCGTGTTCTTGACATAGCTTTGTGATCTGGAAGTGTGGCTGTGATGCAAGCGGACGGCGTGTTCTCTGGTGGAGGAATCAAGGGGCTGGCGTTCGCCGGCGGCCTGCAGGCGGCGGCGGAGGCCGGATACGACCAATGGGTCCGCCTGGCCGGAACCTCGGCCGGAGCGATCACGGCAATGGCGCTTGCCGTCGGCTACAACGCCCAGGGCCTGCGCGAACAGCTGGACGGCTTCGACTTCGCGAAGATCGCCGACTACGGGCCGCTGGGGGAGCTCGACATTCCGGCGAACCTGCTCCACAAGGGGGTCACGAAAGGCAAGGCGCTACACGCCTGGATTGAGAAACTGCTGGCAGAGGCGCCGGTCAAGGCGACCAGATTCGGCGACCTCGAGGAGGGCAAGCTCCAAGTGGTGGGAGTCGACCTGGCCCATTCGCGGATGGTGGTCTTCCCCGATGACGTCGCCCTCTACCTTGACGAAGACGACCAGCCGCTCGTTCCGAGTGAGTTCCCGATCGCCGACGCGGTCCGAATCAGCGCCGGCTTCCCGTACTTCTTCCCGCCGGTGAGTTTGCGCGACTCCCAGACGAAGAAGCAAGGTGTGCTCGTCGACGGCGGCGTAGCCAGCGCGTTTCCGATCTTCCTCTTCGACAAGCCCGAACCGCGGCACCCCACCTGGGGCTTCCGCCTGTTCGGCGGCAACCCCCCCGAAAAGCCTCCCTATACGACAATCGACGGCCTCGACTGGCCAGTCGACATGCTCAAGGCGATAGTCGACACCTCGATGAACGCCCTCGACAAACTTGAGATGAAGGCCTTCGCTCCTAGAACCATCTCGATCCCCACCGGCAACATCGAAACCCTCAACTTCTCCCTAGACAAAGCCCAGAAGAAAGAGCTCTACGACTTCGGTTACCACACGGCCAAGGATTTCTTCAAAGCCAACCCCAGCGGTGTCAATACCTTTGGCGCGATTCCTCCAGCCACCGCAGGTCCGTAGGCCACGAGCGTCGGTTCGATAGACAATTCGGCGCTGGTCGGCCCCAGCCAGCTCGCAGACGCTCTGCTCGAATTCTTTGAGGTCGGTGCCGCCCTCCCCCTTCGCAGCGGCTTCGATGTAACACATGCGGGCGCTCGCGCAGAGCGACCACCTTCGGCGCGGTGGTCGCCGTACAGACATAGATCCGCTCGCCCTTCTAGAGAAATCCGACCGGGACTCACCACCGGCGTAGGCGAGACGGATCGGCTGCGGGGAGGCGGGGAGTTCCTGCGCGCCTGGGTCACGCCTACCCGCTTATGCGATGTAACTCAGCTTTACCCCGCAGGCGAAAACGACTTGGTACGGGAAGCCCAGAGCATCGCCCAGCGCCGGCGCCGCAGGCCATGGATCGCCATTCCCGGCAGACGACGACCTCGCGAACGGACAGGATGCGAGAGAAACTGTGAGGCCTTCGTCTCGTAGACGAACGTACCCGCCGACGTGAGAACGCGCGCGATCTCGTCGAGCGCAGCTCGAGACCCGTCGATGTGGTACAGCGTGCCGAAGTCGATGATCACATCGAAGGCTTCGTCTGCGAACGGCATCCGGCGCACATCTCCGCAAAACAGCTCTGCCTCGGTCCCATGCTCCCGCAGATTGTCAGCAGCCTCCACCAACAACTCCCCGTCAATATCAAGACCCACCAGCCGTCGAGGACTGCAGAGGCGGTCGAGGACGGGCAAGGCGATCCCGCGTCCGCAGCCGATCTCGAGAATCCGCGCGTCGGTCGGCAACCTCAAGGATCGCACCAATAACGGGACCTCTAATTGAGCTTGTCGGGAGTTCCGCCCCTGCTCGTTGGGAAAGGGGCGATACCCGGTCGGATCGAGTCCGTTCTCAGTCGTCATCCACTGTCTCCTATGGCGTTGTTGACCAGCGGTCAATAATCGTAGCTAGTTGTAGACCGATGGTCAACAAGTGCAGGCGAGGACTCGAACCGGCAACCGCCTGGACCACAATGACGGCCCCTCGTCTGCCATAGAAAGATCAGCCGTAGAACTTCAAGAGCTCGTCCCAGCGCTCGGAAATCGATGTGGCCTCGCGCAGGTAGGGACGCTTAAAGAAGTAGCCAAGCTGTGGCTGAAAGCCGCTGAGTCCGGATTCGGCGCCATGGTGCACCAGCCGGAACAGATCCAGAACCATCGCAGCGGCCAGCTGGGAGTCCCGGCCGCGCCAGTTGATCCGGATCGATAAGGGAGCTCCCAGCCAGGTCGAGCACTCGATCGCGTCCCAGGCCTCCTTCGCGTCGCCCCAAGGGGGCAGGTACTCAATCGAAACCTTGTGAAAGTCGGGCTGCCGACCGTGGAGGGCGCCGGTCTTGTCGGCAATCTTGGACCCTCCGTACTCCGGGCTGCTGAGAATCAAACCGTCGCGATTGCCGAGCATATTGGTCGAGTACCAGCCGTCGACGTGAATTCCGCGGCGGGCCAGCATCTCCGCAACGGTCACCTTCATCATCGTCTGACCGGTGCTCCCGTCGCGCCCGGCGAGCTGCACGCCGGCCTCCTCGGCGTGGCTCCAGACCGCACGCAGCTCGAGCGCCGCGCTGGGCGTGAAATCGACGAAGTGAGCGCCGGCGTCGGCGGCACCAACCGCGTACATCACCTCCGCCGGCACGGCCTTCAAGCGCAAGGCAGCGATCTCCTCGTCGGCCGGGACGGCCTCTCTGCTGGGATTGCCGAGGAAGACGACGATCATCTCCCGCGCCCCGGTCTCGGCGCGGAAGGCCTCGATGTCGGCGGCGACCATGCCCGCTCCCTCCTCCAGCGAGACAGGCCGCCGCGCGAAGTCCTCCTCGTCGAGGGGATAGTCGGAGGCGGTCCAGAGTCCACGGCAGAGCGGCGCGTCACCCTCCTCGACCGCGTCGACAACCGCGGGCGGAAGGTGATCATGCCGGCGCAGGGCCTCGGCCACGGTGGTGGATCGCAGGTCCCACCCACCCAGCTCGATCTCGGCGGCGGCGAGGGTGATACCCGCAAACGCCGGGTGGGCGGTGACGCCGTACTGCTCCGCAACCGCCCCGCGCTTCATCGCGAGGACGCCTCCGATCAGAGCACTCGCCGACATCCCAAGGGCGCCGACCACCATCAAGCCGACAGGGGCCTCACCGGCCTGCTCGTCCATCTCTTCCCACTCTCGCTCGTCGGCCACGGCACTCAAGTTTCTCGGTCCACTTGAGATACCCTTCCGACCCGCCATGGGTACCGGAGATTACGCTCGCGCCTCCTCCGCTGAGTCCGTGCGCCTTGGCGCACGGACGCTGCTAGGTACCCCCCCCCCCCCCCCCCCCCCGCAAACGGCCCCCCGCGCCCCCCCCCGGGCCGGCGGCGCCCCCCACCGGCGCCCCCCCCCCCCCCTGGCGCCCGG
>Ga0157372_10004811_pt1 | contig 14352 bp, 14 predicted proteins | sample C55metaG_FD_115307 | JGI IMG/M metagenome (GOLD analysis project Ga0157372, IMG submission 115307) | Corn rhizosphere microbial communities from Kellogg Biological Station, Michigan, USA - C5-5 metaG | ecosystem: Host-associated > Plants > Roots > Rhizosphere > Soil | place: USA: Michigan... | reverse complement strand
CTTCCGCGGCATCCAGGCCTTCGACGCCAACACAGCCATCGTCATGTCCTCAGGCAAAGGCGACCTCTCCCGCCTCTACAAAACCACCGACGGCTGCCAAACCTGGAAACTCGTCTTCACCAACCCAGACAAAGACGGCTTCTGGGACGCAATCCGCTTCGACTCTAAGCCGATCAAGCCAGACAACTATGGCCCGCATGACCGCTGCTTCGGTGTACTTCTCGGTGATCCAGTGGACGGACGTTTCCCACATTTTCTCAGCTTCGACTGCGGAAACCACTGGGAGAGGCAAATCAGACAGTCACCAGATGCTCAAATCGGAGAAGGCGTCTTCGCAGCAAGTAACTCTTCTTTGCAAGTTGAAAGCATGGGATCGCGAACGTTTGTCACAGGAGGCCCGAGTGGACCACGCATTCTGTATCTAGGCATCGGTCCTGAAGGATGCTTGTCCGGACCACCAGATCCTCAAAAGGTTATGCCCGGATCACCTGCGTTCCGCTTCGTCAGTGGCCATTGGAACGTGGACAAATTACCGTTAGCGTCTTCCTCGAATACCTCTGGTGCGTTTTCTATTGCCTCGGGGAGTGGCCAGACGGTAGTGGTAGGAGGAAACTTTGAGCACCCAAACAATGGTGCCGCATGGTACGTCACTCCTAGCTATCCTTTCGGATTCAAACTAGCCCAAACCCCACCCCACGGCTACCGCAGCGCAGTAGCCTACGACGCCCAGCAAAAACTCTGGATCACCGTAGGCCCCAACGGCACCGACATCTCCACCGACGATGGCCGCAACTGGCGCTCCCTCAAACCCAGCCCCACCGACCCTCCCGACGCGGACAAAAACTGGAACGCCCTCTCGCTTCCCTTCGTCGTAGGCCCCAACGGACGCATCGGCAAACTCCGCCCCATCAACCTCAACGATCATCCACCGAAAAAGGAATGAGAAAAATCACTGTGGATTGGGACTCGTAGCCGGAGGAGTCGTGCCACTCCCATTCGACGACGGCGAAGTCGAGTTGCCGAACCCGGTCATGTTGCTCCCGCCAAACGTACTGGAGCCAAAACCCGAGTTGGAACCCGAACCGGAACTGGAGCCAAAACCCGTCGCTCCACCACCCATCATCGCACCCTTGGCCTTCAACTGCTCAATCCGCGGATCGTAGATGAACTCCCACGTGTTGTAGGTCGTCTGCTCGTTCAGCGTGATGATCGAGTCGCCATCCTTCACCAGCCCGACTCCGACAAACGGCCCGCTTCCTCCAATCGAGCCGGTGCCGGACGTACCCTGAGTCCCGCCCGGAGAAGAAGACCCCGTCCCTGAATACCCTGGCTGGCCGGTCGAGCCGCTAGTCGGAGACGATGGTCCCAATCCAAGCCCGGACGAAGGAGAGGAAGGAGAAGAAGACCCGCCCATCGGCGATCCAATCGAACCCGAGTTTCCAAACGCCGAACCGGGTGAAGTAGCGCCAGCAGAAGCAGTCCCAGACGAGCCGAAAGACGAAGCCATGCCCGCAGCAGACCCCAGCCCGCCCGCCGGCAACCCCGCCAGCGGCTTGCCGAAGAAACCCTTCACGGTGGTCTTGTTCTCACCCACCTTGATGATCCGCCAGTCCGCCTTGCCGGTCATCGGGTCAACATAATCCTGACGCAGAAACCGTATCATGTTGGTCTTGTCCAACTGCTCCATCGACCCCGGATAGTGTCCAAACTTCCGGTAGTACAACTGGATTGCCCTTACATACTGATTGCCGCGATGCACGGTCTCGACCTCACGCTCGCGCCTGAGCTCGCGCGCCAGCTTCGGGGCCGCGACACTGAGCGCCAGCAGGATGATGAAGATCGTAACGATCAACCCCAGCAGCAGAAATCCCTGCTCCCGCTCTCGCGCCTGGTCATTCATCGCGTCCTCAGTGCCCAATCAAAGGCAGCGTCTGCTTGTTATTGTCGGTCAGGTCCTCGACCACAATCGAGTTCGCCGCGATCGAGTCCACCTTATACCGCCGCTTCACGATGTCGCCTTCCGAGGCCAGAAAAACGTCCTCGCCGTTCAGCAGAAACGCCCGCCGCTGTCCATTCTGCGAGGTCTCCGTCCCGAAGAACTTCAGGTCAATCGGCGGCGGAGGCGGAGGCCCGGTCGGAGGCGTAAACACCGGCACAATCGGCCCCTTCGGACGCGCAGGCGCAATCGGCTTCGGTATTTCCACCGGCGCCGACGCAGCCGAGAAGATGTTTCGTCCGCTGCCCGAGTACACCAGCGACTCCGTCACCAGCATCGGTCCCATCCTGAGCGTCGGGTCAAGCTGCGCCGCCGTCGTTCCCACGTTCTTTGCAGCGCTACCGGAGACTCTGCCGGTGCCCGCGCCGTTCCTTGCTGGAGTCGTCACGACGACAGGAGCAGGCGGAGGCGCACTGTCGTCCCGCAGTTCGTAGTAGGCAATCGCTGCCATCGCCAGCACGAATACCGCAATCAACGCCCCCTTCTTCTGCGTGTCGGGAGTGATATTCATTGCCCGCCTCCCGCCGCGCCAGTGTCAGAAGCGATGCTCTTCTCCGTGCTCTCAGCGCCTACAGGCTGGCGAAGGTAGGTCGTGAGCCGCAGGCGCAGACCCACCGTCCCGCTCTGCTGCCCGGTCAACGTCACGCCGTCAATCAGGAAGAACATCCTGTCCCGTTCGAGCGAGTTGATAAACAGCACCAGCGGGCGATAGTCGCCGCTCAGGCTCGCATCCATCCGGACCTCGGTCAGCGCGCCAGCCGAACCCGCCATCACTGGAGCATAGATGTACCCCACGCGGGTCAGCTTCACATTCTGCTTCTTCGCCAGCGCTCCCAGCTCGGCCGCCACCTCCGAGTTCGCAAATGGAAGCCGCTGCTTATAAAACTTGTCCGCATTCGCGGTGGCCGCCGCCAGCTTCGCGTCCAGGCCCTCCAACGGCTTCTTGGCAATCTCCGCCGTCTTCATCGCCACAGTTTGCTGCTCGAGCGCAGCCGCGTTCTGGCTGTTGGCCGCGCTCCACGCAAACGCGATATGCGCCAGCAGATACAGATTCACCAGGCCCAGCACCGCCACTCCGGCAAAGTGCAGGTTCACGAGATTCAGCATCCCGCGCATCTTCTCGGTCGCTGGCTGGGCCGCCACCGGACGCTTCGTCATCACGGTCATTGCGCGCCTCCGGCTTTACTGGTCGAAGCCGTCTTCTCCGGCAGCGGGTTGTATCCGCTCAGAATCTCAAACACGACGCCGCCCGGAGCGACCGCCGGGCCGCCGCGGTTCGCCTCTGACGCCGTCAGCGCGGTCTCTCCGCTCAGGCGAGGAGATAGAAACCGCTGCGAAGTTTCCAGGTTGCGCACCAACTGCACCGCCTTGTCGCGCTCGCCGCTTACGCGCAGCCGGATGTTGACATCGCCTTCCTTCGTTATGACCGGATCGATGCTCGTCACCTGAACGCCCATGGGCAGTACCCGCTCCAGGTCCATCATCACGGCGGTCCAGCTAAAGCTCTTCTCGGCAAAGAGGTTGTTCAGAAACCGCGAGCGCTCCAGCACCGACATATTCGCGGGCTGCCTCATTCTTGCCTCATTCGCTTCGCGCTCCCTCTGAAACTGGCCCGTCCTTGCCTTCACCGCATCCATCTTGGCCTGGGCCACGCCAGCCTTCGCGCTCAGGGCATGAAGCGCAAACCACAGCCCCACGGCCAGCGCCGCCAGCAAAACCATCGCCAGCCGCAGCCGCGCAAACATGGGCCGCAGCTCGACAAAAGGCCGTGTCGCAAGATTGACCGAGATCTTCATCAGTTCCTCAGCGCCCCCCGAACGCCGGCCAGCCAGCCGCGCGGCACACTCCCCGACGCCGCTGCCGCCGACAGCACTCCCGTATCCACCATCTCGCGCACACGCAGGCCCTCCAGCCCGCGCTCGCGCATTATCGCGGCCAGAGCATCGGCGCCCAGCGTCCCGCCGGAGAGCACCGTCTCAGGCGAGACGCGCAGCGTGTCCTCAAAGTACGCCGCCGCCACGCTCACCGCCTGCACCACCTCGCGCTCCGCCTGCGACGTGGCCGACTCGTGCGCCTCCGCCGCCTGCACAACGGCGGGTTGTATCGCCGCCTCTGCCTCGAAGGGGTCATATCCCGCCGGAACGGTCGCATGGACCTCCGCGCCTGCCTCGCCGCGCATGTCTACCGACCGGTGCAGCAGCAGGACGCCTGCCTGCACAATCGCCGTCGTCACCGAGCCATGCCCGGCGTTGACCACCAGCACCGGCGCATCGGCCTCATCCAGTCCAGCCAACGCCGCAAGCGTGCTCGGCAGCACCGCACCCGGTACGAAACCAGCCGCCGTCACCACACTCTCGTACTCATCCCGAACATCTTTCGGCATCGCCACCGCGAGCACGCGGAGCGCATCTTTCGCAGCGGACATCACCTGATAGCTCACCACCGCGTCATCCGCGTCGAACGGCAGCAGCTTCTTCAGCCGGAAGCGCACCACCGGCAGCGCCTCGGCCTCCTTCGACGGCAGCGCATCGAAGTCCAGCAAAAGCACGCGCATCGCCGCATCCGGCACAATCAGGGTCACATCGCGCGAGCGCTCCGAGCCGCGCCCCGCCACGCTATCGAGCGCCGAGCGGATTGCTGCCACAACGCCAGACCTGTCCGCGATATTGCCGGTCTTCAACCCAGGCACGACCGCGCCCTCGGCCAGATCGCCGCGTCCAACCACCGTCAGCAGAGCGGCAGCGTTATCGGCGCGGGCGGCCACCACACCCTCGCCCCGGACCTCGACCGCCAGCCGCGGGCGCGTCCCCAATGTTTTCGGCAAGAATTCCATTTCGTCCTAGACTAACCTGTACAACAAAACTCTGTCCCTGTGTGGTCCTTATCCCTGTTCCCTGATCCCTGCCTTACCGACCCGCTTCGATAAACGTGACCTTATTGATCTCCTTCAACGTCGTAATTCCGGCGCGCACGCGCTCGAGGGCCGAATCCCGCAGAAACGCCATGCCCTTGTCTCTTGCTTTCTTGCGAATCTCGCTTCCCGGCTTTTTCGCCAGCAGCATCTCGCGTATCTCATCATCGAGCTCCAGCAGCTCGTGAATCGCCGACCGACCGCGATAGCCCGTGCCGCCACACTCGATGCATCCTGTGCCCTCGCGGAAGTTGAAGTTCCGCCACTCCTCCGGCTCCAGCCCGCTCGCCAGCAGGTCGGCATCGCTATAGTGAACGTCGCGCACGCAGAACTCGCACACCTGCCGCACCAGCCGCTGCGCCAGAATGCAGTTCAGCGCCGAGACGAAGTTGTAAGGCTCGACGCCCATGTTCAAAAAGCGCCCCAGAACATCGACCACGTTGTTGGCGTGGACGGTCGTGAACACAAGATGCCCGGTCAGCGCAGAGTTGATGGCAATCTGCGCCGTCTCCGCGTCGCGGATCTCGCCCACCAGAATCTTGTCCGGGTCGTGCCGCAGGATCGAGCGCAGCCCGCGAGCGAATGTCAGCCCCTTCTTCTCATTCACCGGAATCTGCGTAATCCCGCGAATCTGGTACTCCACCGGGTCTTCGATGGTGATGATCTTGTCTTCTTCGGATTTGATCTCGTTCAGCGCAGCATACAGCGTGGTCGTCTTGCCCGATCCAGTCGGACCCGTAACCAGCACCATGCCATACGGCTCTTTGATGTACCGCCGGAACCGCGCCAGGTCCCTGTCTGCGAAGCCCACCACATCGAGCGAGAGCTTCTTGAACTTCTCCGACATCGACTCCTTATCGAGCACGCGCAGCACGGCATTTTCGCCATGCACGGTCGGCATAATCGACACGCGGAAGTCGATCAGCCGCCCCTTGTACCGCACGCGGAAGCGGCCATCCTGAGGCACGCGCCGCTCGGCGATGTCGAGTTCGCTCATCACCTTGATACGCGAGAGGATCGTCTGATGGTGCTCCCGCGCAATGGGGGCCATCGCCTGCTGCAACACGCCGTCGATGCGGTACTTCACCAGCAACGAGTCGTCGAAGGTCTCAAGGTGAATGTCCGAGGCGCGCCGCTCGAGCGCGGTGAAGATGGTCGTATCGACCAGCCGGATAATCGGCGAGATGTCGTCCTCGCTCGTCAGCCGCTCGATGGAGATGTTTTCGTCGCCCAGGTCCTCACTTGAGAGCACATCGAACGCCAGCCCTTCGCTCGCCTCGTCCAGTACGCGCTGCGACTGCTCGGTCTTCTTCAGCAACTCCGTGATCTGGCTCAGCGTAGCGACGCGCGTGACCAGCCGCTGCCCCAGCAGTCCGGAGATCTCGTCGAGAACCATCAGCTTCGAGGGGTCCGAGACCGCAATCGCCAGCCGCCCGTTCTCCTGCTCCAGCGGCACGAAGTTGTAGCGGAACATCATGTCCACCGGCACGCTCTTGAAGAGTTCGTGCGATATCTTAAAGTTTTTCAAATCAATGAATTCGGCGTGGTAGCGGCGCGCCAGCAGATGGGCGCGTTCCACCTCATCCATTCCGGATTCATTGACCGGTATCGCCAACGGCGCCATTGCCATATCCGTAAGACTCCTCTCCCACCCAACCGTCACTGATACTTTCTGGTCACTCCCGGCAATCCGGGCAACCTAAATCCTGGTCCGTACAACCAATCCGGTGAACCCCAGCGCAACCAGCCAATCGCTATTATTCAGGATGAGCCGTACCGAAAGCCAATCCGTTCCACAAACCGGACCCCAGTTCATCTACATCTTTCGGAGGACCGATTCATGAGCAGCTCGCCCAACCCCCTCGCCTCTGTCGTCCGCACGTCCGCCGGATGGTCCATCGCCCTCAGCATTTTGTTCATCATCGCGGGCCTGATCGCCATCGCCGCGCCGGGAATCAGCGGCCTCGGTATCACCATCGTCGTCGGCTGGCTGCTCGTCGTCAGCGGCATCTTCCACCTGGTCTTCGCGTGGAAGGTCCACACGACCGGCAGAAGGATCTGGGAGGTCCTCGTCGGCATCGTCTACATCGCTATCGGCGTCGATCTCACGCTGCACCCGCTCTCCGGCCTGCTCACCCTCACGCTCGCGCTCGCCTTCTACCTGCTGTTCGAGTCCACCTTAGAGTTTATCCTCGCCATCCATCTGCACCCCGCGCCCGGCTGGGGCTGGACGCTCTTTGACGCCATCATCACGCTCATCCTCGCCTTCATGGTCTGGCGCACCTGGCCGGTCAGCAGCGTCTGGGCCATCGGAACGCTGGTCGGCATCAGCATGGTCTTCAGCGGCATCTCGCGCCTGATGCTCTCGCTCGCCGTCCGCCGCGTGCTCAGCCCCGCCGTCTGACTCTATCCACCGCTCATCCCGCCCGCTCCCAGGCTGAAGATCGGTAGATAGAGTGCAATCAGGATCGTCACCACCACGATGCCCATAATGATCAGGATCGCGGGCTCGATCAGGCTCATCGCCGCCGTAAGGCTCGTCTGCACGTCTTCCTCGAAGAACTCGGCAACCGAGTTCAGCATCCCCGGCAGCGCACCTGTGGATTCGCCCACCTCGATCATCTCTGTCGCCAGTTCGGGGAACACCTTGGTCTTCTCCAGGCTTGCCGAAAGTCCCTTGCCCTCGCGCACCGTCTCGACGCTCCTGAAGACCGCGTTTGCGATCTGACGCGAGTCGATCGAACGCGCCGCTGTCTCCAGCGACGGGACCAACGGCAGCCCGCCCGAGAGCAGCGTCGAAAGCGTACGCGAGAACAGCCCCACCTGATACTTCAACCATACCGGGCCAAAGACAGGCAGCGAGATGCGCACCTTGTCGAGCACCGTCGCCCCGGCATCCGTCTTCGCCCAGCGATACACCAGAAACGCCGCCGCTCCTACGACCACGGCAATGTAAATCCCATAGTGCTGCGCGTCCTTGCCCAGCCCCAGCAAAAACACGGTCAGCGCAGGCAGCTTTGTTCCCAACTGCTCATACAACTGCGCAAACCGCGGGACGACAAACGTAATCAGGAAGATGAACAGCGCAATCACCATCACTACCAGCAGCGCCGGATAGATCAGGCTCGCCTTGAGTTTTTTGCGAAACGTCAGCGACACCCGCTGAAAGTCCAGATACCGTTGCAGCACCTCTTCCAGATTGCCCGACCGCTCCCCGGCCAACAACGTCGTCGTGTAGACCACCGGAAACCCGCCTTGTGCCTCGAACGCCTGCGAAAGCGACTCGCCCGTCTTGACCCGCGCGGCGACGTCCTCCAGTTGCGCCTGAAAATGCTGCACCTTCTGACGCTTCGCCAGCAACTCCAGTGAACCCAGAATCGGTAGCCCCGCCCGGATCAGCGTAAGGAACTGCTGATTGAAGACCAGAAATGTCTCCAGCTTAACCTTCTTCGCGGCGCCGCCAAGCGCCCCCCGCGCCTTCACCGAATAGACGTAATATCCCGCCTGCGTAAACCGTGCGCGCAACTCCTCCGCGGTCGCCGCCGCATGGGTCTGCTCCTGCACCCGCCCCCGCTCATCCGCGAGCTTCACCACAAATTCATTCATAGGAATAGAACGCTATAGCCGTCGCCGTTGTTTGTTCTACCGCGCGATTTCGGGCAATGCGGCATGCCTCTTGATCTGCCTTTTGACTTTGCATCTGCGGTCATTTCTCAAGTTCATATTAGACGCTTCAACCCGCAATTTGCCCGCACCCCGAACCAGCCTTCCTAACACCAAAACGATACCGTAAGAGCAGACGCAGCGCCCACACAGGTACGGAGGCGCCGGAAGATTCCCCATAAAGAAAAGGCCCCGGACAGAATCCGGGGCGTTTCCAAAATGGTAGATGATCGCTAAACGCTGAAGGAAGACCCGCACCCGCAGGTGCTCTTGACCGCTGCGTTTTCGAACTTGAAACCAGCCGCTTCCAGTGTCTCGACGTAATCCACCTGGCAATTGTTCAGGTATGCGGCTGACGTAGCGTCCACGAATACCTTCAGGTCGTCGAACTTATAGACCTTGTCCATCATCCCGGCCTGGTTCTCGAACGACATCGAATACTGAAATCCCGAGCACCCGCCGCCCACCACGCCAATCCGCAAGCCAGCCGGAATCGGGTCCTGAGTGCCCATAATCTCCTTCACCTTAGCGATCGCCGCCGGCGTAAGGGTAACGGGCGTCGAAGCGGGAGGCGCAGCAACAACTTCGGGGGTAACGGATGCAGTTGACATCGGGAAATCTCCTTAAACCTCTACTCTTATAGTGTACGCGCCTGCCATGACCGGGGGCAATCCCTCAAGACAGGCGAACCTCTATCTCTATGGATATAGATGCGACTCAAACAGGCGGGATTCATCGCAAAAAGGGAGTAATGGTGCAGTTTTGAGAAGAATGTACCTCAGGGGCTAAAGCCCGTCCTCGTTTTTGGGCTTCTTTGGCACGGGTAAACCCGTGCCCCTTAATCAAAAACAAATCAAACTGCACCACTACCAAAAAGGGCAGTTGCAACCTGCCGGCAATTGCAATCTGCTACTGCAATTGCAATCTGCTACTATTTGACCGCACGACTACGAATGGCCATGAAGTTCCTCCTCTTTCTGTCGAACGCCTTCATCAGCACCATGGGCATCACGAAACCTTCGCCGCGCGCCGCCACGCGCGCCGCCTGGATCATCGCCCTGATGCTGGCGGCCGTGCTCGTCGCTGTCACGATGGTAGCCGCCGTTGGCTTGCATCTCGCGGCCCGTCACTAATAGAACAACCGGCACGAAAATCTCTGGTTCATCGTTCCCACACAGGCGTATCATTGCCCCGGACGCACCCGTTATCCTGGCCAGGGCAGTACCCGCACGGCCAGATAATCGCGGTCTTCCCAGCATGTCGGCCCTGTCAATAATGGGCGGAGGAACGTCATATGATGAGCGCGATACCCGCATTGCTCCTGATCTGGGCGCTTGTAGCAGCATGCTTTCTGGCGCTGCTCGCCTATAAAGGACAACTGACTCGCTATGAAGAAGATCAACTCTTTCTCAACGAAACCGAGTCCAACGAGCAGCGCGAGCAGAGTGAGATCGTCCGCAAAGTAGCAAAACTCGCTCCCCTGGTCCGTATCTTCGGCATCGCAGCAGCCGTGATGACTATCTGCATTGTAGGCATCTACACCTACGACGCCTGGCAGCATTTGAAATAAATCTTCTGCCTATTCGACAGCCGGCCCCCCTCCATGCGGGGCCGGCTGTTTGCTTTGAAAAAATGGAATAAAGGCTGAAACTCACAACCCACCGCTGTACTGTGAAGTTGTCGGAACCTCTCCTGCCCAGAAGTTGGTCTCCAACTGAGCACGTGCTGGATAGGTTGCAAACTCGTTGTTATATTCCGTCGTCTTTTGAATCATGAAGAAGATCGAGAATGCCAATGTCGGGAAGGTGCCGGCAAGCAGGCGAACCAGCCACCTTCCGGGAGGAGGAGGATAAAACTGGCAACCACGAAACTTCACCAGTTCGTACCCTCCCGGAAAACAGGCATTCAGGAAGGCCATGGTGTCTCTTTTTGAAAACGGCCTGACATGTGCAGAACACAACTTATGCTGCGTAGGTTGTCTTCCGCCCAACAGCAGAAGCCGATTGTGAAACGAGCAGATGTTAGGGACGCCAAACAGAAAATGGCCTCCGACTTTGAGGGAACGAGATACCTCGTGAAATATCCAGAAAACTTCTTTGGTGTGTTCAAGCACCTGATTGGCGATAATCAAATCCGCCTGACCGTCTTCCAGTGGCAGCCGATCCCGCTCGATGTTCACCACACAAATCTTGTCGGCCTTTCCTGCCAAACCCTTCGCATACTTCAATCCACCTTCCACCGCGATCAAAGTCGCCTTTGGATGGAGTCGTCTGACTATTCCCAAGTCTCTTCCTCCGCCAGCCCCAAGATCGACCACAACATTAAGATCACGCAACGAGCCGACAAGTTCTTCGACCACGTGTGGACCATAGGTTTCCAAGTGATCGATAAATGAGGCCAGCACATGCTGTCCTCCTGTGCTACCGTACAAAGGCTCTGTTTTTCCTCGGTTGCTCAAGTATCCCTCTCAATCAGTCAAATTTAAGCTGACTTTCCACCATGGAACTTGTCACAGCGGCATAGACGCTGCTTAGTTGCAGGTGCAACTTCCGGTTGAAGTTATTGCAGATGAGCAATAGCCAATTGCACCCGTCGTCTTCCAGCACGTCGCTTGGCCAGCCGAAGAGTTCTCCACCGATAGATTGGTATTCGCGATGCTTCCGGTCACCACAAATGCCCCGTTCGGTGGCGTGCCGCTTGTATCGTTATTGGTCCACGTCGCACCACTTGACACATACACTCCATAAAATCCAAACGCATAAGGAGCGACATTTATCCATACATCCCAAGATAGATTTGTGGCAGAGGTCGATCCCCCAGTCGCAGCCAATGTCAATGCAGTTATTGGGGGCTTAGCACTCCAGATGTAAGCCGTAGCTCCGGTCAGGTTTGGCGCAGCCAGTCCATTCGATATGGCCGCAACAATTTCGGCAAACCCTTGGTTGTTGCCCAGGGCGCTTTCCCCTCCAGTTGAATCCATTGTAATGTGTAGTGTATCGCCTGGCCCAGTTCCAGTCCAAGTGCCAAGTTTCATCCAGGTCGCGGAGGGAGCTGCAATATTTTGATACAGACCACTCCCATTGGCGGTTATGCCGGGAGTGTACCCCGATACCGAATTCAATGACGCGTAATTTGTGCAGTTCGTAGTTGGTTGCTGTTGCCCAAGATGCAGCACCGAGCCTGCGCAGGATGAAGAATTGAACTCTGGATTGCTATACCCGGCTGCCTGACCAGTAGAATCAATCAGCACCTCGCCATCTAAGAAGCCATTCGCAAATTTATAGGGCGATACTGTTAATCCAGTTCCGTTGTAGATTTGCGCGTTGTCTATGCGCCAGTTCCAAGCCGGACCCACAACAGTTACCATCGCCGCATTAGTTGTGCCTACCTCCGCGTAGACTGTGTCAAGCACAATATGGCGCAATGCGCCCGTGCCCGTATCACTAAGAAAAACCGAGTTGTTCCCCATGTTGATGTAGGCGTCTCTGATAGATATAGTGTAGTCGGACCCAGAGGAACCCTGGTCTAAAACAACCATCTTTCCAGTTCCTCCAAACACACTCCTGCCTCCGCTCACGTTGATTTTTGTCATCGATGTTCCCGGGGAGACGAGATTCACATACGGCGACACAAAACCCGGAGTATTTGCGTAAGACAAATAGAGATTACCGCTTGTGGTCAGTCCATCTGTTTCAAAATGGCAGTCGTGAAAATCGGACTGTTCGCAGCCGTATAAGGCCACATTGTAAGAACCATAGGTGTTAAAAAATCGGATTCAAAAATGTGTGCGATCGCAAATGCATTACCAGTTGTTCCACTTCGCCCACCGAGCACATTAATTGTTGGGCAAGATCAGCCCATTGGGAATCCGATCCCCAAAAGGCAATATTTGAAATCTGATTGTATCCAGATCCTGAAATATCTACACCAACCGTTTGCGCGCCTCCGTTGATCTTCCCTGGATTGGTAACAGCGATAGCATAGAGATCAGTTCCGGCGTACGCGTCCCCATAGATTTTGATCGTGTTCCCGGTCCAATTCAGGCCGTGGTGCAGGTAACCTCCTCCACTTGGAATATATAGAGCGTATCCATGAGCCACTGCATAATTGTAAGCATTCTGCAGAGCCGTCGTGTCATCCGTGGCCCACAGAGCAGCACTATTTCCACTGACAGTGGTTGCAGCATTGCTGGCCAACGTAACCTGGGTGGGAGAAGTAAAAGCCGAAATGGTGGACGAGAGCGACGCCCCTGAAACTCCAGCTCCTTGGACATATATGGTCTTGCCGACATCTGTGCTTGCAAAAGAATCACCTGTGGTGCAGGTCAATGTCGACGTCCCCAAAGTGATGGAGCACCCTCCGCCCCTTTGCAAATCCCTCTTGGCCCCGAAGCACGACTTCACATTTACGGCTGAGTTTGGGTCACAAGTCTGAGAGAATCCCGATGCACATGTTCCGCTAAGAATTGCAAAAATCATTATCACGATCTTCATGTAAGCCGACAGCTTCTTCATTGCACCTTCCTGATTGTTTACCCTATTTCTCATTTCAGAGTAAACCCTCTACATCCTACCCACATACTTGAATGTCTCATCGCATGTGAGGGGGACCAATTCGGGAATTTGGCGAAAAACGTTACTGTTGCATTGATGAAAAGGGCGGGCACACAGCCCGCCCTTCCCGAATCATCCGCAACGGCTAAGCGTTGTAGGTCGACGAGGACACCCGTCCGCCGCGCCCTGTCCAGTTGGTGTGGAAGAACTGGCCGCGGGGCTTGTCGACACGCTCATACGTATGCGCGCCGAAGTAGTCGCGTTGAGCCTGGAGCAGGTTCGCCGGCAGCCGCTCGGTGCGGTAGCCGTCGTAGAACGCCAGCGCCGTCGAGAAGGCAGGCGTGGGCACGCCAATCTCGATGGCATGGACCAGCGCCTTGCGCCAGGACTGGTGGTACTTGTTCAGGACGCCCGAGAAGAAGCTGTCCAGCAGCAGGTTCGAGAGCTTCGCGTTCTTGTCGTACGCCGCCTTGATGTTGCCCAGAAAGACGCTGCGGATGATGCAGCCGCCGCGCCACATCAGCGCGATGCCGCCCATATTCAGGTTCCAGTTCATCTCTTTTTCGGCAGCGCGCAGCAGCATGTAGCCCTGCGCGTAGCTGATGACCTTCGAGCAGTAGAGCGCCCGGCGGACGTCCTCGATAAACTCCTTCTTATCGGCGGCGGTCTTCGTCTTCGCCGGCCCTTCGAGCACCTTCGAGGCGGCAATACGCTCGTCTTTGAGCGCCGAGAGGCAGCGCGCAAAGACGCTCTCGCCAATCAGCGTCACCGGCTGGCCCAGGTCGAGCGCGGAGATCGCAGTCCACTTGCCCGTTCCCTTCTGGCCCGCCGCATCCAGAATCTTGTCCACCAGCGGCTTGCCGTCGTCATCCTTCTTGGCGAAGATCTCCGCCGTAATCTCGATCAGGAAGCTGTCGAGCTCGCCCTTGTTCCACTCGCCGAAGATGCCGGCCAGTTCATCGGCGCTCAGTCCCAGGCCCTCATTGAGCAATTGGTACGCCTCGCCGATCAACTGCATGTCGCCATACTCGATGCCGTTGTGGACCATCTTCACGTAGTGGCCGGCGCCGTCCTCGCCGACCCAGTCGCAGCACGGCGTTCCGTCTTCCACCTTCGCGGCGATGGCCTGGAATATCTCCTTCACATGAGGCCAGGCTTCCTTGTTGCCGCCGGGCATGATCGACGGGCCGAAGCGCGCGCCCTCTTCGCCGCCCGAGACGCCGGTGCCG
>Ga0157372_10004808_pt1 | contig 14354 bp, 15 predicted proteins | sample C55metaG_FD_115307 | JGI IMG/M metagenome (GOLD analysis project Ga0157372, IMG submission 115307) | Corn rhizosphere microbial communities from Kellogg Biological Station, Michigan, USA - C5-5 metaG | ecosystem: Host-associated > Plants > Roots > Rhizosphere > Soil | place: USA: Michigan... | reverse complement strand
TGCTCGCGACATTGTCGACGCTGCTTCGCGGGCCGCGGAGGTGATGCGGCAGACGCGAGGGATCGTCCGCCGCGACGACCCGGCCATCGCGCCGGTGTCCGTCAACGACATCGTGTCGGAGGTCGCGCGGCTGTTGAAGAGCGACGCGATCATTCGACAGGTCGCCATCGACCTCCAGCTGGACCCGGGGGCCGGATCCGTCGCCGGCGGGCGCGCGCAGCTCGAACAGGTACTGATGAACCTCCTGCTCAACGCCATCGAAGCCGTGAGCGAACAACCGAACGGACGACGTAACGTCCGCGTCACGACGCGGCGCATCGCGGGGTCCGAGGTGGAGATCAGGGTTCACGACAATGGGATCGGGGTTCCGGAGCCCTTGCGCGATCGGGTGTTCGAACCGTTTGTTACCACGAAGCGCCAGGGCACCGGGCTGGGTCTCGCGATCGTGCGCGCGATCGTGCAAGCTCATGGTGGTCAGGTGCGATTGGAGACACCACAGGAACGCGGCGCCGCATTCCGGGTGACCTTGCCGGCTTGTTAGTGGACCAGACGATGCTCGCGATTCCGAAAAGTCCCGACCCACGGTGGCAAATCGCCTTGGTGGACGACGACGCGACGGTGCTGCGCTCACTGTCGCGAATGTTGTCGATGTGCGGTTACGACGTGACGACGTTTCCATCGGCCACCGCGTTCCTCTCGTCGCTCGAGCGGTGGCAGCCGCAGATGCTGCTCGTCGATCTGCGCATGCCGGGCACCGACGGGCTCACGCTCCAGTCGATCCTGACCGAACGCGGCATCAAGATCCCGACGGTGTTCCTCTCGGGACACGGCGACGTCGCGACCTCGGTGCGGGCGATTCGCGCCGGCGCGCTCGACTTCCTCGAGAAGCCGTGCGACGAACCGGTGCTGCTGGCGTCGCTCGGCCGCGCGGCGGACATGGCGCGCCAACAGTGGCAGGAGCAGGCGTTGACCACCGAGCTTCGCGCGCGGATGGGCAAGCTGACGCGCCGCGAGCGCGAAGTGTTCTCCTGGGTCGCCGCCGGTCGCCTCAACAAGCAAATCGCGGCCGCGTTGGGCACGACGGAGAAGACGATCAAGGTGCACCGCGCGCGCGTCATGACGAAGATGCAGGCCGAATCGATCGCCGATCTCGTGCGCATGTACGACATGTTGAACGGCGGCGAGAAGCGCGAGCTCCATACCGAGCGGCGTGAGGCGGTTCCGGCATTCGGCTGACGGCGCTTCGCTGACGCCGCTTCGCTGACGGCGCTTCGCTGACGCCGCTTCGCTGACGCCGCTTCGCTGACGCCGCTTCGCTGACGGCGCTTCGCCGTCAGCGGCCGCGTGACTCGATTCTCCCGGCAGGTCAGACGCGCGCTGCGATCCGCGTCGGGCTCACGAACTGCTGCACCGTCTCGACGATTCGAATCGGGCGCACCGGTTTGGTGAGCACCGCGTCACAGCCGGCGAGAATCGCCCGGTCGTGATCTTCCGGAACGGCGACGGCCGTCAACGCGATAACCGCCGCTCCCGCCGTTGCGGGATTCTTGTGGAGTTGTCGCGAGAGCTCCCACCCGTCGAGTCCCGGCATGATGAGGTCGAGGAGAACGGCCGCCGGCCGGAGTAATCCGGCGAGGCGAAGCCCTTCGGACCCCGTGGATGCCTCGGCCACTCGAAATCCGGCGCGTTCGAGCACGAGGCGGGCGATGGTGCGGCTTTCCTCGTGGTCGTCCACCACGAGGACGCACGGCGGCAGCATCGCGGTGGCGCTGAGGAAGCTCTGGCGAGCCAGGTCGGACTGTCGAAGAGGAAGAGACATGGGAGGGGGGTTTGAGGCGGGTGGCATAATCGCCCCGCCCAGGCCGTCGGCTCCAGTGGATCAAAGTCGTATGCGCGGCGGTCGCCTCGCCTGACGGATGATCGCGTCGGCCAGCGAGGCAGGCGTCATCGGCTTGTAATGAAATTCATTGCACCCGGCGTCCAGGGCGCGACGGCGGTCCTCCTCGTTCTCGGACGCGGAGACGGCGATCAGCGAGGCGTCGCACATCGCCGGGTCGCGCCGCAGCATCTCGGCGAGCTGCGGCCCGTCGATCTCGGGGAGGACTACGTCGAGCAACACGACGCGCGGCCGGCTCATCTGCGCCAGGGCCAGCGCCTCGAGCCCGCGGCTGGCTTCGCGCACGACGAAGCCATAGTGCTCGAGGACGACGCGCTCGGCGAGGCGCGTGACGTCGTCGTCGTCGACCACGAGCACGGTGCAGGGCGAGCGCCGGCGCGCTGGAAGCTCTGACACGCCCATCGGATTCCTACGCCGCCGGCCTGCTGTCCGCCAACGGCGGCGCCGCATCGCGCGCGTTGGCCGCGGCGCTCGCGGCGATGGACACCGCGCTCGGGATCCGCAACGTGAACACCGATCCAAGTCCCAGGTTGCTCGCCACCGTCAGTTGCCCGTGCATGCCGGTGGCGAATTCTCGGCTGATGGCGAGGCCCAACCCCGTCCCGCCGAATCCCTCGAAGGCCGGCGTCGCGAGCTGAACGTAGGGCTCGAAGATGTCGCCCAGCCGATCGCCGGGGATGCCGGGCCCGTTGTCGCTGACGTCGAAGCGCACGCAGTCCTCGTCGTTTTGACAGGAAATGCGAACGACTCCGCCCGTGCCGCAGAACTTCACGGCGTTGGCCGCGAGATTCACGAGAATCTGTTTCAACTTGTCGCCATCGGCCGACACGAACAGTCCGGCGCACGCCGTCGTCTCCAGCGAGACGCTGTGGCTCGAGGCGAGTGGTGCGACGACGGAGTGGGCGATGCGAATCGCCTCGGCCGCCGAGACGGGCGCGATCTGGTAGGACACGTGCCCGGCCTCGAGACGCGAGAACGTGATCAGATCGTCGATGACGTGGACGAGCACCTCCTCGCTGTCGTGCACGCGCGCGAGGAGCCGCGCCTGTTCGGGCGTCGGCGGATCGGCCGCGCCGACACGGAGCAGATCGATGTATCCGGCGATCGACTGCAGCGGTGTGCGCAGCTCGTGACTCATGCGCGCGAAGAACTGAATCTTCGCTCGGCCCGCCTGTTCGGTGCGCTCGCGGGCTCGCTCGGCGTCCGCGCGTCCGCGTGCTTGGCTCACGGCGACGACGACGAGCCGCGCGCACTGGTCGACGAGGCGCACCATGCGTTTGCTCGTCGTGCGCGCTTGCCGGAACATCATCACGAGCTCGCCGATCGTCTGGCCGTCGAGCCCAAAGAGGGGGACGATCTCGAAGGCGCGAACGCCCAGCGAGTGCGCGAGGGGGCCAAACGATTCGTTGCCGTCGAGCGCGTCGCGAACGACGACTCGCCGGTGCTCGGACAACGCGAGACTGAACGCGTCGGCGCCGGGCTGGTGCGCGCCGATCAGTGCGGCTTGGTCGTCGTCGAGGCCGTAGGCCGCCGCGGGGACGAGCGCTCCGGCCGTCTCGTCATGCAACAGCAGTACGGTCATGTCCGCGCGCGCCAGCGTCAGCGCCAGTTCGAGCGCGGGGCGTAGCTCCGCCGCGGGAAGCGGCCATGCGGGGGGTGCGGGGGGGGCGTGCGTGTCGCGCTGCATCCGTCCTTCCCAGTGGGTCCACTGCCATCCTACGACTGTTCATGAAGGGCGAGGCATTGCCCGATGGTCTACGGACTCGTCCGACGTGTCCAACGGAATCGCCGGAGCCACGGCCGCCGCGCCGGCGCGCTCGCGCGCCGTCACGGCGATGATGATGTCGGCGGCGCGAGGGCGCGCCATCTCGAGACCATCGAGCCGCACGATGTTACGGTCGCGGTCCGCGAGCAGCGCGTCGACGAAGCGGACGAGCGCCGCCAGCGACGAGGCGCGCAGCTTCTGCATGACGCGGCTGCGGTGGACCTTCACAGTTTTCTCAGTCGTGCCGATGCGTACGGCGACGGATTTGTTCGGCAGGCCGCACGCGACGAGCGCGCACACCTCGGCTTCGCGCGGCGTGACGCGCTCGAGTTGCCGCCAGCGCAGGGCCGACGCTCGGCGCTCGTCGTAGAGGCGCTCCGACGACACCGCCGCGCGCGCCATCACGGCGGCGAGTTCTTCGGCGGAGAACGGTTTGGCGAGCAGGTCGATCGCGCCTTCCTTCATCGCCTCGACGGCGGTCGGCACGTGTCCGCTCCCCGTCATGAACACGGTCGGCGCCTCGATGCCGCTGTCGCGCATCGCGCGAATGAGCGCGAGGCCGTCGACGTCGGGCATGCGGATGTCGACGAGCACGCACGACGGGGCCGCGGCGTCGAGGTCTTCGAGGTAGTCGCGCGCCGTCGTGAACGTGCGCACGCGGTGTCCCGTCGCGGCGAGGAGCCGCGCGACTGCGAGACAGGTCGCTTCGTCGTCGTCGATCACGGCGACGAGCATCGGATCACGCTGCATGGAACGGCCAGGTAGTCGTGACGATGGTCCCGCCGCCGGGAAGCGGCTGGACGTTCATCGTTCCGCCGTGGATGGCGATGACGGAGCGCGCGAGACTCAGCTCCCATTCCGTGGAGTCGCCGGACAACCCGAACACGCCCGGACAGGTGACCGACACTTCGGCGCGGTCGCCCGCACGGCGAATGAGAATGCGCACGTTGTTCGGCGCCGGCGCGTCCGGCGGAATCGTTCCGAGGCCGGCGGCGAGGATGTTGAGCAGCGCCTGGCGGATGAACAGACCGTCGCCCGACACGGGCGGCAGCGTGGGCTCGTCGTCGAGCTCCACGGCGACGTGCCGCGCCAGCGCGTCGCCGGATGCGAGCGTCATCGTGTCGCGCACGGCGGCCCTCAGGTCGCAGGCCTCGCGTCGAGGCTCGCGCCTCGTTGCGAGATCTTGTAAGACCTGTACCGCGTCGCGCATGCGGTGCTCTTGGTCGAGCGCTCCGCCCAGCGCGTCGAGCGCGTCGTCGATCGCCGCGTCGGGGCGGCGAAGGAACTGTATCGCCGCCGAGACATTCATCTCGATGGCGGTGAGCGGTTGACGAAGATCGTGCGTCACCGCGGCGACCAAGTCGCCGGAGAGAACGAAGCGAGGCGACGGTGCAGCCGCGACGTGAGCCGCGTCCGGCTCGCTACTCGGGGTGGTGGTCTCGTCGAGCGTCATGGCCAACGAGTTTCTTGTGTAATCGAAATCACAGGCATTGGCTCTTTGGCCAATAGGAAGCGGTTTGTTTCGGAAACAACGTGTGGGCGCACTCGATGCAACCCGATCTCACCGAGGCGCAGATGCAGAGCGCGCGTTCTTCTCTTGGTCACCGTGAGAACATTCCCCTGACCATCGTCGGGGGCGCTCCGGGTACGGGGAAGACGTCGCTCGTGCGACACCTTCTCGAGCACACCGCGGGCCGACGCACGGCCGCGATCGTGGGAGAGAGCGTCGAGATCGACGCATCGCTCGTCGCCGACTCCGACGGCCCGAGAGTCGTGCTCAACAACGGATGCACATACGTGCGCGCTGACGACGACGGCACGGCGGCGCTCGCCGCGCTCGGCGCGTCGCGCGACCGGCCCGATCACGTCGTCATTGATCGCGCGGGGTTCGCCGACCTGCGGCGCATGACGGGATACGGCTACATGCCGGGGTATTCACTCAACGGCGCGGTGTTGATCGTCGATGCGTCGAACCCCGCGCTGAACGACATGGACGGGACCGACGAGTCGCACCTGCAGGAGCAGGCCACCATCGCGAACGTCGTCCTGCTCAACAAGGTCGACCTCATCGACGCCGAGCGCGCCGCCTCGGCACAGCGCACGCTCGAGCGGCTGGCGCCGGCCACGCGCGTCGTGTGGTCGGATCATGGGCGCATCGCCCCGCCGTTGCTCCTCGGATTGTCCGCCGACCCGTCGGCGCTCGATGCGCGCGCTGTGCTCGCCGAGTGGCGGCCCGACTATCTGCCGCAGAATTCGCGGCCGGCGCGAACACGGACGTGCGAGAACCATTGCGCGTGGTGTCTCGTCGCCGACGCGCCGATCGACGGCCGGGAGTTTCGCACGTGGGCGCAGCGGCTCACCGGCCGCGTCATGAGCGGACACGGCACGGTATACCTCCGCGACGAGCCGCAGCATCGCCACGTCTTTCATTTTCTCGGACGGCGCTGGCGGCTCGACCGAGGATCGTTATGGGGTGATGAAACGCCGGCGACGCGGCTGTTGCTCGCCGGCGAAGGCAGCGGCAGTGCAGCGGCGGGAGCGGGGATGGTCAGTCGGGCGCAGCGGCCGGCCTCGAGGGCGGAACGGATCGCCGATGTACCTAGAGCGCCGGATCTCGGAGATGTCGCATGAACGACGACGCATCGACTACCAACAATTCCACGACGCCGCAAGCCGCGAGCAGCGGACTCCGCGTGCTGCTCGTCGACGACCACGTCGAATCCGTGGTGAGCGTGGGACGCTTGCTGCGGACGCAAGGATACCAGGTTCGCGCCGCGTTGAGCGGCATCGAGGCCGTCTCGTCAGCGGTGGACTTTCTGCCGGACGTGGCCCTCATCGATCTGTCGCTGCCCTTGCTCGACGGCTTCGCGGTCGCGAGAAAGCTGCGCTCGATGTCGTCCACGCGTGGCACGTACCTCATCGCGCTCACCGGTTGGGACTCGGAAGACATCGTCGAGCGCGCGCGCTCGGCGGGGTTCGACCGTCACATCGTCAAACCGATCTCGAACGAGGCGATGCGCGCCGTGCTGGCCGAAGTGCAGGCGGGAATTGATGCGGGGGTGGGTGCGGCTTCTCTCGGATAGGAGGTGGACCCATGTCGCTTCCGAACGTAGACACGATCATGTCAGCAGGCGCGCCGGCCGTTCACGAGCCGAGCACGGTTCCGCAGGCGCCCTCCCCCCCGGGCGACGCGCCGTCGCCCGACATGGTGTGGATCCCCGGCGGCACATTCGACATGGGCTCCGATCGCCACTATCCCGAAGAGCGCCCCGTCCACCGCGTGGCGGTGGACGGATTCTGGATGGATCGGTCACCGGTGACGAACGCGCGCTTCGCGCGCTTCTGCGCGGAAACCCATCACACGACATTCGCTGAACTGCCACCGAACGCGCGGGACTATCCGGGGGCGCCGCCCGAGCAGTTGAAGCCCGGTTCGCTCGTGTTCGTGCGGCCGAAGCATCCGGTGCACCTCAACGACATCTCCAACTGGTGGCGATTCGTCCACTTCGCGGACTGGCGTCACCCGCAAGGACCGGGGAGCAGCAACGCCGGTCTCGACGAGCATCCGGTCGTCCACGTGGCGTACAGCGACGCGGAAGCGTTCGCGAAATGGGAAGGGAAAGCGCTGCCGACCGAGGCCGAATGGGAGTTCGCGGCGCGCGGCGGCCTCGAGGGAGCCACGTATGCGTGGGGTGACGAGCTCATGCCGCACGGCCGTCCGATGGCCAACACGTGGCAAGGACGATTTCCGCATGAGAATACTCTCGTGGACGGATGGGAAGGGACGTCGCCCGTGGGCGCGTTTCCGCCGAACGGCTTCGGGCTGTACGACATGATCGGCAACGTGTGGGAATGGACCTGCGACTGGTATCGCACGTCGCACGCGGACCCGCACAAGACGGATTGTTGCACGCCACACAATCCGCGCGGCGGCACCATGCTCGACAGCATGGATCGCTCGCAGCCGGGCACGTGGATTCCTCGCAAGGTGCTGAAAGGCGGGTCGCATCTCTGCTCGCCGAACTATTGCCAACGCTATCGGCCCGCGGCGCGCTTCCCGGAGCCGATCGACACGTCGACCACGCACCTCGGGTTCCGCTGCATCGTACGGCCGACACGCTGAGCGGCCGGTTTGGGTCGGATGCGCGTCGTCCCCGCTACGATGCAGGCGACGCGAGTTCCCGCTTCTCTTCTCCCAGTTCCTTCGACAGGAAGTAGTTGAGCGCGGTCCGAATCGCGGCGATCGCGGCCAGCTGCCCGATCTTCGTCCACTCGGGCAGGATCGCGGTCTCGAGCACGTCGGCGGCGAGCTGGAATTCCAGTGCGAGCGCGAGATACCGCGCGAGGATGAACCGCGTCTCGGTGAAGCTCAGGTGCCGCTGCGTATGCGTCTGCCGCGCGATGCGCACGACGACCGCCCCCGCGCCGATGGCGATCGTCGCGATCCCCAGCGTTTCCAGCCCAAGGCGAGTCCACTCGGCGAACGCGTCGACGCCGCTCAGGAGCGCGTGGTAAACATCCATACACGCGGAGACTGCCGGCCTTTCGGCTCGAACGCGATGGCGCATTGGACCATTGGGCTTCGGTCCAATCGACTCGGTACCGCGGCATCGGCATTCATTGCGTGAGCCGGGCCTGTTCAACCACTGCGGATGAGTTGGAATGCTGCTCGATCCCACGCGCGCGCAAGTGATCGGTCGTTTGATGATCGGTGCCGCGGCGATCGCGGTCAGAATGTGGCTGGACGAACTGGTACCGCGAGGGAGAGTAGCGCGCCGAGCCAGAGCGAAGCGATCGGTCACGCGGCTGGAGCGATGAAGCTCCCGCCGACCGCGCGTTATTTCATCGAGTCGCGAGCTTCGACGAGAAGCTGGTCCATCCCGCTCACGCGGACCAGCCCCAAACGCGGATACTCGAGCTCGATGATGACGTACGTGGCGATCGAGATGCTCGCCGCGATGCCGACGGTGTACATCCAGTTGCGCACGGGACCGCTCGCCATGCCATAGCCGGCGAAGAGCGCCGTCGCGAGCGCTGAAATGCCGAACATCACGTAGATCAGCGGTGACGGGTGGATGCGCCGGGCGACACGCTCGCGTTCGACGGCATCGAATGTCTCGCTCAACGCCGGGAGCAGAAGCATCCGCGCCGGTTCGCCGCCCGGCGCCTTGCAGGCGGCGACGGAGCGGGACCAGAGACTGTCTTCCGCTTGCGTGAGCTGCGGAGGAAACTCGAGATGATGTCTCGGGGCCACCGGCCCCGTGTAGTAGGAAACGAGTCCGTCCATGTACCGGCGCAACGCGTCGCGGACGGGCGAGCGCAATTCGTCGGGCAGCAGTGCGACGCGTCGCCAACTTCGTTGCGCCGCATTCGCGATCTCACCCACCAACGTGCGACGCTGGTCGAATCGGTTCGCGGCGCCGGAAAACATGAACCCGGCCAGCAACGCGAGGAGGCCGTACACGGAGCCGTCGACGACGCCGACGCCGGCGCGCGCTTTGTTCCCCCGCGTTTTCGTCCGTTCCACGCCGACCCGCCGGCCGACCTCGAGCATCAACATCATCGCGAGGAACAGCGCGACGGCGAGGCCGATGCTCAGCAAAGCAAAGTTCGCGGTCACCACGGGCGTCGACTTCCGTCGGCAGGTGTCGATCGGCGGCCGGTCACAGGCGCAGCTGCAACCGCGACTGGAAGAACATCGTCGCGCCTCGCAGCTCGAAACGCGTCAGAATCGCGTACCCGTACGCGAACTCGAGCCGAACGTTGTCCGTGAGGTACCAGTTGATCATGGGCGTGATACGCCACAGGATGCCGCCCTGGATCGGACCGTTCGTCAAATTGCTGTACGAGACCTTGACCAGCGGCGCCCACGCGCCAGACGAGCCCTGGATCACGGTGCTATCCGGGACGACTTCCGTGAAGTAGTTGCCCGCGAGGTTGAAGGGCCGAGCCTCGCCCGTCGTCACCCAACTCACGACGGCCTCACCGCCGTGAAACCACGGATTGCCATTTTGCGGCGAGTGAACCCTCTGCCAGTAGTATTCGCCGCCCATCAGCACTCGGCCGAGCCGATAGTAGAGCTCGGGGCCGAACGCGTACGCGGTGCTGGCGGGGAATCTTCCGGTGTCGATGAAGTAGGGCGCCGGGAACGCCTCGGGCTTGGATCGAAGACGCAGCGAGTCTTTGTCGGCGTCGCCGATGCGGAAGTTCATCCCCAGGTGCAACAGCTTTCCGGCCGTGTCGCCGGCGAGCGGATCGATTCCGGCGCGCGCTACGAACTGATAGTTGTACGACGAAAAGCTCTGACCTTCGGAGAACGCGTCCATGAACGCGCCCAGGTTGAAGAACAAGTGGTTGTTCGGGTTGTAAAACAGCCATTTGACACCGTCCGCCAGCAACGGAACGGTCGCGTCGGTGAAGGGCAGACGCTCCATCGACCAGCCGTCGTACCCGACCATTACCTTGTTGAGGCTGAACCCTTCCTTCGCTCGCCCGAGAAAGAAGTGGCTGTAGATCTCGGGCACCGAGACCATGAACCCGGTCTGGCGGACGAGCCAGCGCGACGTCGCGACGTCGTACATGATGCCCGCCTGCCAGGTGAACGGCCGCTTCGTCTTGAAGCGCCCGCCGAACAGAATGCGCCCATCCCGAAACTTGTATTGGGGATTCAGGTTGGGAAACTGCTCCTTGCTCGCCGAATCTTGCCAGTAGGCGATCCAATCGAACAGCATCCCGCCGCCGACGTGCATCGTCGTGAAGCCGAGATTCCACTCGAGGCGCCGTAACAGGTTCCGGCGCATCGGCTCGTTGTCCGCCTCGCCGGCGGTCAGTTCCACCGACAGGATCGAGTCGCGCGTGGAGTCCTGTCGGCTCTGTCCCGGCTTTTGCCCGGTTGCGGCGCGCGGTGCTCCGAACGCCGAGAGAACGACGAGGGCTCCGAGCGCAAGTCGGGGAAGTGTCATGGCGATGCTCGAGAGCGTGAGTGGCGCCGCGGTCCCCCGTCGACCGCGGCGGCCGTTGCGTCAGTATTCGTCGAAGTAGCGCTGGATCGTCATCGGGTCTGACGTTTTCAGCAGTGCCAGCCGCAAGAGCACGCGGGACTTCTGCGGGTTGTGGGCGAGCGATGCGACCAAGTGCAGGCTGTCGTCTTTGACTTCGACGTTGCGACCCACTTCCCCCGTCGTGACACGCGTCGAGCGGACGCACACGATGCCGCGCTTGGCCTGCGCCGCGAGCGCGTCGAGCGCGGCCTTGGTCATGTTGCCGTTGCCGACGCCGGCGATCACGATTCCTTTCGCCCCCGCCGCGGCCGCCGCGTTGATCAGCGTGCCGTCCATGTTTTCCGTGGCCATGATCACGTCCACTCGCGGCAAAGTCGTCGTCGCGTCGACGGAGAACTCCGAGTTCACGGTATTCTTGCCGACGGGCCCGCGGTACCACTCGATCTTGCCGTAGTTCACCGTGCCGATCAGGCCGGACAGCGGCGACAGGAACGTCTGCACCGCGGTGGTGCTCGTCTTCGTGAGCGACGCCGCGCCGTGAATCCAGTCATTGACGACGATGAGCACGCCGTGGTTTGGCGCTTGTTTGTCGGCTGCCACCGCGACGGCGTTGAAGAAATTCAACGGTCCGTCCGCCGAGAGCGCCGTCGACGGCCGCATCGACGCCGTCAGCACCACCGGCTTCGCCGACTTGACGACGAGATTGAGGAAGTACCCGGTCTCCTCGATCGTGTCGGTGCCGTGCGTGATGACCACGCCGCTGACGTCCGGCTGGGCGAGAATCTGGTTGACGCGCGTTGCCAGCTTCATCCAGACTTCGTCGTTCATGTCCTGCGAGCCGATGTTCGAGACCTGCTCGCCGCTCAACCGCGCGAGGCGCTTCGCCTCGGGGACTGCCGCGAGGAGCTCATCGACGCCCACCTGGCCGCTCGAATACCCCGCGGTCACGTTGCTCTTCGCCGCGCCCGCGATCGTGCCGCCCGTCGCGAGCACGACCACCTTCGGCAACGACATCGTGTCGATGGACACCGTTCCGCCCGCCGTGCCGCCCTGTGCGTACACGCTCGCCGACGCAACGAACACCATGAACATCGGGACCAGATTCCTTTTCCGCATTTGACGCCTCGACGGTAAGACTCTCTTTACGACGACGTTACCGGGCGACCAGCCAGATCCACCCGGTGCCCACGACCAGGTACAACAGCAGACAGAACGCGGTGTGCAGCGCTCCCAGGCGATACAGCTGGCCCTGGGACAGATATCCGCTCCCCGCGAAGAGCAGATTCGCGCTCGATGCCTGCGGCGTGATCGCCGCGAAATAGTTCGTTGCGAAGAGCAATTGAAAAGCGAGGATCGAGGGCGACGCGCCGAGCTTGACGCCGACGCCGAGAAACACGCCGAACAGCGCAAGCAGGTGCGCGGTCTGGCTCACGAACAGGTAATGCAAGAGCACATAGGCGATCAGCAGCACTACCGCGGCGGCGAGGACCGGAAATCCTCCCAACGCCGTGGCGAGTCGGTCACCGACGTACTCCATGAAGCCGAGCTTGTTCAACTGGCTGCTCAGCGTGAAGAGCGACGCGAACCAGATGAACGTCGCGAGGACATCTCCTTCGTGCGCGATGTCGCCAAGCGTCAGCACGTTCGTCGCGAGCATGACGCCAAGTCCGAGGAACGCGACTGCGGTCGGATCGATGTGAAGCGTGCTGGCGAGTCCCCACAGCACCACCATGCCGAGGAACGTGAGCCCGACGATCTTTTGGTCGCGCGTCAGCGGCCCGAGCTCCGCCAGCTTCCGCCGGGCGTCGGCGGGCGCCTCCGGCATCGCGGTCACCTCGGGCTTGATGATCTTGTACAGCACCAGCGGGACGAGAGCCATCGCGAGAATCGTCGGCACGGCCGACGCGACGAGCCACGACCCGAATCCGATGTTCACGCCGTTCTTCTTGGCGATCTCGGCGCCGAGGGGATTCCCCGCCATGGCGGTGAGCCAGAGCGCCGATGAAAGCGATAGGCTTGCCATGCCCGAGAACATCAAGAACTGCCCGAGCCGTCGTCTATCGTGCCGATCCGGAGTCGCGCCTGCCGCCTCGGCCATCGAGAACACGAGGGGGTAGAGAACGCCGGACCGAGCGGTGTTGCTCGGGAAGGCCGGCGAGATGACCGCATCGACGCCAAAAATGCTGTACGAGAGGCCGAGCGTGGACTTGCCGAACCAACTGATCGCGCGATAGCCGAGCCGCTGGCCGAGTCCGCACTTCACCACTGCGCGCGCGACGAGAAACGCGACGATGATGAGGACGATCGTCGGGTTGGCGAACGAGTCGTAGGCCTCCTCGGCCGAGAGCGTTCTCGTGAGCACGGAGGCCGCGACGGCGAAAACGGACGCCGTGAGGATCGGGAACGCGCCGATCACGACCGACAGAATCGTCGCCGCGAAGATCGCGAACAAGTGCCACGCCTGCGCGGACAAGCCCCCGGGCGGCGGAATGAACCAGATGATCAGCGCGATGGCCAACGAGATGGCACGCGCGAGACGCTTGGGTTTTGGCGGCTCCGGTGTGTCCGGCGCCGGCGGAGTTCTCGCCGGCGCCGTGGATTGCGGTTCCTCAGGCGAGGGACGCCGCAGCGGCAGAGCCATGACCCGTCTCCGGTCGCTCCGCTATCGTCCCGATCCGGTCAGTGCCGCGGGGCTCAGAATCTCGTCGATCTGCGCGTCCGTGAGGATGTGCTTTTCGCGGACGATCTCGAGTATCCCCTCGCCCGACTCCAAGGCCTCGGCCGCCAGCTCGGTCGCCTTGTCGTAGCCGATCACCGGATTGAGCGCCGTGACCGTCCCGATGCTCGAATCCATGTAGTGCTTGAGCACGTCCTTGTTGGCCGTGATCCCCTCCACGCAGAACTTTCGCAGCGTGTCCGCCGCGTTCACGAGCAGCTTCTGCGACTCGAAGATGCAGGCCGCCATCACCGGCTCGAACGCGTTCAGCTGCAGCTGCCCGTTCTCGGCGGAGAGCGTGACGACGAGGTCGTTTCCGATCACGCGGTAGGCGACCATGTTCGTCACCTCGGGAATCACTGGATTCACCTTACCCGGCATGATCGACGAGCCGGGCTGCGTCGCCGGAAGGTTGATTTCGTGCAGTCCGCACCGCGGGCCCGACGACAAGAGACGGAGATCGTTGCCGACCTTGGCGAGCTTGATCGCCAGGCTCTTCAGCGCCGACGAATAGAGCACGAAACCCTGCGTGTCCTGCGTTGCCTCGATCAGGTCGTTGGCGAGTCGAACCGGAAGGTGAGTGACCTTCGCCAGATGATCGGCGCACTTCTGCGCGTAGCCTGGCGGCGCGTTGAGACCGGTGCCGATGGCCGTGCCGCCCATGCTGACTTCACAGAGAACGACCTTGACGGCTTCGAGCGCGCGGACTTCGTCGGCCAGCGTACGCGCGAAAGCGACGAACTCCTGACCGAGCGTCATGGGGACGGCGTCCTGCAGCTGCGTCCGCCCCATCTTGAGCAGATCCTTGAACTCCTGTCCCTTCGCTTTGAACGCCTCGATCAACTGCTCGAACGCGGCGATCACTTGCGCGTTGCCGAGCGCCATGCCGATGTGCATCGCCGTCGGCTACGAGTCGTTCGTCGACTGCGACCGGTTCAAGTGGTCGTGCGGATCGAGACACTTGTACTCGCCATT
>Ga0157372_10004806_pt1 | contig 14356 bp, 15 predicted proteins | sample C55metaG_FD_115307 | JGI IMG/M metagenome (GOLD analysis project Ga0157372, IMG submission 115307) | Corn rhizosphere microbial communities from Kellogg Biological Station, Michigan, USA - C5-5 metaG | ecosystem: Host-associated > Plants > Roots > Rhizosphere > Soil | place: USA: Michigan... | reverse complement strand
TCGCGGATGACCAAAAAGATCGGCTTTGCCATAGGGTGCATTCTCCCGGCGGGAGGCTAGCGCTCAAGCGGTTTCCCGCCGCTGTGGGATTGACAACACGAGCCGGCCCTCACTCTATCGGGGAAGTGAAATGGCGAAACCAGTGGTCCAGCGCTCGCCGCCACTGTGGACCGTAGGTCACGGACTCAGGCGTCGTCGACCTTGGCGAGCGCCGCGGGCGCGCGTGTCCGTCCAGCGACGCCGGCGAGCGCAAGGAGCGTGAGCACGTACGGCAACGCCAGAAAGAGTTGGTACGGCAGGCCCAACCCGGCCGCTTGCAATAAATACTGAACCGCGCTCGCAGCTCCGAAAACGAGCGCCGCGATCGCAACGCCGACCGGATGCCAACGCCCCAGCACGACGATGGCGATTGCGATGAAACCTCGCCCCGCGGACATACCCTCGGCGAAGGTGCCTGCTTGCGCGAGGACCAGCGTGCCTCCAGCGAGCCCTCCCATTGCTCCACCGAACAGGAGACTCAGCGTGCGGATGCGTGCGATCCGAATGCCGGCCGCACGCGCGGCGGAAGGTGATTCGCCGACGGCACGCAGCCCGAGGCCATCGAGCGTGCGATACATCCACCACCACAACAGAAAGATCGAAACGTAGAAACCATAAGTGACGGCCGGTTGGTCGAACACGCCGACGCCGACCACTGGAAGCCCGGAGAGTCCAGGGACGGCGAGCGGCCGAGACGTCGGGATCGAGAGCGCCGCGCCGGCCGCGCCATAAAGCGCGCGATAGAGCGTCCCGGTAATTCCCATCGCGAGGATCGTCAGCGCTGTTCCTGTGATTATCTGGTCAGCGCGAAGCCTGACCACGAACCAAGCAAAAATCGCCGTCATCGCCACGCCGAGGACGACCGCGCCGACAAAACCCCCAACCACGCCACCGTGTGTCGAGCCGAGCAACGCACCAAACGCTCCGCAAAGGATCACACCTTCCAGGCTGATGTTGATGATCCCCGCTCGCTCGACCACAACCTCGCCGAGAGCCGCCAACCCCAATGGCGTGGCCGTTCGAATTGCCGACGCGAGAAACGCGGTAAAGAGTGCACTCACAGCGTGTCTCGAAAGCGTTGTCGAATTCCGCGCGATGCCAGCAGGCCCAGAATGAGTGCCGCTTCCACGACTGATACCACGACCGACGGAACACCGGCGTCGCGCTGCATCGCGGCCGCTCCGGCCTCCAGGGCGCCGAACAGAATGCCAGCCGGGACCACCAGCGCCGCGTCGAGACGGGCCAACAACGCGACCGCGATCGCGGTGTAACCATACCCGGGCGAAATGTTCTCGTAGAGCGCGAACGTCACCCCCTGGACCTCGATTGCCCCGGCAAGCCCCGCCAACGCGCCGCTGATGGCGAACGCGGAAAAGACGACCCGCCGCACGTTGATGCGCCCCGCGCTACTCGCCGCATCCGGATTGGCGCCGGTCACCCGCAGGCGAAAGCCCGCCGCCGTGTTACGCATCGCCCACCATGAGATCCCCGCCGCAACGAGCGCGAGCAAAAACCCGAGATGCAGGCGCGTTTCTCCAGGGAATCGCGGGAGCTCGGCGGCATGTGGGATTGGCTCAGTCTGCGGGTAGACGTGCGTCGGCTCCTGCATCGGCCCACGAACGAGATACGAGACGAGGTACGTTGCGGCGAAGTTCAGCATGATGGTGCTGATGACCTCGAGCACATGAAATCTTGTTCGGAGAATGGCGGCGATCGCCGCCCAGCCGGCACCGAGCGCGGCTCCCGCGAGAAAACACAGCGCAACGACCGCGGCCGAGTTGAGCTTGGGGCCGTACAGTGCGATCGCCGTCGCCGCTGTCGCGCCCATGAGGAACTGCCCTTCGGCGCCGACATTGAAAACGCCCCCTCGAAACGCGATTGCGACCGCCAAACCCGTCATAATGAGCGGCGTTGCACGAACGAGAGTGCCGGATCCAAGGGCATACCACGACCCGAACGCGCCGTTGACGAACGCCGCGCCAGCGCGAATCGGGTTGTATCGCAGAACAACGAGAAACAGCGCCAATCCGCCGATGAACGCAACGACAACCGCCACGGCGCGGAGCAGCACACGCAGCAAGACGCGCGACCGCGTCACGATTGAGTCCGCGCCACCCGAAAGGCTACCAGGCGTCGAATCGATGCGATGCCGAACGTTGGCCCGAGCGCCAAGACCGGAAATGCCCACCGCCAGCCGACAATCGCAACGAGCGGGGGAATGAGCTGAATGGAAACCATTGTTAAGAGGAAGCCGAGCGAAGTTTGCACGGTCAGTGCGGTGCCGACGGCGTGGGGAGGCACCGCTTCAGTCACAAGCGCACTGAATTGTGCCGAATCGGCGATGACGAAAAATCCCCAAGTCCAGGCCAATGACCCCACGATCCAGAGCGATCTTCCGAACGCCAGCGGAATGAGCAGCGAGCACGCGCCGCCGAGCGCCATCGCCAGCATGACGAGTCGCTCCCGCCCGCGCGCGTCCGCTGAAAGACCGCCCCAGAGGCACCCGAATCCCCCAACGGCAATCGTTCCAAACGCAAGCGCCGACACCAGCCCCGAGGGCGGTGCCGCGGAAACTCCCCGTTGCGCCGCAACACTCGCTGCGAGAAAAAGCGGAATCCAGGTCCAGAACGAGTACAACTCGAACATGTGACCGAGGTATCCGCTCGTGGCGAGTCGCCATTCGCGCCGCTCCACGACGGAGCGCACCAGACTCCACGCGAATGGTCGCGGCGGAAATGGATAGGGGCCGTCGACATAAAGAGTTGCGATGAGAAGCGACGCCACCACCGCGCACGCCGATGCCACCAGGATCACCGTGTGCGGTCCCGCGGCGGGGAAGGCATGCACCAGATAAGGCGTCGCCTTTCCGACGGTCAACGCGCCGACGACCGTGCCGATGGCGAGCCCTCGTCGCGCTCGGAACCATGTTGAGGCCATCTTCATCGCGGGCGGGTAGACGCCAGCGAGCGTGAAGCCCGTGACGAATCGGAGCACGAGCGCGACGGTGAATCGATCCGTGACGACCAGAGCGGCATTGGCGGCGGCACCGACCAGCGCAGCGACCGCAAAGAACCACTTGGACGGTAACAGGTCCGCAAGGTTCAACAACGCTGCAAGCCCTGTCCCGAACACGAATCCGAGCTGCACGATCGTTGTCAACCATGCCGTTTGGCTCGGTCCGAGCGACCAGCCGGCGCCGAGTTGTGTCGCGACGGCGCTTGCGGCGAACCAGAGCGACATGCCGAGTAGCTCGGCGATCGCCAGCAATGCAAGTATTCGCCAGCGGCGTGAGTCGCGGTCGGCGATGTCCGCCGCGACCGTGCTCACGCGACGCCGAGCATCGCGCGCCCGATGATCGCGCGGTCCATCGGTACGTCACGCGTGCGTCCGCGGTGCACGACGATGATACGCGTCGCGAGCGCGAGAATTTCGTCGAGGTCTTGCGAATACACGACGACCGCCATTCCCTGCTCCGTCGAGAGGCGGAGACGCGCGTGCACCGCAGCCGATGCTCGTATGTCGAGACCGCGCGTCGGATTCTCCACGACGATCAATCCCGATGACGCGTCGAGCTCACGCCCCAGGGCAAACTTCTGCTGGTTGCCGCCGGAGAGAGCACCCGCCTCCGTCTCCGGCGTCCCGCCACGGACATCGTATTCGGCGATCGTGCGGCTGGCTTGCTCGCGCTGCTGGGCCCATCGCACGACGCCTCGACGCGCGCCCGCGCCGTTCAGCGCCGTGTTGACCGTGAGGGATTCGTCCAGAATCAGCGCGTCACGCTGGCGGTCTTCGGGTACGAAACCAACCTCGTTCGGGATCGAGACGTCTCCGCGAATTGGCTGCATGCGCCCCGATAGGACGCGCAACAACTCGCGCTGCCCGTTGCCATCGAGCGCGGCAATCCCGAGTATCTCGCCGCGTTGCACCGCGAGACTGACGTCGGTCAGCGATTCTACGCCGCGCTCATCTTGAACGGTGACGCCATCCAACCGCGCAACGATCGGTGCGGTCGAGGCTTGTTTGTGATCGATCGCGGTTGGAGCGGCGACGTCGGATGCCCCGATCATCGCCTCGGACAGGCGCCTCTTGTCCATCGACGCGGCCGGCGCGGACAGGACGGACCGTCCCCGCCGAAGCACCGTGATCTCATCGGCGACTCGCAACGCCTCGTCGAGCCGGTGCGTGATGAGAACGGCGGCGTTTCCCGCGTCGGCAAATCGACGAAGCCACTCGAGGAGCTCCGCGGCCTCGATCGGGGCCAACACGGCTGTCGGCTCGTCGAGGATCAGGGCGCGAGCGCCTTGCGCGAGGGATTTAACGATCTCTAATCGTTGTTGGCCGGCCACGGAAAGCGAGCCGGCGCGCGCTCCGGGATCCAGCCTCAGACCGGTGCGTTCTCCGATATCGAGGACGACGCTCGCGACGGCGGCTTCGTCGAGCCGGCCCCGTTCCCGGCTCCCGAGCGCGACATTCTCAACCACCGTCATCGCCGGAACGTTAGTGAAATGCTGATGCACCATGCCGAGGCCGGACGAAATAGCATCGATCGGCGAACGGATCGCCCGAGGCGGCCTCCCGGCCGTGATTTCGCCGCGGTCGGCCGCGTGCAGACCGAATGCGATGCGCATCAGCGTCGTCTTGCCGGCGCCGTTTTCTCCGAGCAGGCCATGGATGGTCCCGGCGTCGAGCTGAAACGAGACGTCTTCGAGCACCACCGTCCCTGAGAAGGATTTGGTGACATTCGACATCCGGAGCACATTGCTCGGTGTGTCCCTTCGATCAGAGCCCGGTTGGTGCATCGATGAAGGTGGACGGAATGCCAAATCGCGAGGCTACCGCCTCGCCGAGGGCTCGGACGCCAAAAGTCTCCGTTGCGTAGTGGCCCGCGTACATCACGACGATCCCAAGCTCGCGCGCCTCGACCGCCGTGTGATGAGGCCCCTCACCAACGATAATGGTGTCGAGTCCTCGCTCGGCCGCTTCGCGCAGCGTCGCCGAGTCAGCACCTGATCCGGTGCAGAGTCCCCAGCGCCGCGTAACGTGCTCCGGATCGAAAGGAGTCGTTACCAATGTGCCGCCGAACTGTTTCGCTAGTTCGGCTGCGCGCTCGGCAAGAACCCGCGTCGCAACGTCCGAGGCGCCGCTCAGGCCGATGCTCTTTCCTTGAAAGTTGGCAAAACCGCCGGCTGACTCCAGCCGGAGGTGTTTGGCCAGAAGCGCGTTATTTCCTAACTCCGGATGCACATCGAGCGGCAGATGTGCCGAGTACACGGCGATATCGTGCTCGATGAGTGCTCGAATGCGTCCGTATCGGTCTCCGATGATTGGCCGGGCACCTCCCCAGAACATCCCGTGGTGAACGAGTATCAATCGCGCTCGAGTCTCGATCGCGCCGCTGATCGCCGCGCTCGAAAAATCGACCGCCGTTACGACTCGATCGATCTCGCCACGATTGGCCAGCTGAACGCCGTTCAGAGCGCCTGGATAATCCGGAACGCCCGCGATCTGAAGCAACTCATCGAGGAATGCGGCGACTTCAGCGAGCCCCGTCACTTTTTCGCCGCTGATGTGTCGACGTGGACGCGGTAGCGACCGGCGAGCATCAACGACTGGAGCGAATCGATTCGGCCACGTGCCGCCGCCGGAATGCGCGCCATCAACGCCGGGTTCAACACGAGCGTCACGACGTGCGATTCCTCTCCCAGCTCCACAACGCGCGGGCGAAAGGTCTTCGCCTTCACGTCGCGTGCGATCTGCAGAAAGGCGCGCGGCAAATCGATCACGACGCTTCCCAGCGTTACATCGGCTGCCACCGCATTCTGATTCGAGTTCGACCCGATGACCAGCGCGTTCCGTTCGCGCGCGGCTTGAAATACGCCGAGTCCGGCGGCGTCGGCGTTTTGAAAGATGACGTCGGCGCCCTGAGCGATTTGCGCGAGAGCCTGCTCCTTCCCCGCGCTGACATCGTCCCAGTTTCCGATATACGACGTGATGACGCGGATCGACGAGTCGGTCGCCCGGGCACCCTGCTCGAATGCGCGAAAGCTCTCGACCACGGGCGGCAGCGCGGTACCGCCGAGCGTCGCAATCTTCTTCGTCTTGCTTACGGACGCGGCGAGAACGCCCGCGAGATAGGAAGCGTCGGCGAACCCGAACGTCATGCCGGCCAGGTTTGCACCCGCCGTCGAACCGGAGGTCGTCACGTACAAGGTTCGCGGGAATTCTGGCGCGACACGCCGCGCAGCGTCCTGGAACTCGAATCCGTGCCCGAAGACCAGGTCGTAGCCCTGGGTGCCGTACTGGCGGAAGTTGTCTTCGAATTCCGCAGGCGTCTTCGTCTGCACGTGACTCACTTGTGCGCCCAAGCTATCGCGAATCCAAAGGAGACCCTGATAGGCGCCACCATTCCATGACTGATCCGACACTGGCCCTGGAGTCAACAGCGCCACTTTAAACGCGCTATTGGCTGAGTCCGCAAGTCTATGTTTCTCGGTACTCGGTCCACAGCCGGCAACGAATGAACCGAGGATGAGCACGATTGGGGAAAAGCGCAGAGCTCGTCTGGTTCTCATCGGCTTAAGCGTTGTGCATGTTCGTCCTAGCAGACTGTGCAAACTGTGGATTGTTTGCGCGTCGAAATCGGCTTTACGGAGACTATTACCGCAGTACAGCTGCTATCATCTCATGATACTGTCCTAATAGTGCTGTCTAGTTTCTCGAAGAATCAGATCGAGAATGCGGTCCAGGTCGTCCGCAGAGAAGAACGAAAGTTCAATTTTTCCCCGATCGTCTACTGATGAGGTAAGGCGGACATCGGTTTGCAGGTAGCGACGTAGATCGTCTTCGATCGCTCGAAGAACCGGATTCTGCTGTACAGCGACCGACTGCCGAATCGGCTTTTGTGTTTGAACTGATGGGTTCGCTTCGCCGTTGGCGTCGCGCACGCGCTGCTCGAGCTCCCGCACGCTAAGCCCGTCCTTGGCCGTCGACTTTGCGAAAATGATCGCGGAACCGGTGTCACTCAGGGCTAGGAGTGCTCGAGCGTGCCCTGGTGAGAGAGTTCCCCTCTCGACGAGTTCTAAGATCTCATCAGGTAAAGATAGGATTCGCAACAAGTTGGTTACCGTCGTGCGATCCTTGCCGACCGCCTCCGCCACCTGCTGTTGCGTCAATTGGAATTCATCGATGAGCCGTCGGTAGCCCCGGGCCTCCTCGAGGGCGTTCAGATTAGTGCGCTGGAGGTTCTCGACGAGGGCGAGCACGAGCATAGTGCGATCATCGAAGTCGCGGACGATCGCCTGGATCTCGGTCCATCCAAGGTTCGTGGCGGCGCGGACCCTTCGCTCACCCGCTATGAGCTCATACGCCTCGCCTCGACGGCGAACGCTGATCGGCTGCAGTAGCCCGCTCGCGCGAAGCGATGCTTCCAGTTCGGCGAGCTCTTCAGGACGGAATTCACGCCGTGGCTGAAACGGGTTTGCGCGGATGCTCGACAAAGCAATTCGCCGCACATCCGAAGCGGTCGCTGGGCTGGTGTCGCTGGTCGTTGGACTGAGCGCTTCCATCCCGCGCCCGAGGCGTCGTTGACGTTCCATGCTCATCGTGTCCTCGCGATAAGCTCTTTTGCCACAGCGAGATAAGCTTGAGCTCCCACCGACGCGACGTCGTACAAGATGATCGGCTTGCCGAAACTCGGCGCTTCGGCCAAACGAACGTTTCTTGGAACGACGGTTTCAAATACCTGAGTCCCGAAGTACTCGCGTGCTTCGGCGGCAACTTGACGCGAGAGATTAAGGCGGGCGTCGTACATGGTCAGGAGGACACCATCGATGCCTAGCTCCGGATTCACGCTACGCTGGATTAGGTGAACGGTATTCAGCAACTGGGAAAGTCCCTCGAGCGCGTAATACTCGCATTGGAGCGGGATGAGCAACGCGTCCGCCGCGGCAAGCATGTTCAGCGTGCTGAGCCCAAGCGAAGGTGGACAATCGATACGGATGAAATCGTACTCCTCTCGTATGTCGGCCACGGCCGCACGCATCATCCGTTCGCGTCCCTGACGATCCACGAGCTCGACTTCTGCTCCTGCCAGATCCGGCGTGGCTGGCAAAATATCCAGCGTCTTGAAGTGCAGCTCTCGTATTCTGGCGTCGGAGATGGGGCGTTCGCCGATGAGAACATCGTACACCGTCGTCCCAATGCTGGCGCGATCGATACCCGAGCCGCTCGTCGCGTTCCCTTGAGGATCCCCGTCAATCAACAAGGTCCGTCGTTCCGCTGCCGCCAGGCTCGCCGCGAGGTTGACTGCAGTCGTGGTCTTACCGACACCGCCCTTCTGATTCGCTACTGCGATGACGCGGGCCACGTTCAGCGGATGGGTCAAGGATTGGAAAAAAAGAGTACTGCGGAATGGATCGCCAATCTACCCGGGCCCAAGACCAGGAACAACGTGCCACGTGGCACATCCGAGGCTTGGCGACCCCAGAACGTGCCACGTGACACATGGTGCTGACCCTCACGACGGTCTATCGATTGGGCACGAACGCCCATCGCGCTGTAACCGTCGCGGAAACCGTCGACTGTCCTGGCTCGATCGGCGTGGGCGCTGCTCCCGCGACCCGCGCCCGAGCCATTGTTGCCTCAAAAGGTCGAATAGGCTCCACCGCCGACGAAACCTCGAGCAACTGTCCGAGGGAACCTCCGGCGGCCTTCGCCATCACCTCCGCGTCGGCGCGGGCGTGCGCCACGGCATCGGAAATCGCCGCTCGGCGCGCCGAATCAGCTCGCGACGAGGTAAACTCAACCCCAGAAACCTCATTCGCACCTTTGGCTAAAGCCGCGTCGATGGTTCGGCCAACATCCTCAATACGTTTCAGGCTGGCTCGGACGGTGTTAGTAACGACGTATCCCGTCACCTTCGGCGGCTGGTTTGGCGGGTACTGCATTTCCGGCGACACGTTGAAGTTGATCGTGGCGATTTGGTCTGAACCCAAGCCCAGCGCCCGTAGTGTGTCGATGATGGCGCGTTGCCGACGAGCATTGTCTCCAGTGGCCTGCGCGACCGTCGCCGCTCGGCTCTGAACGCCAACCATCACAGTAGCGCGGTCGGGAGCCAGCTGAACTTCGCCTGTACCGGTGGCCAAAACTTGCGGAGGAACGTTCGGCGGTCCTTGTGCCGTCGCGAATTCGGCGGGGAGTGCAGCCGCCGTGAAGAAGACAGCCGCCCGAACAGCACGCCAAAGACTCATGCGCATCTGAACCCCATGTTTTGATGGTATCACGGCGCACCAACGCCGTGGAGCGCAATAGTAGCTAGTTGCTACTAATAGCTAACGTTTCCTCGACGCTCATTCGCCCAACGCGGATGCCGCGCTGCGCCGCCGCAACTTCTCGACCTCGAGAACGAGGTTTTGAAGATCGGTCGGGCTGACACCTGGTACCCGCGCCGCCTGTGCGAGTGTTCCGGGTCGAAGTGCGCTCAGTTTCTGCCGCGACTCGAACGACAGGGAGGACATCGCCTCATAGGGCAGATCCGCCGGCAGCACGAACGTGCCCATGCGCCGAAGCTTCGATGCCTGGTCGCGCTCGCGCACGAAATAACCGGCGTACTTGATCTCTAATTCGGCGGTGACCAACGACTCGGGCGCGAACTCGTTCTCGATCTCAGCAACTTCAAACAGCGCCTCGAGCGCGACGCCCTGCCGCTTCGCGAGCTCCGCAATGCGCGTCGGCTGGCCCACCGGCGAGCTCCCACAGCGCTCAAGCAATGGATTGACGCGGTCCGGCGAGAGGCTGGTTCCGCGCGCGATCGCGCCCGCGGCGTCCTCGTCCGCCAAGCGCTCCGTCACGCGTACGCTCTCGGCCGTCGTGTACAGCCCTAATTCGACACCGATCGGGCTCAAGCGTCGTACGGCGTTGTCCTGTCGTACGGTCAGCCGAAACTCCGATCGCGAAGTGAAGAGGCGGTACGGCTCATCCACTCCGCGTGTTATGAGATCGTCAATGAGAACTCCTATATACGACGTCTCTCGGCCGAGCACGACGGCACGCTCTCCGCGAACGAAGCGAGCGGCGTTGAGACCGGCGATCACGCCCTGACCGGCGGCCTCCTCGTAGCCCGTCGTGCCATTGATCTGTCCGGCGAAAAACAGCCCACGCATCGCTTTGACCTGAAGCGTCGCATCGAGCTGGGTTGGCGGGTAGTAGTCGTATTCGATGGCGTAGCCAGCGCGTGTCATTGACACCGCTTCGAGGCCGCGGACCGATCGCAGTATGTCCAGCTGAACGGGGGCCGGTAGCGACGTCGATAGGCCATTCACATAGAGCTCGGTCGTATCATGGCCCTCCGGCTCAAGGAACAACTGGTGACGCTCGGCGTTCGGGAACTTGACGACTTTGTCCTCGACCGATGGGCAGTACCTCGGCCCGCGCGAGGTGATGGCGCCGCCGTACATTGCCGACCGGCCGATGTTCTCGGCGATGATCGCCTTCCCTTCAGCCTCGAGGAAGGTGATCCAGCAAAGAAGCTGCGGCGGGTGTCGAGTCTCGCTTCCACAGCGGCGCGGCTCAGACCAGAAGACGGACCAAGAATAGTCGAACGATTCGATCTCGCTCTCCTGCCGTTCCAGGCGCGAGAAGTCAACCGAACGCCCATCGATACGAGGCGGAGTTCCCGTCTTGAATCGTTCGACAGCAAGCCCTGCATTCTCGAGCTGTTCGGCAAGGTGTGTGGCGGCCGACTCTCCGGCGCGCCCGCCGGACAGACGCGTCTCCGTCCCGATGTGGATCCGTCCGCGCAGGAAGGTTCCGGTGGTGATGACCACCGCCGATGATCCGAAACGCCGGCCCTCGAGCGTCTCGACCCCGATCACGGCTGGCCCGTCGCTCAGAATAAGCCGGGCAACCGTGCCTTGGATTGTGGAGACTCCTGGATGTGCTTCGATGAGCGTGCGAACGGCGCGGCGATACAAGCCCCGATCGCACTGAGCGCGCGGCGCCCAAACCGCGGGGCCTTTGCTGCGATTGAGCATTCGAAACTGGATGGCCGCAAGATCAGTCGCCCGTCCCATGATGCCGCCAAGAGCGTCGACCTCGCGTACCACCGTGCCTTTGGCAATGCCGCCGATAGCGGGATTGCAGGACATCTGTCCGATGGTTTCGAGCGCGCTTGTAATCAAGCCGACACGGGCGCCGGCGCGCGCGGCTGCCACAGCCGCCTCGGTACCGGCATGACCGGCACCGATAACAATGACGTCGAACGACGCCTCGAGCGAACTGTTGGCGGAGAAAGCCATAGATAAGAAAGCTACGGACCGACAAGCGCGGCGCGAAAGCTCGTGCAAGCGGTCCTATATTCTCGTTCCAACATCAGGAGGCCTGATCGTGCCACTAAAGATTCCCAGCGGCGCACCGGTGCTGGTTATTCGCCGAACGGCGTACGAGACTCGCGGGCTGAAGCGCAATGAGATCGATGAGCGACTCCAGCTTACGCCGGACGAGTTCCGAGTCGAGGGCGGCCTCGTCGTACTTGGACCGCTCTACGCCGGTGCCGACATCCTGCCGGCGTTCATCGAGGATCTCGAACGCGCCGGGCTGACGTACTTCGACGACTTTTTCGAGCTCAGCGGGAACTGGCCGGAATGGCTTCAGCTTCTTGTAGGCGCCTGAGAACGCACCTTCACGAATGCCGGTGCTTCGTCAGTTCCTTCGATGACGGCGACGGCGTAACGCGGCCATGACGCAGGAGCCCGTGCCATCCGCATTCATAGCACCAGCTCGTGCGGAACTTGGGAAAAAACAGGTTCCAGCCGCGGGAGGCTACGCGGAGCGTCGGCGCATCGCAGTTCGGGCACCTATCGCCTTCCGGCAACAAATAATAGAAGAACACCGTGGCGAGAATGGCGCGAAGAACAAAAAAACCGCCGATGATCAGGATGCATAAGACAGCGTCCCACATATCACCCTCCTACAGCCGCTTCTCCACCTCCGCCCACGGCTCGACGAAAGCGACGTCCTCCTCAATCCGCTCGATAACGACCTCTGTTTCGACATCGACCGAGCCATGGTCGATTCCCCGGGCTCTCAGGACGTGTCGTTCGCCCTCCACCTCGAAGGCTACTTCCCCGTCAACCTCCGGACGAATGCTTTTCGTCACGCGAGCGATGTGCCCCTGAAGGACATAACGCTCGTCGTCCACGTCGTGTTCGGGAACGACCGCCCACCACTTCGTCACAAGCCGTGCCGCCGTGAGGGCTGCGACGAGCCCGAGGGCAGCGCTCGAGGCGAGGGTCGCGACGCCGGCAAATCGGGCACCGAGCAGATAGCCGGTCAAACCAAAGACGATACCGAACACCGAGAGCACGGCCGGCGACAGTCGAAACGATCGCTCGCGCGACGGATGACTCGCCGCCGGCCGCTCGACCCCGCGGATCATGATCCGCACGGCCAGCATCAGGCCCGCGACAAACGCCAACAGGTACACAACGCTCATGGCACGGTAGGCAGAGGATTCAAATGAAACGCGGCTGCGCCCGACGCGAGGAACTCAGACGCTCGCCATTCCGCGTAGTAGAACGGTTTCCAGGGCACGCGCCCGGCGACAAACCCGACGTGACCGCCATGCGGAGTGAATTCGAGGCGCAACGCCGAATTGGAAGCCGCGAGCGACCGTACCTCGTCGAGCACTTCCGAGGGGAGAAAAGGATCGTCGACTGCGCTCAACAGGAGGGTCGGAACCCGAACCCGTTCGAGAAATCGAATCGAGCTGGACCGGCTGTAGTAGTCGCGCGCGCCGGCGAAGCCGTGCACAGGGGCCGTCACGGCGTCGTCGAAGTCGTAGATGCTCCCTGCGTGGATTAAGCGCTTTCGATCGAAGAGACCTGGGTATCTGGCAAGTTTGTCGAGCGCCTTGCGCCGAAGCGACCGCAAGAAATGCCGATCATAGATTCGGGAGAAGCCCCGGCCGATGAAACGCGCGCCGCGTTCGAGGTCGAAGGGAACCGAAATGGCAACGGCGCCAGCGACGTACTCGCAAGCGGTTTCACCGGCTTCGCCAAGAAACTTGAGCAGAACGTTGCCGCCGAGGGAAACACCCGCGAGGAGAAGGGGCGCGTTCGGGTACTCATCGCGAATGCGATCAATTACGAAGGCGATGTCGGTCGTTTCGCCGGAGTGATAGAACCTTGGGGCAGCGTTGGGTTCTTCACCGCATCCTCGGAACACCAGCAGATCCGCGCCCCAGCCACGGCGGGCAGCTTGACGGAAGAAACCGCCGACGTAATGAGACCGTACCGTTCCCTCGAGCCCATGAAGCAGGAGCAATCTCGGAGCGCGAGGGTTCGCGTCCGTACGCCAGACGTCGATAAAGTCTCCGTCCGGAGTTGTCCAGCGCTCTCTACGGGCATGCAGCGGCTGACGCCGGCGAAAGAATTTCGCCCAGAGCGTCTGCGCATGCCCGCCAGGTACCCACCACGCAGGACGGTAGGTATGTTCGCTTCTTCGAACCAACGACGAATCCCCGTGTCTGCTCCCGGCGATCAATAACGCCTCGCCCCTGACGATGGAAGTTCAAGTTTTCGGCTGGAAGAAGAGCGCTGACACTCGTAAGGCCCTGCGATTTTTCGCCGAGCGGCGGGTCAAGGTCCATTTCGTGGATTTTCAGGAACGCAGTCCCTCGCCCGGCGAGCTCGCCCGGTTCGTCCAGCGTTTTGGGGTGGATCGCCTGATCGATGCCGAATCGAAGCGTTTTCAGGAGCTCGGGCTGCGTTACTCGCAACATTCGAATGAGCGCTGGGTGGAAAAGCTGGTGGATGACCCTCTATTGCTTCGAATGCCCCTCGTTCGCTTCGGTAGCCTGTTGACGGTCGGACTCGCTGAAGCCGAGTGGAAAATCTGGGTGGCCAAGTGACGCAGCTCTCGATGGCGAACGTCGGTGTGGATTTCGGAGCGACCACGCTCTTCGACGGTGTGTCCTTTACCGTGGCCGATGGAGAGCGATGGGGCATCATCGGGCGCAACGGCGCGGGAAAGACGAGTTTGTTTCGGCTGTTGACGGGCGAGCTCGAACCAACCCGTGGCCAGATCGCCCGCTCACCGGGCGCCCGCATCTCACTGTTGGAACAACACCGGGATTTCGGCGATGCGGTGACCGTTTGGGAAGCAGCGGCGGGCCAGTTCGCCGAGCTGCTCCAACTGGAACGGTCCTTGAGCGGCCAGGCGCACCAGCTCGCGGAAGACTCGAACGAACAGGCGCTCGCGCGATACGGACGAGATCTCGAACGGTTCGAGCGAGAGGGCGGGTACACGGTCGCGCCGCGCG
>Ga0157372_10004804_pt1 | contig 14359 bp, 10 predicted proteins | sample C55metaG_FD_115307 | JGI IMG/M metagenome (GOLD analysis project Ga0157372, IMG submission 115307) | Corn rhizosphere microbial communities from Kellogg Biological Station, Michigan, USA - C5-5 metaG | ecosystem: Host-associated > Plants > Roots > Rhizosphere > Soil | place: USA: Michigan... | reverse complement strand
CCAGCGTTCTTCAGGTCGAGGGTTACAACGTCACGACCTGCGGACGCGGCGACGAGGCGCTCGACATGGTTCGACGCGCCCCGTACGACATCGTCATGGTGGATCTGTACATGACGCCCGTTCCGGGAATGGAGATCCTCAAATCCGTCCTGACGATCCGTCCCGGAACGATCGTGCTCGTGATGACCGGCAATCCGAGCGTCGCGTCGAGCATGGAAGCGCTGCGTTGCGGCGCCTGGGATTACCTGCCCAAGCCATTCTCGGGAACGCACCTCCAGGTGCTGCTAGGCCGCGCGGCGCACGCAGTGGTTTCGAGCCGCGAGCGCGAGAGCGCGCAGGCCGAAGCGCGAAAGCGCCACGGCAATAGTGACAAGCTCACCCTCCTCGGCGCGTCGGCGTCGTTCCGCCGCATCGTGGAGCTGGCGCGCAAGGTCGCGTCGACGAACGCATCGGTGATGCTCGTTGGCGAGAGCGGCACCGGTAAGGAGATGATCGCGCAGTTTGTGCACCGGCACAGCAACCGCGCGAGCCAGCCGCTCGTTCCGCTCAACTGCGCCGCGATCCCTGAGCATCTCCTCGAGTCCGAGATGTTCGGACACCGGAAGGGTGCGTTCACCGGCGCGGATCGCGACAAGGTTGGGCTGCTCGAGATGGCGAACAACGGGACGTTCTTCCTCGACGAGCTGACGGAGATGCCCCTTCCCCTGCAGGCGAAGCTTCTTCGTGTCGTGCAAGACGGCGTGCTGCGCCGCGTGGGCAGTGAGCAGCAGGACGCGGTGGTGGATGTTCGCTTCATCTCGGCGACCAACCGGGATCCCGGCGAGGCGATCCGCAACAAGAACCTGCGTGAAGACCTGTACTTCCGCCTGAACGTCTTCCCGATCACGCTACCGCCGCTCCGCGATCGCGTCGAGGACATCCCGGTTCTCGCGAACTTCTTCCTCGAGCGTTTCTGGACGCGACATCACTCACCGAAGGATCCGGTGCCGCATTTCGGAGAGGCCGCGGCCGACTTCCTGATGTCGCGTCCCTGGCGCGGCAACGTGCGCGAATTGCAGAACGTCATCGAGCATGTCGTCGTATTGGCTCAGCCCGGTTCGGAGATCCTTCCGGACGAGATTCCGGTGCATCAGGATTGGACGAAGCCGGCGGACAGCTTCGGCATGGCGACGCTCCACAACGACGCATATCATGTCGCCAAGGAGCAGGTGTTGGCGACGTTCGAGAAGGAGTATGTGACTCGGCTGGTTGCGCGTGCGGCCGGCAACATGTCGCGGGCGGCGAGGCTGGCGAATGTGGATCGCACGACGTTGTATCGGCTCTTAGAAAGGCACGGATTCCGGCGCGACGGGCTTGGCCCGTCCCAAGCGTAGGCATTCGCGAGGCCCTGGCCCATCTCACGTGAGCGAAGTCGCAGCGCCCGAACCTTGGACGGAAGTCGAAGTTCCGCCGTGCGGTTGACGTCGTCTCGTCTCCCACTTGGCGGGGAAGGATCCGTCATGCGTCAGCTTCTCGCCAAGGCCGCCGAGGCCGTGGTCGAGGAGCTCGGTCCGCTGCCGGAATCCGAGATCGCGAGTCTCCGACTCCAGTATCGCGATCTTGCCGCGGCCATCGCCGCCGCGGGTCCAACGGCTAACGGCAACGGAAATGGGAACGGCGCGCACCATGCCTTCGAGCTCACGCGCGAGCAGGTCAACGCCTTTCGCGTGCGTTTGCTCCAGAAGGTGGCCACCGAGCATCGTCCGGTCGACGGGCGTGAGTTGGCGCGTGTCCTCGCGTCGCTCGACGAGGTAACCGAGCGACGCCCCCGGCCGGCGAGCACCGAGTTCACGCAGCGCCTGGCGAGTCCGGACGCACTTCGCGCGGTCGTGGAAATGGCGCACGACATGCGCTCGCCCCTCGGGTCCATTCTCTTCCTGGTGGACACGATTCGCCGCGGCCAGAGCGGCAGCATCACGCAGGTTCAGGAGCGGCAACTCGGGTTGATCTACGGCGCGGCGCTCGGCCTCAGTACACTGGCCTCCGACGTCGTCGATGCGATCAACGGCGACCGTCTGCTCGACGGCGAGCGAATCCCGTTCTCGATCACCGAAGTGATGCTCGGCGTCTGCGCGATCGTGCGGCCGCTCGGTGAAGAGAAGAATCTCGTTTTGAATACGGTGTTCCCGAATGTCGACGGCCGCCTTGGGTATCCGTCCGCGCTGAGCCGCGTCCTGCTCAATCTTTCCACGAACGCGCTTCGCTACACCGAGCGCGGATCCGTATCGATCGGTTGTACCGAACATTCGGCGACGCTGGTCGAGTTCTGGGTGGAAGACACCGGACGCGGGATTCCCGATTCCGTGTTGGCGATGTTGTTCGACGGCTTCCGCCCCGGTTCGGTGGGCATCCGCTTCTCCAGTGCCGGCCTTGGATTGGCCATCTGCCGCAACCTGATCGAGAAAATGGGCAGCCGGCTGGTGGTCGACACGGCAGTGGAAGCGGGAACGCGTTTTTCCTTCCGAATCGAGTTGCCGCCCGCGTAACTTTCGTTGGTGTCAAATCCAACGAACGAAGCGACCGCGCCGTCTGCCGCGCCGCGGCGCGATTTCATCCGCGAGATGGTCGCCGACGACGTCGCGACCGGCCGGTTCGGCCGTCAGATCGCCACACGCTTTCCGCCTGAGCCGAACGGCTTCGCGCACATCGGGCACGCCAAGTCCATCTGTCTGAACTTCGGCATCCGCGACGAGTTTGACGGGCGCTGCAATCTGCGTTTCGACGACACCAATCCTTTCACGGAAGACGCGAAGTACGTCGAAGCGTTCAAGGAAGACGTGCGCTGGCTCGGCTTCGCCTGGGACGCCGAGTTGTACGCGAGCGACTATTTCGGCCAGCTGTATGATTTCGCCGAGCTGCTGGTCAAGAAGGGAAAGGCCTACGTCGATTCGCAGAACGAGGAACAGATTCGCGAGAATCGCGGCACGGTGACGACGCCGGGCGTCGACAGCCCGTTCCGATCACGGAGTGTCGACGAGAATCTGGATCTGCTGCGACGAATGAAGGCCGGCGAGTTCCCTGACGGCACGCACGTGCTTCGCGCCAAGATCGACATGGCGCACCCGAACATGATCATGCGCGATCCGCTCCTGCTGCGGATCCGGCACGCGTCGCACTACCGGCAAGGCGACGCGTGGTGCGTGTATCCGCTCTACGATTTTGCACATCCTTTGTCCGACGCGATCGAGGGGATCACGCACTCGCTCTGCACGCTCGAGTTCAAGGACAACAACGACATCTATCGCTGGCTCGTGCACGAGTGCGGGTTCGAACGTCCGCCGGAGCAGACGGAGTTCGCGCGGCTCGAGCTCGACTACACCGTGTTGAGCAAGCGGAAGCTGCTCCGACTCGTGAACGAAAGCTTCGTTTCCGGCTGGGACGATCCGCGGATGCCGACGATCGCGGGCATGCGTCGCCGCGGCGTCACGCCGGAAGCGCTGCGTGACTTCTGCGAGACGATCGGTGTGGCGCGGAAGCCGGCGCGCACGGAGCTCCAAACGTTCGAGCACGCGATCCGGAACGATCTGAACATGCGTGTGCCGCGGGTGATGTGCGTGAGCCGGCCGCTCAAAGTCGTGATCACGAACTATCCGGAAGGCGAATCGGAGATGTTGGACGCGTCGTATTACCCGCACGACGTACCAAAGACCGGATCGCGCCAGGTGCCCTTCTCGCGCGAGCTGTACATCGAGCGCGACGACTTCATGGAGGATCCGCCGAAGAAGTTCTATCGGCTCGGGCCGGGGCGCGAGGTTCGGCTGCGCTACGGCTACTTCATCACCTGCACCGACGTCGTCAAAGACTCGTCCGGCGAGGTCATCGAGCTGCGCTGCACCTACGACCCGGCGACTCGCGGCGGGGATTCTCCCGACGGCCGGAAGGTCCAGGGAACCATCCACTGGGTCTCGGCCAGTCACGCGGCAGACTGCGAGCTGCGTCTCTATGACAAATTATTTACCATCCCCGATCCTGACGCGGTCGAAGAAGGAAAGGATTTCCTCAGCGTTCTGAACCCCGAATCGCTGGTGGTCATCGGCGGGGCGAAGGTCGAGCCCAGCGTGTTGAGCGACCCCCTCGGTACCCGGTACCAGTTCGAGCGGACGGGCTATTTCATCAGCGATCCGACCGAGTCCCGCGCCTCGGGCGCGGCTTTGGTGTTCAACCGCACGGTGACCCTCCGCGACAGCTGGGCCAAGATCAAGGACAAATAGGGCGGCGTAACCGCACTCGGCCGCGGGTCGTCGTATAAGTGCTATGACGACAAAATTTGTAACTATTCCGACGCGGTGGCTTCGCCCCGTGATTGGCGCCGCCGCCGCCGTCTTGTTGACCGCGAGCTCAGCGCCCGCGGCCGCACGTTCCGCTGCAGCCGGCCCGCGGCCAAAGCCGACGGCGGAAAAGCACATGCTTTTCCGCGTTCGCGGACCGAATGGCGCGACCGTGTTCCTCCTGGGTTCAGTGCATCTGCTGTCGCCCGAATCATCCACGCTGCCCGCGGCGGTCGATTCCGCGTTCGCGCGGGCAAAGCTCGTCGGTTTCGAGACGAGTATCGATTCGCTGCAGATGCGCGCGCAGGAGCTGTTGATGCGCGCGCAGTACGCCAACGGCACGACGCTTCGCACCGCTCTCTCGCCCGCGACCGTCGCCCATACCGACTCGGTGGCAAGGAACTACGGCATGAGCATCGATCAGCTCAACGCATTCAAGCCGTGGTTCGTGTCGATCGTTCTGACACAGCTCGTGCTGCAGAAGATGAACTTCAAGGCCGAGCTGGGCGTGGACATGCAATTGCACGCAAAGGCCAAAGCGGCGAGCAAACCGGAATTCGGTCTCGAGAGCACCGACGTCCAGCTCGGGTTGTTCGACTCGCTGTCGCCGCAGGATCAAGAGAGCATGTTGAAGGACGTCGTGCCGCCCGACTCGGCGGCCAAGCAGCTCAAGGCGATTCGCGACGCGTGGTGCGCCGGAGACACTGCCGCAATCAACGCCCTCCTCAACAGCGGCGTGAAGAGCTCACCCGGCATGTTCGCGGCGCTCATCACCAATCGCAACCGCTCCTGGATGCCCAAGATCGAGTCGCTGATCGGCGGCAAGGATGACGCGCTCGTGGTCGTGGGCGCGGCGCATCTCGTCGGCAAGGACGGCGTAATCGAGTTGCTGCGCTCGAAGGGATATACGATCGAGCAGTTGTAGCCCTGCATCACCCCCGACGAAAGCGGCGGCACGCCATCGTGGGCGCGCCGCCGCTTTCATGTTCCGACGAGCGACGGTCGGCGCGACTGATTCGCTGCTTCGGCGCGGCGTTGTCGGTCGAACTCGACGACGGCTGCGGCGAGGGGGGCGATGTCGTAGCGCACCGGGTCTGTCGTCGGCAGGCCCGTTTCGCTGGCGATGCGCTCGATGACTGCTCTCGCGTCACGATCGCTGAGGTCGGCGGTGTTGAGTGAGACGCCGATAGTCCGCAGCTGACGGAGCGGATTCGCCATTGCTTCGTGGAGCGCGATGACGTCTTTCAGCGGCGGAATTTTCAGCCAGGCGTTGTGCCTGAAGGTCGAACGGGACGGCTGATGACAGGCGATCAGGGCGTGCGGCAGACTGCCGTGCAGCAGTCCGAGCGAGACCCCCGAGTATCCCGGGTGAAGGATCGAGCCTTGACCTTCGACCAGCACGATGTCGTTGTCGCGGGCAGCCTGAATGGTCACCGCCTCGGAAGCCCCGGCGATGAAATCGGCGATGACCGCGTCCACGCAGATGCCCCAGCCCTCGATGAAGATTCCGGTCTGCCCCGTCGGCGCGAAGCCCGCTCGAACGCCCCGTTCTCGAAGCGCCGAGCGCAGCTGAAGCATGACGGTCATCTTACCGATGTTCGCGTCCGTGCCCACAGCAAGTACGACCGTCTGCTCCAACTCGCGAACACGTCCCGAGCCGACCGGGAGATCGGCGGGCGGGCGCCGAACGTCGTGGATTGTCGCGCCAGTTCGACGCGCGATCGCGGCGAGCTCGGGATCGTCCCCGACGAAACCGTGCAGACCGTTCCACACGTCGAGGCCGGCCTCGAGCGATCGGCGCACGACGTCGCGCAACGCGTCGGGAAGGCCGCCGGCGGCGAGGGCGATCCCGACGAGTAGGCTGTCCGCGCCGAGACGGATGCCCTCATCGAGCGAGCTCACGACGGGAATTGCGCCCCCGTAACCGAGGATCTCCTGCGAGGCGCGGCCGGCTCTGCTCGAGTCGAGCACGGCGGCTACATGCTCGGCGGAATACCGGATGACGGAGTTTCCAGTTTTCGAGGCAGGGGTGCCGAACTGGTCCTGCGCGTAGATCAGGTAACGAGGCATCCATCAAATCAACCGGCGGCGAGCGTAGCCGTAAAGCCACACTCGCCGCCGGTATTCCAGCGCGAAGACCGAACTAGCGGCCCTTTTTCGGGCTCTTCTTGGCGGTCTTGCTGGCCCTGTGCATGGAGTCCTTCATCATGGAGTCAGGCCGAGACGAGTCCGGCTTCATCCTGAGCGAATCAGCCATCATGGAGCTGTCCATCGCGGTGGCCGGCTTTTTCGCGGGGTTCGTATCGACGCCGTAACCCATTGAATCGGAGAGCACGCCGGCGCTCGTGGCGCTATCGGTATTCGATCGGTTCGATGAGCAGGCCGCGATCGCGAACGCAACCGGAACCGCTCCCATCAGCTTCGACCATTGCATCGTCCGCTCCCTCCTGAATGCGCGATCTTCGCGCGGTTCGACACCGACACCACAAAGCAAGCGTTGTGCTGCGACGCCTCGCGGGAGACGGACGAATGCATATCTTTGGGCGGGTTCAGCCGATTTTGGAGCCAAGCAATGTCGCTCGTGTACCGTCGTTTCGTTCTCTTCGCCTTGGTCGCGCCCGCTCTCGCCGCGGCGCAGGCGAGGACGACCGTCGGCCCGCCGCGGGGGACGGTCATCGTGGTCGGTGGTGGCTCGATGGGTCCGGAGATCTACTCCGCATTCATCGAGGCGGCCGGGGGACCTGACGCACTGATCATCGACGTGCCGACAGCCGGGGGAGACAGCGTCTACAAACAGAACGCCCCCGGTACGCGCGGCTGGAAACAGGCAGGCGCGAAGAACGTGTACGTTCTGCACACCAAGGACAGAAAGCTCGCCGACTCGGACAGTTTCGCGGCCGTGATCAAACGCGCCGGCGGCATTTGGTTCGAAGGTGGGAGACAATTCCACCTCGTTGATTCCTACGCGGGAACGAAAACCGAACAAGCCTTCAACGACGTGCTCGCCCGGGGCGGCGTCATTGGCGGGTCATCCGCCGGCGCGTCGATCCTCGGCGATTTCCTCGTTCGCGGCGCGCCGTCGAATAACAATTTCATCATGGACGACCCCCGCTACGAGAAGGGATTCGCGTATCTCCGCGGCGTGGGGATCGACCAGCACGTCGTCGCGCGCGAGCGGCTAGCGGACCTCGCTGATTCGATCATCCCCAAGTACCCGCAGTTGCTCGCGATCTCGGAAGACGAAGGCACGGCGTGGCTGGTGCGCGGTGACACGGCGACGATCATCGGGCGCAACAAGGCATTTGTCTACAACGGCAAGGACGCGACCGATCGCGGCAAGCCGTTCCTCACGCTGTATCCGGGCGACCGCTACAACCTCGCGACGCGGCACGTGATTCACCGCGCCGCGGACGACTCGCCGGTGGCGGCGTCGGTCATCGACTCCTTGTTCAAGAAATACGCGGACCCCGCGGCGGGCGGCGCGACGGTGCTCGTCGCGGAGGCAGGGAAGGTGTTTGTCGATCGCTCATTCGGGATTCCTGATCAACCGAAGTTCATGCCGACGACCACGGTCCCTCAGTTCAACGTTGGCGGCATCTCGGAGGTCTTCTCGGCGCTGTGTGCGCAAATTCCCGAGCCACCGGCGCGCGGCGGCCGCGGTGCCGGCACCACGACCCCCGACAGCGCCGCCGGTCGTCGTGGTCGAGGCGGGCGAGCGGCCGGACCACCTCCAACGCCGTTCCAAAGTTGCGTTAGCGGCTGGATCTCGACGCCGATCGGCATGCACAAGACGGCCGCAACGGCCGACGGAAAGGTTCAATCCAGCGTGGACGAGCTCTATCGGCTGTCGCTCGGGTTGGAGAACCCGCGGACGTTCACGCGTGACACCACCGCGGCGACTAGTGCCTCGATCGATCTGGCTCGCGGTTGGCACGCCGACAGCTATAAGGGTGTCGCCCGGTTGAGCGCATACGGTACACCGGACGGCCACCGCGCAGCGCTCGTCCGCATCCCCGAGCGACGCGCCACGATCATCGTGCTGACGAACGATGACAATGCCGACGCGAAGCGCATAGCCGACGAAATCACCAACCACTTGCTGAACGCGAAAGCGCGGTGACCGAGGGGAAGGCGCACGCAGCACGAAAGCCGGGCACTCGCCGCCGCAGACTTGGACGGCGAATCGCCGTGTTCGGTCCGGCGGCAATTGTCATCATTTGCGGCGTGCTCTCTCTTGGGGCGCTGAGCCGCGCGCTCATGACGCGCGCCACGGTGGCGCATTCGCGCGATGTGCTCGACGCGTCGAGCGACTTACTCGTCGCGCTACTCGACGCCGAGACCGGCGAGCGCGGATATCTACTGACGCGCGATACGGTCTTTCTCGAGCCGTTTCAAGGGGCGCGCTTGCGAACGGAGGACGCGCTGGCGCGGCTCCGCCCGCTCGTCGCGGGCCGCGCCGACGAGGAAAGCAGGTTCGACACCCTGACGACCCGGGCCCGCGAGCGCCTCGCGTCGCTGGTCACGGCGATTGCCGATGCGCAGCACGGCCAGTCGGAGTTGGCCCTCGGAATCGTGCAGCACGGACCCGGCAAGCAACTGATGGATGAAGCGCGGCGCCAGATAGCGGCGATCCAAGCGTCGGAGGAAAACGGCCTCGGTCCGCGGCAGCGTTCAGAGGAAGTTTGGCGACGCGCGTCGATATTGATCTTGACGATCGGAACGCTGATCGCGGGACTCCTCGCTCTGCTGGTGAACCGAAACTTCGACCGTGCCCTTCGAGACCGGCGTGTAGCGCTCGACGAAGCCCAATCGGCCAACGAGCGACTCCAGGATCAAGCGATGGAGCTGGAGCAGCAGGCGGAGGCGGCGCAGCTCGCGGCGTTCGAAGCGGAACAGGCGAGCGAGCAGGCGCAAACCGCCCTTCACGCCGCCGAGGAGTCGGAGCGCCGCGCCGAACGATTGCAAGCCGCGACGGAGGCGCTGAGCAGCGCGCTGTCACTGACCGATGTGGCGACGCTCATCATCGACCAGGCGATCGCGGCGCTCGGCGCCAGCTCGGGGGCACTCGCCGCGCTGAGCGACGACGGTCGTTCCATTCGCTTCATTGCACTGCGCGGCGTCTCCGTGCTCAATGTCGGCGACACCACCGCACTTGATGCCGCGTTCCCGCTTCCAACGGCGATGCGCCAGGGGCAGCCGATTCTTGCCGAGCGCCTCGAGCAAATTCGCGAGAGTTTCCCCGAGGTAGTCCCACGGCAAGCCGCGGATGGTGTGCAGTCGTTCGCCGCCGTTCCGATCGGGGAGGGCGGACAGGTCCTAGGTGGACTGCTCATCCGGTTCAACTTCCCGCATTCGTTCTCGCCGGCGGATCGATCGTTGATGACCGCGTTGTCGCGCATTGCGGCGGAAACCTTCGAACGCGCTCGCTTGTTCGAGGCCGAACGGTCGGCGCGAGCCGCCGCTGAGTCGGCGAACCGCGCCAAGGCCGCCTTTCTCGCGTCGATGAGCCACGAGTTGCGAACGCCGCTTCAGGCGGCGCTCGGGTTTGCCCAGCTGCTGCGATCGGGCGTGTTCGGGCCGGTCAATCAGGAGCAAGGCGACGCGCTGGCGCGGGTTGAACGAAGCCAGACGCACCTCGCCCGGCTGATCGATGACATCCTCGACTTCGCGCGTCTCGAGGCGGGGCGTGTCCGCGTGCGGCTCGAAGCCGTGCCCGCGCAAGAGATCATCGACGACCTGGTGCCTCTCGTCGAACCCCAGGCGGTGCTGAAACGCATATCGCTCACGGCTCGATCGGCCGACGGTCTGGTGGTCGCGGTCGACCGTCAACGGATGCGCCAAATCATGCTCAACCTCGTGGGCAACGCGATCAAGTTCACGAATCCCGGAGGCGCCGTCCGCATCGTCACGCGCGCCGACGCGAATCGCGTGCGCTTCGAGGTCCAGGATAATGGCCTCGGGATCCCCGCCGATCGGTTGAAGGAAATCTTCGAGCCATTCGTGCAGGTTGACGATGCGTTGACGCGTACCGCGTCCGGCGCGGGCTTGGGGCTGTCGATCAGCCGCGACCTGGCCCGGGCGATGGGTGGCGACCTCTCCGTTCAGAGCGAGCCGGGGAAAGGATCCGTCTTCGCGGTCACCTTCCCGGCCACCTCCGATTGAGCGCTACCGTTTGAGCGCTAGCGTCGCGCGAGTCCGGTCGCGACGCGGATCTCCTGGGCGTCGTAAACGCGACCGGCGCGAATGACCGTCTCGACCTTTCTCACGTCGCTGACATGGTCGATCGGCCTGCCGTTGACAACGATGATGTCCGCGATCTTTCCCGTCGTCAGGCTGCCATAGTCTCTGTCGTCCTTCATCACGCGCGCTGCTCCGATCGTCGCGATCTGGAGCACGACCGGCGCCGGAATGCCCGCCTTCTCGTACAGCTCGAGCTCCGTGTCGTACGATTGACTGCCAAAGTTGTCCGTGCCGGCGACGAGGGGCACACCAGCATCGTACAGCCGTTTGAGAAGTCTCATATAGTTGGCGTCGGCCTTCTGCGCGTTCGCCGAAACGCCGGCGCCGACGGCCTGTCCGATGCCGGTGCCGGCGCTCGTGATCCAAACGCTAAAGGTTCCGTCGATGACCGTGCCGCGTCGCTTGAACAGGTCGATCAGCTGCGTCATCGCCGCACCATCGACGTCGATGTTCGGGGCGACGGCCGTGGCAACGGCGGAGTATGCACGCATCGTCGGCACATACAGCGAATCCTGATAGAACGTCGAGAACAGGAAAGCGGCGTGATTGACTTCGTCGAAGCCCAGTTGAACGGCAGCCGGAACGCTGAGCCCGCGCGGGATGTGTCCACTCAGTCGCATACCCCGTTTGTGCGCCTCGGCGGCAATCGTCGGTATGAGATCCGGGTGGACGAGGTTGTACACCTTGATCTGCTTGTAGCCGAGGGAGTCGTAGCGCGCCACCCATTGGCGGGCCTCGTCCTCGGTACGGACGAGCACCGGAGTAGGCCCGGCCCATTTTCCAGGGCCCTCCATGAAGCCGGCGAGGACCATGTGCGGGCTGGCGATGACACCCGCCTGGGCGCGATCGCGCTCACTGACGGCGACGTCGAGATCAGATGCCAGATCGCGAACAGTTGTAATGCCGTAGGAAAGCTGCATCGGGCCGCTGGTCGACTCGCTCGTCAGCTGCATGTGGCCATGCATCTCCCACATGCCGGGCATCACGGTCTTGCCGGCGGCGTCGATCACGGTCGCGCCTTGGGGGACAGCCACCGAGTCCGATGGTCCGACCGCGACAATGCGATCACCGCGCACCAGCACGGTCTGACGCGGCCGCATCATTCCGCGCTCGCTGTCGAACAGGTCGCCGTTGACGATAGCCACGGTTCCGGAGGTCGGCTTCTGGAGACGCTTGTTGAGCGCTTCCGCCCCAGCGTCGCGCACAGCGAATTCCGCCTTTCGGAGCGCGGGCAGCGCCGACTCAGCGCCCGGTTTCACGGTCATGAACCAGGACACTTCGGTGGCGAAGAGATTGTCGTCGCGGTCGAGCCACATCATCTGTGGGGTCGCACCGAAGCCGCGGTCGATCGCGACGAGCCGAACACGCTCCGAGCCGCGTGACGTCGGTACGCTCAACTCTTTGACGATCTCGAGATGCGCCGTGGAGTTTCCCGGGAGCTTGCCGGTTCGGCCGGGTTGCTTCAACAAGTACTGGGCGAGCAGCGCCTGGTCGAAAGGGGAAAACCCCGTCGCGTAGTAGACGTCGTTCTTTCGCGCCTCGGTGACGGTGCGCGCGGGCGTCCACTGCCTGATCGAATCGCCGATCATCTCGACGCGAAACGTCGGATCGCCGAGCCGATCGTCCGGGAGCACCGGCCGGTTTTCGAGCGAGACGACTCGGCCGTCATGAATGACGTATCGGGTGAAGCTTCGCGTGCCGCGATTTCGGTCGGTGAAGACGAAACGCACGCTCGTCGTATCGCCGTTCCGGGTCACGACCATCGAACCGGCGGGACGGTCGTGGTTGAGCACGGAGTAAACCGTGCTGTCCGCGACCAGCAGGGTCGCCGCGAGAAGGAGAGGGATCATGCCGCCAATCTACGCGGAATCCGTCAGATCGGTTGCACGCGATAGTTGAGGAACACGCATCCGCCGTCGATGGCCCGGCTTTCGGTGAGCCGGAGCTGGACACGATGGCCGGCGTCGCGAAAGAGCGGCGTCCCGGACCCAAGGAGGATCGGGTGAATGTTGAGCCCAACCTCATCGACCAATCCCGCGGCCATCAGAGGTTGTGCGAGCTCACCGCCGCCGAGCAGGCAGATGTTCTTTCCCGGACGTCGCTTCAATTCACGGACGAAATCCGCTGGATCCGTCGAAACTAGTTCGGTGCCCGGGGTCTGGATCGAGCGCAGGGTCCGCGAGAAGACATAGGTGGCCTTGATCCCGGGCATTTGCGGGGCGCCGCCGAGGGTGAGGGAGAAGTCATACGTCTTGCGGCCCATGAGAATCGTGTCGACGCCCTCCCAGTATTGCCGGAGGATCTCCGCCGTGTCGTTGCTATTGTGCAGCCAGTCGATGTTATCATCTGGTCCCGTGATGAAGCCGTCAAGGCTGCAGGCGGCGCCGTAAGTGACCGTTCGCATAGCGAACCTCCGCGGAAAGCGTTAAGCTAAACGATTCTTTAGAAACCTGATTCTAAAGACTCGTTTAGTAACGGTCAAGCTTCGACCCCTCCCGATGGCCCGTCCCCAGAAAGCGTCCGACGAACAGATCTTTGCCGCGGCACAGCGCGTCATGCAACGGGTGGCGCCGCCCGACTTTACGTTGGGCGCGATCGCCAACGAGGCGGGCGTCACCGCGGGCCTCCTCGTACAGCGGTTCGGTTCGAAACGCGGCCTGCTCGTGCGGCTCGCCGAGCTGTCCGCGGCGGCCTCGGAGGGTTTCATCGAGGGACTGCGCGAACGGTATCCGTCGCCGCTCGCCGCGCTGCGCGCCTATGTGGATTGCATGGCCGACCTGGCCGCGTCTCCGGACGCCTTCTCCCGCAACCTGGCATACCTCGTCGACGACTTGCACGATGCCGACCTCCGCCGCCATCTCGAGGCGCAGGCCCGCCGAACGCGTCGCGCGATCACGACGATTCTCGCCGATGCGGTCGAACGAGGTGAGTTGTCGACATCGACGAACTCCAAGCGGCTCGCGCGGACGGTAGAGACGATCATTGGCGGCTCGATGCTGACGTGGGCGACGTACCGCAAAGGGACCGCGTTGCGCTGGATGCGACAGGACCTCGAGCTCGTGCTGGCGCCATTCCTCGGCCGCAGGACGTAGCGCGGCGGGCTGCGTTACTTGAGATTGTGGAATCGGCTGCACCCTGGCCGCACCGGTGGAGAATCGAGATGACGCGTTGGATCGGGTCGAGCGTTCCCCGCAAAGACGGAATCGGCAAAGCGACGGGTGAGGCGCGCTACGCCGATGACCTCGTGTTTCCGGGAATGCTGCACGGGCGCACCGTCCGCTCGACGGTCCCTCGCGGTCGGGTGCGATCGATTCGACTGGACTTCGACGCCGCGGGATTCACCGTGGTCGATTTCCGGGACGTGCCGGGCCGCAACGTCTGCGATCTCATCGAGCAGGACCAACCCTTTCTCGTCGAGCGCGACGTCCGGCACATGGCCGAACCCGTCCTCCTGCTCGCGCACGAGGATCGGGAACGGCTGCTCTCCGCCAGCGTCGACATTCAGTACGACGCCGAAGAGCCTGTCTTCGACCCGCTCGAGTCGGAAGGGGTGCTCAAGGCGATCGACATCGTGAAGGGTGACGTGGACGCGGCGCTGGCCACGGCGGACCTCATCATCGAGGGGACGTATCGGACGGGACACCAGGAGCATGTGTACATCGAGCCGAACGCGGTGATCGCGGTCCCCGAGGGCGACGGCGTCGTCGTCTATGGCTCCTTGCAGTGTCCGTTCTACGTCATCAAGGCGCTCAAGAGTCTTCTTGGCGCGAACAGACACATTCGAGTCGTGCAGACGGAGACGGGCGGCGGAT
>Ga0157372_10004802_pt1 | contig 14361 bp, 15 predicted proteins | sample C55metaG_FD_115307 | JGI IMG/M metagenome (GOLD analysis project Ga0157372, IMG submission 115307) | Corn rhizosphere microbial communities from Kellogg Biological Station, Michigan, USA - C5-5 metaG | ecosystem: Host-associated > Plants > Roots > Rhizosphere > Soil | place: USA: Michigan... | reverse complement strand
GCATCGATTCCTGCGGGCGAAGTGCAGGCGAGTGATCGCGTGTTCCATCGCGGCACGGGTGAGGGCTGGGCGAAAGACGGCGACGTCTGATCGACGTCGGCTCCGCGAAACAAAGCGATTGGAATGTCGGCGACTCTCAGCCGTCGAAACCGTCCGCAAAAACCGGATCGCACGCGCTGTACCACGGCGTGACGCCGGTCGCTGCGTCCCAGGCCGGGTTGTCGGACGGAGTGAACGCGTTCGGGCAGAGCTCGGAGTATCCCGGAACGAGTAGATCCGGCGCGGGCACGTCGGGGACATTGCCTACGAAGGCATTGTGGCCGATGCGGAAACTATTGAGATTGACGAGCGCATTGAGTGCGGGGACAGTTCCGGAGAGTTCGTTGCCATCGACTTCGAAGTAAAGCATCTGCGCCGAGTTCGAAAGATCAGGTAGCGGACCGGTCAACGCGTTGTCGCTAACGATGAAAAACCCGAGCGCCGGGCTAGCGGCGAAATCGGGCAACGTTCCGGTGAGATGATTCGACGATGCCGTGAATCCACCGAGACTCGGCTGCACCGTGAGATCGGGAATCGGTCCGGTCAAGTCATTGAAGTCGGCCTCGAAGGACAGTAGCGCGCGTGGTCCCGCGAGGCTCGGTATGTCTCCGGAAAAGCGGTTTTGATGCACGAGGAAAAACTGCAGGTCGAGCAATCCGGTCAGCGCGGGCAAAGACCCGACAAGCTGGTTGCGGTACACGTCGAAAACCCGCAAGTGATTCAATGAGGAAATGTTCGGCAGCTCTCCGCTCAGTTGATTCTCGCTGACGTCGAACGTGTCGAGCAGTGCGAGGCCGCCTAAGTCGGGTATCGATCCGGTCAGCTGGTTGGTATAGACCTCGAAAATCCTGAGATTCGGCAGCCCCGTGAGATCCGGAATCGATCCGCTCAGCCGGTTTCCCGCAACATCGAAGGTATCCAACAAAGCCAGTCCGGAGAGCTCAGGTATCGATCCCGTCAACTGATCGGCAAACGCACTGAAGTACGTCAGCGATTTCAATGTCGAGAGCGAAGGAATCGCACCCGCGATCTGGTTATCGTCGACGATGAACGTCTCAAGCCCGATCAAACCGTCTAAGGGCTCAAGCACGCCGAACAATTGATTCGAGGAGACATCGATGCTACGTAGCCTTATCAACGGCCGCAGATCCGGCAATGGACCGTTGAGATTGTTGATCTGCAGCTGAATGCTCGCGACGTGCTCTTGCAAATCGTCGCATGTGATCCCGTACCATGAACACTCGGTTCCAGCCGGACCGTCCCAGCCGTCGTTGACGAACCAGGTGTCGCCGAGCGTCTGCTTATACAGCGCCGTAAGCACATCGCGTTCGCTTTGTGGAATCGCCGCATGCGCAGTCACGCACGCGAGCAGAAACGCCACGAACGATAAGCTTCGACGAACGACGCGCCAATGCCTCGCTGCGGCGCTGTCTGCGATATGCCGGATGTACATCGGACGTCCCCTCCGACGAAAATAGTACGCCTCAATCGTTACCGATCGCCAGCGTCTGAACGCAGCGTTTGCGATGGCGTTATGATCGATCACCCTCGCCATGCGGAGTTCGCTTTGTTCCGTTCACAAATTGCCATTGCCGCTTTCTGCGCCGCGCTGGCGACCAACGCGGCCGCCGAGGTCAAACAATCCGCCGCCGACGGGTTCTTCCTTACGTATTCCGGCCCGGTCGCGGCATCGACGACGAAAGCCTACGCCGACGTAACGCAAATTCAGCGCTGGTGGAGCAGCGAACACACGTATTCGGGCAAGGCCGCGAATCTCAGCATCAAGCCTGAAGCCGGCGGTTGTTTCTGCGAGCGTTGGAAAGACGGCAGCGTCGAGCACGGCCGCGTGATCATGGCGTTGCCGGGCAGGCTGCTGCGTCTGGAAACTTCGCTTGGTCCGCTGCAGGAGCTTGCGCTGAAGGGAATCCTGAGTTTCTGGATCAAGACCGAAGACAGCGCGACGACGCTCACGGTCGAATATCGCGTCAATGGATCCAGCGGCAGCGGGCTCGATCAGTTCGCGCCGAATGTCGATGAGGTGCTCGGTGCGCAAGTCGATCGTTTGCGCCGCTACATCGCGACCGGAAATCCGGAACCATCGGTCGCGCCCGACGCGAAGAAAGCGGACGCGAGCAAATCCGACACCGATAAAACCGACACACCCGCGAAGGTCGGCGCGGCAACATCTCCGAAAACGAAACCCTCCAAGTCGAAGTCGGCGAAGACACCTGCGCAGCAAACGCCGACAGGCGGATGAAACGGGTTGTGCGTGTCGCCGCGGCACTGATGTTCGCCGTCGTCGGCATCGGCCCCGTTGTCGAGCGCGATGTTTTCGCGGCAGGCGGTCCGCCGATGCTCACGGACGATCCAGGCACGGTCGATGGCGGGGACTGGGAAATCAACGTTGCATGGATCGGCGAGCGGAGCGCGAACGCGCGCGAAGACGAAACGCCGCTCGTGGACGTGAACTATGGACTGACGGAAAACGTGCAGGTCAAATTCGAAATGCCGTGGATCAGCGATTCCGGACGCAGCAACAACGGTTTCGGGGCCGCGAACGCCGGCGTGAAATGGCGCTTCTTCGATCAGGGCGAGGGCGGCTGGCAGGTTGCGACTTATCCGCAGATCGAATTCCTTGTGCCGGGCCTGCATCACGCGGGCTCCGACGAATCCGGCCCGCGTCGCTTGCTGCCGATCGAAGTGCAGCGCGATTTCGGCGGCTTCGATGCGGGCGCCGAGATCGGCCGCACATTCGTGCCGGACAGCCGCGACGACGGCTGGATCGCCGGCATCACTGTTGGACGCAAAGTATCCGAACATCTTGAGCTGATCGGCGAGCTTCACGACGAAACGGTCGGCGGCGCGGATACTCACGAGCTCGTTCTCAATATCGGCGCGCGCCAGACGCTTTCGGAACACTTCACGTTGCTGGTCTCGCTCGGCGGCGACATCGAAAATACAATCGAGCCGCGCAATCGCTGGATTTCGTATCTCGGACTGCAGGTTCATCTTTGACGCGTGCGTGCGATCAACACGCGTCGCCCACAACTTGGAGCCGTGCATGCCGCTGACCCTGCTCGCCAATATCGATGTCGATGATCTCGCGCGCGCCGAAGCGTTTTACGTCCGGGCACTCGGGCTCGATGTCGGGCGCCGTTTCGGCGAGGACGGCGTCGAGCTCATCGGTGCGTCGTCGCCAATCTACTTGTTACGCAAAGCCGCCGGCAGCGCGGCAGGCGACGCGACGACACAAACGCGGGACTATCGGCGTCATTGGACGCCGGTTCATCTCGATTTCGTCGTCGCCGATCTCCAAGCGGCTCTGGCACGCGCACGCGATGCGGGCGCAATTCTCGAAGGTGAGGTTCGCACCGCAGCGTGGGGGCGCATCGCGACGCTCGCCGATCCGTTTGGTCACGGCTTCTGCCTGATCGAATTTCTCAATCGCGGCTACGACGAAATCGCGCAGAACCGGTGACCTTTTATTTTTCGCTCGATGGGTTTTTCTTCTGGGCGATGAACGCGTCGATACGCTGTTCCAGAAGCGGCAGCGGCACCGAACCCTCGGCGAGCACGGCATCGTGGAATGCGCGCAGATCGAATGCCGATCCGAGTTCCTTTTCGGCGCGTGCGCGCAGCTCGAGAATCTTCATCTCACCGAGCTTGTAGCTCAACGCCTGTCCGGGCCACGAAATGTAGCGGTCGACTTCGGTTTCAACTTCGTGCTGGCTGAGCGCCGTATGCTCGGCGAGATAGCGAACCGCTTGTTCGCGCGACCAGCCTTTGTGATGAATGCCAGTGTCGATGACGAGCCGCGCCGCGCGCCACATTTCGTAGCTTTCCCGCCCGAATTCCTCGTACGGCGTGTGGTAGATGCCCATTTCCTTGCCGAGTTTCTCGCAATAAAGTGCCCAACCTTCGCCGTATGCGGAGATGTAATTCTTGCTGCGAAATTCCGGTTGATCCTTCTGCTCCTCGGCGAGCTCGCCCTGTAGCGCATGACCGGGCGCGGATTCGTGCAACGTCAGCGCCGGCAGGTTGTAGAGCGGACGCGATGGCAGGTCGTAGGTGTTGACCCAATACGTGTGTGCGCTGCCGCGCCCGGCCGTCCAGAACGGCGCGATCGCGGCCGGTACCGGGTCGATACCGAAACGTCCGCGCGGCAGGAGCCCGAAGTACTGCGAAAGCTTCGCATCGACCTGCTTGGCGATCCACGACGCGCGCATCAGGAGTTCGTCCGGCGTCTTGGCATAGAACTGCGGATCGCTGCGCAGAAATTTCAGGAACGCGGCGAAATCGCCGTTGAAACCGGTCGACTTCATCGTGGCCTGCATCTCGGCATCGATGCGCGCGACTTCCTTGAGCCCGATCGCGTGGATCGCTTCGGGGTCGAGATCGAGCGTCGTGTACTCCTTGATCTGCTGGCGGTAGTACGCATTGCCGTCTGGCAAGGCCTCGGCTGCGAGCGTCTTGCGCGCGTGCGGCAGATAATCTTCGCGGAAAAACTTGAGCAGCTTCGCGTACGCGGGAATGACGCGTTCGCGGATCGCGCGGGCGCCGTCCGCGCGCATCGCATCCTGATCGCCGGCCGAGATGCTGGCCGGAAGTTTCTTCAGCGGCTCGTAAAACTCGCTGTCTTCGGCGGACTTGACCTCGGCAAAACTCGAGATCGAAACGTCGCGTCCATCCAGCACTGCGCGCGACACCGTGAAGCCGCGTTTCAGGCCGGCGCGCATGTTGGCGATCTGCTGATCGAAATAGCGCGGGATGTCGTTGAGCTTGGCGATGTAATTGCGCGCGGCTTGCGCATCTTTCAGGTTCCGACGCGCCATGAAGCCGAGATCGGACCAGAATTGCGAATCGCTGTTGAACGGCATCTCGTAATCGCGGAAGCGGATGCCTGCAGTGAAGTTTTCGAGCTGCGGCCGGTACACGGCGAGATTGACCTTGTTCTCGGCCGACAGTTGATCGGACGGAATCGCATCGAGCTGCTTCAGTACGTCGTTCCAGTAAGCGAGGCGCATCTTCTGCGCGGGCGCACTGACGTCCGTTAATCGGTCGTCATTTGGTTTCGATTCGCGGTCCTCGTCGTCCTGGCCGGGGAACTGCTCCTGCCGCCACGTCCATTCCTTCTCGTAGAGCGCCTTGAAACGCTCGTCCGCCGTTTCGGCGCGAGCGAGTGTCGTCAGCGCGAGGCCGGCGCAGAAAAGCGAGAACATGAGACGAACCATGGGCGGTTCCCTGGGATGCGAGGACCGCGATCATCGCATTCGGCGGCGCGGCCGCGAGTGCCGATGGATGGGTTGTGTGCTCCCGGTTCGGTGATCGGAGCTGGGGGTTGCGCGCTGAGCCGCGGCGCTTTGCTCGCTTGCCCTCGCCCTATCCTCTCCGCAAGCGGGAGAGGGATTTGAACGGCAAACTCTCGGGGCGGATGAATGTTCCGGTCTAAAAAACGCCGTCCGATTCGCCGCCAACACGTCCGAGATATGCCGCGAGACCGCGCTCGGGCGTCTCGACGAACGTTTCTCCGGTTGTTTCGAATGTGGCGATGCGATCGGGCCGGAAGTTGCGGAAATCCGTGCGCAGGCGGCACCACGCGCCGAGCGTCCATGCGCCGCCCCAGAAGGCGAGACACAACGGTTCGACTTCGCGAACGCTGCCGCGCTGCGCGCCATCTCGATAGTCGAGTCGGAGCACGCGATGCGTGGAAATCGCTTCGTGCAGGCGATCGATCATGCCGGACTTTCCCTCGTACCAGCGCGTGGGCGCGAAGATGCGCGAACGCATTGCGCGCTGGCGCAATTCCGGCGGCAGCACGGCTTCGATCTTGAGCATGGCGGCTTGGGCGCCGCCGGCGAGACGCTCGCCCGCGAACGCACGCACGAAACGTGTGCCGACGACCAAAGCTTCGAGTTCTTCTGCGGTGAACATCAGCGGCGGAATATCCGCGCCCTTGCGCAGCATGTAACCGATGCCGGCTTCGCCTTCGATCGGCACGCCGGAAAGCTGCAGGTCGGCGACGTCGCGGTAAACGGTGCGCAACGAAACGGAGAGCGTTTCGGCAAGACGCCGCGCGGGCAGCGCCGTGCGACGCCCGCGCAGGGCGTGGATGATGAGAAAAAGGCGATCGGCGCGCCGCATCCCGCCATGATCTCGCGAGCGTGTCGGGCCAGTAAAGGCGGGGTTTCGCCGACCCCGGGCTGACGCATCTGCTGAAACTGCGGTTCCATGCCGCGTCGATGCCTTTCGCGGTGCTCTATCGGCTGTTCCGGATCGTGTGCCGGTTCGAGACCATCCGACCGAGCGCACGCCGTCGCGACGGAACGCTCAGGCCGCGAGCGAAGTGCGATCGTCGCGTACATGCGCGGCGCTCGCGAGCGCGTGCGTCGAAGGATGCGGCGCTTTCGCGGTCGATGCGCGCAGCCGGCCGGAAAATCCAGGCGATCGCTCGCGCGGTGCGACGCGCGCGCGAGCATGGTTTCCGTCAAGCAGCGCGCCGAGCGCGCCAACGAGAGCGAAAGCGCGCGCGAACGAATCCAAGCGCGGCGACATCACACGCGCTCCTGTTCCGTCTCGACCGCTTCGGCCGGTGCGAACCACGGTGGCGGCACGCCATGTTTGAACAGGCGATACCACATCGCGGTATCGCGGTCGTCGTAGAGGCCTAGCGCACGGATCACTTCGCGCGCGAATTCGACGCTGCCGATGCTACCGGCCGTGATCACGCCCTCGTCGCTGGCCGCGAGTGCCTCGGCGTCGTAATGCGCGTTGCCGGCGTAGTCGGGCACATAGGTCTCGATGTGTCCGAGGTAGTTGCCGGCGTGTCGGCGCGTGTCGAGAAGGCCTGCATAGGCGAGCGCGAGCACGCCGCCGCACAATGCGCCGATCGTTACGCCATTCGCGTACAGGCGACGCAGCGCCGCGCTGACGGGCTCGATCTCGCCGCGTTCCCACGCCGTGCCGCCGGGGAGGATCATCAATACGGCGCGTTCGTCGTCGATTTCGTCGAGGCTGAGATCGGGCAGCACGGTCAGTCCGCCCATCGAGCGCACCGGCCGACGATCGATGGCGACCGTGCGCAAGCGATAGTCGCCGGGCCGCCGGATCTCGCAGAGCGCGAGAGCCGCTTCCCAGTCGGCGAAGCCTTCGAACACGAAGAAATACACGATATTCCGCATGGCAGCCTCCATAGGCACCGAGCGCGATAGCCACGACGAGCGCCGCAGCGTGCGCGATTTCGTCAACGTTCCGGTTGTCGTTCTCGGCGATGGCAGCGAAGCGGCGAGAACGCTCCAATGGCTTGGAGACGGTCCGGCGCTCATTCAAGCGTTCGCTGCCCATCGTCTGCGGCGAGTGTGCGGACCCGCTGCTGCCAGCGCATTGTCAGCAGCATTCGTCCCGGTCGAGCCGTGCCCGCGGGCTGGCGCGGGCTCGGGCGAGCCGCGACAATGCCGCGATGGAAAATCCCGATTTCATCGAGGTCTACGACGCCGCGCTCGAACCGCGCGTCTGCGCCGATCTGATCGAACGCTTCGAGGCCAGCGGCAAGCTGACGCGCGGCGCGACCGGCGGCGGCGTCAACACCGAGCTCAAGGACAGTTGGGACCTGTGCATCAGCCTGCACGACGAATGGCAGCAGGGCGAGGCACTGTTGAACCGCGCGATGCTGCAGGGCCTCATGACGTACGTGCGCCGATATGCGTTTCTCGCGATCGCGCCGATGCAGCTCAGTCGCCAGGACCCGACAACCGGGAAGCTCGTGCCGATCGATGCGGCCGCCATCGCATCGATGACGGATGCGGACCTGCAGCGACTGGTGACGCAGGTATTTCGTCCAGGAAAAATAAACATCCAGCGTTATTTTGCCGATCAGGGTGGCTATCCGTATTGGCACAGCGAGATCTTCCCCAAGCAGGACGCCGACGAAAGTTTGCATCGCGTGCTGCTCTGGACCATCTATCTCAACGAAGGATTTACCGAAGGCGAGACCGAGTTTTTCCATCAGCGGCGCAAGATCGCGCCGCGAACGGGATCGCTGCTGTTCGCGCCAGCGGGTTTCACGCACACGCACCGCGGCAATCGGCCCAAGGGCGGCAACAAGTACATTGCGACGTCGTGGGTGTTGTTCGAACGTGCGGATCGCTTGTACGGAGCGCCGCCGTCGCGATGAAAAAAAGGCGAATTGACCTTTACAAGTTAGAGGCGTACCTAATGGCGGCGTTGCTGCCGGCGATCATCGTCATTGGAATCGCCGCCGCTTGGATGGTGCAGTGGGCTGCAAAGGCAATGCATCACTGATCGTGAGCGTGTCATCGGTCGTCGGGAGGTCGCCAGGCCATGAGCCGCATCCTGATCTACGGCGCGAACGGTTATACCGGCGCGCTCATCGCCGAGGAGGGCGCGCGACGCGGGCTAAGGCCGATCCTCGCGGGCCGTAATCGCGATGCGCTGGAAGCCCTTGCGCAGCGTTTGAAAGTCACGCGACGCGTGTTCGAGCTTCGCGATCACGCAGAAGTCGTGCGCAATCTCGACGGCGTCGATGTCGTCCTCAATTGCGCTGGCCCGTTCGTGAACACCTGCGAGCCGCTTTTGGAAGCCTGTCTCGAGCGCAAGATCCACTATCTCGATATCACCGGCGAGATCGATGTCTTCGCGCTGTGCCATCACGCGCACCTGCGCGCGAAGCATCAAGGCATCGTCGTCGCGCCCGGCGTCGGTTTCGACGTCGTGCCGACCGACTGTGCCGCGGCGATGCTCAAGCAGCGTTTGCCGGACGCGAACGAGCTCGTTCTTGCGTTCGAAGCGGGCGGCGGCCCGAGTCCTGGGACTGCGCGTACCAGCGTCGCGGGACTCGCGCGCGGTGGCCGCGTGCGGCGCAATGGCGAGCTCATCGACGTTCCACTGGCCTTCAAGACGCGCGAATTCGAACGCGACGGCGCGCGTCGCAGCGCGATGACGATTCCATGGGGCGACGTGTACACCGCGTTTGTCTCGACCGGCATCCCTAACATAGAAACCTACATGGCGGTTTCGCCCAAGACCATCGCGCGCACCCGCTGGCTGCGGTACGCGCAGCCGTTGATGCGATTCGATCCGCTGCTCAAATTCCTCGAAGCGCGCGCGGTCGCAAGCGCGCGCGGCCCCGACGCCGAACGCCGTCGCGAGACCGGATGCTACGTGTGGGGCGAAGTGCGCAATGCGGCGGGTCGCGAGGCGAAGCTTGCGCTGAAGACGCCGAACGGCTACGCGCTCACGGTCGATGCGGCGCTCGGAATTCTCGAACACGTCTTGCATGCGAACGCGCCGGGCGGTTATTACACGCCATCGCAGCTGGTCGGCGCCGACTTCGTGCTGGCGCTTCCGGGAGTGGCGCTCGTGACGTGACACTTCGCGCGCTGATCTCGCGTTCAGCTTCGAACCGTGATGTTGACGCCGTCATCCAGTCAACCAACAGAGGAGTTCTATCGTATGCGCATGGGTCTGATCATCGCTGGCATCATCATCGCGGCGCTCGGCATCGCCGGGTATCTGGGCAAACTCAATTTCAACCATGACAAGGAAGTGCTGAAAGTCGGCGATCTGTCGGCGACCGTGCAGGAAGAAAAGACGGTTCCACAATGGATCGGCGGCATCGCCGTGCTGGTCGGTGCCGGCCTTGTCGTCGTCGGTGCGATGAGGAAATAATCGACGGAACCGTCTCACGTGCGCGGCGCTCGTCGCGCACATCCGACGACGCGGGGGAGGCGTCGATGTGATGCGAAGACTTCATTTTGGTCGCGAGTTCTTCGCGGTCTTCGTCGTGCTGTGGTTTTGGGCGTTCCTCTATCTCTCAGAGAGCAGGCACGATCTTTCGCGCTACGTCCCGGCGCCAGAGATGTTGCGCGACTTGCCGGTGCTGTGGCAATTGATTGTTGCCGTCTTCGCATCGGCGCTCATTGGAGCCGTCGGCACGTTGATTTTCCGTCTGATCGATACCGATTGGGAGACACGGCCGATTGGATGGACCGCGCCCAGTCGCTAGGGTCTGGTGTATGGATGGACGCAAGCGGCCGTCGCTCTCATCGCGCTCCTGCTCGCGATCGCGAATCCGTTGCTGCTGCTGGTCGTACTGCTGTATGGCGCCAATGCCGCTTGGTGGATCAACCACTACTACAAATCGCTCAGGGAATACGAAGATTGGCTTGCGCGCCGCGCACCCATGCCGCCGGATGGCACGCCGTAACGCTATTCGGAGCGCGCTGACGGCGTCATGATGGCGCGTCGCACATCGGCCGCCGGCGCCTTGTCATCGTAAGTCAGAGTGTCGGCCGCGTGCGTGATGCCGAGATCCCGATAGACGGGCGCGAGATCCAGAAACGCGTGCGCATCGCGAAACTCGACGAAGCGCTTGCGAAATACATCAGTGCCGAGCAGAGCGTCGAGCTTGTCGATGAATTCGCCCGGCTGCCAAGCGCGATAGCTCGGCAGACAACACGCGTCGAAGCGTCGCATCGCTTCGTCGACGCTGAGTCGATTGCCGCTCGCACGCCTGAGATCCATATCGGATTCAAGCCAAAACGCTGTGCCGGCCCAGTAAATGCGCATGAAATTCGGATGCTGGCCTTCGGCTTCCGCCGCGGCTTGGAGCGTGATGTCGGCCGGTCGCGTTGCGCGACGCCCGCGGTCGAAGCCGGCGTCGATCTGTTCCCATGCCTGGGCCGGCGTGAGCAGGCCGGCGCGCGCGCGCAAGACGTTCTGGTAGTACGTTGCGAGTCCTTCGGCGAGCCAGCTGCCGCGATCGCCGAGGTATGGATGGAACAAGTGCGAAAGTTCGTGGACGGCGACCCAGTCGCGATCGAACGCGGCGGCCGATTGGGTGGCGTCGACGAAGAGCGTCACGCCGTGTCCTTCGCCGCGCGTCGACTGGCCGAAGACGACCGGCTCGCGCTCGGCTGGAACCGGGTCGATCAGCAGCTGCACGTCCGCAAGCGGCAGCTTGCCGTATGCGGAAATCGCCGCTTGAGTCACATGCGAGAGCCAGGTTTCGAGCTTGCTGCGTAACGCCACGTCGGCACCATCGACGATCGCGACTCGCAGAGTGCCGCCGGCGATCGCGACGGGCTTTTCGTCGAACGGACCGATCGCGACGCGCGCCATCCAGTCGTCCGGTGTTCGCGGAATCGTGAATCGTTTCGTGCCGTCCGTCGACGGCAATGGATGCCACGGCGCAGATATTGAAAAACCGGCGGGCAACTCGACGCGTACCTCGGCCGCATCGTCGATGGCATCGACGCGCAAGAGCCACAACGTCGGATCGAGCACGAGCGATTTGCCATGTCGGGCGCCGCCGCTGCGCCGTCCCGAGTCGACGATGCGCCCGAGCGCGGCGCGATAGGCGAGGCATTCGCCAGCGTGCCAGTCGGTCGCGATCCAACCTTCGCCATCGCGCTTCGGTGCCGCCGCATTGTCCCGCGACATCCCTTCGATGTATTTCGGCGCATCGTCGTCCGCTGAAAAATGCACGCTTTGCGCTGGGTTGGGCAAGCAGAGCCGCACCGCGAGCGTCTCGCTGGGGGCATCGTAGTGCAGAGTGTATTGCGGCACTTGCCGCACCGCGACGGGGTCCGCGGTGGCGGAAAGGAGGAACGCTGCGACGAGACCGATCGGCATGGCAGTCTATGATGCTTTAACGCGCGTCAAGTTTCCGGCTTCGTGCTGCGCTCAACGATTTGTGGCGACGCCGTTACACTCACGGCATGGACGTCTCGCATCTCCTCGAAGGACTGAATCCCGCACAGCGCGAAGCCGTGACCGCGCCGCCGGGCCATTATCTGGTGCTGGCTGGAGCGGGCTCGGGCAAGACGCGCGTGCTGACGCATCGCATCGGCTGGCTGCTCGAAGTCGATCGCGTGTCGCCATGGTCGGTGCTCGCGGTCACGTTCACCAACAAGGCCGCCGGCGAAATGCGCGCGCGCACCGAAGCACTGATCGCGAATGATGTGCGCGGGCTCACGGTCGGCACGTTCCACGGCATCGCGCATCGTCTCCTGCGTCGGCACTGGCGCGAGGCGCGATTGCCGGAAACGTTCCAGATTCTCGACGCAGACGATCAGCAGCGGCTGGTCAAGCGCACGATTCAGGGCCTTGGTCTGGACGAAGCACGTTTTCCGCCGCGGCAGGCGACGTGGTTCATCAATAGCGCGAAGGACGAGGGCAAACGGCCGGATGCGCTCGATCCCGGTTACAACCCGGTCAACGTAACGCTGATCGATATCTACCGGGCGTACGAAGCGGCGTGTCAGCGAGCGGGTCTGGTCGATTTCGCCGAGCTCCTTTTGCGCGCTCACGAGCTCTGGCTGCACAACGATGCGCTGCTGGAACACTATCGCGAGCGCTTCCGTCATCTTCTGATCGACGAGTTCCAGGACACCAACACCTTGCAGTACGCGTGGATCCGCGTGCTGGCCGGCGCGACGGGTCAGGTGTTCGTGGTCGGCGACGACGATCAGGCCATCTACGGCTGGCGCGGCGCGCGCGTGGAGAACGTGCACTACTTCCTGCGCGATTTTCCGAGTGCGAAAACGATTCGCCTCGAGCAGAACTATCGATCGACCGGCAATATTCTTGCCGCCGCGAACGCGGTGATTGCGCACAATCCCGACCGGCTCGGCAAGGAATTGTGGACCGCCGGCGCCGCCGGTACGGCAATCGAAGTCTATGCCGCGTACAACGAGCAGGACGAAGCGCGCTACGTGATCGAGCGCGTACGCGAACACATCGCCGCCGACAACCGGGCGAGCGAGATTGCGATCCTCTATCGCTCGAACGCGCAATCGCGCAATTTCGAAGAACAGCTCATCCAGCACGACATCGCGTACCGCGTTTATGGCGGATTGCGCTATTTCGATCGCGCCGAAGTCAAGGACGCATTGGCTTATCTGCGCTTGGTTGCCAACCGGCACGACGATGCCGCATTCGAACGCGCAGTGAACACGCCGCCGCGCGGGATCGGCGAGCGCACGCTCGATCTCGTGCGCCAGCGCGCGCGCAAGAGCGATGCGTCGCTGTGGGAAGCCGCGTTGGCGGAGCTCGCGTCGAGCGATCTCGCCGGGCGCGCGAAGAATGCGTTGGGCGGATTTCTGCAGTTGATCAATGATCTCGCGCGGGATTGTTTGAGTCCGCGTCGCACTCGCGAAGGCATCAATCCGCTGCCTTTTGATCTTGCGACGCAGGAAACGCCGGCTTCCCGTCTGCGTGGTGATGGCGGAGCCATTGCGCGCTCGGCGCCGGCCGAAACCGGTTCGCCCATCGCGACAGGAAATGTGGAAGACGAACGCGATCCCGACGAGCCGCTGCCACTCTCCGAGCAGATCGAACACGCCATCGCGCGATCGGGTCTTCGCGATTTCTACGAGAAAGACAGCCGCGGCAGCGCCGAATCGCGCGTCGAGAACCTCGACGAATTGATCAACGTTGCCAGCCGCTTCTCGCGCACGCCCGAAGATCTCGAAGCCGGTCTTTCGGAGCTCGCCGCGTTTTTAGCGCACGCGGCGCTCGAAGCCGGCGAAGGGCAGGGCGAGGCGTGGGAAGATTGCGTGCAGCTGATGACGCTGCATTCGGCGAAAGGACTCGAGTTTCCGCTCGTGTTCCTGGTCGGCCTCGAAGACGGCCTCTTTCCGAGCCAGAAATCGACCGAAGAACCGGGGCGCCTGGAGGAAGAACGAAGGCTCGCCTACGTCGGCATCACGCGCGCGCGCACGCGGCTCGTGCTCACGTATGCGGAGTCGCGCCGCTTGCACGGTGTCGAGATGTACAGCCGGCCTTCGCGCTTCCTGCGCGAAATCCCGACGCAACTCCTGCACGAGGTGCGACCGCGCGTGCAGGTGAGCCGGCCCGTAAACGTCGAACGTGGGTTGCCGAGCACATTGGATACTTCGCCGCCGCTGAAACTCGGTCAGCGCGTGCGTCACGCGACGTTCGGCGAAGGCGTCGTCGTCGACTACGAAGGCAGCGGCGCGCATACACGCGTGCAAATCAACTTCGAGCGTGCCGGGCAGAAGTGGCTGGTGCTCGCGTACGCGAATCTCGCGTTGCTCTGACATCGTTCGGAAACTTCCGGTTTGCCCCGCTGGGCAGAAGTGCCTGGCGCTCGTGTCCGCGCATGTGGCGTTGCTCTGAGGCGCTTCGATGCACTTCGCTCGAGTCGTTTTCGAGAGTAGCGGTCCCCCCGTACAAGCCGCGCAGTCCATTTAGTTCGTCGGCTCGGCGGCCGCCGAAGTCACGTCGCGCTGTCCGCTTTTCACAAGAAGCCCGTAAGTCAATCGATCGGTTGCGCAAAAGTGG
>Ga0157372_10004801_pt1 | contig 14361 bp, 12 predicted proteins | sample C55metaG_FD_115307 | JGI IMG/M metagenome (GOLD analysis project Ga0157372, IMG submission 115307) | Corn rhizosphere microbial communities from Kellogg Biological Station, Michigan, USA - C5-5 metaG | ecosystem: Host-associated > Plants > Roots > Rhizosphere > Soil | place: USA: Michigan... | reverse complement strand
GGTGGTTCTGGGGCTGGCAGGGCTTGTTGTTCCGGGGCTGGTGGGGCTTGTTGTTCCGGGGCTGGTGGGGCTTGTTGTTCCGGCGCTTATGGTGTCGAGAGCCGCCAGGAGTTGCCGGTCGAGGGCGAAGGGGTTGCGATGGGCCCGGAAGAGATGGGTAAGGAAGGATTTTGGCGGAAAATCGTGGTGCGGGTATTTGGTGATGGCCCAGACGCGGACGTGGTGGCCGGCACGGGTTTGTTGGATAGCGAGGTTGTTAACGACGAAGTTGCGGCCGTTGCCGGATCTGCCTGGCACTACATGAATGATCTGCATATTGGGAATTTTTGCGGATTCGTTTGAGTTCTGGGTTCAGCCGATGGGTTTGAGTTCGAGGGGAATGGTCAGGATGAGGGAGCAGCCTTTTCCCGGGGCGGTTTGGAAAATGGCTTTCCCATTGAAGAGCTTTGCCCGGCGGCAGATGCCGTCGAGGCCGAGGCCGTGGCGGATCGTTTTGGGATCGAAACCGACCCCGTTGTCGGTGATCTGCAGCCGCAGTTGCTCGCCGGCGGCCTGGAGGAATATCCGGACGGTGGAGGCTTTGCTGTATTTACCGATGTTTTGCATTTGTTCCTGGATAATGCGGAAGACCGTTTGCTTAAGTTCGGGGTCCTGGGTTTCCAGGGTTGCCTGATCGGTCCATATGAAATCGATGTTGAAGCGGCTCGTGCAGCGGACGTCGTCCACGAGGCGGTCGACGGATTCGATGAGGCCTTTTTCGGTGAGACCGGGAGGGGTAATATTGTGGGAGAGTGCCCGGACCTCTTCGATAGCTGTGGCGAGGATGGACGCCGTCTTTGCTTTTATGGTCTCGAAATCTGCGTTCTCGCGGGTGAGGCAGCTGAGGAAGAGCTGCGCACTGCTGAGGATCTGGCATATGTTGTCGTGAAGTTCGTGGCCGATGCGTTCGCGTTCGAGCTGTTCGCCCTGGATCGCCGCTTCGCGAACTTTTTTATGCAAAATTTCTTTCTGGTGGATCAGGCGCTGTTGGAGTTCGCCGATGATATCGGCGGGATCGGAATCATCCCGGATCGAATCGGCGTCGGTGTCAGCAATCGAGTAGCCAAGACAGACGAGCCGGCCGGGTCCATGGCCGATGGATTCGAGGAACCGGAGTTCCCATCTTATACAGGCTTCTTTTTGGGCCAGCATGCGGACTTCGAGGCGAATGGTCTTTTCTTCGGCGAGGCAGGCCGTGACGGCATCGTCGAAGCGGCGCCGGTCGCGATCGTCTATGAGGCAACGAAGCAGGGTGGTTTGGGTTGGATTATCCGCCTGTTGGAATTGCAGGTGGAAGTGGGAGTTGACGAAGCCGAGGCGGGTCTCGCCGTCGATCACGGCGAGATAAAACGGCTGCCGATGTTCCAATCGGGCGGTCCAGGTCGTCAACTGCCAGGGGTAGCTGTTCATAGAAAATTGTTTCGACAAAGAACGGAAGTGGGCGGGTGGTGGGAAATAGAAAGGTTTGTGAATTGGTTGTACTGGTTATCACGGACGGGTGTAGAGGAAAGACTACAGGGACCCTGAACAAATGGTCGAGAGAACGAAGGGGATGAGCTGGAACTCGGTCGATTTGTCGATATAGTAGGAGGCGCCGAGCTGGAGGCAGAGGCTGCGATAGGAGGCGCCGTACTGATTGCTCTGCATGATGACGACGATGTGGGGGTAATCCTGGTGGAGTTGGCGGAGGAAGTCGATACCGTTGCGATCCGGGAGGTTGATATCGAGGAGGATAATATCGGGGAGCGGGGGGGTGGACAATTTCCCGACGGCCTCTGCGACGGTGGCTGCGCTGTCGATGCGATCGAGAAAGGGCAGATCCTCGAGCAGGATTTTCAGCCGGGAGATGATCAGCGGCGCATCATCGACGATAAGGAGTTGCTTGCGATCCATGGATACAAAGATAGTAAGGGCCCCCGGGGTTGGGGGTAGAGGGGCTGACCGGAGTGTTGTCGAGAGATCGAGGGTTTGTTGTAGTCGATCGACTACGGGTTGTCGGCGGATGATTTGCCGGGCGGACTGACGGCTTGTTCAAATGAGCTTGTTCTCCATAGCATAGCGGGTGAGATCGGCGTTGGTCTTTGCGTTCATCTTTTGCAGGATGCGGGCGCGATAGGTGCTGACGGTGGTGGGGCTAAGGGAGAGCGTATCGGCGATGTCGGCCACCGGCATTCCGGCGGCGAGCATCTTGAGTACTTCGAATTCGCGATCGGAGAGGTTTTCATGGGGGAGGCGGTCGGTGTCCTGGTCGAGGGTGTCCGCGAGTTTTTCCGCGAGGGAGGGGGTAATGTATTTTTTTCCGAGAAGGATTCGGTGGAGGGCCTTGACCAGTTCTTCGGGGGCGGAGTCCTTGTTGAGATAGCCGGATGCGCCGGTGCGCATGACGCGGATGGCGTATTGGTCTTCGGGGTGGACGCTGAGGACGAGGATGGGGAGTTTGGGATAGTGCTGGCGGATCTGTTGGAGGACATCGAGGCCGCTTCTTCCGGGCATGGAGATGTCGGTGATGACCACATCCCATTCATTTTTCAAGACCTGGTTGAACAGTTCGTCGGCATCGGCCACGTCGACGATGTGGGCGGCGAGGAATTCGTCGAGCAGGATCTGGCGGAGTCCTCTGCGGACTACGGTATGGTCATCGGCGATCAGGATTCTGAGCATAGGAGGGCTGGTGTTTTATGGTTTTTGTGGGTGTTGGGGCTTTAGGGATTGCTGTGGTTGTTGAAGAGGCAGGGTGACCGAGAGCCTCAGGCCTTTGCCGGGGGAACTGTCTATTGCCAGGGCGCCGCCCATCATCAGGGCGCGTTCTTTCATTCCCATGAGGCCGAGGGTCTTGCCGTTTCTGTATTGTTTTTGCGCGTCTATGCCGCGCCCGTCGTCGCTGATAGAAAGCTCGAGCCAGCCGTTATTCTTTTTAAGCGTGATGTGAACGTTTCGGGCGCCGGCGTGGCGGGCAATGTTGGTGAGAGCCTCCTGGCAGATGCGGAAGAGGCCGATGGACACGGAAGGGGCCAGCTCGAGGGTGGTCAGGTCGGAGTCGAAGACGGTGTCGATGCCGGAGCGTTTCATGAATTCCTGGGCCTGCCAGTCGATGGCGGCCACGAGGCCGAGGTCGTCGAGGATGCTGGGCCGCAGTTCGGTGGCGATCTTGCGGACGGTACGGATGGTGGTGTCGAGGAGGGTCATCGTTTGTTGGGTCTTTGTGAGCAGCCATTCCGTGTCGGCGGCCGGGAGCCGTCTTGTGATAAGGGCGAGGTCCATCTTGAGCCCGGTGAGCTGCTGGCCCAGTTCGTCATGGACTTCGCGGGCCATGGCGGCGCGTTCTTCTTCGCGGATGTCCTGCAGGTGGGAGGCCAGGGCGCGGAGGTCGGCGTTGGACTGGCTGATCTCGGCCGTCTTTTCCTTTACCTGGGTTTCGAGGGTGGCGTTGAATTGCCGAAGTTGGTCTTCGACCTTCTTCCAGTGGGTGATGTCGCGGCCTACGATGACATAACCATCGGGTTTCCCATCGGGTCCGTGGGCATTGGATACCGACTGGAGGATGGTGTGCTTGTCGCCGGCGTGATCGAGGTAGACGATCTCGCCTTTCCAGTAGCCGTGTTCTTCGAGTTCGCGGCGGATGGGTTCGCGGACGTCGTCGGTGATCTGTGGGCGCATGAGGTCGGTGGCCTGTTTGCCGATGACTTCGGTAGCGGAGTAGCCGAAGAGGGTTTCGGCGGAGCGGTTCCAGGTCTTTATTTCGCCATTGACGCCTGTCGAGAAGATGGCGTCGCTGGTGTCTTCGATCAGGCGGGCGAGGTAGGCGATGTTTTCCTGGGCGAGCTTTTGATCGGTGGTGTCGCGGGTGATCTTGGCGAAAGCCTGCAACTCGTGGTGCTGGTTGTAAATTGGGGTGATGACGATGTCGGCCCAGAAGCGGGATCCGTCCTTTTTTATCCGCCAGCCCTGGCATTGGCAGGAGCCATGAGTTATTGCGAGCTGCAGGTTGTGTTTCGGTTCACCGGCGGCGAGGTCTTCGGGGGTATAAAATACGGAGACCGGTTGGCCGATGATCTCGTTTTGCCTATAGCCTTTGATCCTTTCGGCGCCTTCGTTCCAGGATAGGACGATGCCGTCGGGGCTGATCAGCAGGATGGCCAGGTCCTTTACGCTACTGACGAGGGATGACCAGCGGGATTCGGCGGCGAGTAGGGCGGCTTCGACCTGTTGACGGAGTTTATCGCGGTGGTTCAACAGCCGGCCGTTGTACCAGATGACGAAGACGAAGCAGATGATGATGCTCAGCACCAGCAGGGTGATTCCCAGTTCGGTGGTAAGAAAGCCTTTCCAGTGGCCCCAGAGCCGGAGCCATCCCAGGCCGATGGGGACCCCGAAGGCGAAGGGCAGGAGGCGGCGGGAGACGATGCTGCCCGTGTGGGAGCCGGTGAAAACATCGATCAGCCCGCGGTGGGTGCGGAAGAGCAGGGCTGCGGACAGGAGCCCGAAACAAAGTGCGGTGTGAACTGCCATGGAGAAATAGACCAGCCATCCCTGGAAATCGGTTACACGGTAGAGATAACCCAGGAGGCAAAACCCCGCGAGCGTACCGGTGAGCAGGGCGGCGCCGTCGGCGACCCGTTGGCGGCGGGCCAGGGAAGTTTTTGGGAAGCGGCGGCGGAAGCGGTACGGGCTCATGTTCCAAAGTGAAAGCCCGATGAGCATGAAACAGACGGCCGTGTTGATCGCCATGCGGTGGAGCCGGTTGTCGTGGATGGCGGGAGACAGTTTTGCCGTGTAGAGCCATTGGTCGATGGCAAGCGAAGGGAAGAGGTAACCGGTGAGACAGGAGGCGCCGATGAGCGCCACTGTAGCGGCCAGGCAAAGGCCGAGAGTGCGTTGATAGCGGGACCGCCTGCGGCGGGTCAGGGCCAGGAAGGAAAGGGAGGCGAGCAGGAGGGCCAGGGCGGTGGTCGGGTTCATGGGGGCGAGACCGGGGATGGGGCGGCGTAGCAAAAGGAGATCCCACTGCCAGCCGGCGAGTACCGCCAGGGCGATGGCCGCGACGGCGGAGGTAAGATAGATCGACCATCGGTCCAGCACCCGATATGGTGACGGGCGGGACGCGGGAGTGCTTTTCATTCTGTCCAAGGGTTAATACTACACCCTCAATGCCTTAACCGGAAATTGTACTTAAGGGAATTTGCGAAGGTCGATCCGGATCTATAGACTAATATAAGGATTTTCCATTAGCCGTCTATTTTTCGGTGGGCCGGTTTTTGAAAAAAAGACCCCCGGGTACTTGCCCGGGGGGTCTGCCATTCCATGGTCGCGCGGTTTGAGCTTGGGATCTTTTTGCGGTTTTTGCAGAGGATTGGATCTGGCTTTTACGGATTTGGATTTACGAGGATACGGGTTTCAAAGGGTGACGATGGAAAGATAGGATACGGATCAGGATGTCATAGGGAGGGATCGGTTTTGGCCTGGAATCTTGAATATTTGCTGTGTTAGGATGACGGTGCAAAGATGGGACTTGAGGCGGTCGAAAAAAATCGACGGAGCGCTCTATCGGATGTAGAGTCCTCGGCGAGTGCTGTAGAGGATATACTACAAAGGGCGTGTTTTGGCGGTTAGCAGGTGATCAGCGTGCGGAGGCAGGCAATACGAAATTTCCTATGCGTGACCAAGCTCAATTTGCGGGGTGACGGGCGTCAGGGGGACGGCGGGGAGGCGGGTCTATCTTGTGTTCTCAAAAGATAACTGTATGCCTATTTATATAAGACCGTTCGCTGGGCGCTTCGCGGTATTACAGTCCCTTGTACAAGGAAGGTTTCCGGTTGGAATGTGCGGCGATCAGAAAGGTGCGGGAGGAGATGGGGTTGACCAATCTGAAGGTGATGATCCCCTTCTGCCGGACGGTGGAGGAGGGAGAGAAGGTGATCGCGGAAATGGCGGAGTCGGGCCTAAGGCGAGGCGAGCATGGGTTGAAGGTGTATATGATGGCGGAGATACCCAGCAATGTTCTGCTGGCGGAAGATTTCGCGCGCATCTTCGACGGGTTTTCCATCGGCAGCAATGACCTGACGCAGCTGACGCTTGGTATTGACCGGGATTCGACGTTGGTGGCGGGTCTTTTCAACGAGAAGAACAAGGCTGTGTTGCAATTGATCGCCGAGGTCATTCATGCCGCGAAGGCCGCGGGCGTGAAGATCGGCTTATGCGGCCAGGCGCCGAGCGATGATCCCGGTTTTGCGCGATTCCTGGTGCGGGAGGGAATCGACACTATTTCTTTTAATGCGGATGCGTTGCTGAAGGGGATCGAGAATATCCTGGAGGCGGAGAAGAGCGTCCATGCGGATATGATCTTATGACCATTATAAATCTTTTTGTATGACCCCTATCATTGCTTTTACATTCAATCCTTGCGTCGACAAGAGTATGGAGATAGACCAACTTGTGCCGGACAAGAAAATGCGTTGCACCGCGCCGCGGCTGGAGCCTGGCGGTGGCGGGATCAATGTCGCCAGGGTGGTCCGCCGGCTGGGCGGGAAGGTGTTGGCTGTCTACCCTTCCGGCGGTTATCACGGTTCGTTGTTAACGGAAATGCTGAGAGTCGAGGGCGTCGATACCTACCCGGTGCCGATGCTGACGGACATCCGGGAGAATATCAATATTTATGAGAAGAGTACGGGAAGGCAATACCGGTTTATTGAACCGGGTAATGCGCTTACCGAGCATAGTTGGACGAGATGCCTGGATGCGTTGGCTGCGCTGGACAAGGGAGGTATTGTCGTTGTCAGCGGGAGTTTGCCGGGGGGAGCTCCGCCGGATCTGTGGTCGCGGATCCGAAGGCTGAGTGAGCGCAAGGGGGCAAGGTTGATCGTGGATGTCGCGGGTGCGGAGTTGTGGACGGCGTTGCTGGTTGGATTTACAGGCGGGGGGCTGCGGACGGTATCGGAGGGTGGTGAGAGCTTCCAGACGGGATCGGCCTGCGGCCTTTTTTTGATCAAACCGAGCGAGAATGAGCTGGCGTGGCTGGCGAGGGAAATGCGATTGCCGGAAAGGCCGGACGAAACCGCGAAGTGTCTCGTGAGCAGGGGATATGCGCAGGTCGTGGTTGTTTCCCGGGGCGCCGGCGGGGCTTTGCTGGTGACCCGGGATTGCGTGAGACATGTTCCGGCGCCGGAGGTCAGGCAGCAGAGTACGGTAGGTGCGGGTGATTCGCTGGTCGGCGGGATCGTGGCCGGGCTTGGGAGGAAGATGGATCTGGAGGAGGCGGTACGGTTTGGCGTTGCCTGCGGGGCGGCGACGGTGATGAATCCGGGTACGGAATTGTGTCATCTCAAGGACGTGGAGAAGCTATATGCCGAAATGCGGCGCGGCGTGACCGCCGCGCCGGTAAACTAAGAACTATGGTTGTGGATGTATCGGCATCCGGCATCCTACAAAGGTTACGGCCGCCTGGCTGGAAGGAGAAGAATGGGTGGAGTATTTCCGGGGGGAACTCCGGTGGTAATCCTTATACAACATGATTTAAAAAGAAGGAAGCACTGATCGTGCTTCCTTCTTTTTTGGGGATTAATCATCCACGGCGATGATCACTGTCATTCATTGGGCTTTGGCCGACCGATATTTTTACATCGTCAACCAAAAAAACATTCATTATGCGACATTTATTCCTTCTTCCTTTTTTACTCGGCACGCTTGCAGCGGGCGCACAAGCCCGGTATGCGAGTTCGACGATAGACCTGACTGTTAGTGGGACCTCGACCCTGCACGACTGGACGATGAAGTCCGTCAAGGCCGATTGTTCGGGTAATTTCACTATCAACGGCGCCGGGCAGATCGTGGGCGTGGACGAGCTGGTCTTCAGCACGCCGGCCACCAGTCTCAAGAGCGAGCACAGCAGCATGGACAACAATGCTTATAAGGCGTTGAAGACCGACAAGAATCCCGTGATCAGCTACACCGTGAATACGGTGACGGTTGCGCCTGCCGAGGCGGGGGGATTTGTAGTCACCTGTAAGGGCAAGCTGAGCATTGCGGGCGCCTCGCGGGATCAAGACGTCATTGCGCTTTGCAAACTCAATCCGGACAACAGCATCAATGTCACCGGGACCGAGAAGATCAGCATGAAAGCTTTCAGCGTCGATCCGCCGACATTCATGCTGGGGACGATCAAAACGGGTAACGAGATCGTCCTTGCGTTCCATCTCATTTTGAAAAAAGCTTAATCAACCTCTTAATATAACATTTTATGAAACGTCTATTCCAAAACATCGCTTATTTATCGTTCCTGCTGGCTGCGGTTGCGCCTGCGGGGTTAAAAGCCCAGACGCTGCAAGGGTCGATCCCTAATCTGCGGGCTTATGACAAATCGGGTATCAATGTGTTCGAGACCAAGAAGGACAGCGTTCCCTTCGACGGCGTGAAAGTGCGCATCGGCGCGGGTTTCACACAGGAATTCCAGAATCTGAAAGAGAAGAACTGGATGGGGGAATTCTCGAATAACGGGCTGTATGCGATCAGCCCGGGCTTTAACCAGGCGGAGGCCAACCTGTACACGGACTTCCTGCTGGCCGATGGCATCCATCTTAATGTAGCGCTTTATCTCTCGACCCGTCACCACAATGAGACCTGGGTCCGGGGTGGGTACCTGCAGTTTGACAAGCTGCCGTTCAAATGCGACCTGGCTTCCGCGGTGATGAAATATACGACCATCAAGCTTGGGCAGTTCGAGATCAATTATGGTGATGCCCATTTCCGCAGGACGGATGCCGGTCAGGCTCTTTACAATCCCTTTGTTGAAAACTATATCGTAGATGCATTCGCAACCGAGATCGGGGGTGAGGTTACGGTTCAGAAGAACGGCGTGTTCGGAATGGTCGGGCTGACCAATGGGATGTTGAAAGCCAGTATCGACTCCGTCGTTAAGAATGCCCAGAACGGTGCGATCCGGAAAAATCCGGCCATTTATGCGAAGATCGGGATCGACCGGCAGGTGTCCGAATTGGTCCGGCTGCGGGTAAGCGCGTCTGGTTATCATATCAACAGCAGCCCCAGCAACGATCTTTACTGGGGTGACAGGGCCGGTTCCAGCTATTGGATGGTAATGGAGAAACCCTATGTCGTTCCCGCGAGCGGTACGAGCGCCTATGAGGGCGATGCATGGTCAGGCCGGCTGAACCCCGGGTACAATACCAAGGTGGATGCGGCGATGTTCAATGCTTTTGCCAAGGTTGGCGGGTTCGAGCTCTTCGGCACGTATGAGTATGGCCAGGGGCGTGGGACTACTGAAAGCGTCACCCGGCACTTCAATCAGTATGCCGTGGATGGGGTCTATCGGTTTGGTCACCAGGAGAACCTGTTCGTCGGTGCGCGGTACAATGGCGTAACCGCCGAGCTGAAGGGTCTCAACAATGCCGTTACGGTGAACCGATTCGCTGCGGCTGCCGGCTGGTTTCTCACGAAGAATGTCCTTTTGAAAGGTGAATATGTTACGCAGAGCTACCTGGATTTTCCGACCGGCGACTATCGCAGGGGTGGAGAGTTCCATGGGTATGTGATCGCGGCAACTGTTGGTTTCTAGTTGATCAGCGCGAAGCCCTGGCGGGCTTCGCGCTTTAAATTTTTTGTTATGGATCTCCTACTTCTTTTACTCGTGTTGTTGCCGGGGCGGGATACCATCAGGTGGGTAGTCGATAAGAACAGTACGCTGCAGATCAGCGGCCGGACGAATGTCAATCGATTTTTGTGTTCGGTTGGGGAATATGCGGCACCCGATACGATCTGTTTTGCCAAACCGTGCGTGGGGGTAAAGGGCGTCGCGCTTAGCGGACAGCTGCGGCTGCCGATCGACGGGTTCGACTGCAACAACCGGATGATGACGGGTGAGTTCCGCAAGGCGTTGCGGGACCGGCAGTATCCCGAGCTGTCGATCTCCTTTATCAGCCTTGACCGGATGCCTGAGCCCTGTGCGGTAACACAGACGTTGAAGGGTTGGGTGGAGATCGGGCTTTCGGGCGTGACCCGGCAATTCGAGATCGATTACAGGGGTTTGATGGTGGATGGCGGCACTATTGTGCTGCATGGCAGCCGGGCCTTGACGTTCAGCGATTTTGGGCTGGCGCCGCCGACGAAGATGGGCGGGTTGGTGCGGGTGAAGGATGACCTGGATGTTCATTTCACGCTTTGTTTGAGAAGACTTTAATTCCTGGCCGCGTTTAGCGGTCATTAAAACAAGATATCATGTTACCAAAAAAAATGAAGGCGGCGGTGGTCCATGCGTTCGGGCAGCCGCTACAAATAGAAGAGATGCCGGTGAAGGAACCGGGTGTGCATCAAATCCTTGTCAAGGTGATAGCGAGCGGTGTCTGTCATACCGATCTGCATGCGGTGGATGGCGACTGGCCGGTGAAGCCGAAGATGCCGTTGATCCCCGGTCATGAAGCGATCGGGTATGTAGCTGCGGTTGGCACGGAAGTCACGAATGTGAAAGAAGGCGATATCGTCGGTGTACCCTGGCTGTACAGTGCGTGTGGGTGTTGTGAATATTGTATCACGGGCTGGGAGACGCTTTGCGAGCACCAGCAGAATGGCGGGTATAGCGTTGACGGGGGTTATGCCGAGTATGTGATCGCCGATGCGAGGTATGTGGGTCGTTTTCCGGCGGGGATCAATTTTGTGGAGATGGCGCCGATCATTTGTGCGGGGGTGACCGTGTACAAGGGTTTGAAGGAAACGGAGGTGCGGCCCGGGCAATGGGTGGCGGTATCCGGTGTTGGGGGATTGGGGCACCTTGCGGTGCAATATGCCAAAGCGATGGGGATGCAGGTGGCGGCCATCGATGTCGCCGATGAGAAGTTGGAGCTGGCCAAAAAGCTTGGGGCGAGCCTTGTCGTCAATGCCCGGAAGCAGGATCCGGGGGAATACCTGAAGAAAGAGGTGGGCGGGATGCATGGGGTGTTGGTGACGGCGGTGTCGCCGATCGCGTTCAAGCAGGGGCTGGCCGCATTGCGGCGGAAGGGAGTCATCTCGTTGAACGGGTTACCGCCTGGCGGTTTCGATCTGCCGATCTTCGAGACGGTGTTGAACCGGTACACGGTGCGGGGCAGTATCGTTGGGACGCGGCAGGACCTGCAGGAGGCCATTGACTTTGCGGTGGCCGGGAAGGTAAGGGCCACGGTTCATCCGGCGAAGCTGGAAAATATCAATTCCATCTTTGCGGAGATGAAGAAGGGCGAGATCGAGGGCCGGATGGTGCTGGAGATTGCCCCGGCGGAGGCTCCGAGGACTGCGGAGGTCAGGAAGGAGGCAATCGTGGGGGTATGATAAAGATCAGGCCGGCGGCTGTCGTTGGTCATGATCCATTGTTGGGCAAGAAATACTTTTGGTATGGGAACACATATTATGAAGGCACACGTCAATCGACAGTTTATCAAGGAAGTAGAGAAGGTCTTCTCCTCCCGTTATCCTTTTTTGAAAATTGAATTCCCGAAGGTCGGTGTGCGCTGGCTGTCGGAGGTGGAGGAAGTGGATGGCCGGAAATGGCGACGCCAGGCGGAGGATATCCTTGACAGCGAGGTTGGTCTTGGCGACGGGATGACGGTTGGGGAGCTGGAGGTGCGGTTGGGGGAGCTGTTGGGTGTGCCATTGGTGATCCTGCGGCGGAGCGGCAATTTCTGGATCGAGACCAGCATGACGCGGAACTGGACGCTGAAGGAGCAGAATGATCATGGGCAGGAGTTGACGGGAGGTTCCGGGGGGTAGTGGCCGGCTGGTTGGAGAATGACTATGGATGGGCTGCGACGGGCCGGCTGTGAAATGACTATACAATAAAACATCTTTTTATGAAACAGATACTTTTTATTGGCGCCGGACGGGAGTTTCCGAAGGGCGCGATGCGTTTCCTGCAGTGGATGCAGGACCAGGAGCCGGTGCATGCGCTTGGGCTTTTCTTCTGCCCGATGGATTATGAGGCGATGGCCACGGTCAGTCAGCTACCGGTACTGGCGCCTTATGACCGGCTCGTCGAGTCGGAGAAGGAGGTGGTGCAGGCCAATAAAACGCTTTTTGCGCGGCATTGCGACGAGCGGTACATCCGGCACCAGGTTCACGAGAACGGGGGTCAGTGGGACAAGCATGTGCTTATAAAGGAGAGCCGATTTGCCGACCTGATCCTGCTGAGCGGAGAGCTGTTCTATTCAGACGTCCGGACGAAGCAACCGAATTTCCTGTTGCAGGAGGCGTTGCAGGCAGCGGAATGCCCGGTGCTGGTCATTCCCGAGGACTATGTGCAATGCGATCATTTGTTTTTTGCCTATGACGGCAGCAAGGAGAGTCTTTTTGCGATCAAGCAGTTTGCGTACCTGTTCCCATATATGACCGATCTGCCGGCCGAGATGGTCTATGTCCGGGACGAGCCGGTGATGGCCGTGCCCGAGCTGGAGCATTTGCGGCAGTATACGAAGGCTCATTTCAATTGCATCAGCTTTTCAAAGCTGCAGTTCAAGGCCGCGCATTATTTCTCCAGCTGGATCAGCGAGAAGAAACATGTGATGCTCGTGACCGGGAGCTATGGGCGAAGTGCATTTTCCTATCTTGCGAAGCGGAGCTTTGCCGACCCGGTGATCCAGGAGCATAAGCTGCCGTTATTCATCGCACATCTCTGATATGTACTGGACTTCCACCACGGAGCAGTTGCTGGCCGAGCTGACCAGCGGCCCCGGGGGGCTGCCTCAGCCCGAGGCGGAGGAACGGCTTGGGCGGTATGGGCCCAACCGGCTGGAGCGGCAGGCAGGAACGGGAAGGTTATTGCTGTTGCTCCGGCAATTCAAGAGTCCTATTACTTTATTACTTATTGCATCCGCGCTGCTCGCCTGGTTCCTGGGAGAGCGGACGGATGCTTTTATCATTTGGGTCATTGTCGCGATCAGCGCCTTGCTGGGATTCTACCAGGAGGCGGGCGCCGCCGGTGCGTTGCGGCGGTTACTTCAGCTGGTGCAGGTGACTGTCACCGTGTTGCGGGATGGCCGGGAGCAGGAATTGCCGGTGGAGGAGCTGGTGCCGGGGGATGTCATCCTGCTTGGGGTTGGGAACACCATTCCCGGCGATTGCCGTCTGTTGGAGTCGAAGGAGCTCTTTACCAATGAGGCGTCGTTGACGGGCGAGAGCTTCCCGGTGGAGAAACGGTGCGGTTGTCTTTCGGCGGATACGCGGCTGGGGGAGCGGAGCAATGTTGTGTTCATGGGAACGCATGTGGTGAGCGGGACGGCGAGGGCGGTGGTAGTGCGGACGGGGGTGGCCACGGAGTTCGGGGCCATTTCGGGGCGGCTGCGGCATTTGCAGCCGGAGACCGAATTTGCGCGGGGAATCCGGCGGCTGGGTTATTTGCTGATGGAGGTAACGTTGATGCTGGTGTTGGTCATTTTTTGCATCAATGTATTGTTGCATAAACCGGCGTTGGATTCTTTGCTTTTTTCGCTGGCGATCGCGGTGGGGTTGACGCCACAGCTGTTGCCGGCGATAATCAGTATCAACCTGTCGAAGGGAGCGGCAGCGATGGCCAGGCAGCGGGTGATCGTCAAGCGGCTGGAGGCCATCGAGAATTTGGGGAGCATGGATGTGTTCTGTACGGATAAGACGGGGACCCTTACCAGGGGCAATATCGTGCTGGTGGGGGCAAAGGGGCCGGATGGAGCCGAGAGTGTGGAGGTGTTGCGGCTGGCGTATTTGAATGCTTTTTGGGAGAAGGGTTTTGTGAACCCGATTGACGCGGCGATCGTTGGTTACCGGGAGTTGGATGTGACCGGCGTGCATCGGCTGGATGAATTGCCGTATGATTTCAGCCGCAAGCGGCTGAGCGTGCTGGTGGAGGAGGCGGGGGTGCGGATGATGATCACGAAGGGGGCGTTTGATAAGGTGGTGGAGGTGTGTTCTTTGGCGGTGGATCTGAGGGATGCGTTGCGAGAGCGGTATGAGGGACTGAGCAGGGAGGGGTACCGGGTGTTGGGTATCGCTTATAAACCGGTCGCGGGTGTTGTTATAGGGGTGGACGATGAGCGGGAGTTGATTTTCGCGGGGATGCTGGTGTTTTCGGATGAGCTGAAGCCGGGTATTGCGGGAACGATGCGGGAGTTGGGCGATCTGGGGGTTGCGTTGAAGATCATTACGGGGGATAATGAGTTTGTGGCGGCGCATGTGAGTAAGGAATTGGGGTTGACGGGGGGCGGGGATAGTGGCGGCCTGAGTGGCGGCCTGAGTGGCGGCGCGAGTGGCGGCCTGAGTGGTGGCCTGAGTGGCGGCATCCTTTGCGGCGAGGCCATCCGGGAGATGAGTGTGGAGGCG
>Ga0157372_10004800_pt1 | contig 14362 bp, 15 predicted proteins | sample C55metaG_FD_115307 | JGI IMG/M metagenome (GOLD analysis project Ga0157372, IMG submission 115307) | Corn rhizosphere microbial communities from Kellogg Biological Station, Michigan, USA - C5-5 metaG | ecosystem: Host-associated > Plants > Roots > Rhizosphere > Soil | place: USA: Michigan... | reverse complement strand
TTCTGCATGACGATGATGACCGACGGCGTGAACGCCGCGGGTGCCGAGGTGCCGGTGCTGGATATCTCCGAGGTGGTGGCGGGACAACTGAAAACCACGTGAACCTCAGGTTTTTCCGTCGTCGATTCCCCACCGCACCCGCCACAGCGTCACCGTCTGCTTGATCTCGCCGTTCACGTAGGCCCGGGGATCGGGTTCGCTCGTCAGTCCTCGCTCCCGGCATTCCTCAAGGAAGGCATCGAGCGCGATGCGGCCGGGGTCGGCGACGATGGCCTCGCCGCCACGCACGAGCGTCGTGGCGATTGCGTTCGCGACCAGCGGCGCATAGCGGTGCTCGTACAGCACGTCGGACGCGAGCACGACGTCGAATTTTCCCAGGTCGCCCGGCATCTCGACCCAGTTCACCATGCGCGTGGCGATCTCGCGACCGGTCGCGTCCATCACATTCAGCTTCGCGAACTGCAGGGCATCCTCGTAATAGTCCGTCGCCGTCACTTCTCCGCCCGCGAGGGCCGCGCCGATCGCGACCATGCCGAGCCCGCATCCGAGCTCCAGCACTCGCTGGCCCCCGAGACGCATCGTGCGAACTTCCTCGGCGAGGATCTGGGCCGACGGCCAGAGGTCCGCCCAGTAGGGGAGGCGCTCGTCCATCACGTAGTCGTCTTCGCTGATCAGGTCATCCGCATTGGCGGGGCTGAGCAGCTCGATCTCCTTGCCGCCGATCTGCACCATGCGCGTGCTGGTGCGAAAGCGCCGCGTCAACTCCATGCGCAGCGCTCGCGATTCGGCGCCTGCTCCAGCATCCGTGCGTGTCATGCCGGAAAGTACTCGCCGTGCGCCGCCGCATCGCCGAGCGGCATGGCGCGGAGGCGCGTGCCAGCGGGCACGACCGCCGGCTCGGGAGGGACGACGAGCAGCACGTCGGCGCGCGCCATCGACGTCAGCATCCCGGAGCTCTGCGACCCGGTCAAGCGCGCGCGCGGCAGCTCGCCGTCACCGCGCTCGAGGGTGGCGCGAAGAAAGTGCGTGAGTGGCGCGGCGAGCTGGATGTCGTCCGCCGTGACGACTTCGATCGTGCGACGATGCGGCCGACGATGGCCGCCAAGGGCCCGGATGAGCGGGCGCGCGAACAGCTCGAACGTGACGAGCGCCGAGACGGGATTGCCCGGCAGGCCGAGCCAGGGCACGCCGAACAGCGTGCCGAATCCCAGCGGCGCGCCCGGCCGCATGCGCACCCGCCAGATCGCGACGGTGCCGCCGAGGCGCTGCACCACCTCGCGCGTGAAGTCGAACTCCCCGACGGAGACGCCGCCTGACGTGAGTATCACGTCGCACCCGCGCGCACCCTCGAGGCAGGCGGCCAGCGCGCCCGGATCATCGGGCGCGATGCCGAGCGGCACGGCGACGCCACCCGCATCCCGCACCCCGGCGGCCAGGGTGTAGCTGTTCGACGAGACGATCCGGTCGCCCGCCAGCACCTCGCCGAACCGCTCCACCGGCACGATCTCGTCGCCCGTGGCGAGAATCGCGACGCGGGGCCGCCGATGCACCAGCGGATTCGCGCAGCCGATCGACGCGAGCACGCCGAGCTGCGCCGCGCCGAGCAACGTACCGGCCCGCAGTGCCGTGTCACCCGCCGCGATATCCTCGCCGCGCGACCGGATGTTCCGTCCGGCATCACGATCGTCGCGCACGAGCACCTCGCTCGCGCCGGCGTTCGTGTCCTCGACGCGGACCACGGAGTCGGCACCGGTCGGCACTGGAGCGCCGGTCATGATCCGCACCGCCTCGCCGGCACGCACTTCACGATCGCTTCGCTGGCCGGCAGCCACGGTGCCGATCACGCGCAACCGCGCCGGCTGCGCGGCCGTCGCGCCACGCACGTCGCTGGCGCGCGTGGCGTAGCCGTCCATGCTCGCATTGTTCCAGGGGGGAAGCCACACCGGCGAGGTCACGTCCTCCGCGAGCACGCGGCCCATCGCCGTCTCCATCGTTGCCGGCTCGGCGTCGAGCGGGTGCGCCTCGGCGAGGATGAGCGCACTCGCCTCGGCGACACCGAGCCGGTCGTGGTTCACTGGGCGTCGAGCCGCAGCGTGGCCAGCCGGACCGCCAGCGCGTCGGATACCTGGTCCACCCGCCGCGTCGGCACGACGTAGTTGTTGCACAGCGCGCTGAAGAGCAGCATCCGGCCGTCCGCCGTGGTGACGTAGCCGGAGAGCGAGCGCGCCTTGTCGAGCGTGCCTGTCTTCGCGTGCACGTTGCCCTCGGCCGGCGTCCCCTTCATGCGGCCGCGAATCGTGCCGTCCACGCCGGCGATCGGGAGCGCGTCGTAGAACACGTGGAAGTCGGGGGAGTGGCGCATCGCGTCGAGCACGTGGATGATCGTGCGCGGCGAGACGTAGTCGTGTCGCGACAGACCGCTCCCGTCACGCACGGCAAAGCCGTCCGGCGCCGCGCCCCAGGCGAGGAGCTGTCGTGACACCACCTGCCGCGCGCTGTCCGCCGTGCCCACGCCCGTCTTCTCCAGCGCGAGCGTCTTGAAGAGGAGCTCGCCGATCTGGTTCTGCGACGGCTTCTCGAAGAAGGGGAAGACGTCGCGCAGCGGGGGCGAGAGCTGGGTGACCAGCGAGTCGAGCCTTGCCGTGGAGTCGGTGCGTGCACCGGAGACGGTGATGCCGCCGGCACGGAGTGCCTCGGTGAGCGCGGCAACGTACGCCGCTGCCTGGTTGCGGAACGCGAGCTCCAGCACGACGCTGTCTCCCGCGGCGATGGTGCCGCTCACCAGCACGCCGGTGTGCGAGGAATCCTGGCCGACGATGAGTGCCGGCCGTGCGCTGAGGGTGTCCGTCGCGCGCACGGGGGAGACCGTGGTCGCGCGGACGATGAGGCGTGGATAGCTGGCTGCGGGACGCGTGACGGCGCGCACGGGCGCGCCGGGACGAGCGCCGCCATGGACCACGACCTCGGTGAAGCCCTCGTTGAAGTAGAGCGCGTCCACGCCGGCGGAATACGACTCGTCGAGATCGTCCCACGCCCAGCCGAAGCCGAGCGGCGCGTCGGTGAAGGGCGACGGTGCCGCAACCACGCGGCCGCGGATGCGCGTGATTCCATGCGCGCGCAGCGAGTCGGCGAACGCGCGCAGTGGCGCGAGCGCGGAGTCGGGGTGCATGTGCTCGCTCACCGTCGGATCCCCGTTGCCGCGCACCACGAGATCGCCGGCGAGCGTGCCGTTCCTCACCGCACCACGCGCGAGCAGGGTCGTCGCCCAGCGGAAGTCAGGACCGAGCTGGGTGAGCGCCGTCGAGCCGGTGAGCAGCTTCATGTTCGACGCCGGCATGAACAGCTTGTCCGCATTGCGCGCGTACAGCGTGTCGCCGCGCTCCGGGTCCACCACCAGGAGCCCCCACTGTGCACTGCGGAACTCCGGGACCTCGACCAGGGAGTCGAGGAACTGCCTCAGCGTGACGCGGACATCGGGCGCCGGCGGCGGAGTGGGCGTCGGGAGCGTCGCCGGTGCAGTCACGACGGGCATCGGCGCGGGCGTCGGCGCCGGCGCGCCGCCCGACGTCTGGCAGGCGGCGAGAGGGCAGAGCAGCAGCAGGACTGGCAGTGCGGGGAAGCGTGACATCGGAGCGGCGGTTCAGTCGAGGACGGGCGCGAGAGCGCGGGACCTTGAAGATGCCGAATGTCAGGGAAGCACACCACCCAGCGCGGCGAGTCGTTCCGGCGTGTCCACGCTGGTGAAGATGCGCGCCGGATCGCCGAACGGCGCGAGCGCAGAGCCCTCCAGCCATGCGACGCGCGGCAGACGTTCCGCGAGGACGCCGGCCCGGCGCTCGCCGGCGGTGAGCAGCGAGTGACAGGTAGCCAATGCACCGGCCGCGTAGAATGCGCAGAGGGGCTCCGGCTGCGCATCATGCACGGGAATCACGGCGTCCATGTCCGATCCACGGCGTCGTAGTGCGAGCAGCAGTGGCGCGGGGACGAATGGCATGTCCCACGCGAGCACGATGATCGGAAGGTCGCCGCTCGCTGCCAGCGCCGTTGCGAGTCCAGCCAGCGGGCCGAAGCCGGGCTGCTCGTCCTGCACCACCCGCACGTCCGGGAACCAGCTCGTCGCTGACGGATCGTTGGCGACGACGACCTGCGATGTCGTCGCGCCACGCAGCGCAGCGAGCGCACGATCCGCGATCCGGATGCCGTCCATGGTGGCGAGTCCTTTCGGCCGGCCCCCGAAACGACGCGCGGCGCCCCCCGCGAGGAGGACGCCGACGCAGCGATCATCGGGACGATCGGCGCTCAGATGCGCAGGCCGCGCTGCTCGGCGGCCAGCTCCAGCTCGAGGGTCAGCGCGCGCTCCACGACGAGCGACTCCAGGCCACGACGCGGACGCTCCTTGAGGAACCGCCCGCAGCTGTTGCACATCACCAGGTCGTAGCCCAGCTCGGGGTTGCTGATGCGGGCAATGGCCGGCGCGCTCTCCGCATCGCAGCCGAGACAGCCGGCGCGCCGCGCGCGCCACTGGACGTCGCAGCGTGCACAGACGAGCGTGCGTTGCGCGCCCCGCTCGATGAGCGCGATGTCAGGCGCACCGCCGCAGCAGGGACAGACGGTGCGCGTCCATGAGCGCCAGGATGACGCGGCGCCGGCGCGTGCACTCGCCGCCCGCAGGAGTGCGTTGCCGACGAGGATCGCTGCCTGGCGCGCCGCGCGGCGCCGGGTGTCCCGCGGCGTGCGGTCGCCGGTGAACCAGCCGCTCACGAGATCATCGACATCGAGCTCGCTGTCCAGCAGCGCGCGCCGGTCGTCGTTCGAGATCATGCCGGCGACCTCGAAGGCATCCAGCATCGTGGCGAAGCGGGGCCGCAGGTCGCCGCACGAGCCGAGGACGCGGAGCGCGTCGTACGCGACGAGGCCGCTCCTGATTCGCCGCTGGCACTCGTCCTCGTCCACCTGCGGCTCGCACCCGTCCAGCAGCTCGGCATGCACGCGCAGCACTGGCTCCAGCTGCTCGGCAAGGGTACCGCGCACGGCGGTGGGGCGGGGAAGAGTCGCAGGCGTCAAGGGTCCTCCGGTACGGCGCGTCACCGCCTCGATGCAGTGGCGTCGCGTCGCGTGTAGCACGACCGAGCGACGCGAAACGTCACGCGCTCAGTCCGGTTCGTACGTCGAGCTCAGAGTCGGGTCTTCCGACACCATGACACGCGTGACTCGTGCCGCGGTGCCGAGGCCGGCCTGCACCCGTTCAGCGATGAACCGCGCGAGGTTCTCACCGGTCGGGATCAACCGGCCGTCAGCGAACTCCGCAACGTCGAGGTTGATGTTCCGATGGTCGAACCGCTCACGGACCTCACGCTGGAGCACCTCATCCAGCACGCCGAGGTCGGCCACGAAACCGGTCGTCGGGTCCACTGTGCCCGTCACGGTCACGTCGCACACGTAGCTGTGACCGTGATAGTTCGGTCGCGCGCAGAGGCCGAACGTGGCCTCGTTGCGCTCGTCGCTCCAGTCGGGAACGCGGTAGCGGTGCGCCGCGGCAAAGGCGACGCGACGGGTGAGGTAGGTCGGCATGGCTGGGAATATAGGGAGGGAGGACCGGAGGACCGGAGGACCGAAACGGCGAAGGGCACACCGGTCTGAGTTCGGTGTGCCCGTCACGGTCCATCGGTCCATCGGTCCATCGGTCCATCAGTTCTCAGTGCTGCTCGCCCATGTCCTCGGGTTCCACGTTGCTGCCCAGGAATCCCTCGGGCGTCGGCGACGTCGGCGGCGTCCACGGGACCCCGTTCTGCGTCACTTCCTCGTAGTCCGTCGAGCCGTCGAGTGCATCCTCCACGTCGCGGCCCGCATAGTCCGCGGATGGTTCGCGCGGCACCGGTACGTCACCGAGCAGCGTGCCGGAGCGGGACTCCTCGTCGGCGAGGTGCTCGTCGATGTCCATCGGGCTCACGGCGCGACGGATGGGATCCACCACGATCTCGTTCGCGTAGTCGCTCACGCCCACCACGTCGGTGAGCACGTGTTCGGCGACGCGGCGCTCACCATCCGTCCCCACGCGTCCGGCGAGCAGCACGTGACCGTTCTGCACGGAGACGGTGATGTCGTCGATGTCGAGCGCGCCGTGCGCTGCGAGCCGCTCGCGCACGAGGTCGCGGAGCTCACGGTCGTCCAGGTCCTGGATGTCGTGCAGGTTTTCGAAGTCGTGCGCCATGGGAACCGCCGGATGAAGGGTCGCCGGCGGTTCCGGGATTCAGCGTCCGAAGAGGTACGACACGCCCAGCGTGAGTGCCGCGTGGTGCGTGTAGAACGACTTGGCCGTGGACCGGTCGAGCACCGCCGTGTTGTCGGAGGCGAGCCGGTAATACGTGTCCGGGTACGAGAGCTTGAACACCCGGTCCGTGATGTCCGCGCGCAGCTGCACGCGTCCCGTTCGGCCCGGCACCAGCTTCAGCCCGCCGCCGAAGCTGAATGCAAAGGGGGTGCCGAAATGGAAGCCCGATGAGTCGTCTGCCGCCGAGCTGCGAAGCAGGCCGACGCCCGCCCGCACCTGCGGCACGAGATGATGCCAGCTCTTTCGCCCCGTGAGGTTCATGGCGAGCGCGAGATCGGCCGAGAACACCGTGGCGTCCTCGGTGCGCGGGATGCGCAGCGCCTTCGGCTTCGCCGGATCGATCACGTCGCGACTGGCGAACATCGCCGTCACGTCGCTGCTCAGCGACAGCGGACCGGCGAGGCTGAACTCGTAGCGCGCCCCCACCATCGGCGCGCTCTGCGGCGCCACCCCGGCGGGGTCGTGGCGCGCCTTCACCCAGCCGCCGAGGAACGTGAGCTCCTGCCGGTGCTCGAGGTCCCGGAACGGACTGTCTTCCGGCTCGTGGCCAACCTGGGCCGCCGCCGGCATCGCCATCAGCAGCGCCACGACGCCGCACAGAATTGCCTTCACTCGATCGCTCCGGACCATTTGGTGGAACATAGCCTCACCCAAGACGCAGATCCTGCCCCGTCATCTCCGCCGGCTGCTCCAGCCCGAGCAGGTGCAGGATCGTCGGACCCACGTCGCACAGTGCTCCCCCGTCACGCAATCCCGTCGTCCCGCGAGGGTCCACGACGAGGAAGGGCACCGGGTTGGTGGTGTGCGCCGTGTGCGGGCCGCCCGTCTCGGGATCGATCATCATCTCGCAGTTGCCGTGATCGGCGGTCACGAGCAGCCGTGCCCCCGCCGCTTCGGCCGAGGCGAGCACGCGCGCCAGGCACGCGTCCACCGTCTCCACCGCCGCGATCGTCGCCGGGATGGAGCCGGTGTGCCCCACCATGTCGCCGTTCGCGTAATTGCACAGCACGAAGTCATGCTCCCGTGCCTCGATCGCCGCGCACAGCACGTCGGTGACGCCGGGCGCGCTCATCTCCGGCGCCAGGTCGTACGTCGCCACCTTCTGGCTCGGCACGAGCCGGCGATCCTCGCCGGGAAACGGCGGCTCGATGCCGCCGTTGAAGAAGTAAGTCACATGCGCGTACTTCTCGGTTTCCGCCGTGCGCAGGTTCGTCAGGCCCGCCTTCGAGATCACTTCGCCGACGATGTTCGCCATCGACTGTGGCGCGAACGCCACCTGCACCCCCCAGTCGGCGAACGTCTTGTCGTACTGCGTCATCGTCGCGACGCGCAGTCGCGGCCGGCCGGCGACGTCGAAGCCCGTGAAGTCCGGCTGGGCGAGCGCCCGCACGATCTGCCGCATCCGGTCGGAGCGGTAGTTGAAGCAGATCACCGCGTCGCCATCCCGCATCGGTGCAACGGGACTTCCGGCCTCGTTCACGATCGCCGTCGGGATCACGAACTCGTCGGTCTCGCCGCGCTCGTACGCCTCGCGCACCACCGCCAGCGGATCCGCGGCCTTCGGCGGCGCACCCACCACCGCCGACCGATACCACTTCTCCGTGCGGTCCCAGCGATGATCGCGGTCCATCCCGAAGTACCGCCCGCCCACGCTCCCGATCACCGCGCGGCCCTTGATGCGCGTGATCAGCTCCTGCAGGAACGCCAGGCCGGAGCGCGGCATCGTGTCGCGGCCGTCGAGCATCACCTGCACGGCCACGCGCGGCACCCGCTCACGCTCGGCGAGATCGAGCAGCGCGTAGAGATGCCGGTCGATCGCATGCACGCCACCGGTGCCGATGAGTCCCACCAGGTGCAGCGTGCCGCCGTTCTCGCGCACGGAACGGCAGGCGTCGACGAAGACGGCGTTGGTGAAGAAGCTGCCATCGGCGATTGACTGCGAGATGCGCACGAGATCCTGCTGCACCACGCGGCCCGCACCGAGGTTCAGGTGTCCCACCTCGCTGTTGCCGATCTGCCCGCAGGGCAGCCCCACCGCTTCACCGGACGCCTGCAGGAGGGTGCGTGGCGCGCGCGCCCAGAGGCGATCCCAGGTCGGGACCTTCGCCATGGCGATCGCGTTGCCTTCGCGCTCTGCGCGGTATCCCCACCCGTCGAGGACGAGAAGGACGACGGGCGCGGGACGTGACACTGCTGCCATCGCGTGGGGTAGAAGTGGGGGAAGCTTGCCGGAATGCGGCGCTGGTCTGACCTTGGGGCGCCGGCGAAATGTACCCGGCCGCACACCACCAAACCACGGGCGAGCCCGGTTCGGCATCTCCCTTGCCTTGGCTCAGTCCGCCCTCCATCCATCTCCCGATGACCAATCCACCGCCACGCGACGACTACGATCCAGGACGTCGCAGTGACCCGACGCGCGCGCGTACCGATCGCCGACGCGCCGGCTGGCGGGAGTTCCGGCACAGCTATCCCGGCATCATCGCCACCGCGACGGTTGCCGTGCTGATCTTCCTCGCCGCTGATGCGTGGCTGCTCACGCGCTACCTCCGCTATCGTCGCGAGACCGCCGACCTGCGCGCGTCGATGAGCGACGTGGAGCGGAAGCGCACCGACGAGCTGCTCGCGCAGAACGAGAACCGGCTCAAGGTCATGGTCGAGCTGTTCAAGCGCCAGGCGAACCTCGACCAGACCCTCCACCTCTCCGTGTCGCTCGACAGCGGCGTGATGTACCTCGAGCGCGACGGCGCGCTGCTGCGCGAGATGCCCATCACCGTCGGTCCGGAGAAGCGCGTCGGCGTAGCGCCCGACACCGTGCACATCGCCGCGCCTCGGGGAAAACGAACGGTCGAGCGCCTGCTCGACGAGAAGGATCCGTGGTCCATCCCGCGCTGGGTCTTCCTCGATCGTGGCCTCGCGCCGGGGGACAGCGTCCTTGCCGGTGCCCTCGGCCCGGCCGCGATCGTGCTCGATGGCGGTACGGTGATCTACTCGCTGCCGAGTGCCGGGCCGCTCAATGATTCCACGTACGTGCTCCCCGGCGCGATTCGCGTGCGTGCGTCGGACCTGCGCGCGATCGCACCGAATCTCCACCCCGGGGTAGCAGTCTACTTCTACTGACGTTCCAGAGGAGGAACGACTTGGGCATTCCGCGATTCTTTCGCAGTGGTGGCATCCTGGCGTGGGGACTCATCGGCGCCGTAGTGCTGCTGATGGCGGCCAGCTCGGTGCTCTTCGCGCGTACGGCGCTGGTGCGCCATGAGCGTGACGTGAGCCGGATGGTCTTCAACGACAACGTGGAGCTGCTGGAACGGGTGCGGCTGGCCAGCGGCGCCGTGAACGACAGTCTCGCCAGCGTGAGCGCGAACAGCGACGGGCTGCCCGCCACGAAGCCGTACCTCGTCGTCAGCATCGAGGATCATCGGCTCTGGTACAAGCTGCGGGACAGCGTGTTGTTCACCACCGAGGTCGCGACCGGGAGCGGCAAGGTGATGGAGTCCAGCGGGGGCGAGAGCCACTGGAAGTTCGAGACGCCACGCGGTCGGCTGGTGGTGCAGGGCAAGGACGAGGCACCGACCTGGGTGCCCCCCGACTGGCATTATGTGGAACAGGCCCGCCAGCGCGGACTCGGCATCATGCGCCTGAACCGCGGCGAGGCCGTCACGGCGAGCGATGGCTCCCAGATCATGGTGCAGGGTACGGACGTCGTGAAGCGGTATCCGGACGGTCGCGTGGTCAGCTTCGGCAGTGCGAAGGAAGGCCATGAGATCGTGGCCGGCGGCAACATCGTGATCCCGCCTTTCGGCACGAACCAGCGCAAATACCTGGGAGTCCTCGGCACCCACCGCCTGGACCTGGGCGACGGCTACGGCATCCACGGCACCGACAACCCGGCCAGCATCGGCCACTCCGTGAGCCACGGGTGCGTGCGGCTCCGGAACGAGGATATCGACAAGCTCTACGACATGGTCGAAGTCGGGACGCCGGTGTACATCTACTGACCAGTTGGTCAGGCGGTCTATCTCGTTGCCGGACATGGCTTCCACTCGTCGACATTCGGGATAGTTTGTGTCAGGCTGCAGGGTGGAAGCACCAAGGGACCCTGCCGCCAAGCCTCCCCGCACCCTCCCCATGTCCCATCCCGGCGCCGTTGACCGACGCAGGTCCGCCTCCCGCCGCGCGCATTCGCGCGGCGGCATTGGCGCGATCCTGCTCGTCGCGTTCGCGACGCTCGGGGCGGTGCAGTTCATCAAGCCGGCTGGCGAGGGCGCGCCGCCGACGGCGTTCGCGAACCTGAGCGCGGCCCTCTCGCCGGAAATCACCCTCCCGTCGGCAGTCCCCACCGCCGACGCATTCGGGCGGAGTGGCGAGGTGAAGGTCCGCTTCACCCTGCCGGGCGAGCCGGTGGAGTTTCCCCTCGCCATTGGCGGCCGGGCCGACTCGCTGGAGTACCAGTGGGTGCGCGTGATCGATTCCGTGGCTGTTGCGCCCGCGCGGCCCCTCACGGCCGCGCCGCCCGTCGCACCCAGGGAAGCCGGCTTCTATCACCTGGCGGTGGTGCGCGGATCGGCGCGGGAGATCGTGAGTGAGCCCACCCTCGCGGTGATGGTACCCTTCGACCGGAAGCTCGGCGCGTGGCTGAACGGCTACCGCATCGGGACCTACCTCGCCGAGCATGTGCGCGGGCGGCACGATGTGCCGGAGGGCTTCCTCGAGGTTCGTCCCGAGCTGCTCGACCTGCCGCTGAGCAAGCACCTCACCCTCGCCGACTTCGTGACGCACGACGACCAGGACAACGTCTGGCCCAAGTACGTCGCGCTGAATCCGCGCCTGCTCGACAAGCTGGAGCTCATCCTCGCGGATGTGGGCGGCGCGTCGCGCCCCGAGCTCGAGATCGACGTGCACTCCGGCTTCCGGTCGCCGGATCACAACCGCGAGGTGAGCCGCGCGGCGAGTGACAGCCGCCATCAGTATGGCGACGCGGCGGATATCCAGATCGACGCCAACGGCGACGGCAAGATCACGATGACGGACGAGATCCGCGTCATGCTCGCCGTCGAGCGCGTCGAGGACGCGCATCCGGACCTCGTGGGCGGGCTCGGGATCTACACCAGCCGCCGCTACCGCACGCCCTACCTGCACATCGACACCCGCGGCAAGCGCTCTCGCTGGCGCGGCTGATCATTGGCGTTCGCGGCAACGATCAGCGACACTTACTGATCACCCGACCCGACGCCCATGAATCCCTACCTCCGCGACAAGCTGATCCAGAAGCTGGAGTCCCTCTCCGACGAGCGCGGTTATCAGGTGCTCGACTACGTGGATTTCCTGGAATCCAGGTATGCTGAGCGCGCTGCAGCCGCCGCCACGGGCGCGAATCCGCTGAGCCGCTTCGCCGACGCGGTGGAAGAGCGGATGCGCGCCGGCAAGGTGAGCGCTACCACCATCGCCGAGACGATGGGACTGATGAACCGGGCGATGGGGGTGCTCAATGGCGCGGCGGCGGCAGGGAAGTCCGTGGCGAATGACCTGATGAGCGCCACCTCGCGCGTCGTGGACGCCGCTGCGACGGCGGCGTCGCCGAAGACCGGCCAGGCGCCGGGCGGCGCGACTCCGAGCAGCGGGGCGCAGCCGGGCACGAGCGGCACGAGTGGTGCGAATGACGCCACGCCGGCGCCCCCGGATGGGCGCGCCGGCGGCGACATTCCCCCGCGATGAAAGGAGAGCACGCAGTGCGTCAGTCGACCGGAGGCAGGACCCGCAGCGCCCGCGGTGCGAGTGCGCGTTCGCGCGCCGCGGTGGAAGGTTCGCCGCGCACCGGCGCGAAGCGGACGGTGATCTACTACATGAAGCAGCTGCCGTCCTATCTTCGGCTCCTCGGCGGCCTGATTACCGACCGACGGGTGAGCACGGTGGACAAGCTCCTCGTTGCCGGCGCGATGGCCTACATCGTCATGCCGGTTGACCTGATTCCCGATTTCATCCCCTTCCTCGGCGAAGTGGACGACGTGTTCGTGCTGGTGATGGCGCTCCAGCGACTGGTGGCCAACGCCGGCCGTTCGGTGCTGCTCGCCCACTGGAGCGGGTCGGTGGAGGACCTCGCCGACCTGAACCTCAAGGAGGCGCTCGCCGCCGCGGCGTTCTTCCTCCCGCGGGGCATTCGCCGCCGGCTCAAGGTGATCGGCCGGGGCTGAGCAGATATTGCAGTTCGGGGCGGGGGCGCCTACGTTTCGCCATGGCGACAACAACCCGCTCCGATTCATCGAAGAACAACACCAGGCCCGCTGCTCGGCACACCGCTGAGAGCGGGTCTTCGCGTTCAGGCGCCACCAACGGCGCCTCCCGCGTGCGCGAGGACGTCGCGCTCACCTTCGACGACGTCCTCCTCACGCCGCGACATAGCGTCACCCATCCCAAGGATGTCACCACGACGTCCTGGTTCACGCGCAAGATCCAGCTGAACGTCCCGCTCGTCTCGGCGGCGATGGATACCGTCACCGAAGCCGAGATGGCGATCGCGATGGCGCGCGCGGGCGGGATCGGGGTGCTGCACAAGAACATGTCCATCGACCGGCAGGCGATGCAGGTGGACATCGTGAAGCGCAGCGAGAGCGGGATGATCATCAATCCGTACACGCTGCCGGAGACGGCCACCCTGCGTGAGGCGAGCAGCCTGATGGCGCGCTTCCGGGTGTCGGGCGTGCCGATCGTGGACCTCGACGGTCGGCTCGTCGGGATCATCACCAACCGCGATCTCCAGTTCGAGCGCAGCCTCGACCGGCCGATCTCCGAAGCCATGACGAAGGAGCGCCTCGTCACGGCGCCCGTCGGCACGACGCTCGATGAAGCGGAGCGGATTCTCGCGAAGCACCGGGTGGAGAAGCTCCCCGTCGTCGACGACGAGCGCCGGCTGAAGGGACTCATCACGGTGAAGGACATCCACAAGCGGCGGCAGTATCCCGGCGCGAACAAGGACCAGCATGGACGCCTCCGCGTTGCGGCGGCGATCGGCGCGGCGGGTGACTTCCTCGTGCGCGCGCGCGCCCTGATCGATGCCGGCGTGGACGCGTTGATCATCGATACCGCGCATGGCCACGCCGAGGGCGTGCTGCGCGCAACGGAGCAGGTGCGCGAGGCGTTTCCCGATGCGCAGCTCGTCGTCGGCAACGTCGCGTCGCGCGAAGGCGCGCGCGCGCTGGTGGAGCGCGGCGTGGATGCGGTGAAGGTGGGCGTCGGTCCCGGCTCCATCTGCACCACGCGCGTCGTGACCGGTGTCGGCGTTCCGCAGCTCACGGCCATCTTCGATGCCGTCGAGGGCGCCGGCGACGTGCCCGTGATCGCCGACGGTGGCATCAAGTACTCCGGCGACGCGGTGAAGGCACTCGCCGCTGGTGCATGCTGCGTGATGATGGGCAGCATGCTCGCCGGCACCGAGGAGAGCCCGGGCGAGAGCTTCCTGCTCGAGGGGCGCCGGTTCAAGATGGTGCGCGGCATGGGCTCACTCTCCGCGATGCAGGACGGCAGCGCCGACCGCTATTTCCAGGAGGGCGAGCTGTCGCCGAAGAAGCTCGTGCCGGAGGGGATCGAGGGACGCGTCCCGTACCGCGGACCGGTGGGCGACGTGCTGTTCCAGATGGTGGGTGGACTGCGCAGCGGGATGGGTTACGTGGGGTGCGGCTCGATCGAGGAGCTTCGCACGGAGACGGAGTTCGTCCGGATCACGGCGGCAGGGCTGCGTGAATCGCATCCGCACGACGTGACGATCACGCGGGAAGCACCGAACTACAGTCTGTAGAAGGAGGACCGATGGACCGATGGACCGATGGACCGAACGGTCCTCCGGTCCTCCGGTCCTCCTGATATCTGTTTCCTTGACAACAGCGCGCTCTGCCGCGAAGTTGTCGCGTTCTTTAGGTCTGTATACAATCTCCCGCCTCCCGACGGCGTGCACGCCGGTCGGCAACGCTCCTCCCCGCCTGGAGACTCCCCGATGGGTTTGTGGTCCAGAAAGAGTGTCGTGGCCCTGCAGCGCGA
>Ga0157372_10004799_pt1 | contig 14364 bp, 14 predicted proteins | sample C55metaG_FD_115307 | JGI IMG/M metagenome (GOLD analysis project Ga0157372, IMG submission 115307) | Corn rhizosphere microbial communities from Kellogg Biological Station, Michigan, USA - C5-5 metaG | ecosystem: Host-associated > Plants > Roots > Rhizosphere > Soil | place: USA: Michigan... | reverse complement strand
AAGATAAAGTCAACAAGGTCGATGTGGTAGGGTTTTTCACCAACAAAGGACAGCTGAAGAAAGAGGATATCGGGCTCATCGAAGTCAAAGATTATTTCTGCTTTGTGGCCATTCGCAAATCCAACGTGGCTCATACCTTGCAACTGATAAAGAACGAACGGCTCAAGAATAAGAAAGTGAAGATCGATGTCGCGAAATAAGCCGCACTCACCCCAAAGCATTTTCCGATGATTCAGTACGGATATCCGATCCGGGTTAGCATCTCCTCCAACTTATCCCTGGAGAACGGCTTATAAAAGAATCCCAGGACGCAAGGATAGGCAGACACGCGGTGGATCTCCTCGGGACAGGCGGCGGCAGATAAAACAAAGACATGGAACCAAGCCAGCATGGAGTTGAACCTGCTTTCCATTCGCTCCAGCAATTCGAAGCCATCTGTCCCAGGCATATGTAAGTCCGTAAGAAAGATCGTATCCTTACGCCTGGAGATAAACTCTTCAGTCCCTATATACCGGATAACATCTTCTGCGGCCGTGAAAGTGATCGTCTCCGCACTCCGGCTATAGCTCCCAATGATCTCTTTTGAAAATGCCAGGGCCCATGCGTCATCATCCAATAAAATAAAGCTTGGTACATTCTTTTCGTTTCTCCGTTTCATTATGGCATCGGTTTGTTTAAACAGGGCCGGATGGTCAGTGGCATGGTGATACTCATCTTAAATCCCCTTCCGGGGCTGGTCGTTATGTCGGCCGTTCCATTGAAAATGGTCACGCGGTCCCTGATATTCCTCAACCCGATGCCTTCCGGCTTTGTTCCGGCCTTCATGCCCTTTCCGTTGTCAGAAATGATCATATTGAATTCGGTGGGTGTCGTGCGCAATGACAGATACACCGATCCGGCTTCGGCATGTTTGATAATATTGGTCAACTGCTCCTGCGCAATTCGATAAATGACCAGCTTTAGTTCATCGCTGAGCAATTCCTCCCGTAGACCGGAGGTATCCATTGTCACCCGGATATCCCATCTCCCGAGCATTTTATCGCTCAGGTCTGTCAGTTGCTCCTGGAATGGCTTCGCCTTGAAGTCAGGGACAACAAGGCCCTGGGCGATCTTCCTGTTCTCCTGAATGGCGCTTTCGATATTCTCCTGGCAGGCCACTAAAAGTTCCGGAATATTTTCCGCATGATATTTCGCGACGGAGAGAAGCATCTTGGTGGCGGCCAATAGTTGGTTCACATTATCGTGCAGCTCGCGTCCGAGGTAGTTCCTTTCCTGCTCCTGGGTCTTTAAGATAGCCCTCGCTATCTCCTTTTCCATCATTTTCCGTTGCGTAATGTCGCGCGAAAAGCAGGCAACCCCACTGATGGAATCCCCGGTATAGATCGGACAATAGGATATTTCCGTCCAGGTGTTATCGGGTAGCGCGGTGTGCTCGATCTCAGTAAAACTTTCACCGGAAAATGCGCGTTCATAATATTTCCTGAACCGGGTCAGCTGTTCCGGTCTGAATTTCCCGGTAAGGATATCGGCTCCTTTCGCAATCGTCGTTCCGGTCATGTTCCGGATCACCCGGTCAAAAGCAGCGTTGGATGTGATCAGCCGGAAGTTCAGGTCCACGCTCCACATAAGATCGTTGGTATTATTGATCAGCGCCATGAGGTTATTCCGGTCAAACTCTTTTTCCCTTTCGAGCTTTCTTTTCTCGGTCTCCACCCGGTGTTTTTTCACGGAAGCTATAATGGCGGCAGGCAGCCTTGTCATCCGGTCTTTAAGGATATAGTCGTCTACACCTGCCTTGATCATCTGTATCGCAAACTCCTCCGAGATGGTGCCGGTCACGATGATGAACGGGATATCCGGGAATAGTCCACGGGCGATATGCAACGCCTCTTTCGAGTCGAATTGCGGCAGGGAATGGTCGGACAAAATGACGGAGGGACAAAAATCATCGAGCGCCTGCAGATAGGCAGCCTTATCCATCGCCAGCCGAAACCCGCAATCGAATCTGGCGTCCATCCCCAGTCGCCGCACGATCTCCTCTGCATCGTACAGACTGTCTTCCAGTATCAGAATTTTTAACGCCTCTGTCATGTTGCCGACCGGTTTTTTTCGGAATCTCGGATTTAAAAACGGGCCGGTTGCAAGATATTAAGGGACCCTTGCATATGATGTAGACCAAAATATGAAAAAGACTATAGAGGAAATTGGGAAGGGAGAGCCGGCATCAGATCAATTTATTGGTCAGCGCGTAGCGTATTAATTCGGAGTTCGTCTTCATAGACATCTTGGCCAATATCCTGGCCCGATGGGTGCTTACAGTGGTGGTACTCAACGAGAGCGTTTCGGCAATTTCGGAAACCGATTTGCCGGATGCGATCATTTTTAAGATCTCGAATTCACGGTTGGAAAGGGCTTCATGAGGCGTCGCATCGGCCCCACCCTGTCCCATATCTTCCACGATCATTGCAGCAACGGCGGCCGAGACATACTTTCGGCCCTGCAATACCATTCGAACGGCTTTTACCAGTTCTTCGGTCGCGGCGTCTTTGCTGACATAACCCGCCGCCCCGGCCCTCAGCAGCCGTTTGGCATACTGTTCCTCCGGGTAGATGCTCATGATCAGCACTGGTAATTTAGGGACGATCTCCTTGATTTGCAACATCGCATCCAGACCGCTTCTTCCCGGCAGATCGATATCGCAGATCACGACATCCCACTTTGCGGAGCTGACTTTTGCTACGAGGGTGTTCCCGTCGCCCGTCTCTTCTATCGTCGCCGAAGGATATTCTTCCAGCAGGAGTTGCCGTATTCCTTTCCGGACGATAGCGTGGTCGTCTGCTATAAGGATATTCATAATTTCTTATCGGGAATTATTCATGTTGTCGTACGGAACAGTCACTGCAACGGTTGTACCTTGTCCGGGTTCGCTGTAGATCGCATAATTCCCCCCCATCATTTCAGACCGCTCGCGCATGCCCAGGATGCCCAGTGTCCGTTTGGCGGCGATCTTTTCCGGGTCAAATCCTTTCCCGTCATCTTCGATGGTCAGGGTAAGCAATCGTTCTTCCAGCTCCAGACGAACAATGACCTGGGTTGCATTCGCATGTCTGCTGACATTGGTCAGGGATTCCTGGAAGATACGGAACAGCCCATTCTTTACCGGGTCCGGGATCTTTACTTCCCCGGTGGCTTCGATAAAGGTGGTCTTGAGACCGGCCCTTTTCCCGAATTCTTTCAGGTGCCATTCGATGGCTGCCTCCAGTCCAAGGTTATAGAGGAGGCTGGGCCGTAATTCAGAAGAGATCCTTCTTACCGATCGTACCGTCGAATCCAGCAGCTCTATGATATCCCGGATCTTTTGTTGTATGGCCGCATCCGATTCACCCAATTTTTTGCTCAACCCCAGCACGTCCATCTTTAAAACGGTCAACTGCTGACCCAGTTCGTCATGGATTTCTCTCGCGATATGGGACCGTTCTTCCTCGCGGATATTCTCAAGGTGGCTGCTCAATTGTCTGACCTCCTCATAAGAACGGTTGAGGTTTTGCTCCGCCTTTTTACTTTCAGTCACATCGTGCACCAGGGATAGGATGGTTATCACTTTGCCCTGCTCATCTCTCAGGACGGAACTATGCCACTCGCAATAGATGACCTGGCCATTTTTGGTGTAATTCCGGTTAGCGATCAGACTCCTGTTCACGGTGCCTTTCGTCAGCTCTTCGGTGACCCTGTCAACGGCCCTTCTATCCTCCTCGAAGATGATCCGGAAATCCGGATCGTGTGCATTCCTTCCAAGGGCCTCCGACGCCTTCCAGCCGAAGATCTCTTCGGCCCGGACCGACCATCTGGTGATCGTCAGATCTTTATCGAACTCGATCACGGCCAGCGGCGTATTTTCAACATGGTAGTAAAGGCGCTGGTAGGCTAACCGGAGTTGATCTTCAGCCAACTTCCGCTCCGCGGCCTGCTGCCTGAGCGCCCCATTGGTTTCCCGTAGCTTGCGAACGAGCGGCGCCAGGACTGCCAGCGCGCGCCGCAGGGACTCGGTCGTCGTCTTTCGCGCCCCGATCAGAAGAGCGACGAAAAGGCAGGACAACGTGAAGATGACAAAACGGGGTAATTCCCTCACCTCGATCGTCCATGGATGCAGGGGAGGACCGACGAAGTAGATCTTGAATCCGATCACCGCTAGCACCATGGCAAGCAAACCGGGCATGACCCCGCCAAACCAGGCGCTGAAAATAACAGCGCAAAGGAGCAGAGACACCGGCGCAGTTACCTCCAGCGATTCGGCCATTCGGAAGGCAAGGATCAGGGCGACAAAGACCGACAAAACAGCCGCCAGGTAGCGAAAGAGCCGAAGCCCCGGCCTCTGCTGCTTGACGGCCTTTAACCCTACCGCAATGGCATTTACGGCTCCCCCGGCCCGTATGACTTCCGGACTCTCGAGTAGTTCCCATTTCCGGTGTCGTCTCCCGATCGCGAATTGGTGGGCCTGTACAATGTCGAGTACCTCGGCGCCTCCAAACTTTGACAGGGGATAGGTGCACAATATTATCGCTTGCTGCCCGGCAACGAAGTCGTGGAGGTGTTTTTCATAATCATAAAAATCCTTCCAGTATTTCTGCCCGAGCCAGTACACATCCCCGGAAGCCCGCATTCCGTCGTATCCCCGTGACAGCGCGCTTTCGAGCCTTTCATGCCATGCTGTTAATGCTGTCTTCATAATGAACTCCTCATTCCGAAGATACCAATTGGGCCCATCGAAGATCTCGATTTGACCGTTCGCGATCCGTCGCGGGAGATCGGGCACCGCTTGTTGCAGGGCAGCCGTGGCCTCTTCCGCTGAAACGAAGTGGGGACCGGAGATCAACCATATGACACACTCGTTATTCTCCAATCCCGCCTTAAAAAAGGGAATGAGCGCGTCGAGCAGATCCTGTTTGGTCTCGTAGAAGAGACACAAATGCGAACCCCAGGATATATCCCCCAGTATTTCAATGCCACTTTTTCTCGGTTTTGACATCGGCTGCAATTGAAATTTCCCCGATACCAACCATCCCATGATCCTGCTGCCTCCCGGCCCACGCCGCCGCTTTTCCGCCGCCCTGCTGCTTCTCAGCCACACTGCTGCTTCCCGGCCACACACCACAAAGATAAATTGTTTCTACGTTTCATCAGGCAGAGCCATAATTTCCAATCTCTTGTCACGACCGCACGTAATGAAGCGTGACGAATCCCGATTTGTAAACCTTCGTGTCGACAAGCTTTAACCGCAATTTCTCCTGCATGCTAATGCCATCCATCAACCGTTTTCCCTTTCCGGCAATGACCGGCATAATGGTAAAAATGAATTCATCGACCAGGCCAAGCCCGATTAGGTAGGAAGGGAGCGCCACCCCGCCCACATAAATATTCCCGCCTTCTTCCCGTTTCAACTTTCGGATTTCGTCCTCCGCCTTGGTACGAACGATCCTCGTATTCTTACTTTCAGCCTTCTCCAGCGATTTCGAGAAAACGACCTTTTCGACGGCGTCGAAGGCCTCCGCAAAATCAACATCCGCCTTTGTCTCTCCGGCAGGATTCTTCGCGATATCAGGCCAGTAGGGGACCATGATCTCGTAACAGGTGCGCCCATACACAAGCAGGCCGGCATTTTTTACAAGGTCGAAAAAAAAGTCAAATAATTCTTCATCGGGGACCCCTATGGTATGGTCGAAGCAGCCGTCCAGGCTGAGACTGATCGTGTAAATTAGTTTCCTCATTTGAATGGTGTTGGGTTTTGCTTTCAGCTTCAAAAGTACAGGATCGCTTTCAACCTGAAAAGGCGTCCAGGCGTCAATTTTAGGCAAAATGCGGCATAATTCCTGCCTTCTGCCCTCAAGGAGCTTCCCGCATCATTGACGACACCTCCGCTCAAATCTGGGATGATCCTGTCATCGACTATCTGGTAAAGCCGGTGAATATCGACGAGCTAAAACAGGCGGTCCGCCGGGTAATCGATAAAAAGCAACGGAGTTTAGACAATCCGCAGTTAAACAATTTGCTTCAACTGCTAAGGCGGAGAAAAGACACTGCTATCAAAACCCGTTTATGAATACGAGGAGATTTTGAACGACTACGGATTTATCCGCTGTCAGCAATCTCATTTGGTGAACCGGACATATATTAAGGGTTGGGTTAAATCGGATGGCGAGTATCTTTTGCTGGAAAACGGCGATGAGATCCCTATTTCAAGAAGCAGAAAAGAGAAGGTCGCCCGGCAACTTAAGCCGCATCGAAGCTGATGCGGTGGTTGGCGATGGTAGACGTGACCAGCAGTCGTCTCGATGTATGTAAACACCGCTTTACCGTCTGGCCTTATTTCCCTTGAAACGTCTTAACCCAGGGTTGTAACCTACGATATCCATCCTTCTTGTCGTGCACGAATCCTCGATGAGTGCAAAATGCAAAGAATCTTCACCATAGAAATCAATTTTATACTTTCCCCAATAGCCATTGCCGCAAACAGGCCTGGCATTTTTTATGAAAAAGACGGATTGCTCGACCTTGTAGTTCCCTCTTTCCCCCACTTTTCCATCAGGCAAGCTCACTTCGTAGGTATTATCGCTCTTAAACGTGACAAACTCGTTGGCGCCGGGTATGCCCCACTTTCCCACGAGGCTGTGCCCCGGAGCAAGGAAAGCGAACACCGTTGTCAGGAAAAGCGCTGCTGTTAGGTAAGTTGAGGGTTTCATAAAAGGGTTGAAGTTTTACTAAATATATTTAATTCTCCTTGATTCACGAAACGCCTTCGTCAAAGCCAAAGCCCCATGATATTCCATCATGCTGTTGAATACATAAGGTCTAGTTGATTTCGGAATTGATTCAAAGAAAAAATAGGCTGCACAAGCCTGGGATCGAATTGAGTTGCAACGAAGCGCCGCAATCAGATAACGTAAAATACGGTATCGATGAAAAACAATACGTTTTCGCGCGAAATGACATTCTCGATAAAAGGTTGCCTAAGGACTATTATGAATTACCAGGCTCGTGAAATATTCCGTCCAGGTCGCATAGCAGATGCCATCATTGAGCTTGATAAAGCCATATTTCGGCCTTTGAAGCGTAAGACTTCGGGAATTCGGCCGGAAGCGTTGCGTTCTTTCGGTCACAAATGAGTTCAAATCCATCCAAACTATCAGCGGAGAGGGAGGGAAATGAACCCACTCCTAATATGTTGTATATGAATACCTATTGGGTCAAGAACTGGTCGGTGCACCGAAATCTACACCTCTGGTTATTTGATGACTTTTCATTTCAAAGCTAAACAAAAGAATTCAATTCAAGAGACACTTAAACTAGGTGGCCCCGATCATCCCTCTCCCCGAAATGCCGAAGATAGTCACCCGTAAGCCTACTAATAGTGCCCATAGAAAGCATTGCCGACTGGCTTAGGTTTTCGTTAATTTCCTTGCAACCGATTGCGAATATTCCTATCTTACTGCGACCTAAGACTGCCTTATTCATTGACGACGCCTTATACTTTATCGAACCTGATCCTCGGCACCTGCGTTTTTCTACTCTCCACCGGTCCCAGCAATGGAGCTTGGGCGGGCACGACTGTTACGGCGACTGTGATGAATGTCACGGGGCCTGCGCTCCAGGTTGCTGCAACAACAACACCCTCATCTTGCGGTTACGCAGGGAGCGTCACCTTTCATGCCACGGGGGGAACACCTCCTTATAAGTATGCTTTTGGCAACCGAATATTCCAAAGCAGCGCTTATTTGCCTGCCGTGGGTCCTTCTATAGACACCGCCTGGGTGCAGGACGCGGCCGGCACACTGGCCTACACCATTGTCACCGTAAATAATACCTATCCCTACATATATGCTGAACTCGTAGGCTTAACCATTCCTTCGGGTTGTACGACCCCAAACGGGCAGCTCACAGTCGGAGTAATTAATGGAGGAACCCCACCATTCCAGTATAGTCTCGATATGACCAACTACCAGACAAGTCCTAGCTTCTCTAATTTGACACCCGGTGATTATTTCGTCTGGGTCAAAGATGCCAATGGATGCATATCGAGCGTCGCCGTGGGACTCGGTTCTACCGCCTGTCTTTCGTTTGGGGAAGGATCGTCGGAAAACTCCTGCAACAGCAATGGTTACTTCACCCTGACCCCAAATCCAGGAATGCCCCTCCCTGTAAAGTATTCTCTCGACGGGGTTAATTATCAAAGCAGTCCCACCTTCAGCGGTCTTCCTGCAGGAGAATATCAGATACATGCTATCGATGGGAATGGTCAAAACCATGTGTGGACTACCTATTTGTATCCGGTGTGCACGCTGACCATGAAAGCAATGGCAACCAATGCAACTTGCGGCAACCAGGATGGGAGCATCACTGCACTGGCTATTAACGGCTTCCCACCTTATCAATATTCGCTTGACGGGGTCAATTATCAGCTTGGCAACAGTTTTACCGGCCTGCCCGTTGGAAATTACACCTTGTTAGTCAAAGACGGCTCGGGCATGATAGCGACGGCGGCGGCTGCAATTTCATCTGGCTGTCCTGATGTCAGCGCAACCTCTACGCCTGCCATGTGCGGCAATTCCAATGGTACTATCACCTGTTATTCCGGCGGCGTCGGAACACCACCTTTTCAATATTCGATAGATGGTGTCAATTTCCAGGCCTCCCCTGACTTTTCAAATCTTCCCGTCGGTAATTATACCGTGACCATCAAAGACGCGAACAATTATACAGGTTCGACAACAGTAGGCGTTGCCAACACTTGTCTGACGATTATGGCCAGTCCCCCTATCAGCCGCTGCAGCCAGCCCAACGGCGCCTTAACCATATCTGCTTCGGGGGGTACTGCACCCTATTTTTATTCCATAGACGGCGTCAATTTCCAACCGTCCGGTAGTTTCACTTCTATTTCAGCCAATACCTATACCATCACTGTAAAAGATGCCGCTGGAAACGTCGGCACCACCTCCGCAACTATCGCGGACATAGCCGGGCCATCGGAGTCTATCCAGCCGATCGCAGCCACCTGTGCAGGAATTGATGGGTCATTGTTGGTCACTGGTGCCGGCGGTACGCCCCCGTACCAATTTTCACTTAACAACGCCAACTGGCAACAGACAGGCGATTTCGGCGGTTTGGCCCCCGGCAATTATCTCCCTTACATAAAAGACGCAGTTGGCTGTACCACCTTGCTTCCGGCGAGTATCACTTTAACCAACAATCTGACTGTCGCCGCGGGGAATCCATCTACCATTTGCCAGGGCGGGTCCGCTACTCTCACCGCCAGTTCCAACGGTACATCTTTTACCTGGACGCCAGGCACCGGTTTAAGCAATCCTAATGTGCTCGAACCCACCGCCTCTCCGGCTACCACCACCACCTATTCCCTGTCGGCAACCCTGGGTATCTGCAACCAGCAATCCAATCCTGTCACCATCACCGTGAATCCTGCGCCTACTCCAAATGCCGGTGAGGATACCACTACCTGCTATAGGCAATCGGTCCAGCTTAGCGGCAGCGGTGGCACTTCCTACCATTGGTCGCCGGCAACTGGTCTGAACAATCCGGGTATCTCTAATCCCATTGTGGAATCGCCGGGTCAAACCGTCACTTACCATTTGTCAGTCAGCGATGCAAATGCTTGCTCCTCTCTACAGCCCGCAGCCGTAACCATCCATGTTACTCCGCCGGCACTACTCTCCGCGGGCGACGACACTTTGGTACTGACCGGCCAGCCCATCCAGCTCGATGCAATGGACATCAACCAAAGCGGCTTCACATCCTATTCCTGGGCGCCTGCCACAGGGCTCAATAATGCCCAAATCGCCGATCCTATAGCCACGCTTAACACGAGCACCACCTATACCATCTCTGCGTCCACCGCGGCCGGGTGCGAAGCCACTGCCACCCTCACCGTAAAAGTGTACTCTACCGTCGGTCTTTTCGTTCCGGGTGCATTCACGCCGAACGGTGATGGTCGCAATGATATCTTAAAGGTAATCCCATTTGGCATCCGTGAACTTCAATACTTCTCAGTATTCAACCGCTGGGGTCAGCGGATATTCTATTCCACCAATGCAGGTTTGGGTTGGGACGGTACTCTCAATGGTCAGCCCCAGCCCACAGGGACATATGTCTGGACGGCAGCCGGTATCGATCTGGATGGTCGGTTCGTCGAAAGAAAAGGTTCTACGATCCTGATCCGCTGAACTTTCTAATTCACCGGATCGCATATTTATATTTCCTTACAATATCATCAGTTGACACTTTATCCAGTGCCTTATACCCATCAATATTATATTCAACATCAGAACGTTCTTCGACGATTCTGCTATCATCCTTTTTAAGGGCCTCTATACACGCCAGTTCTGAATTAGCGAGCGTCACCTGACCAGTTTGTGAAAGGTAGATCATCGCTTCCATCGCATTGATTGCATAACCATAATTGGGCGAAAAGAGCAGGTCCCTTATCAAGGTAAAATTTCCCGTCCTAATGAGTTCTACGAAATGTTTGTCTGCCAACTCATGACTATAGTAGCATACACTGTCCGGGTCAAATTGGTTTCGAAGGAAGCCCGCGATCCATTCGTCCTTCCCAGAGGCGGCCCCAAATCGATCGAGCCCGAACCGGTAGTCGGGATATGCATGTGCTGCTCGCACGAGATTGTTCCTATCTGTCTTTTTAAGCAGAATGTCATGCCAGTACATCAGGGTTATCGGATAGTCGATTTGCCTGGCATATAGCGTGTCAACCAATTTTAAATCAACGTACCTAAAACCATCTTTTCCACAGCGGACATTCATGTCGGGTCGCAACGTAAAATTGCGCGATACAAGGAAATTCCCGGCAAACTCGAATGTCAGTTCCGAATAAAGCAAGCGGGTCTTCACTTCTAATTTTATCTCATGAAGAAGCCCATTCTTGACCCTGGATTTCCTCACATGGATATTGTCAAGTTGCAAACCACTAGTGACGGAATCGATTCGGTCCTCGGACAGATCATGATTCAAAAAAAAGTTTACTACATGAATAACCGATTCGATCTCTTTGATCTCGTTCTTACCATATTCTTTTGGGTAGTCAAGCCCTTCTTTGCATATGAGGCTGTCAAAAAGCTGTCTGACAGAATCCATATACCTGGCATTCCTCACCGCAAAACGTGACTGTTGACCGAAGCATACCCTGCCATACGTTATCGTCAACATAGCAAATAGTGCAATCCGATTTAACTTCATATCAATCTTGTTTTACCAAATGGAATGCGTCGGCGAACGTCCGCCGTTGAGCATCTGCAGGGCCTTGTCCCCCAGGGGTAATAACCTTCGAGTTATTCTTCGACCAATTGAACTGAATTTGGGTATACTTACTGAAAATAGCCCATCCGCCTCCCGACGGGCCCGTGCTCATGGTATTCCCTCTGTTTCCAAATGCCATGTACTCGAAGGTTTGACCCCTTTCAAATTTCATGTTGATGCCAACCAGTGGCACCGCCGGTATGATGGCATCGTCATCTTTGCCCATGTGCTTGATATAAAAAGCGCCCCAATGCGTTGTTTCATGTTCCAATACTCTACTGGCGTGCCAAACATCTCGATACCCATCCATACTTTACACAATGGAAACATCAATGTCCCAATTGCGCTACGTTATCATCCCGGGGCGGTACGGGTTTCACAGCATCCCGGCTGGGTTGGATTGGGATGGGATCTTGAGGCCGGCGGCGTCATTACGAGACAAGAGCGGGAATTCCCCGATGAGATGTTGGTGAATAACGGCAATCCCAGCGGGCTAGCCAGCACTTATTACCCCCTTTCGGTGTACCCTTCCGGCTTCTCAGGCAGCGAGTTGATCAACAATAACTCAGGTTGGAATTCATCGAGTACATTCCCGACTTTTTTTGAAGCTAATGGTCAAGGTAACGTTCCGGATGTATGTGCGGACGAATTTAGCGGACGAATTGGCACGCCCTTTCGGTTCCTTCCTAATTTTTAAATATTCAATTCGCTTTACAAAGGCTAAATTTATCGTTACTATTTTTGAATTTTGACTGTCTGTTAGGAAAAGATATGAACCCAATTTTCCGATCAGCTTGAAATCGACTTCTTCTATTTCCCCACCTGTCGTGGTCATGTATTCCACTTGCGAAACCCTATAGTATTCTTCGTTGTTATAGATGCTGAGGCTTTCCAGCTTTCCGATGCTGAAGGAAGCTGGTGGAAGGAAACAAATTACCAACAACGTAATCCATCTCACATAAACGTTTGTGACACCCGATGCGACAATGACTTTGACTATTTCTTTTCCGAGAAAAATTCCAATGGTTATTGTTAAGACCGTATAGAATGCTTCTTTGCTAAATATGTAAATAATTAACAGGGCTGTAAATGAAACGACCGCGTAAACCCATATTGGAATTCTTGACAGAAATAAATATAGCTTATCTGGATTTTTAGGGGCGTTGCCTTCCTTCGGTGGGTGAATCCTAATGACCACTTGATATGCCATGCTGAGCGCAGATAGGCCGAGTGCCGCTGCCAGCGGAAATACAAAACTCTTTGGTATATCAAGAATGTCGACGTATGTAGTAATGTCAAATTCAAATGTAGTCCAAAAGCCTATTAAATATAATGTGCCGCAAAGGAAAAGAAACCCAAGCGTTGGTGTTAAGATGGATATTTTTTCGAAGTACTTGGTCATGAGGTCATAGCCTGCATCAATTATTGAATTGTCACAAATACGCGCTTTTCTAAGCAGACATCCTTTGAGCCCGGCGGCGCATTTTGAATTTATTAGTTACAATGATTAGTCCTGCACTAAGAACCACCATCAACCCTTCTAAAATATAAAGAAAAAGACCCTCTTTTGAGTGTCTGGAGTCTCCCGGAGCAAATGAGATGACAACTAACGACACTATTGTCATGATTGCAATCGCATAAGAAATCCACGGCGAATAAGGGGAATCGTCAAACGTCTCCTTTACTTTGGAGATATCCTTGATTCTCGCGTCAACTTGAATCTGGGGGTTTTGACCTGTAAGAATAATTTTTAGCTTGAAGGATTCCTTGCTATTTAGCAACATTGGATCGATGTGCAAAATGTTTTGAAAATACGTATAGTCCACTGTCAGATTTTCGGGAAATGTCGAAGTTATTTGAGCGCTTAGAATGTTCACCTCGCTTGGGAATGATATTTTAAGCGGCTCGTCAAAATCTGACTTCACAATGGCAATTTTTCCGGAATTGGTAAAACAAATTGTTAAGATCTGAAGGTTTTTTACCTCGATCGTTTCGTAAAAAATCTTGACCTTTCCCTCGAGTTCTTCTTTTCGTGATAATAGGTTTACAAATGAAGTAATTCGGAAGGATAGACTTTTTCTGCCCTTTTGTAAAAAGTAGATAGCGATGGAGATGACGAGCGCTAATACAGCACAAATTGCAATAATAACGTTGAGTTGGTGGTCCGTGAGCGTCATGCGACAATATAACCAAACTTCGGCTAACCGACGGTCCGTAAAATCACCCTTTTTTTCCTTGCGCGAAGCCTCCAACCACTATTTCCTCCGCTTCTTCGATCTGAACTCTGCCTCAAACAATGAAAATGCCTGTTCGGGACTGATGGCCAATAAGTCCGCAGTGTTGTGTATATCCTTGAGATTAGCAAGCTCCAGGTTGATCAAGATCCGGGATAACCGTTCCGGGGTCGTTCCTATGTCCCTCGAAAACGGGGTTCTGTCCACCAAATGGAACAGTTCGGACAAAGTTTTAATTTCGCCCTGTTTGATTAGTTTACCCGCTATTTCGTGCTTTGGTTTAGACATTCATCAAATAAAGTGCCTTATCGTTAAAAGACGATTAAGTATAAGCACTTTAATGATGGATATTTCTAGTTTAATGATTATGAGTAAGCAAAATAAAGATTTTGACGCAAATTAGAAAACCGCTACCTTAATACTCTAATAGGATAAGGTTTAATGGTTTTGGAATCCCTGATCAGTGGAAACCTTCCCTCATCGGGAGGTTTTTTGTTGTCGCATAGTCGGCAGTGTTCGATTACCCCTTTTTAAATTGCAACGATGACGGATCAAAAGCGGTTTGACGTGGACAAGCTAACCAATACTTAGTGGGAGGTATTTGACGACTGTAAGCTTGTCGGCTATGTAACGTGCGGTACGGCACACAACTTTTATTTTACCGGCGCAAACAGAATTGCCATTAAAGAGGTGTAAATTCCGGTCATGTTGACCCAGTATTCTGGGATGTTGACCCACCTGCGAAGCAGGCAATAAGAGTAAGAGCTTGAAGCGGGTTAAAAATACGAAGGTTAATGATTCGTCTTCGTCTTTT
>Ga0157372_10004798_pt1 | contig 14366 bp, 11 predicted proteins | sample C55metaG_FD_115307 | JGI IMG/M metagenome (GOLD analysis project Ga0157372, IMG submission 115307) | Corn rhizosphere microbial communities from Kellogg Biological Station, Michigan, USA - C5-5 metaG | ecosystem: Host-associated > Plants > Roots > Rhizosphere > Soil | place: USA: Michigan... | reverse complement strand
TTCTCCGGCATCTCGTGGACGAAGGACGGCAAGGGCTTCTTCTATTCACGCTTCCCCGCGCCACCCACGGGACAGGTTCTCTCGGCGGCTGCCACGAATCAGAAGATCTACTATCACGTGGTAGGGACGCCGCAGTCGAGCGACCGATTGCTCTACCCACGGCCCGATCTCCCCGACTGGTTCATCTTCGGCTCCACGAGCGAGGACGGACGGTTCCTGTTCATTACGCTGGTGCACGGCACCGAGACGAAGAACGAGCTGCTTTACGTTGACCTGCAACATCCCCTGCATCCGGATGTCTCCGGGCCCGTGCGGCCGATCACGACGAACCCCGACGCCGAATACGTCGTGATCGGCAACGCCGGTGACACGGTGTTCGTGCAGACGACGAACGACGCGCCCAACCGCCGTGTGATCGCCATGGTGCTGCCGGATACGGCGCGCACGCACTGGCGCACCGTCGTGCCGGAAGCGAAGAGCGTGATCGAGAACGCGCTGCTCGCGGGACATCGCGTCGTCGTCCAGTACCTCGAGGACGTCCAGAGCCGCATCCGCTTCTTCTCCACGAGCGGCGCGGCGATGGGTACGCTCGCGCTGCCCGGCATTGGGGCGGTAGTGGGACTCTCGGGACGCGAGGATACGCCCGAACTGTTTTACGGCTTCACGTCGTTCCTCTACCCCACCACGATCTTCCACTACGACTTTCGCACCAGCCGGAGCACGGTCTTTCAGCGGCCGCGCGTGCCATTCGACCCGGGTCGCTATGAGACGCGGCAGGTGTTCTACCAATCGAAGGACGGCACGCGCGTGCCGATGTTCATCACCGCGAAGAAGGGCCTGGTGCTCGACGGGAACAACCCCACGATGCTGTACGCATACGGCGGATTCGACATCAACACCACGCCATCCTTCAGCCCCGTGCTACCCGCATGGCTCGAGCACGGGGGCGTGTACGCGGTGGCCAACCTGCGCGGTGGCGGCGAGTACGGCGAGGCCTGGCATCACGCCGGCATGCTCGGCAACAAGCAGAACGTGTTCGACGACTTCATTGCCGCGGCGGAATATCTCATCAGCGCGAAGTACACGTCGCCGCGCCATCTCGCGATCTCCGGCTACTCCAATGGCGGCCTGCTCGTGGGCGCCGTGCTCGATCAGCGCCCCGATCTCTTCGCTGCCGCGTACGGCGGTGCCGGCGTGATGGACATGCTCCGCTATCAGAAGTTCACCGCCGGGGTGGGGTGGGTGCCCGAGTACGGCTCATCGGATGACTCCACCCAGTTTCAATGGCTCATCACGTATTCGCCCGTGCAGAACGTGAAGCCCGGCACGTGTTATCCCGCCACCATTGTCACCACGGCGGATCACGATGACCGCGTGGTGCCGAGTCACTCGTACAAGTTCATCGCGCGCCTGCAGGCCGCGCAGTCGTGCGACCGGCCGGTGATCATTCGCGTGGAGACGAACACGAGTCACGGCTACATGCCAACGGACAAGCGCATCGCGCAGCTCGCGGATGTATGGGCATTCCTTGGCTGGAACGTCGGAATGCGCCGGTAGCGCGTTCGTTGGGCCTGTGGCCCGCACAAGGCACGAAGTATGCGACCCCGCGCGTGAGGTGAGGCGCGGGGCGCGACCTCACCGCTCGAGGTTTCGGTACGCAGCGGCGGAGGCGAAGATGGAGCGGCTGATTTCCTGGCGAGGGCCGGTGGTTGTTGCGCTGGCGGCGATCGCCGGCACACTGGGATGGTCCACGTCGTCACGCGCCCAGTCGCCTCGTGCCGCTCAGCTCGTGGACGCGGGTGCACGCGGCAGCGCGACCACCGGCAGCGCGACCACCGGCAGGCCGACCACCGGCAGCGCGCGACCGGCGGAGCCGCCCGGCGACAGCGCGGGCACCTGGGTCTCACCCGGAAAGAGTTTCGGCGCGACGCGCTACAGCCCGCTCGATCAGATCACGAGCGCGAACGTGAATACCCTCAAGGAAGTCTGGAGCTACATCACGGACATCCAGGATGGCCACGAAGGCCAGCCGCTGGTCGTGAACGGCACGATGTACATCGTCACGCCCTATCCTGACAAACTCATCGCCTTCGACCTGAGCAAACCCGGTCCGGCGAAGAAATGGGAGTACGACCCGCCAATCAATCCAGTGTCATTCGGGAAGGCGTGCTGCGATGACGTCAATCGCGGCGCGGCCTATGCCAGCGGACTCATCGTCTTCAATACGCTCGACGATCACACCGTGGCAGTGAACGCGACAACCGGCAAGCTCGTGTGGCGCACGACGCTCGGCGATCCGAACACGGGCGAGACGATCACCATGGCGCCGATCATCGCGGATGGAAAGGTGATCGTGGGTGACTCGGGTGGCGAGATGGGAGTGTGGGGATGGATCGCGGGACTGGACCTCAAGTCCGGCAAGCTGCTCTGGCGAGCGCGGAGCACGGGCGCCGACAAGGATGTGCTGATCGGCCCGAACTTCAAGCCGTACTATGGATGGATGCAGGGCAAGGATCTCGGACTGACGAGCTGGCGCGGGCAGCAGTGGAAGATCGGCGGGTCGGCCGTGTGGGGATGGATCAGCTACGATCCGGAACTGAATCTGATCTACTACGGCACCTCGAACCCGGGAGTGTGGAATCCGGATATGCGCCCCGGCGACAATCTCTGGTCCACGACGATCTTCGCGCGCAATCCCGACACGGGCGAAGCGCGCTGGGCGTATCAGCTCACGCCCCACGACCGCTGGGACTACGACGCGGTGAACGAGAACATTCTCGCCGATCTTCCCATGGATGGGACCACGCGCAAGGTGCTCGTGCATTTCGACCGCAACGGCTTCGCCTATACCATTGATCGAGCCACCGGACAGGTGCTGGTGGCTCAACCGTTCAAGACCGTGAACTGGGCGTCGAAGATCGATCTTACGACGGGCCGTCCGGTGGAAGACACCACCAGGCAGACGCACCAGGGGCATCTCACGAAGGACATCTGTCCGTCGTCCACCGGGGCAAAGGACCAGCAGCCAGCGGCCTACTCTCCGGATACGCACCTGTTCTACACGCCGTCCACGAACATCTGCATGGACTACGGCGGCGTGAAGGCCAAATACATCGCCGGCACGCCGTACGTTGGCGCCGCCGTGAAGATGTACGCGGGCCCTGGAGGCGACGGTGCACGCGGCGAGTTCCTTGCGTGGGATGCCGCCACCGGCAGAAAGGTCTGGGGAATCACCGAGCGCTTCCCGGTATGGTCCGGCGCGCTCGTCACCGCCGGTGGCGTGGTGTTCTACGGCACGCTGGATGGCGACTTCAAGGCGGTGGATGCGAAGACCGGCAAGCCGCTCTGGAAGACTCACTTCAAGTCCGGCATCGTGGGCAATTCCATCACGTACACGGGACCGGATGGCAAGCAGTACATCGCCATCTATTCAGGTGTGGGCGGCTGGATGGGCGCCATCGTGCCCGGTCATCTTTCCCCTGACGATCCATGGGCCGCGCTCGGCGCCGTGGGAGCGGTGCCGGACCTGCCGCAGTACACTGCGCCCGGCGGCGCGCTGCACGTGTTCGCACTGCCCTAGTGCCCCGTGGCGGAGCAACGACGTATGGGTATGCATGCATTCGCCTCGGCAGCCACGCCCGTGTCGCCGGCGCGCGCGCCTTCACCGCAACACTGAGGCAGAGTTCCATGGGCACGCCACGCCGCATCACGACCCGTATCTCTGGCGCCGCACTGTGCGCCATGCTGGCGCTGGCCTGCAAGGGCCGCCAGCGCACCTCGGCGAACGGTGCCGCCGACACCGCGGGCATCAGCTCCAGAATCGCGAACGTAGCCTCGGGTACGACCGCGGCGGCACCGGTCACCATGCGCCGGTTCACGGGTGACACGGCCCAGGCGAGCGCCGGCCGGTTGCTGTTCCTGCAGGAGAACTGCTACGGATGTCATGGCGGACTTGCCGGCGGCGCCATGGGCCCCAGCTTGCGTGACACCGTATGGAAGTACGGCGGCGGCGAGGCGGAGATCTACAACTCCATTCATGATGGGCGCCCACTGGGAATGCCGGCCTGGGGGAAGATGCTTTCGCAAAAGCAGATCGATGAGCTCGTGACGTATATTCACTCCATGCGAACGCCCCAGGAGCCGACGTTCTTTTTCTGGGCAACGACAGGGAAGTCCAAACCGGCAGGTACCTCATGACTGGAGCAGCATCGTGACCGCGGGAATCTCGCGCGACATACGGCCCGGATCGGAGCTGGACGCTCAGCCGGAGACCGGCTGGCTCGAGCGCTACCGCGCCGTGCGAGCCTTCACGCACGCGCTGTGCGCGCCGCTGGTCACCGAGGACTACGTCGTGCGCACGATGACGGATGTGAGCCCCACGAAATGGCACATCGCGCACACGAGCTGGTTCTTCGAGACGTTCATTCTCACGCCGTCCGTGCCCGGCTACCAGCCGCTGGATGCGCGCTACGCCTTTCTGTTCAACTCCTACTACGTGCAGGCGGGCGAGCGCCACTGCCGTGCGCAGCGCGGCTTCGTCACCCGGCCGACGGTGGCGGACATCTACGAGTACCGCGCCCACGTGGACCGCGCCATGGCGCCGCTGCTCGAGCGGCTGGATGACAGCGACGGCGATGCCGATCTGCGCGCGCTGGTGGAGCTCGGCCTCAATCACGAACAGCAGCACCAGGAGCTCATTGTCACGGACATCAAGCACGTGTTCTGGATGAATCCGCTGCGGCCCGCGTATCGGCCTGCGGCGCCGGCGCACGCGCGCACCATTACACCGGCGAATGCACCGCGCTGGCGTGAGATGCCCGGCGGCGTGTACGAGATGGGACACGCCGGCAACGGCTTCGCGTTTGACAACGAGAGTCCGCGCCACCGCGTGTTCCTCGAGCCATTCCGGCTGGCGACCGCGCTCGTCACGAATCGCGAGTACCTGGAGTTCATCAATGATGGTGGCTACCGCCGCCCCGCGCTCTGGCTCTCCGCCGGCTGGGACGCCGTGCAGAGCAACGGCTGGTCCGCCCCACTCTACTGGGAGCAGGATGGCGATGCGTGGACCGTGTTCACGCTGCATGGCATGGCGGCGCTGGATCTCGATGAGCCGGTGCGTCACGTGAGTTTTTACGAAAGTGATGCTTATGCCCGATGGGCTGGCGCCCGTCTCCCCACCGAAGCCGAGTGGGAAGTGATGGCGGCGGGTGATCCGGCGTTGAGCGATCTGTGCGGATCGGTGTGGCAGTGGACGGCGAGCCCCTACGTTGGGTATCCCGGATTCCGCGCCGCGGGCGGGGCCGTGGGCGAATACAACGGAAAGTTCATGTCCGACCAGTGGGTGCTGCGCGGCTCGTCGCTCGCCACGCCGCCAACGCACGCGCGCCTGACATATCGGAACTTTTTCCCATCGCCCACGCGTTGGCAATTCAGCGGACTGCGCCTCGCATCGGACGTGTAGTCGCCCTGACCCAGAGCCCGAGTCGCCTGTGCCCATGGAACACTCAGGCCCCGCGGCGTTGCGCGACGAGGTGCTGGCCGGCCTTCGCGCAACGCCGAAGTCGCTGCCCGCCAAGCTGCTGTACGATGCGCGCGGTGCGCAGCTCTTCGAGGAGATTACGCGCCTCGACGCCTACTACCTCACGCGGACGGAGTCGGACATCCTCGGTGCGCGCGCCGGAGAGATTGCCTCGCTCATCGGCGCTGGCCGTGTGATCCTGGAATACGGAAGTGGCGAGACTACCAAGGCACGCCGCATTCTGGAGCAATTCCCGTGCGGCGCGGGCCCGGCGGCATTCGTGCCGATCGATACATCATGCGAGCAATTGCACCGCGCCGCCACGCGGCTCGCATCCGAATTTCCCGATGTGCCGGTGATCCCCGCAGAAGCGGACTACACCGCTCCATTCGACCTTCCATCACTTCCGCTGGGTGCACCTGCTGCAGGACACGTTGCGCTCTTCCTCGGCTCGACCATCGGTAATTTTCACGAGCCGGAGGCCGTCGCGCTGCTCAGGCGCATCGCGCTCCAGTGCGGCGAGGGTGGCGCGCTCCTGCTCGGCGCGGATCTGCGCAAGGATCCCCTCGTGCTCCACGAGGCCTACAACGACTCTGCCGGTGTCACGGCGGAGTTCAACCGGAATCTGCTCGTCCGAATGAATCGCGAGTTCGATGCGATGTTCGATCCCGAGGCGTTCCGCCACTACGCGTACTACAACCCGATGGCGGGCCGCGTCGAGATGCATCTCGTGAGTCTCAGATCCCAGTGCGTACGCGTGGGCAGCGAGTGGATCTGGTTCGAGAACGGCGAGAGCATCTGGACGGAATCGTCGTACAAGTACACCTGGAGTGAGCTGCGGCGCATTACCGCGAGTGCCGGCTTCAACGTGGAGCGCCGGTGGACCGATGCCCGCTCGTGGTTTGCGCTGCTCTATCTCACGGTCCATCCGGACGCGTCCTGATCTCCCGGCTGCGTGCCGGACATGTCAGGGGGTATCGCGCACCGACGATCAGTACGTGATCTGGATTCCTGATGTGAGCAGCCGATCCGTTTTCCTGAATCCGGGCTCGGGCAGATTGTCGCAGCGAATGACGCACGACAGCTTGAGGAAAATGTGCTGCGACAGTCGCAGTCGGTGATCGCCTTGCAGAAATTTGTGTTGACTGGATGACAACCAGGCTCGACGCCTGATTGACATCGACCCGATTGCGGCGGAGTGCCGATTCGGCTCGCGCCGGGCTCTGCCGGCGGGCTCGTCGCGCCGGGCTGCGCTGCGGGTGCCGGCACCAGAAGAGACAGGATGAACAGGATTGTCGGGATTCACAGGATCGAGGGGAGCCGAGTTCCAACGTTTCAGTCCGTTTGCCGATTGACGGCAAATTTTTCTGGAACGGCTCCGTGAAAATCCCGGAAGTCCTGTAAATCCTGTCCAGCCGTCAGCGAGGTCGCAGCACGCTGCTCCCCACCGGGAACCGTCTATGTGAGCCTGGCCAGCGCGCGCCGCACGCGGGAGCCGAACACGGTCTCCGCGGCATTGCCCAGTTGCTCACGCGCACGTGCCCGCATGGCGACCACGAAGGGGAGCGGATCACTCGCGCGCAACAGCATGTAGCGGCTTGGCCCGCGCCGCTGCGACCACCAGCGCGACAGAGTCAGCCGTCCCGCGCGGCGGTAGGCGAGGGCGGCGCGCCACTCGGCGTGCCCGTCGATCAGCTTCACCGGCCGCGCACGCGGGCGCGTGGGCGGAACGGGCAGGCTGGCGAGTTCGTGATAGGCAATGAGCGGAATGTTCACGCCGTTCAACACGGCGATCTCGTTCTGATAGTTGGTGCGGCCGACTGTGGGTTCGGTGATCACGGGCTCGTCCGTGCCGGGGCGCATCTTGAACTCCACGGATCCGAGACCGCGAAAATCGACCTGCCGGAAAATGCGCCTGGTCAGATCGGTGATCGGACCCGCCCAGGTGGCGGGCGCCGGTTCAGCCAGCGCGGTATTGCCGCAGTCTATCGGCCACTGCCGCAGCTTGCGCCCCGAGAAGAGCGCGAGCGGTTGTCCCGCGCGGTCGCAATAGCTCAGACAGAAGGCGACGCGCTCGTCCTCGCCGGGAATCCACTCCTGGACGACGACCTCCGGCTCCCACTGCGCCACCAGCTCATACGCCGCGACGAGTTCGTGCTCCGACTGCGCCCGGAACGCCTTCCATGGCGCATGCGAGCGGAACGCGCTGTTCTTGATCTGCGGCTTGAGAATACACGGGTACACGAACTCGGACAGACGCGTGTGAAAGTCGGCTGATTCATCGAGAAACCACGTTCGCGGAACGGGCCAGCCCTCACGCTGGGCGCGCTCCACGAAGGCGCGTTTGCTCATCAACATCCGGATGACATCATCCGATGGCAGATTGATCTCGTAGAACTCGCTCAGCTCCTCGCGGTGTCGCGCGATCCACAGCACCGGCTCGTCCTTGGTGATGAGCAGCGGGGCCTTGTCGTCGAGCGACGTCCCGATCGCGAGCAATCCGGCAATGCAGTCGTCTTCCGTCCATGCCGCGAGGTCCACCACGCGACAGGTGCGCGTGCGCCGGCAGGGGTTCCAGCCCGGCGGTGTGAGTCCAATGCACGGCACTCCGCCCGCCGCCAGCGCCCGCGTGACGCCGAGGCCGTTCGCCTCCAGCCCGACGATGACGGCCGCGGGACGATTCATTGTGGTGCGCCATCACCGGGTCGAGCGTGCGTGAGACGGCGGTACGCCGCGGCGGCCACGCGACGCGGGAGCGTGGCCAGCGATGCATCGCCCTGCCAGCGCCGCATGTCCTCGCGTTCGAGCAGCGCCATGTAGTACTCCCAGTTGTTCCAGATGAGCGTCGCGTCATGCAGATATGCATGCAACAACGGGTGCGCCGTGCTGGAATAGTCAATGCCGAGCGGTCCGTGCGTGCGCAGGACGTGATGCTGATCGAACAATGCGCGCCCCCCCTGCTCGTACGCCATGCGAAAACTCTCGGAGACGGCGTTCACGTTGTGCCACAGCACGACCGAGGAGCTGTCGAGGAATGGGAGCGCGCCCTCGAAATCGTGCAGCGCGGCGGGATTGCGGTGCAGCCCGTCAATGAAGTAGAGGGACAGCGGCTTCGCGGTTGTGGGAAAGAGCGTCAGCGCCGCCGGCGTGTCCTGCGGACTGGCACCGGTGTGCACGCGCACGTTCGCCATGTCGTGGTGCGCCATGATCCGCTCGAACAGCGGCTTGGCCATGTTGAGCGTGTCCGCATCGCCCCACGTGTCAATGGCCACCACGAACCCGGCCGGCCAGGCCAGGGCCAGGCAGAATGTGCTCAGACCAAATGAATTGCCAATGATGTAGGACCGCGCGGGCTGAATGAGCTGACAGAGATCGTAGAACAGCTTGATCTCATCCTCTCCGATGGACGCCGCGGATCGCTGCATCTCGGGGTGGCGGCCGTCCCACTCCGAGAGCCAGTACCCCCACGTCGTTCCCAGACTGCTCGGAATGTCCTTTGTCTCGAGCACGGCGCCTTCGGCTGTGAACAGATCGAACAGCTGCTGCCTGAACGCGCGGTAGCCGGTGTAGTAGGTGGTGAAGCTCGTGTCGGCCATCGGAAACTCTCTCGGTGGAAGTAGCGTGACGTCATCGGACGCATCGATCAGGCGTTCCGCGATCGCAGCGCCGTCTCGAGCAGTGCAACCGTTGCAGCGGGATCGTCAACCTGGATGACGAGACGCTTGAAGTGGTCGTGGTCGAGTTCCAGCGCGATGGTCTGCTCGGGGTCGTGCACGTCGTAGAACACGGCGCCATCGTGCTGGTAAAAGGTGCCCGCGATGATAACGCCCGGAATCTGTGTGCCGGGCATGCGGATTCCATGCCACAGTCCGCGCGCCTCTTCGGGCGCGACCCGGACCGAGAGGATATTCGCAAGCGGGATATCGAGTTGGCTCTTGAGCGCCCAGACCTTGTCCCACCCCTGAACCTCCAGCCTGACGTGGTCGCCTTCGACCGAAACGGTGACCATCTGCTCCTCCCGGTGAATGTTGGCCGACGCCGGTCAATCTGAGTCGGTTGACCGGCACGGGCCAGAGGGTCTGGCCCGGCGTGGTGCGTTCCCGTATTGATATCCCAGCCTTGGGAGAGGAGCAGGTATGGCTGGCTACTCGGGAACTCCGTTGTCGAAAAAGCTGGGCATCGGGACCGGCTGCGCAGTGTATCTCCACGGTGCACCGGCCGGGTACGCACGACTGCTGGAACCGCTGCCCGCGGATGTGCGCTTCGCATCGCGACTGACCAGGTCAGCCGACATCGTTCACGTCTTCAGCGTCCGGCGCTCCGATCTGCAGCGCTCACTCGCCCGTTTCCGGAAGACGCTCGATCCTGATGCGACGGTGTGGGTGTCCTGGCCGAAGAAGGCCTCCCGCGTGGCGACGGACATTACGGAAGACACCGTGCGCGAGCTGGCGCTTCCGCTGGGCTTCGTGGACGTGAAAGTCTGTGCGATCGACGACGTGTGGTCCGGATTGAAGCTCGTGGTGCGGAAGGAGCTGCGGCCCGCGACGCGGTGAGCCCCGGCACCCGTTCACACGCCGCCATCAGCCCACGACCGCGTCGGTCAGCGCGTCAATGCCCGCGATGTTCCCGACGAGATCCGCGGGGATCGCGAATCGCTCCGCGAGGTACGCCGGACTGTCGTAGCTCACGAACGTATGGCCGTCGTGGTCAGCCCACACGAGCACCTTGAGCGGCAGCGCGAGCGCGGCGAGCGGCACGGCCACCATGATGGGCGTGCCCGCCTTCGGGCTGCCGAAGATCAACAGATGCGCCTCCTGCATGTGGAGGCCCGCTTGCGCAGCGCCCGCAGTGTGATCGATGTTCGCGAACACCGTCAGTGACTTGGCGCGAACCGTGGACTCGAGTCGCGCGAGCGTCTCGCGCACGGAGCGCGGGCTTGGCTTGGTGGTCACCCCATGCCCTGGTTCGACGCGGTCCGGTATCATGCCACCTCCCGTGTGCGCGCGCTCGCGGCAAACGCGGGCGCGCGATTCCGCTCAGCTTTCGGCGCCTACCGTACGTGCGGCGGCCGGCACCTGCGCCTCGGCGTCCTGGCCCTGCCCGCTATGCGTCGCCGAGAGCCGCTTCATGAACGGCAGCAGTCCGATGGCGATGAGCGTGCCGCCCACGGCAACGACGCCCAGCTCCATGAACAACTTCGTGTACAGCGGCAACGACTCGGTGGCCTGCGTGACGTTCTGCGGCACGCTGGCGAAGGTGGCCACCACGCTTCCCAGATACTGGGACAGTCCCGTCGCCACGAAGTACGCGCCCATCATGAAGCCACCCATGCGCTCCGGCACGTACCGCGCGATCATCGCGAGCCCCAGTCCGCTCACCAGCAGCTCACCGAGCGAATAGAAGCCATATCCCCAGATCATGAACCAGCTCGACACCTTGCCGTCAACCGCAAACCGGCCGCTGATGCCGTAGATGAAGAACCCGATCGCGACCACGGCGAACCCGAGCGCGAACTTCCCGGCGATGGGCAGGTCACGCCCTTTCTTACCCTGACGCGTGTACACGTACGCCAGGATCGGGCTCAGCACCATGATCCAGATCGGATTGAGCGCCTGATACTGGGCCGGTTGCCACGAGAACAGATGCGTGCCGAACAGCGACTGGTTCCAGTCCACGTTGCGCAGTGCGAACAGCGTGAGCGACGTGGACATCTGCTGATAGAAAATAAAGAAGAGAATGGTCTGGAACGTGAGAATGAGCGCCGCGATCAGTCCGCTGCGCTCACTCTGCCGGGAATTCCGGATCAGGTAGACGAAGATGCCGAGGATGACCAGCGCGGCGAGATACACGAAGGCGCGCGCGATCTCCCGGTGGCGGAGCACCAACGCGACGCCGAACAGCACGAGCACTCCCACGCCGAGCACCGCGAACAGGCGGTTCCAGTGAATGGGCTCGTTGTCCGGCCGGGAGCCGATGTGCTGGAGCGTATGCCGCATGAACAGATAGTTGATGAGGCCGAGCACGAGCCCCACGGAGCACACCAGGAACGCCGCGTGCCACCCGTAGTGCTCCTTGATCCAGGGCGTGAGCAGCATCGAGATCGTGGACCCGATGTTCACGGCCATGTAGTAGATCGTGAACGCGCTGTCGATCTTGCTGTCGTCTCCCTCGTAGATGTGCCGTACGAGGTTGCCGGCGTTCGCCTTGAACATGCCGTTGCCCACGACGATCACGCCGAGGCTCGCGAACAGGAAGAACAGCCCGGTGTTGGGGACGGCGAGGAGCAGATAGCCGAGCCCGAGGATGATCGCGCCAATCGTCATGGAGCGGCGCGCGCCGAGCACCCTGTCGCCGATCCAGCCGCCAATGGACGGCGCGGCATACACCAGAGCCGCAAAGGCGCCCCACGTGAGGCTGGCTTGCGTGTCGGAGAACCCGAGCTGCTGCACCATGTACAGCACCAGCAGCGCTGCCATGCCATAGTAGCCGAACCGCTCCCACATCTCGATGAGGAACACCGTGGAGAACGATCGGGTCTGAGATACCCTGGCGTGAGTGGCCATCATGGAATCCGGTTAGGGACAGGTGACAGGGCGTGCGGTGATTCCCGCACTAGTATGGCGAGCGGGGTGCGGCGAGCGCGAGGGCAGGGTCGAGTTCACGGCTTCCCGCCCGCGAGGGCGCGCACCAGACGATACGTGTAATTCACTCCCGAATAGAACGCGGCCACACGGATCCGCTCATCGCGCCCGTGCGCGCGGACATCGTTCGCGTCAATGGCGACGCCGGACACGCCGTACACGGGCATGCCGGCGTTGCGCAGATACAGGCCGTCGGTCGCTCCGGTCTCCATGGATGGCACCACGGGGGCGCCCGGGAAGAACGTCGCGCTCACCTGTTCGATCGGTCCCATGACGTCCGGCACGAGCGGTGAGGGCGGCGATGGCTTGGCCGGGTTCACGACGCTGAGCGCGACCGCGGTATCGCTGATCGCGCGGCGCACGGCGGCCACGACGTCGTCCTGATGATCGTCGGGGAGCATGCGGCAGTTGACGATCGCGCGCGCCATCTGGGGCAGCGCGTTGTTCGCATGCCCGCCGTCCAGCCGGGTGGCCACGCACGTCGTGCGCAGTTGCGCATTGAAGAAGGCGGAGTGCGTGGCAAGACGGCGTGCGGCGTTCGTATCGGCGTGCTCGGCCACGAGTTTCATGTCGGCCCCGACATCGGGCGCCTCGGCGCCGGCGGCGCGCTCGAAATAGGCGCGCGTGATCTCGTTCAGACGCATGGGGAACTCGAGTGTCGAGATGCGGGTGAGCGCGGCGGCCAGATGATAGATGGCGTTATCCGGCACGGGTTGCGAGCTGTGGCCGCCCCGGTTGTGCACCTCGAGCTGGAGGTCCAGATATACCTTTTCGCTCGCCTGAACGTTCCGTGAGAATACCGTGCCGTTCGTGGCGAGCGGCTCGCCGCCATCGCCGTTGATGCAGTACGCCGCATCAATGAGGTCGCGATGATTGGCGAGCAGCCACTGCACGCCGTTGTACGCGTCGTCGTCTTCCTCGCCGGAGGTGAGCGCGAGGATGATGTCACGATCCGGTGTGAAGCCGTCATGTTTCATGCGGATCATCGCGGCCGTGAAGATCGCCGCCATGTCCTTGATGTCGCTGGTGCCGCGCCCGTAGAAGTAGCCGTTGCGCTCGGTGAGCGTGAACGGATCGAGCGACCAGTCCGCGCGGAGCGCCTCCACGACATCGAGATGCGCGAGCAGCAGGATGGGCCGTCGCGCGCCCGTGCCGCGCAGGCGCGCGACAATATTTTCGTTGTCGGCATTGGGGCCGATCACGTGCACGTCGGCCGCCCGATACCCCGCCGCGAGGAGACGCCGGGCAACGGCCTGCGCGGCTGGCGTGGTGTTCCCGTGGTGAAACGTCGTGTTAATTCCGACGAGTTCCGCGAAAATCTCGCGGGCCAGTGCCTGGTCGGGTGTCGGCTGCTGGGCTCGCGCCATGGGCGGACTCACGCACAACGCGCAGGCGAACGCGACTGCTGTAGAACGGACAGAAGGGCGGCTGATCATTGGATGTGGCGCGCGAATTGAACGGGGAGGGGCAGGGTGAGCAACGACGTGGACATCGAAAGTGCGGCGAACCGGCGGCCGGCGCCAGTCTCCGTCACGGAGCGGACGCAGGGCGTGCGTCGTGCGCATCACTCCGGCAGCTGCCTCGTGGGCGCATTGGTTCTGATCGTGGGCCTGGCCCTCGCGGGCGCGGCGGGGACCGCCGCCGCGCAGCAACGCGACACCACGCATACCGACACGACGCGTACCGATACGACGCGTACCGATACCACTGGCAGGAAGACACGGCTCGCGCCGGTCGTGGTGAGCGGCAGCCGCGTCACCGGAGTGGATGAGCGCACACCGGTGCAGGTGGATGACATCGACCTGAACACGACGGCGCCGGGCCCGGCATCCGCGATTCAGGCGCTCGCGCGTCTGCCCGGCGTCAGCATGTTCGATGACCAGGGGTCACGGCTGCAGCCCGAGCTGAACATTCGCGGCTTCATCGTGTCGCCCATCGTCGGCCAGCCGCAGGGCGTGAGCGTATTTCTCGACGGTGTGCGCGTCAACGAGCCCGATGCCCAGGAGGTGAACTTCGATCTCCTTCCCATGGATGCGGTATCGCACGCCGAGCTCGTGCGCGGACCGAGCGCGATTTTCGGAAAGAACAGTCTGGCCGGCTCCCTGCTGCTCTTCACCGACCGCGGCGGGAGCACGCCGCGCGTGAGCGGGCAGTTCGATGCAGGGCCGTATGGCTACCGCGGCGGACACGTGCTGGCCGGCGGAAAG
>Ga0157372_10004797_pt1 | contig 14367 bp, 9 predicted proteins | sample C55metaG_FD_115307 | JGI IMG/M metagenome (GOLD analysis project Ga0157372, IMG submission 115307) | Corn rhizosphere microbial communities from Kellogg Biological Station, Michigan, USA - C5-5 metaG | ecosystem: Host-associated > Plants > Roots > Rhizosphere > Soil | place: USA: Michigan... | reverse complement strand
GAGTGCCACGTTATCGAATCTGCTGAACCTCTTCGTTTTTCGGCCAGACATCAATCTGGGCGCTACCATTCAGGCGCTGGAAGCCAAGGGCGTGGTTCAGATTCTTGCCGAGCCAAATGTTCTGACGATGAATGGGAAGCAAGGCTCGCTGCTCGCGGGCGGCCAATATCCTTATCCAGTTCTTCAGGGGACGTCGGGCGGGGCTTCGGCGGCGATAACTATTGCTTTCAAAGAGTTTGGTATTCGGATGAATTTCGTCCCGACGATTACTCCTCGAGGCACGATCAAGCTGCAGGTGGCGCCGGAGGTGAGTTCTCTCGACGTTGCGAATGGCGTAACGATCTCAGGGTTTACTGTGCCTGGCCTTGATATCCGTCGTGTGAGAACCGAGGTTGAATTGCAAGACGGGCAGAGTTTTGCAATCGGAGGACTGCTGGATAATCGAGAGACACAGACGTTATCCAAAATTCCTTTCATCGGGGATGTACCGGTGCTCGGCAAGTTTTTCCAATCGATGGACAGAAGGAAGAGCAACACTGAGCTGATCGTGATTGTGACACCGGAAATCGTTGCACCGATGCCGGCGGGGGCTGCTTTGCCTGAGCTCAAATTTCCGGAGACTTTCCTGCCATCAGCCTCGGGTATTCCTATGACCACACCTAACGCGGGTGGTGCTCAGAAACTGCCCACGCCCGCGACGATGCCTGTTGAGAAGCTTATTGAGAGCATGAAGCCGGAACAACCGTTGACCGACACGGGTAGCAGTTACATGACAACGACACCGAGCGGGTCATCGACGGGTGCCACCCAGCCGACCCAGTAAATGCGGGTAGAAGTGCAAAAGGGTGGCGATTTGATTGGCGGTCCGAAACGACGGATAAATTGGAGCCGCTTTTTCGAGCTCGTTTCCGTGACCGTCTGTACGCTTGCATTTCTGTTCACTGCCCTAAGCCTCGCGATCGTGGTGTTGGGTAGGCAGAGTGCTGCCAATCGGGACTACATCGAGTATTGGGCTTCGGGCCAGCAGATGGTGCATCACCAAAACCCTTACGACACAACTGCGCTCCTGAAACTGGAGCGCAGTGTCGGGTTTGCTCGAGAACTTGGGCCAATGGTGATGGGCAACGCGCCACCAGCCCTGGTCCTCACGTATCCATTGGGTTTTGTAAGTGCAAACACAGGACAAGTCGTGTGGATAGCGCTCCTGCTCGCGTGCTTTCTTCTCTCCGTGCGGCTCGTGTGTAAGACATTGGGAGCAACGGCGACATATGTTCAGATTCTGGGTTGTTCCTTTGCTCCGGCACTGGTGTGTATTGCTGCCGGCCAGATGGCGATCTTCGTACTGCTTGGACTGACACTATTCTTGTGTTTCCACCAACGCAGGCCATTCCTCGCTGGGGCAGCGCTCTGGTTTTGCCTTCTCAAACCTCAATTGTTCCTTCCATTCGCAGTTGTGATGTGTCTATGGATATGGAGAACCCGACAGATCAAGGTCCTAGGTGGGGCTGTCGCTGCGCTCGCTTTGAGTTCCGCTGTTGTATTCGCACTCGATCCGAATTGCTGGACGGAATACCTGCAGATGATGAAGGTTCTCCGTTACGACAAGGTCAGCATTCCTTGTATCAGCATGGTTCTTCGTGATGGCCTGCCTAGAGCTAGTTTTGTTCAATACGCGCCTGCTGTTATCGGGTGCATTTGGGCGATCAGGTACTTCTGGCACCACAGATTCAAATGGGAATGGTTTGAGCACGGATCCATGGTGTTACTGGTATCTCTCCTTGTGGCCCCGTATACCTGGTTCATTGATCAGTGCGTGGCTCTCCCTGCCTTGCTACAGGGGTTACATGTGACCCGGTCACGGGCGATGGTGTTCCTGCTGGCGCTTCTTGGTGCAGTCATTGAAATTGCACCACTGACCGGACGCGAACTGCTGCACTCCAGGTTCTACCTGTGGACCGCGCCTGCGTGGCTGCTCTGGTATGTTGTAGTCGGTCGTGCCGCACGCATCGATGGAGGTTCTCACGCTTCTGATTTCAAAGTTGTTTTGACCGAGCGCCGTCGGGAAGTAAATGCAGGTAGCGCGGTCGATAAGATCACAAACTGAGTCGGCTGGGAGGACGAATGTGTGAAGATGACTGGCGAGGCCGCAACGCAGCAGATTTCTAATACCGGTACCCCGACTAGCCTCGTGCGTGTTATCGCAGTGTTGTTGATGCTCAGTGTTGGTGTGGGCGTACTCGTCCTCACAATGAGCAATGATCAGGCAGGTAGCCGGGATTACTTTGAGTATTGGGCGGTCGGCCATCAACTCATCCATAATCAGAATCCGTATGACTCCAGGGCCATTGTGCAACTGGTCGATCGCACCGAAAAGCGCAAAAATATGATTCTGCGGAACCCTCCGTATGCGCTTCTTATCACGCTACCTCTTGGGTTCTTCTCATTGAAGACGGGCGCCGTGCTTTGGTCCTTAGCGCTGATTGGCGCATTGATGGGCTCTATCCGCATTTTGCGGGCGTTAGAGGTCAACCCACCCGAACAGATTCATCTGGCCGGATACGTATTCGGACCGGCCCTAGCGTGTCTGCTGGCCGGGCAGATCGGCATTTTCTTGCTTCTCGGGGTTGCCCTCTTTCTCCGCTTCCATCACTCCAGGCCGTTCCTGGCAGGTGCCTCGCTTCTTATCTGCGCGTTGAAACCACACCTATTTCTGCCGGCGTTGATCGCGCTCGTTGGCTGGATCATGGTCGAGAAAGCGTATCGAGTGCTGGCCGGCGCAGTGGTGGCTTTGATCGCCAGTACAGTTCTTATTTGCGTTCTAGACCCCAGGGTCTGGTCGCAGTACCTGACGGCGGAACCAGGTGAGAAGATTCAGAATCTATTTGTCCCGTGCTTGAGCGTAGTGTTCCGAATCGCGATCAATCGAAATGCTTTCTGGCTACAGTTTCTTCCAGAAATCGCGGGCTGCGGCTGGGCTGTATGGTATTTCAGAAAGCACCGATACAGTTGGAACTGGAAAGAACAGGGTCCTGTTCTCTTGATGGTTTCGGTCCTGGTCGCGCCGTATGCCTGGTTTACCGATGAAGCGCTCCTGCTTCCTGCAATTATGGCTGGGCTATACCGCACCCGCACTTCGAAAGCCTGCATCAATGGGTTCGGCGTATTGGCGGGGATTGCACTCCTGGAGGTACTTGCCGGGGTGCCCTTGACGTCGGCCTATTATCTGTGGACCGCACCGGCTTGGCTTGTTTGGTATCTGATCGCAAGTTCTCGGATAGCCTCGCGTAACGTGAGCCGTAACGGTACCGAGACTTGCATCAAAGATCCATCTCGGGGCGAGACGCAACTCCAGAAAATCTGAGCAATTAACGTTTCAGTCAGGTTGAGACGCGGACCTTTTGAAGGCCGCTTATCGCTGTCTGATGCTCGCGATGGTTGGAAGGCCGGGGCCTACCTGGGGCACAGACGTGCGCGGGCGTCAACAGGTTCTGGCGGAAGTGGTTACGTCCGTTTTGTGGGTTCTGAAAACTCGCGTAACACGCAGATGCAAAGCCCTGCAACAAAGTCACTGACCCGCGAACCAAGCTGTATACGGGCTATCACGAGAGACGAGCAGCTGTAACCTTCCGGTGACAATCTTTCGACCTCTTTTGAGCCAAATCCTTATTTATCAAGCCTCTAATTGTCCCACTTAAGTGGCATTCCGTTTGCTATATCGCTATGTATCAGCGCAACGCTGAAAAACAAAATCTGGTTCGGGAGAGATCACAATGAAGAATGCTATGTACAAGCTGTCCGCTCGGATTGAGAACCTCAAGGCGGTTCTGCTTCAAGAGAATGGCCAGGACTTGGTTGAGTACGCCCTGGTAGTTTCGTTGATTGCGTTCGCAGCAATTGCCGGCATGGGAACCTTGGCGGGCGACATCAACACTGCCTTCGAGAACATCGGCACAAAGCTTACCGCTGCAGTCTAGTTCAGGCGATACCTGGCCGCGTTTGCGACGGGAGGTGTGCTTGCCAGAGATGGGGCGCAATCTCCCGTGCAAATGTTTAACCTCCAAAGCGTGCGATCGGCGGTCCGTCTAGAGCGTCAGACCCGCGGTGCGCTCAGAAGGGCCACACGGCTTGAACTGTGCGCGACAGAATCTGTACGCGATCCTCTCGGTTAAGGAAGCTTAGATGGTCACGGTACAGTGAGACCGACGGTGCGTATGGAAGTTGCCGCAGGCTGATGGGCCAGTCGGTCCCGGCCATCAAGCGGTCTGCTCCGAATACCTTGTAGAGTTGTTGCGCTTGCGCCTGCGCGTCCGGATACGGGTAGGGTTGGTGCGACAGCGACCACATGTGCGAGATCTTCACGAACACATTCGGATAATGCGCGAGCGCGAGCAGCAATTCCAGTTTGCCGGGCTGATCGACCGGGCAATCGGCCATGTGGTCGATCACGACCTGCAGGTCTGGGTTGGCTTCGATGAGCCGGTGCAGGTCTGGCAGGCGGGTTACTGGGATCAGCAGAGTCATCGGGGTCTTTAGGTGGGCGCAACGTCGCCATAACGGCCGCATCAGCGGACCTCGGATCCAGTCTCCTTGCGGACCCTCGACGGGACTGAGGCGGACGCCGTGGAACCCATCGACCTCAGTTAGCCGGCTCAAGTGATCTGGGGCGGCGGGATCCTCCGGGTTAAGGCGGCAGACGCCACGAAACTGCTTTGGGTGCTGTTTGAGCACGGCGGCCAGATAGCTGTTGTCCCATTTGTAGTGGATCACCTGAATGATGACGGTCCGCTCGACGTCGTTGGCGCGCATGAGACTGAGTAGCATTTCGGCGGAGGCGTCTTGCGGCGGCACGTTTGCGCCCGCAGCAAATGGGTACGTCGGGTCATGCTTCCAAACGTGGACGTGCGAGTCGATGAAGGGCACTGGCCGCGGCTCCGACTGTACAGGCCGGGCCAGGACGGCTAAACACGATGTGCCGACAAACCGCCGTCGAGTCCAGGCCATTCCGAATCCCTCCCCGGCTGCTCTAGAATCCTCTCTCGTTTGCTGCGGGGTTCGCAATCATGCGGTCCTCTTGGGAAACCGGAGCGGTTGGTAGGGTGATCGAAACGGGAACAAGGCCGTCGACCGTAGCTGTGATCGTTACCGTCCCTGAGGATCCGGTCGCGCGAATCAGGGCGCAGAGGTTGCCATCGTACAGTTCGCGCTGCGTGGACTGAAACGGGTCATGGTCCAGCATGTTGCCGTTGTCTAGGCCGATGATCGCAGCCGAACCCGCGGTGGAGAAGCGCACGATAGTGGTTGAGTCGGGGATTCGCGTGCCGCCTCCGTCAACCAGTGTGGCGGTGACGTATCGGAGATCGTTCCAATCCGGGGTGAGGGCCTGATTCGGCGAGTCGGCGGAGAGGACGATGCGGAAGGGCTTGCCGGCGGTTTTGAGTACGTCGGTAGCGACTTCTTTGCCTTCGTTGCGCGCGACTGCCTTCAGCTCGCCGGGGGTGAAGGGGACCTGGTACGTGATGGGGCTGGCATCACCATGGAGCGTTTGGATGCCAAGGGACTTGCCATTCAAGAAAAGCTCCACTTCCTGCGCGTTGGTGTAGACCTCTACATTCTCGGCGTGGGGTCCAAGGTCTTTCGGCGTCCAGTCGGCGAGCAGTGGCTGGAAGAAGCGGACCGAGGGATCGAGTGGAGGCAGGGCGCCTGCCGAGCGGTTCCGAGTTGCCGCTGCAGCGGGTGCGGCGGGCTGGTCGGTCGAGGTTGCATTTGGATATCCGGGATCGACCGGAGCTGCGCGCTGGGCAGTCACGCGACGGACAATGGCAACCATCGGACTGCTCGACCACCAGCTCTGCCGTTCCAGTGCGCGGGGGCGAGTGAGGGCGTTTGAGAGCAGCAGGCCGGAGCCGGAACCGATGGAGGGCCATCGACCCGCTTCTCCGAGGTAATCGATACCGGACCAGAGGAACTGGCCGGAGTACTCCGAGTGGTCGCGCATGGCGACCCACTGGTTGCGGTCGTGCGTGTTCTCGGTGCCGATGATCTTGCGCGTGGGCTTCTGCGCGTGGGCCGCGAGGATCTCCTGCTCGCGGTAGTTCTGGCCGACTACGTCCAGGAGATCGGCGAGACCATCGTCGTAGTCGTGGCTGGCGTTCGGGCGGAAGAGCGCCTGGGTGACCGGGCGTGTCGGGTCGTATTTGTGGAAGGTTTCGACCAGCGACTTGAGAATCGGGATGGCGATCTCGGGCTTCGGCGTGTCGTGGATTTCGTTGCCGGCGGACCAGAGGATGATGCTCGGGTGATTGCGGTCCCGCATCACCGTGTCAGTGGTGTCACGCAGTGACCACTCCTTGAAATAGAGATGATAGTCGTATGGGGTCTTTCCCACCGTCCAGCAGTCGAACATCTCGTCCATTACCAGGAAGCCCATGCGGTCGGCGAGATCGAGGAACTCGGGCGCGGGCGGGTTATGCGCAGTGCGGATTGCGTTGACACCGAGTTTGCGGAGTTCGGTAAGGCGCCGCTCCCATACGCCTAGTGGGACGGCGGTGCCGACTGCGCCCCCGTCCGTGTGGACCGCGACGCCGTAAATCTTGTGGTGCACACCGTTGAGGAAGAATCCTTGATCGGCATCGAAGTGGAACTCGCGAATGCCGAAGGGGACGGTTTCGCTGTCGACGGGCTTGCCATTGCGGAGGAGCGTGGCTTGAACTTTGTAAAGGACTCCGTGGCTGAGATCCCAGCGATCGGGATTGGGCAGGGTGGCTTCGGCTTCGAGATCGTCTGTTGCACCTGGAGCTAGCGTCACCGATGCGGCAGAGGAGAAGGGCCTGAGGACGGGAGCGCCGGTTGGTCCGAGGATGCGGACCTGCAGCGAGAGCGAGGCTGGCTTGGCTGATTCATTGGTTACGGTACTGCGGATGTGGACTGTTGCGGAGCGCGCCGAGACGGCGGGCGTGGTCACAAAGGTGCCCCATGGCACGATGTGGGTGTCGCCCGTGGTGACGAGGCGGACATGACGGTTGATGCCCGCGCCGGTGTACCAGCGCGAGGCCGGCTGCTGCGAGTCGTCGACGCGCACCGCGACGATGTTCTTGCCGGGCCGGAGGTAAGGCGTGAGCTCGTAGACGAAGGTTACGTATCCATACGGACGTTGGCCTAGCAACTCGCCGTTCAGGTACACGTCACTGTTCGCCATTACGCCGTCGAAGACGATGAAGGTGCGACGCGCGGCTGTAGGGGAGGCTTCGGAGGTTGAGACCGTGAATGCCTTCCGGTACCAGCCGACGCCGGCAGGGAAGAAGCCTCCTGCTCCGCGGGTCGGCGCGTTCTGGTCTACGGGACCGGCAATCGCCCAATCGTGCGGGAGGGTCACGGTCTTCCAGGCGCTGTCATCGAAGGCGGGCTGCTGCGCTCCGGCTGGGTCTGCCTGGATGAAGCGCCAGCCATCTGTGAACTGCCGGATGGTTCGCGGGGCTGGAATTGGGGCGGCCAGCGTCGGGGGTGCTAGGACAAGAAGAACGGCGAGGACGAAACGGCGGACGTGCATGATGCTCCTCGGGAAAATCTCGATATCGGAATCTCGCCCCGTAAGAGGGGAGGCGAGCGAAACCGCTGCCGCGCTACTTCTCGGTGGTCGTTGGAGTCGGCATGATCGGGTTGTACCTGGTCGCGAGTTCGGGCGTGGAGACTGCATCGTGCGTGTCCGTTGCCTTTGCTACCTCGACGGCGAAGACGTAGCTGCGCCCGAACATGTTGCTGGTGAAGAAAACGTACTTCTTGTCTGGCGAGAAGCGTGGGTTGGGCTCGGCGCGGTAGTTCTGGTGCTTCATGTTGACCAGATGCTCGGAGCGGAAGACGCCGGGCTGCCAGAAACCGGGGGAGTTGAGCGCGCCCTCGGTGCCGCCGATCATCTGCGGCCGGAAGAGCTCGATCCACTCGCCGTCCGGTGCCTGCGCTACCTGGCCGGAGTCGCCGCCGTCGCCGCAGAACATATCGAGGTCCTGGGTAAGATTGAAATGAATAGACCACTCGTTGCGCTGCAGGTGGTAGGCGGTGCGCTTGCCGGTGGCAAGGTCATATCCGGCGACGAAGAAGTCCTCCCCCTTGGGGAACTGCCCGTCGTACCAGATGGTCTTGCCATCGAGGCCCCAGAACTCGTGCCCGGCGATCTCCATGGCCATGGTGCGCTTGTGAATGAGAGTGTTCTGGGTGCCATCAGTGTGGATGAGCCAGATGCGATCGACCTTCTGCCACATGCCCTCGTGGCAGTACATGATGAGATTGGGATCGGTGGGCGAGAAGAGCAGGTGGCCGATCCAGTCGGTGGAGTGGAGCAGTGGTTTAATGTAGCCGGCCCTCTCGCCGTTGGGCCCGGGCTCCAGGCGAATCGTGAACAGCACCACCGGGATGTGCGCAGCAAGGCGGCGTTCCATCATTTGGCCCTTGTCGTCGGACTGGACGTTGGCACCGCCGAGCGTCGCTCCGGCGACATTGCGATCGGGAGCCGTGCCAGGAGCGGCTGTTCGGGCACTCGCGCTGCCACCGAGGAAAGCGCCGAATCCGCCGGTGCGTGCGACGAAGGCGTGAGGGGCGTTGGGGTCGCCGCCGGGGCAGTCCGCTTCATTGTAGGTGCCGACGCCGAGGGTTTCGTCGGCATTGACACTGCCGATGCTGACTCCGGGTGGCAGGTCGATAAGTTTGCGGATTTCGCCGGTGTTGGTGTTGGCCTTGTAGACGGCGTTTGTGCGCGTGGCGGGATCTGCGCGGGTGAAGAAGATGCTGTTGGTTTTGTGACCGACGACAATGCTGCGAGCCATCCCGGCGAAACCGCGCAACCTACCGCCGGGTGCAGAGGCGTCGGTATTTGCGGGGGGAGGAAGGTTCGGGACGAGCATTTTGGTGGTCATGGTGCCAAGGTCAAGCACCCGGATTCCCTGTGGGGAGTTGTAGACCATCTGCTTGCCGTCGGGCGTAAAGGCGTTGACGTTGAAGTAAAAAGCGCCAGAGTTGGGTTCGTCGGATACGCGCCAGACGCGGTGGCCGGTGTCTTGGTCGACCCACGTTTTGGGCGGCACTGCGCCGGACTCAGAGAGTTTGTCGTCGCGCGCAAACTGGGCGCGGAGAGGAAGAGAGGCAACGCACGCGAATGCAAAGAGAGCAGCGGGCCGCCGCAGTGGTGAGGTGAACATGCAGGGATCAACTCCTGAAACAGATGAGCTACGCCACGGCGGGGGAGGGTTGGCGGAGCGAGATTTCACATTGATATACGGTTGCGGATGGTGAATTGTCTCGCATTTGAAACAGCGACAAAAATTACTCGAATAGCACAATGTTGCGAAAAAGTGGCATTGTGATGGACATCACAAATGCAAAACTATGCAGCATCGTGTGGACAACAAGTACTAAGTTGCTGATTCTTATGGATAAAGTTTGGTACTCAGGATGCAAACAACAAAGGCGAAGAGCCAAGCCCTCGGGAAGCATGTCTTGATGGTTGGGATCTTCGAGCCTGCAAACCCAAATCGTTGAGTCACACCCGCTTCAGAGAAGCGGGATTCCAGGAGGTAATGTGAAGAGTTTCAATAAACTTGCTGTACTTTGTGCTGTTCTCGCTCTGTCCTCGTCCGCCTTTGCCACTTCTCTCGCACCTGGGGGGAGTGTGGTTCCTACCTCGCTCAGTGTCACCGGTGTCACTGAAATCTCCACCACGATCTCTGGGACGATTACAACCGGGACGTTCAGCGCGTCTTATCAAACGGGAGTTTTCACAGACACAAACAACGTCTACTGCTCCGGTTGCCTCGACTTCATTTATCAATTCTCGAACAGCGGCCCAGATACCATCGAGCGGGCAACCATGACAAATTTCGACAGTTTCCTGACCAATGTCGGTTATAGCGCAGCTGCGGGGGGAACTGCCGTGCCGACGACCGTGACCCGTAATTCATTTGGTGATATTGCCTTCAATTTTGTCGGAGTTGCGACTGGCACGGAGTCCGAACTACTGATCATCCAGACCAACGCGACAAGCTTCTCTAGCGGCTTCTTCTCCCTCCAGGATGGAACCGCAGGTTCGGGCGCAGCTTATGCCCCGGCGACTCCTGAACCCAGCAGCCTCATGCTGATGGGATCGGGCTTGGTCAGCGCTGCGGGCATGTTCCTGCGTCGGCGCCGCGTCAACGCTTAGTTCTGCAGCCTCCTGAAAACCGGGCGGGGCACCTTCGGGTGCCCCGCCTTTCTTCATGCCGTCAGAACCTTACATTCTCTTAGTGCAGTCGGTGTTTGGATCGCTAAACACTGCGTGGGAATCTTTGATAAACTCAGAAGCGTCGCTGAACCTGTTGCGGTGTTCCGATGCGCTCCCGAGGAGCTGATATCGACGCTGGGTTTCGCAAGGTGGGGGGCTGTAGCTCAGCTGGGAGAGCGCCTCGTTCGCAACGAGGAGGTCAGCGGTTCGATCCCGCTCAGCTCCACCAATTCATTCTGATTCGGTTCAAGGCCGCCTGAAATTTCAGGATTCAATACACGTTACGCCGGCTTACAGGCGCGAGCCAAAAGGGAAGGCCCACTGCACTGCGGTGGGCCGTTCAATTTGATGCGCTCGTCGCGCGATGCTAAAGCTTCTGGAGTTGCGCGGCGGCATCCTTGCCAAACTTAGTGTTCGGATTCAAGGACTGCGCTTTCTTCAGATGAAGCTGCGCGTTGGCTTTGTCGTTCAGCTTGATGTACGTCATTCCCAGGTGATACTGAATAGCCTGATTGTCCGGGGAGGTCTTCAGTGTGGACTCCAGCAGGTCCCGAGCCGAGCTGAAGTTACCCTTGGCGTAATAGACCCAAGCCAGAGTGTCCGCGGTATCGGGCGAGTTGGGCAGCGCACGCCGGGCGTTTTGCGCCAAGTTGAGGGCCACGTCGGCGTTCTGTCCGCCGTCCACCATAAGGTAGGCAAGATTGTTCGCCGCGACTGCGTTATCAGGGTTTAACTCGAGGGCCTTCTTGTAATACTCCTGCGCCTGGGAGAGATCACCCTTGGACTCTTCCAGCGTGCCAAGCATCTGTGGACCGCGGCCATCGGACGGATGGGCCTTCGACCAGTTCTGCCACAGCGAGATGGCCGGGTCGATATTTCCAACCCCAACCTGCGCGCGGGTATAAACCTCGGCTGCATCGGGACTGTCGGGAGCCAGCTGCATGGCTTTTTCCGCACTTGCCAGCGCGCCTTGCAAATCATTTGTCTTCAACTGCAGATCCCCCAACTGAGCGTAAAACAACCCGTTCTGCGGGGCCTTGTCAATCTGTGCTTTGACCCGGGCGATTGCCTTCTGCGGGTTCTTCGCCTGCAGATCGGTCAGGATCAGCAGCGCCATAGCGCGATTGGAGTTCGGATCCTTGTCGAGTGACTTTTGCAGCGTGGCCTGAGCCTCCGCGGTGTGTCCCTGGGCCAATTGCATCTGCCCCAGGCTCAGGTAAACCGCGGGGTTGTCGGGACTCTTTTTCAGCGCGGTCTGGAAGTCGTCATTCGCCTGGGAATAGAGCTTCTGCGCGCTTTCAGCGAGGCCCTGCCAGAGGTAACCTTGTGCGGCGTCGGGATGGCTCTTGATCATCTGCCCACCGAGTTGTGCCAGCATGGGAGCGTCATTGCGACGCATCGCAATCTCGGCTAGTCCGTTCTGAGCGTCGACAGCGGCGGGGTTAATCTTTATTGCTTGATTGAAACTGGCCTGAGCCGTGTCCAGATCACCCTTCGCGAGTGTCAGACGTCCGAGCAGGAGCTGGCCCTGGAGGCTGTTCGGATTGTCCTTGACTGCCTTCTTCAAGAGAGTGATGGCGTCGTCCATCTTTCCTGTGTTGACCAACAACATGGCATTCATCGTCAGTACTTCGGGATTGCCGGGGTCTTTGCTGGACAGTTCTTTGAGAATCGAACCGGCGTTTGCGAAGTCCTTCTTCTGGAGCAGAACGCGCGCGTAGTTGATCTTTATGGGGGTGCTCTTCGGGTACTTAGAGGACAGCGCTGCGAAGGCGCTTTGTGCGCGATCGGCTTGATTGGTCTTAGCGTAGAAATCGAGGAGGATGGCCGAGGGAGCGTCGTCATCGGGGGCTTGATCGACGCCTTGCTGGAGTACCTGTTCGGCTTTGCCGGTATCGCCGGAGCGGACGTATAGTGCGGCCAGGGAGCCGCGAGCCGCCAGATTCTTGGGAGAGGCCGCAATGGCTGCCTGGAACTCGCGCTCTGCCCCCTGCGTGTCTCCTTTGCGCGCGAGCAGCTCGCCGAGCAGCAGGTGCGGAGTCGGGTTTTTCGGATCGAGGGAAGCGGCTTTGGTCAGCTCCTGTTCAGCGCCGCTCTCATTGGAGCTGCCTGCCTGCAGCACCGCAAGCGCGCTGTGAAAGCCCGAGCGCTTGGGGTCCAGCTCGATTGCGCGCTGGATATTCTTCGAAGCTCCGTCCTTGTCCCCTTTCGCTTGCGCGATGGAGGCGAGCAGCGCATAGGCATCCGCGCTGTTCGGATTGAGAGCCAGGACAGCATCGGCCTGTTCCGCCGCTCTGTCGGGCGAAGCGCCACCCGCGAGCAACAGGTTGCCCAGTGTGATGCGCGCCTCTTGGTTTTTTGGGTCCAGCTCGACGGTCTTCATCAGCTCTGCGTACGCAAGATTCCCATTGCTCAACTTGAGATAGGTCTTCGCCAGCTCGAAATGTGCGGCGGCGAAGTTCTTATCGATCTTGACCGCATTTGCGAACTGGATCGCGGCTTCTTTGTACTTCCCGCTGTCCTCATAGCGTTTGCCGCTCTCCAGATATTTCTGCTTCCGGACGTTCGGATCGCGATTGCACGCGGTGGCGAGCGGCAGAACAGCAGCCAAGAGAGCGATAGTGACGATCCGGGAGATATGACGTGAGCTGAACATCGAGGCGTTCCTCTGGGTCTGGATGGATTCTTGTTGTTTATTAACAGGCGGCGGACGATATGCGCCCATGCTACAAATTGGGGACGTACGCCGGCAAAAGCGGAACAAGTTGCTTCGCAAACTCAACAGCGCGTTCGCGAGCATGCTCCCTGCCCTCGGCGGGATCGACAGAGGTGATGATTCGCACTAGCGCGGCATCGGTCCTACCGTACTTGATCGAATCGCTGATCGTTTGCAATTTGGCCGCGTAATCATTGGCGATGCTGCGTCCGTGCATCTGGTACCAGTACAGGACCTCCTGGCTTTGCTTCCCGTCAGTGATCAGGTAATCGCCGACGCGGTATTGCTTGCCGTTTTCGTCCGTAAATTCGGTCACTCCCGACGAGACAAAGGTCCAGCCTGCGCCGGGAAGGCAGTTCTGAGGCGAGTGAATCGATTGGCCAGAGCGCTGCGTAGGGAAGTAGCCGATAAACAGGCTGATCGGCTGAGTCGGAGTTGCACCGGGTCGGGTGGAATACACGCGATAGAGGAAGTCCCCCTTGCCAAGGACATCAAGAGTCTCTTGGTCCAGCGCCACCTCAGTTGAGGTCCGATCGTCGATGACCCTTGGTAGCTGGTTCAACGGCAGACTATAGGGCACTTTGTCGACGTCACCGCGTACGTGTAGCACCATCGCCGAGAAGGTCATGAGCACGACGATGACCCAGAAACGTGCCGACCTCATGCCTCACTCTTCCTCTCCGGTAGCATCACCCGCATGACAACGTGAACGAGATAGAGGCAGACCAGAGAGACCAGGAACATAAGCCAGCCCTGAAAGTCATGAAAGAAACCGAGTGCTTTGTCCGGATTCCAGTACTGGACGCAGATCCCGGTGCCGAAGATACGGACAACATTGGCCGCCACCGCGATTGGGATAGCCGAGAGCGCGAGAATGGTTCTGCGCCAGTTTTGCCGCTCCAAAAAGTAACCGTAAATGATCGCGACAGTGAAGAGGCTCATAAGTGACCGAATGCCGCTGCAGGCTTCGGCAACCTCCAAAGGCATCGCGGGAAGCTGGATGACGTTGCCGTCGCGCAGGACTGGGACTCCGACGAGTTGTAAGAGCCCGCTGGCAAGTTGGGAAGCTTGTAGCTGAAGCGGAAAAGTGATCCGGTTGTACAGGATTGTGGGCAGCGGAATCGCGAGCAGCAGGACGAATAGGACGAATTTCAGTTCGCTAAGGAAAGCACGGTCGAGCAGTGTCCAGATGACACCCGCCGCGAGGAGAACGAACGAGGTACGCTGCAGGAAAAGGTCCGCGCCGAGGACCCCGAGCAGTAGTTCAAAAAGTCCGAGCGCCACCAGGACCAGCCCCGCCCAGGACGGCTGGATGGGCAAGGATTGCAGCTTCTTTCGCTTGTCCCAGAGTAGAAACGCAGCGAAGAAAGGGATAAGGAAGCCGTGCGAAAAGTCTGGAAGGTCG